>Ga0187887_10000393_pt1 | contig 43419 bp, 44 predicted proteins | sample June2016WEW_7_10_FD_132977 | JGI IMG/M metagenome (GOLD analysis project Ga0187887, IMG submission 132977) | Peatland microbial communities from SPRUCE experiment site at the Marcell Experimental Forest, Minnesota, USA - June2016WEW_7_10 | ecosystem: Environmental > Terrestrial > Soil >... | reverse complement strand
TGCCGCGCGGCAGGAAGCCCGGTCCCGACGGATTGCCGCTCATCAATGCCAAAGGGGGACGAATGATCGAACTGGAGCCACTGCGGCTGGGCCCCACTGGTAAGGCGCTTATCACCGACGCCAACGGCAAGTCGATTGAGATCGCGCGGGTGCGCATCGGCAGGAACGCAAGAGTGACTTTCTTCGACAGTCGTGGCAAGGTGATCGCCCTTCATCGAAACTCGGCGCATTCCCCTGGCGCCGGATTTATTACCAGGGCGATAGCGATTGGGGTCGATTTGCCGTGCTCAAGCAGTCTGTAACGGCGGGGCAACTGGCTATACGGTGGTTGACATCACCACCGGCAGTGTCATCGAGGTTGAGTCGGGCCAGGCGCCGGGTGGCAACCCGCACTACCCCGTGGTGATGACTCAGAACAATTCGCTTATATTTTACTCAATCATGGTGAATGATGTCTATGCGTACTTTCTGGCAGGAACCAACAGTGGCGGCTTTGCCCAGACACCGACGCAATTCCCGACCACTCAGCCCGAACTGGACCGGATCGTCGCCTTCGCGAAGAATCAGGGAGCGTCTTTCCCCGATTCCCGCGCTCTGACCATCGAGTTAAAAGCTTCCTGGATCGACGCCTCCAAACTCCCTGCGGGCGCCGTCTCGAGCTACATCACGACGCAAGCGTCCATACCGACCTACACGCCGTCAGCCAACGGCACTCAACTGACGCAGGGCCCAAATAAGTCGGCGACGCTGGCACTCGTGGGTCTGCATCTCGTCGGCAGCCTGGCCGGACATCCTGAGATGATCTTTGCGACCTTCGAGCATCTCGGCAACGCACCCAACGCTGCGTACAGCTATATCTATAACGATTCCATCCCTGGTTTCTCTCTCTACAAAACGGTGCCGCAGGACTCGAGCGGCAACTGGCTTCTCTCCGCGACAGGGTCCAACGGCCCGTTCAACGTGCAGCGCATGGAGATACTGAACCAGCCAGTCGGTACCATCCAGGCGAAGCCCTCGTCCTCGATCGGCCCGAGCAACACGATCCGGATGAAGGCCTGGGGAGCGGCGTCGGACGCTAGTCCCAACCTCAACGTCGGTACACCGGCGCAGTCTAATACCGAGATCATCTCGGTCAATAACAGCGTCCACGGTTTGATGACGACGTCGGGTGCGGGCGCCGATGTGCGCAACAACTACATCCTGATCGGCGCGACCTGGACCCTGAACGGCGCCGCGCCCGGAATGTCCTACGGCTACCCCGTGGGCACCTTCGGAGAAAGTTCGCCTGCAAATGTTGTCGGTACCAGCCGGCTATTCAACAGCACTATGGAAACCTACGATCAGGGTTCCGACAGCACGCTTTATGGTAAGGACAAGCCCCCAAACAACGGCGCAAGCTGTTTCGATTGCCACGGCGGAAACACCAATCTTGCGATGACCAATTTGAGCCACATCTTCCAATGGATTACGGCGACGACCGTACCGAAATAGCTTGTCGGGAGTAAGGCAGGTTGGCAACACGGTTGAATTGGGGTGCGCGGGCGCGCCTATCCAGTGTAAAGTGGAAGCGTCTCCCGATCTTCGACTTGGCAACACGCCACAAGAAACCAACTAGGTGCAACTTTGAAGCTAACGGACCTGCGCGGGATTCTCCAATACATCCCACAGTTCCGCGAAAAGACATTCATTATCGCAGTAGACGGCGGCATCGTCACGGATGAGAACTTCGCCAATATCCTGCTGGACGTCGCTGTACTGCGTTCCTTGAACATCCGTGTGGTTCTGGTGCACGGCGCAGCCGAGCAAATTAAGGTCCTCGCCAAGAGGCAGAGTGTTCAAGCGTCTAATCTGGATGGTACCGGCATAACCGACGCCCCGACATTGCAATTGGCCATAGACGCCGCGAACCGTCTCACGCATGAAATCCTCGAAGGCCTATCGGCCAATGACCTCCGCGCAGCCTACACGAATGCCATAACCTCGCATCCGCTCGGAATCATCCAGGGTGTCGATCACCTATTTACTGGGAAGGTCGAGCGTGTCGACACGGAACTTCTTCAAACGTTAATGAACCAGGGTATCGTCCCCATCGTTCCGCCACTCGGCATAGATGGCGAAGGCAAGACCTATCGAGCCAACTCCGATAGCGTCGCGGTCGCGGTCGCTGAGGCGTTGAAGGCGACCAAGCTGATTTTCATCACCACCCACGACGGGCTGCGATACAACGATCAACTCATTCGCCACATGCTGGTTGTGGATCTGCGAAAACTCGTACAGTCCGGAGCCAGCGGATTTGAGCCGGCCATGTTTTCCAAGGCTCAGCACGCGGCTGCCGCCTGCGGCGCGGGCGTGCAGCGCGTCCACATTATCAACGGCCGCGAGGACGAAGGGCTGCTCGCTGAAGTGTTCTCCAACCAGGGCATCGGCACTCTGATTTACGCCAATGAATACGAACAGATCCGGCCGGCCAAGAAGAAGGATGCCAGGGCCATCCAGATGTTGACCAAAAAGGCAGTGGAGGCTGGAGAGCTGGTCCGGCGGACGCGCACCGAGATTGAAAAGGACCTGGCGGATTACTACATCTTCGAAATCGACAAGAACCCGGTCGCGTGCGTGGCACTGCACGTTTATCCCGCGCAGCACAAGGGCGAACTTGCCAGCCTTTACGTCGATCCGGTGCACGAAAACCAGGGTATCGGCAGAAAATTGACTCAATTCGTCGAAAATAAAGCTCGGGAATCTGGACTGACTGAATTGATCACGCTATCTACTCAGGCATTTAATTACTTTCAGGCGAAGGGCGGCTTTTCCGAGGGTACACCTGATGACCTCCCGCCGAGCCGGCGCGAGAAGTACGACCACAGCGGCCGGAACTCGAAAGTTCTGGTCAAGAAGCTAACAGTTTCTGAATAGCTGAAACGGACCGTTGGCAATCGATCGGCATCACTGGTTCACGTGCACCACCTTGGCCGGAGGGAAGCCATTGAAAAACGTGCTGCTGGCGGCGGAATAGTCTATGGTGGTAACGCGCCTCGGATCGATGCTGAAGTGTTTGATCAAAATGGGCAGCGTGCAACGCGCCACCGCGCCAAAACCGACAAGCAAAACTCGATTTGGAAATGTAGCCATCGTTATTCCTTCCCGCTGCGGCGGAGGGAGCTAAGCGGGAAAGCAAACCGCTCCGCTCGGCTTCGCCAATCAAGTCGTAGCGTCCAGTCCAGTCCTATGAGTAACTTGTCGCCGGGGATTGTCTGGCCATAACCCTTTTCGAAGATGGCCTCTAGGCATCACGCAGCTCATTCTCAAATCTACAGCTCATTGGTGACGGCAGTGTTACAATTCGTCGACAATGGAGTGAACTTCAGCTGAGATACAGATGCGGCCGCTTCCGGTTCGGACTTCTCCCTGGACGGCTAGGGTTTTGGCGGGAGACTCGCGAACAAGCTGGAGCTCGCATCGAATTTCATACCGGCGGGGCGCAATTGTTGAACGCGCGGCCCGGACTTTTGCGTCCAATCATCGGCGACTCGCTGGACAGAAAATCCGGCTCCGAGCGAGCCCAGGTTATGGCTTTGAGGTTTCTTTTGAGTGTTTCTATGAGTAACGTCCGTCATTTGCCCATTCAGTTATTTCTGTGGTCTGCTGTGGTGGTCGCCGCGGCAGCGATTAGCATCTATCTGGGGTATGAACTGGTTATTGTGCCTCGACGGGTGCTGCAAGACCAGATTCGCGAGCAGAAGGAGACCATCGTCAAGCTTGAGCAAGACAAGCAGCGCCTGGAGACCTATTTGAAGATTCTGAAGCACGTTGACCGCCGGGCCCGCGTGGAGGTTCTGAGACAGGACCGGGACCAACAGGGGAACCTACAAACGACGATCCGGTTCACCGAGACTGACGACGCCGGCAAACCGATTAGTGTCTCGCGGGATCTGACTCTTCCAGGACAGGAGGTGTATTTTGACACCTTAGTGATAAAGTTCGACGATCACTTCATTGAGAGCCGCGACCCCTTGAAAGGCCAGGCGCTCATGCTATTCCGGCGGATCTTCTCCAGCACCATGCGGGCCGAAGATGGATTTATCATCGACGCCGAGGGCCAGCCGCCGGAGATCTATGCAGAGCGTAAGGCGCCGAGCACATTTGAGAAGGAACTCTGGAGACGATTCTGGGAACTTGCCAACGACGAAAACTTGGCAAAATCGCACGGCGTTCGAGCAATTCACGGAGACGCACCTTATATTCGTTTGGAGCCCGACCGCGTGTACGAGATCTGGCTCAGATCAACCGGAGAAGTCATCATCACGCCCGGAACGCGGTTGACTTCCTCTAACACATTTATTGAAGACTTTGGTGGACCTGGTCGGGTTCGAACCGACGACCTCTTCCATGCCATGGAAGCGCAGGCGAATAGATTGCGAACGGCATTACCGAGAATGAAGGACTTAGTCCGTCGCCAAATGGCCCACTTGTGGACCTAGTGATCTCGAAGTGGTCCAGAAAAGGTACGAGTCCAGAGAGCTTTAACAGCCGATTCTGAGAGCAATCAGGCGACTGCGTGCTTGCCTTTGGTAGAGGGCGCGATTCGGGGCGGCTCTACTCGGAACTGACGAATGGGACACTTAACCTGGAATGATTCTCCGGCCCCCTGACTGCGTTCGTCGTGCAGTTTACCAGACCGGCGTGAAGACGCTGGTACCGGTGCTATTAAGCGAACGGCTACTTCGAGCCACTGAAGCAGCAACGGCTGCGGCTAGTGCTTGCGGCCGGATTGTCCCCTGGGCGCTTTGATGATACCTTCAGTAAATGTTCAAATTCGCAAGAGTGCTGTATGCTCTGGGCGTGATTGCGGCGTTGGCAGGCGCGCCTCTGGTTACTACTCTGCGACTCGCTGATCGCGTCGATCACGTTGACCTGCTCGCCCGCGAACCGATGGTAGTTGAGGCACACGATGGCGGTCTTTTCGTGAGCGGCTACGGCGCGGGGCGGCCTACTTTGTGGAAAAGTGTTGACCACGGCGCAAATTGGAAACTGGTGAACGTTGGCACGGCTGAGGGCGGAGCGGTTGGCAATTCAGATGTCGACTTGGCGGTGGCGCCAGATGGCACGCTGTACTACCTAAACATGACCTTTGACGCGAAGAAGCTGGAAGGGACCCGAATCGACATAGGCGTCAGTCCGGATTCGGGCGCCCACTGGCGGTGGCGTACATTGTCCGAGAATCGGTTCGACGACCGTCCCTGGGTAGCTGTGTCGTCTGACGGCGCCGCGCATGTGATTTGGAACGATGGCAGCGGCGTTCGGCACTCAGTCAGTCGTGATGCGGGAGCCACCTGGACGCAGCCGGTGCGCATCTCCCCAAAGGGCGGATCGAGCCATCTCGCGGTGGGCCCAAATCGAGAAGTTGCCGCACGAGTCGCGCCGGCTTCAGCATCGGGTAACAAATTCGATCCAGGGATCGATTTTATTGTCGTCAGTACCGACGGCGGGACAACCTGGAAAACACACAACGCCCCGGGCGAACGCCAGTGGAGCGCCGACCTCGACGAGTTCCCGCCGCGCTGGGTTGAGCCGATCGCATGGGACGCCGAAGGCAAACTGTTTTACTTCTGGACGAATCATAATGAGCTCTGGCTTGCGAACTCGGTGGATCAAGGAGAGACCTGGAAGACCTGGAGATTGGGTGAAAGCAAGGAACCCGCATACTTTCCGTATCTTGTCGCTCATGGAAAAGGCGAACTTGCGTGCGCCTGGTTTTCGGGGCGCGGCGCAAACATACAGGCCCAGGCCGGCATGATCTTCGCGGGCGAAGACGATAAGCCTCCCCGATTGGTCGAGTCGACGCCGTTTCAGCCTGATGTTTGGCGCAGGAATGCAACAGATCGTGACACCGGCGGCGAATACCTCGGGATCACGTTTCTTCGACGTGGCGGTTTTGCAGTGGTAAGTCCGATTCAGAACCCAAAAGACCAGCGGTTTGGCTTTACCTGGATGCGCTTTGAGTACTCCGAAAAACCCTGACGTAGCCATCAGCTTCGCAGCAAACAGGGTCCGAGCGCCCCTACTGGTTTTGTATAACGCGCCATCTAGAGGCTGGGGCAACGCCACTTTGACGAATAACGCCCGTTGCTTGACATTTGCTGGGCACAGTGGGAAAGAGCTTCGCTGGCGCAGCAGGCCTTGCAAATCCGGTCCTGGCGATAAATCCCCTTCGCACCAGCAAGGAGCCTGCGGCGTATTCGTACATCGCTTCCACTGTGACTGTCCCCCCCGGCTGCGCCTCTGCCACCGCCGCCGGATTCCCCCTTATGGAGGCGACAAATAGCAGCAAGCAGTCCGAATTTTCCGAGAGAGACAAGTTGGTGTTATGCGGTCTGGCCGCAGACGAAAAGGAGTGAGCGCGCAAGTCATTTAGTAAATTAAGCCATCGCGCCGCCGCTGCGGCTCTTCTCATGATTGCGTGGATAGTTGTAATGCGATATGTTCCCCCAAAATATCCATTTCATACATCTTCCATCACGATGCCGCTCAACCAATACCTGCCGTTGGAAATCTCTCGCGATGCGGGCGACATCGAAGCGGTCCTGCACCGGGCCTAGCAATGAAGCAAGCAAAGCAGCGAGCAGCCGGCTTTGAGCGCCTGAGCAACCAGCTGGATCTCATATTCATCCCGCTGTACGCTTTCTTCCTTTGGTCCTTGGCCAATTGTGCAACTCGAATGCCTTAATGCGTGAAACCGAATAGATTCGGGTCTTGACAACGTGCCAGCTCCACCCGCTCAGCGCAAATTCCTTCTCTTTGTAATCCGCCCAACCGAACTTGCGCCGTAACCAGGGCGCCTCTTCGACGATGCGTTTGGAATAGAGGGAATTGTCGGGAGTATCGCCATGATTCCAACTGCGTCTCACCTTCCACGTGGCAATGATGTCGCCAAGCTGTTTGGCAGTTCGGTTCGATCCCGGGATGAAGTTGGTTTCCGCAATCCCTCATGGGCCCGCCATACCGCCTTATCTTCCAGCGTGCGCGCGGCTTGCGTCTCGGCCTGACGGAAACGGGCGGGATAGCTCGGATCGTGTTTGCATCCAAAAGTAGTGGGTCTGCCGGTGTGTTCTGGCCCAACGCGATGCTCGGACCACACTGCCGCAAGCGGAAAACGCAGTTGGGCCGCTTGCTCAGGGCAGGGGAAATTTGCGATCGCGGCCGTGCGCCGCCTGCTATGCGCCGGAAAGAAGCGAGTAGGATTGGAAGGACGACGTAGCCACGATTCTCTGCTGGCCGTCTACCGCAAATGACATCACGTTCGAATACATCTCACCGTTCGATTTTCCCTCTTACTGAGCGCTGGAAGGCTTCGATCCGGCACCTCTGCGCTTGGCGACCTCATCCTTCTTAGCTTGCGCCACCGATTTAACCTCTGGGGTGACGTTGGGCGTGGCGACAGCCTTGTCGAATGCATCAAAAGCGTCGTCCAGGCGGCCCAAATTCTGGTAAGCCTGGCCCAAACGGGTCCACGTAACTGCGTTGGGAGTCGCGGCTACTTTTATGGCCTGATTGTAGTCTATGACTGCTTCATCGTACCTCTGCCGCAACATCGCGGCCTGCCCCATGGCTTCATATGCCTGGGCTTGAAAATCTTTTTTCGCGCCCTCCCACTGGTCGTCTCTGACGCCGGCGGGCTTGGGCATAAATTTCGCGGCCTCCAGGCCGGCTTGGGCGTACTTGTCTACCCTGGCGAGCTTTTCCTCTTTGTCCAGGTCAAACATGTGGGTATGACGGGCCGTTTCTGAAGCGATGGTAACCAGAGCGAAGGCTCCTTTAGGATCAGCATTGATTAGCCTCTCACCGTAAAACAGTAACTGCGCGAAATCGTCCTTGCGCTGTTCAATCTGCATGGCAGTCTGGAGAAGCATGACCTTGAATTCCGTATCGGCGAAGTTGGTGATAACATTTTCGATAGCCTGGAGCTGTTGGTCGGGCGTCCGAGCGTCCTGGAATGCGCGCAGGGCCTCCATTTCCTTCTGCGATTTGGGCCGAGCCTTGGCCTCCTTGGCTGGTTCGGCGGTCAGGCTCTTCAACGGCAGATTGGCGTCGAACGCCACCCCGAAGAAGCCGATCATCATTTCATCCGAGCTCTGATCACCCCAAATCACTTCCATGGTGGGGTCCGGATTGCTGGGATTATTCGCCGAATTATCGAAGTGCGCGGTGCACTGAATCCGAGTTCCTTTGGGGAGCACAATCGGTTTCGCCAAGTCATACGAAAGCTGCCAATTGAACTTGTAGTTGATCACGCGCAATAAGGTTTCGGTCTCTCCGTTAGGATAAATTGCGCGGAACTCGAAGTCCTTGCCGCGGTAATGCATGTGGGGTTGCATGCTGGTCAATTGCACCTCTGCCCCCAAATCAAACACGGAGTCCACTCTGTAGTTCGGATCCCCGGCAGGGATCTTGAGATCGTCGTTGTAGGCGGCTAGCGAAGACACGCGCTGCTTCGGAGGTCCTGGGGCAAACACGAGACCGAGCCTGCTCCGGTCCGTTCCGGGCTTGCCATTAGTGGTGTAGTGCATCTGGAAGACAATGTCCGAGCCGGCTTTAATCAAGATGGCCTGGCCGGGCGGGAGCTGCATGGGAAACGCGCCGGGCGTGTAACCCGCCACCCCCTCGCCCGGCACTCCGTCATCCTTTTTCCTCCTGTGCTTCTTGGAGTTCGGATCAAACGGCACACCAGGCTTGGCGTCATTCAACCACTTCGAACCCGGTTCCCGGGTGAACACGACGACGTGATGCACCAGCGCTGGATTGCCTGGCCGCACTTCGGCACACTGTACCCACCGATCTTCGGTGAACCCCGACGGCACCACTATATGTTGTAAACCTAGGATGCCGGATGCCGGAACCTTAAAATCGATCGGCATCTCGATTACGACGTCCGGCTTCGGAATCCGCCAGCCTTCCAGGAACTGCAGCGGCGCCGGAGCGTCCTTGGGATCGCCCTGCGGCGCACCCTGGTCCGACCAAGCCGCTAGCGTGGCAATGTCCTTCTGGGAAAGAGAGCGGTCGTTCGAGAACTCTCCAATCTGCGGATCCGAACCACGGCGGCATCTTCCGCAGCAGCACGGCTTCCTTCATAGCTTTGGCCCAGGGCCTTGACTCTTCATACGTGAGCAAGGAAAACGGCGCGGCTTCGCCGGGTCGATGGCATCCCTGGCAGCTCTTCTGCAATACCGGCAAAACATCCTTGGAGAAGGTCACCGGCGGCGGGCTGTTTGCGGCAGTCAACGAGCAAGCGAACAGGAGCCCACTGATGAGTGCTTCGCGCATGTAGACGTGTCCACTCGAATAATAAGCTGCGCGCGAGCCGGACTCCATGACCACTCCGTATCCGCGACACATAGCCACTTTACCCGGCGCTGTTTACTCCGGCTTTCGACACCGATTCCGAGCTGCGACCGGTAGAAAGCGCTACCAAACCGTTTTGGCCTTCCCGTCCGTTCCTACGCTACCTCCCGGCCGGGGTACCGCCAGCATGACGACGATGCGATGGAATCTCCGCCTCACTTCCCGGACAGCAGGTTGCGAAGCTTTCGAACGGCAGCGGGAATCTCCTCTGCCGGAGTACCGCCAAAACCCAAGATGAAGCCAGGCCGCGACACCTCGCCCAGGTAAGCGGGTGAGAGCGGCCATATCCAAAGCTTCTGGCGAGCGGCTCGCTCAGCAATTTCCAGGTCGCGGCTTCGAGCCGGCAGTGTCACCGTCAGATGCATACCAGCCTCGCTCCCGTGCACCTCTACCATGGACCCGAGTTCCTTCCTGATGCTGTCTGCCAGTGCGCTCCTGCGCTCGTGGTAGAGCAGCCGCATCCTGCGGATGTGGCGCGCAAAATGTCCTTCGCTAATAAAGTCCGCGAGCACTTCCTGATGGAAGCTTGGCGGGCCAAGATCCATGGCGCGGCGGATGGTTAGAAAACGGTCGACCAAGCCCGGTGGAATAACCACGTAGCCGAGGCGCAAGGACGGAAATAAGACCTTGCTTAAGGTTCCGACGTATATCACCGAAGAGTTGGAGTCTAACCCATGCAAGGACGCGATGGGCGAGCTCTCGTACCGATACTCGCTGTCATAGTCATCCTCGATGATCCACGATCCCGTCTTCTGGGCCCAGTCCAGTAGTTGGAGGCGCCGCGAGGCGCTCATAGTCTCGCCTAACGGAAATTGATGGGAGGGTGTGACGAAGGCAGCCCGCGCCTTCCGGCACTGCCGGATGCCGGCGGCAACGTCCAGGCCTTCTTTGTCAACAGGAACGGGTACGAGATGGCAGCCGGCTAGTGCGAAGACATCTCGTGCATAGCGGTAACCGGGCTCTTCTACCCACACACGATCCCCAGGGTCGAGGAGAACGCGAGCCGAAATTTCAAGCGCCTGCTGAGAGCCGCTGACGATCATGATTTGCTGCGCCTCACAGCGTAGCGATCGCGCGATTCTCAGGTAACTGGCGATCGTTTCCCGGAAAGCCGGGGAACCCATTTGGTCGCCGTAGTGAAATGACCTAGCGCTCATCTTCCGGCAATGGCGCGCGACCAAGTTCGACCAGACCTGGAGCGGAAAATGATCAAAAGCCACTTGCCCCACGCTAAATGCACCCCAACCCTGCATCCACGGGACACGCTCCAGGCGGAGTATCGAAGAGCGGCGTGAGACCGGGCGAGCGACGGAGGACGCTGTCAAGAGTCGCGCACCGGTTGGCCTGCTCGACGTGAACTGCTCCGGAAGCGATCCGGAAACCACAGTTCCCGCGCCGACTCGACTCTCGAAATAACCTTCAGCCAGAAGCTGGGCGTACGCATTCAGAACGGGGAAGCGCGATACGCCAAGTTCGAATGCCAGCGACCGGGTTGACGGAATTCGCTGCCCCGGACGCAATCTGCGATCCAGAATGGCCGTGCGATAGGCATTGTAGATTTGCCTGTGCAGGGGTTCCGAAGCCTTTCGGTCCACCGCAATCACCGGCACGATCCCTGAGGGCACTTTCTTCATGGGCGAAAATCATAATGGCTCTGTCCAGCACCCGTCCAGTGCCTATTGTCGCCGACCACTTTACCGCTCATATTTGGGCAAGGGGATCGAAGAAGAGCCAGCCGCAGACCTCAGGTTATCACTGGCAGGCTCGGGCATATAGCTGGTAGACCTGGTGGTCAGCATGAAATCGCATCAAGTGGCTCTTGCCGCCCAGAGCTTTCCAGTTCAAATTGTAGTCGTGTCTGGTGTCTGTTTGGCGCGCTTCCGGCTTTAGCCGTTTTATTTTTTCGGATCCCTGCAAGGAGCGTCTGCCGTCAACGGGCAGAACCCGAAAACCATGACGGCGGCACGGCTACCGTAGTATCGAGGACGGATTATCCCATTCTCGTCGAACTGTTCACTTCAGAAGGCTGTTCCAGTTGTCCGCCCGCGGACGCCCTCCTCGAAGGAATGGACGCTTTGCAACCCGTCGCCGGTGCGCAATTGATAGTGCTCAGCGAACACGTGGATTATTGGGACCATGACGGGTGGAAAGATCCAAACTCCTCGCCCGGCGCTATCCGAACGCCAGACCGCCTATTGCCGTGCTCTTGGACTAACCACCCGCTACACTCCCCAATTCATCGTCGATGGGGAGCATTGAAATGCACGCTGACAATCCACAACAGGTCAACCAGGTCTTTCACGATGCCAACGTCGCGCCTGAGGTCCCGGTACGCATCGGTGAGGTAAGCGTCGACGGCGGGAATCCGGTTGTTCTCCGAACGCTCAATTGCAGCGGTTGGCAATTCCAATGAACACAACGCGGAGGTCTACGTGGTGGTCGCTTTCGATCGCGTGGAGTCGCAGGTTTTGCACAGCGAAAAGGGCGGCCAGCGCCTGACGCGCTTGAGCTTCAACTGTCGGTTTGCTGGAAACAGCCTGGCAGATTACTGGGAGCGGCTTTACGGGAGCCTGCCGGCTGAAGAATGCGCGCTGTCCGATTCGTCCGTCACCCGCGTCATTATGGAGATCCAGTTTACTTCCCAAGTTTTGCCTCCGTCATACGAGTATGACTGCTCAAGATTGTACGAATTCCTGGTGATGTCCGACCAGACATATCGAACCAAGATATATCTGCCATCCACTATGTCCTGGCAGAAAAACTCGCCGCGTCCATTCTTGAACTCGCCGATGTTGGGTGGGCCGCTGATAGTACCCGCCTTGCTGTCGGCCCAATAGAGACTCCACTGGTGAGTTTGAGGATTGTAGAGACGCAGGGTCAGACCTTCGATGGGACCGGCCGGCCCTTCCACTTCGAACTCATCCAGGGTAGCGCGCCCGTTCCATACTTTTCGACCGACAATAGTGCCCTTAAACTCGACCCAGGTAGTGGAACCTTTTGACGGATTCAAGAGGGGGCGCTTTAGGCGTTGTTTCCAAGTACCTATCTCGAAGTCAAAATCGTGTTGGCCATCCCGATCCGCGGTGCTGTGTTGAGCGCTGTCTCCGAAGGGGTCTGTGTCCTCCTGCGCGAGCGCCTGAACGGGCCGAAAGAGGACAACCAAGCTCCAGAAGGTGAGATAAGTCCGAATGTGTTTAAGCGCGTTCATTACACCTTCCTTACTTAACGTGAACGGTGGTCCGTCACAATAGCCACTCTGGCCTGTTGCGACATAGCCACTTCTGCGTTCTTTGTCCCGATTGAAAATCGCGAAATCAAGATCTCGATCCGCCGGAGGACAACCAATGATCGAGACGGTCTGCGTGAGCGGACCTAACCGTCGCGATCTATTGATCGATCGCTCGGGTAGCTCTTAGCACCACAGGCCCGCCAAAACCTTGTGGTTTTGGAAGCTAGGAGAAAGCCTCCCGAAACTCATTTGATCGGCGCTCCTAGCTGGATTGTTGCTGAGGCTTTTTGGAAGGTCCCGAAAAACAACTTGGCCAGCAGAACGCGGTATCCATCTAGGACAATTTCCCAACCGTCTTGTCTCAAGGGGGCCCCTGACAGTCTTCGCCAACGAGCTCTTGGGAACGTGTTGTCGGGCCGCGGGCGCGCGAGTGCGTTTTGTTCGGAGCGGAAGTCCTCGAGGAAAAAGCTGAATCTCGGCGCGCCCCAGGCATACCAAAGGATCTGGGCTTGGAGGAGGGATCGATGGGAACTCCCAGATTGATTGCGCTTCGACGGACTGGTGGTTTCGGCCCCATCGCTGGCGGTGGTGTTCTACACGGCATGGCGCACGCGCCGTGACCGCCAAAAGGATCGGCAACTCCAGGACTCGCAGTTTCGCCAAATGGACGAGCCGGTACTGACGGGCATTCTTTCGTGAGGCAGGAATCCGCCTTGGCGCAGTGGGTCTGGTGATCAAACGCCCCGCCCCAACTTCATCACATAGTCTCAAACTTGTCACCGGCCCGGCTAGTGGAAGTCCTCAATCAGCACGACGCCGCGCGTAGTGGTCCCGCGAACATAGGCTAGGCGGCCGTCACTCGATTCGGCGAACGAATACAACTCGTCCGTAGTAAAGTGAGTAAGCTCAGTCGCTGCCCGGCCGTCTAATGGCTGCCGCCAGATATTGCCTAAGCCGCCCAGGTTCACTATGTAATCCAGCGCCCTTCCGTCAGGGCTCCAGGAGATCGGTGTTTCGTCGCTAGGGGATGGGTCGAATATTCTAAATCCCCCGGACCCATTCAAACCCAGTACCGCCAGATGATGGGCGGAGAATCGCGGGTCTTTGCCAGGATAGTAAATGCATCCCAGCCGCGCGCCGTCAGGAGACAACTTGGGGTACGAGATCGGCTGGCTGGAGATCTTGACTGGCGCGCCTCCGCCGATGGGAACGCTCCAAAGCGTAGGTTGTCCGCCGATACCGGGAGACCATTCGGCAAACGATGCGTAGAATACCGATCGCCCGTCCGCAGTCACCTCCGGATGCACGTCATTGGCGCCGCGCGTTAGCTGCTGTGCGTGCGTGCCGTCCGCGTCCATGCGCCAGATATTGCGCTCCTGCTTGTAGATAATGTATCGCCCGTCGCGGGTGATCACGAACTCGTCTTTATTGCCCGGCTTCGACGGGAGCAGTTGGCGATTCGCACCATCCGGGTCCACCAGCCACAACTCGCGATAGTCGTCGGACAAATCGGAGTAGAGGATACGCTGCTCAGGTGTCCACGCCAGTGCGATCCGAGCGGAGCGCAGCGGAGTCGCGGTGATTCGAACATTAACTGCAGTTGAACTCGCTGCAGGGCGGGCGGCATCTTTGGAGCCGACCCAGATAGCCGTCGAGCGCTCGCTTTGGATCGTCGCCAAGGACTTTCCGTCATCGGTAAGCGTCACGCGGTTGTAGTTGGTGAGATCGTTGGTCAGTCTCGTTACGAGGCCACCGCGGTGATGGACCATCCATATCTGAAAGACGTCGTCGCCACGGCTAGCCGCCGTCACCAGCAGAATGTCGCCCTTCGCCGACCAGGCCACCGAGCGCGGCCACGACCAGGACTGCTCCGTAACCACGTGTTGACCGCGGTCACTCAATCGCACTTCCATCAAGTGGAATGCTGATCTCGAGTATTGCTCTCCTTCACCCGCGAAATAGGCGATGGAGCGCCCATCCGGAGACCAGGCCACACCGTGTTCATCGAAGTATCGCGGCCGCCGCAGGGTTGCCAGCGTGAATTCCCCGGTACCATCGGCGTTACTCACAATTAACGACGCTTCCCAACTGGAAGCCCTCAAGCGCACAAAGGCCAGTTGCCGTCCATCCGGTGAGAGCGCGGGATAGCCGCTCACCTCTCCGATAACACGTTCCGGCGTTCCCCCTTTCACGGGCACTCTGTAGAGATCGCCAAGATCCTCTAAACCTCGCCGCCGGTAATAGAGGAAGGAATCGTCGGGCGAAAACACCACCCCAAAGTGTTCTCCGGGCTCGGCTGGTACCACTGCGCTTTCGTTCGACGGATTGGAATTCCGGATCCAAACACTCTGGCCCGAAGGTTCATTGAGCACATAGGCGAGAAGCTTACCGTGGTGCGATATTGCCGCGTCCACCGCTTCACCGCGTGTAACCGGCCGGGTAATGCGCATCGAGTTGAAAGCGACTGCCGGCTCTTTGCGGCTTTGGAGGAAGTACGCAGAAGTAAGGACCGCCAGGACGGCGGAGGCGGCCAGGACGGCGGAGGCGGCCAGGACGATGGTCCGGCGCTTCGCGGGCGAGTTCTTTTTCTCGACCATCTGCGCCGCGGCTTGCAAAAGATCATTTTGGAGCGCCGCGGCGTCGGGATAGCGGGCAGCCGGATCCTTTGCCAGACACCGCTGTACGATGCGCTCAAACTGCGTTGGAACATTCTTCGAGTAACGAGACAGAGGTTCCGGGGTTGCGGTCAAAATGGAAGCCAGAACATCCGACGGTGTACTTCCGGCGAATGGAGGGGTACCCGCAAGCATCTCGTACAGCACCACGCCGAGGCTGAATATGTCGCTGCGGCCATCCACCGGGAGGCCGCGGGCCTGTTCCGGAGACATATATCGCGCGGTACCGATGATGAACCCAGGCCGCGTCAATATGTTATCGCGTTTTTCCGGATCACTCTCCGGGGCTGCTTCGAGAAAGCGCGCCAGTCCGAAATCGAGAACCTTTACCAACCCGTCGGGCCGGATCATGATGTTCTCAGGCTTGATATCCCGGTGAACGATCCCGGCGCCGTGGGCTGCATTAAGCGCCGCCGCAACCTGGCTCGCGGTCTTCAAGACCGTCTGGACGCCCATTGCGCCCGTTCGAAGCGCATCCCGGATGGTCTTTCCGGGAACGTACTCCTGCGCGATGAATTGCTGCCCTTCGAACTGGCCGATATCAAAAACCGTCACCAGATTCACATGATTCAGCGACGACGCCGCGCGCGCCTCCTGCCGGAATCTCTGTGCATGGTCGGAACCTCCCGCAAGTTCCTCAGAGAGCAACTTCAGCGCCACTTCGCGCGACAGTTCGCGATCCTGCGCCAGCCATACATCGCCGATACCTCCGGACCCGAGGTGAGAAAGAACCAGGTATCGCCCAACTTCACGTCCCGCAAGCGATCGTTTGCTGCTGGAAGCCGCCACATCACGGGCCCAATCATCGAGAGCATGAGTTTCCAGAAAACCGGATGACGTCTGGTGGCTCCGCACCAGTTCATTTACCCGGGTGAGCAGGTCTTCATCGCTGCCGCAGGCTCGTTCCAGGAATTCAGCGCGCCTTTGAGCGCTCATATTCAACGCGGCCTCGGCGAGCGCATTAATCTGGCGATAGCGTTCGGGAGTCATCCGCCGAGGGCGCTGAAGTGGCCCCCTGTAACGCGGCTTAGTTCCGCATGGAGCCAGGCTTTGGCGGCCTTCCAGTCGCGCATTACGGTGTCTACCGAGATGTTGAGGGCGGCGGCCGTTTCCTCCGCGGTCATACCGCCGAAGTAACGCATTTCAACCACGCGACTTCGTCGTTGGTCGAGGCTCTCCAGATCCTTCAGAGCGTCATCGAGCGCGACGAACTCCTCCGCGCGCGATACCGATAGCGCGGGGGCGTCATCGAGCGACACCATATGGGCGTCCGCTCCTCGTTTGTGCCGCAGCCGCGACCGCGCCGAATCCACCAGGATGCGTCGCATTTGCTGGCTTGAAACCGCAAAGAACTGCACCCGATTCTCCCATTTCGCGTTTTTTTGGGATGCCAGCTTTAGGTAAGCTTCGTGAACAAGGGCCGTGGTTTGAAGGACATGGCCCTCGTTTTCCCGATACATGTGCCGCCGGGCCAGCCGCTTTAGCTCCGCATATACGACGGGAACCAGTTGCTCGAAGGCAGTTTCATCGCCCTCACTCCAGGCGGCCAACAGCTCGGTAATTTCTCGTGTCTCAGGATTAGCCACAGAAACCCTTGGCGTTCGCTCTTCGAAAAAAAGCGCCTGTTGAGAAATGATACCTTGCCACCCAACCCTCGCGCTGGCTTCAAGTTGCCGGTACCGGCCGCGACGCTGCAAAATAAATTGGCTCTTCGTCAGAGGATTCCTTCCAAAACGTCGCGTAACCACATGAGGAAGGAATTCAGCATGATCTTCAGCAAATCAATTAAACTGCTCGCGCCTCTGGTGCTTCTGTGCGCCGCGGCGAACGCCGACGTCATCTTCAACTTCGATAGCGACACTCTCGGCACGTCCACATCTTTCGAGGACACGGTGGATGGTCTCTCGGCAACGTTCTCCAGCTCAGCCGACCCGGGCGGCTTTGTAATCTACCCATCGATGTTCGACACCCTCACAGGGAATGTACTGGGCGACCCAGGTCCGGCATTCGCGGACAATATCGCTCTGGGGGTCATTTTCAGCCACGACCTGTCGGCCATCACCCTTGATTTTGCAACCGCCGATTTCGTCACGCCCTCCCCATTTACCTTCACTGCTTACGAGAACTCAACACTGGTGGGGTCGAGCACTGTGACCGGCCAGTTTCCTTTAGGCTTCAGCTTCCCCGAAGGCGAAATCTCATTCAACGGCACTTTCAACAATATTGTGCTTTCCAGCACCGCCGCCGACTTCGCGGTAGACAACATCGACGTAATCCCCACCGCGACGCCGGAGCCGCGGGCTATCAGCTTGCTCCTAGCCGCCTTGTTCTTGCCTTGCGCCGCGCTTCTATCGCGGCGTAAAGCCGAGTGCGAGCGGCGGTAAACAGTTTCCAAATCTAAAACAGGAAGAAGAATATGAACAAAGCTAAAATTGTTGCTTTCGCTCTTTCGCTCTCAGCCAGCATGGCCGCACAGACCACCCAGAGCATCTTTCCCTTACCGCCGCCATCGGTATCAACCGTTCCCTCGAATGGGGACGTGAATCCTTACGGCGTGGTCTTCGCGCCAAAAACAGTTCCAGCGGGCGGCGTTCTCCAACCGGGCGACATCCTGGTTTCAAACTTCAACAATTCGGAGAATCTGCAGGGAACGGGCACCACAATTGTGCGGATAAACAGTGCCGGTGTAGCATCCACGTTCTACACGAGTACGGTTCATGGACTCACCGCAGCGCTCGGCGTTCTTTCCGATGGTCTGGTGCTGGTCGGCAACCTCCCGACTGCGGACGGCACTTCAGCAACGGTTCAACCCGGAACATTCAGTGTGCTAAATAGCGCCGGACAGTTTTTGGGCACTTTCGGAACCCCCAGCGTCGTTCAGGGCCCCTGGGGAATGGCGGTTTACGACACGGGAAACGGCGTCACCGGTACGGCACACGTTTGGGTGTCCAACGTACTCAACGGAACTGTGACGCGCTTCGACCTCACCTACAACGCTGCCAACATCAGCGCCACGGCGCTGGTTCTCGCCGACGGGTTCAACCATCGGCTGGATCCGGCCGCACTGGTGCTTGGACCGTCCGGGCTGGCCTACAGCGCTTCCAATGACACCTTGTACGTCGCCTCCTCGGCCGACAATGCGATTTACGCGATTCCCACTGCAGCCGCACCTCACTCAGCTTCAGTGGCAGCCACGATCTTCATTCAGGACCTCAACCACTTGCACGGCCCTCTCAACCTTGCAATTCTGCCAAATGGCCACCTTCTGGTCGCCAACAGCGATGGTTCCAACGTAGATCCAAATCAGCCAAGCGAGCTGGTTGAATATACAGCGGCTGGGCAGTTTGTCGGGCAGATGTCTGTCGATCCCAACAACGGTGGCGCTTTTGGACTCGCCGTGAACAACATGGGCTGGGGAACAATCCGGCTGGCGGCCGTTGACGACAATGCGAACAGTTTGAAGATCTGGACCACGGTGGTTCCGTAGATTCACAACGGCGGACCGTTCCATCCGCTCCGGCAATCCCGGAGCGGATTTCGTCGGTCCTGAGAAGCTAGCGTGGCCGCCCAGGATCATTTCTGTTCCTTTTCTTTTGAAGCAGGAGGCCTGGACTCCGTCCTTCTCGGCGACCGAGGCTTCTCTGAGCGGTCTCGGTTGTTGCTTGCAGAATGGTTGCGCGCGGCTGCACAAACACAGATGTCGCAGCCGGTTGGAGATGCTGATGCAGTCGTCTTATTTGACGAGCACATTACAACCGTTGACTTCAGCGGAGAGATCAAGACGTTATACGTCGGGCCTGCAAGATTCTGCGTCCAGCCGGTCGGAAGCTCGGAGCCGTTATCGTGTTTTTCGACAGCGAAACCCGCCTCACGTACTTAAGAGGCTGGAGCATCCTGTCAGGAGGAAAGGACTACGAGGTCAAAGAAAAGGATGCTGTCGAAACCAGCGCCTCGGAGCACATCGCTTACCTTTACAAGTACGACATCGCCCTTGCGTCCGAACTGGAGTTGCCAGATTCGCTTCACGGCAATGATGAGCGCGGCGCGCAGTTCGTCATGAGAGCGGAGCAAGTCTTGAATCTCTGCCATAGAAGTGAGTGAAGTGCCCGGCTCAGTTCTGATTCGGCTGCTCTCGTGCCGCCTTCGCTACGATTCGCGCATCTCTCTGAGCGTCCGCAGCGAGAATACAAATACCGGGTCATCCCGCCGTCCGAAAGCGAGCCATCGGTATACAGTAACCGGACCAGCTGTTTTATAGGGCATAGGACGTAATAGCACCTGAAGGTGATTGGCCCAAACGTGTAGGGAGGTGAAACTTGGGTTGCCCCGGTTCTTCGCTGAAAAGCTACTCTGTCCTGGCGTAAGCCTGACTCGTGGCCCATCACACACGGGCCGGGGTCGTCTTAGGGACAGTGTTGCGCAGGATCGGTAGCGAGATGCCGGTGTGAACTTATTGTTGGTGTAGTGAGAATCCCGTCTGACAGGTCGATCCATTAGCCAGAGCTCGTAGATGACATCATCATTGTCGAACGCCTCACGTCGCAGCGTTGGGCTGGCTGGGGTGAACGGATGGGAAGGCAAAAATACTTACGATGGCCAGCAGTAGCACCGTTATCGCTGAAAGTTGGTGCCTTCCCGTGCCGCCCTATTTCAATGCCGGCTAGCTACGGCGCGCCCGCCAAACCAAAATGAGCGCAATGGCCGCCGTCAGCATATACGACTGAGGTTCGGGTACGACGGTTCCGTCGACTTGATAGGCCTCGATCACATTCGCGTCCGAGTCGCGCACGAATGAGGTCAAGCTGGAGCCGCTAACATTTGGTCCCATATCGTTATGAATGTTTTGCTGCCAACTCGCGAATGTCTCCGGGCCGCCCGCCGCGACAATCCAATACTGCACGCCAGCATCTAGGAGCGGATGCGTGACCGAGTCGATGGTCAGGAGGGACGTGCTGCGGTTGGTGGACAGGGCACCGTTCAAATCGAAAGACTCCAGAACGCCACTCGGAAGGCCACCGCTGCTGCCCATTAGGTAGACGTTCAGGACGTTCGGTCCGGAAGACAGGCTAATGGCCAGTTCAGTGCTATCGAACGTGTAGTTTTGGCTCGGGGTGAAGCCGATTCCCGCATAATTGAAGACTCCCGTAAATGGCACCAGTCCGATCGCAATTCCCGGACCGAACAAATCCCCCGGCTCAATATCGGAAGAGATGATGTCGGCATGAGCCGCGCTGGCTCCGAGTAATGCGATTCCAGAGACTAAGCGCGCAATATGGATCGACCTGTTAATGACCATGATCTTTCCTCCTGAGGTACATGCCAACAAAGCATATCACACGAGGTGGGCCGCCGCTGTGTTAGATTCGCCTTTTATTCGTCTGTAATTAGACCGTGCCCAACGTCCCTTCCTGCCTCGTCTCCTTCACCGACACCGAGGGCATTGAGCTCTCCATTCGGGTTCCCGCCGAGAGTCTCTACGAGGCCGCAATCGAAGCCATGGCCGCGTTCCGGCGCGGCGCTTTTGCGGAAATGACTTTTTGGTCAAGCAACACAGTTGAGGATTCGCGTAAGAGCGCCGGAGGAAGAACACACCGTCACGGTGGGGAAAGTGCTGTCGTGGCCGGAGGGTGGAGCAAGAAGTCCTAACCAGCAGGTGAAGAAGAATCGGTTGCAGGAGCGGCTGAGGAGGTGAGGAGAAGAGTCCAGCGACTCTCCTCGAACGGAACGTTCTTCTAGGTTCATCTGATTGTCGACAACTACGCCACCCACAAACATCACAAAATGCGCACCTGGCTGCGCAGCGGCCAAGATGCCGGACTCGACAACACGTCCACTTACTCGTCGTGGCTCAATCACGTCGAACGCTCGTTTGCGTTGATCACGCAGCGTGGCGATTCGCCTTGGCTCATTCCACGGCGTCAAGGAACTGGTAGAGAGAAGATCGACCCCACCATTCGTCCGGACGGCGATTGCGATTCCGTCCCGCTTATTGACTTTCCGCCGGACTTTCCGCTATCTGATACCATCCGAACAGCGATGACCAAATTCTTAGTTGTACTTTTGGTTCTGCTACTGATTCTGTTAGGGATTCCATTCGCAATCCTGCAGCTGCTCTCATCCCATTCGGTTCTGACGTTCACCCCTCTGCCCAAGGTGATCGGTATAGCCACCCCCGTTACGGTGCGAATCTCGAATCCCCACGGTGCACGGCGAATCACCGCAATTCTCGAACAAGACGGCGCTCAGACAACGTTGAAGGTGGCCAGCAACGATTCGACGCGCCTGAGTTTCTGGCGCGCTCACAAGCCGGATCAGAACTTCCAATTCACGGCGGGCAAGAAGCCGGCGCCCAATCTGAAGGAAGGCAAGGCGCGGCTGATCGTGGAAGTCCAATCGAATGATTTCCGTGCTTCGACCGATGCCATCTCGGCAGATGTCAACGTGATCTTGCGTCCGCCTTCGGTGGCCACCGACGGTTTCCAGCATTACATTAATCAAGGCGGATCAGAGATGGTTCTGATCACGCCATCAGAGACGTGGAGCGAAGCCGGTGTCCGCGTCGGAAATAACACTTACGCCAGCTTCCCGGTTCCGGGCCAGCCCAACGAACGGCTCGCGTTATTTGCTTATCCCTGGGATATGCCCACCGACACGGTTCCGCTGGTTTTCGCGAAAAACGAAGCCGGAACTGAGGCCAAAGCGGGGTTCTGGTTCAAGGTGTTCCCTAAGAAATTCCGCATGCGGGATCTGGTCATCGATGATCAGTTTCTAACCAAGGTCGTGAATCAGATCGATCCCAACGGCAGCGGGGACCTCCTGGCACGGTTCCTTAAAATCAACGGCGAGACGCGGCGCCAAAACAACCAGACACTGGCAGATCTGCGCTGGAAAACGGCGGACAAGCTTCTGTGGACGAAGTCATTCCTGCAGTTGGCCAACTCAAAAGTGGAATCGGGATTCGCCGATGTGCGCAGCTACATTTATAAGAGCAAGAAAGTCGATCAACAGGTGCATCTGGGTTTCGACCTTGCGGTGTCGGCGCATTCGCCGGTTGTGGCTGCCAATGATGGCAAGGTGATCTGGGCCGCGCCGCTGGGCATCTACGGTAACTGCATTGTCGTGGATCACGGCTGCGGGTTGCAATCCATTTACGGGCACTTAAGCGAGATCAGCGTGAAGGAGGGCGACATGGTGACACGCGGCCAGGTGATGGGCAAGAGCGGCTCGACCGGTTTGGCCGGCGGCGATCACCTGCACTTCTCCATGCAGGTGGGCGGTGTGGAAGTGAATCCGGTGGAGTGGTGGGACGCGCACTGGATCAAGGACCACATCCAGGATCGGCTCAAGTAGGTTTCTCCCGCAGCCCGGCGGCCTGCGGCGAGCTCTGTACTAAGCGCATTGTGATCTTTTGTCGGGGTACATAAGAATGAAGTGCACAATGCCCAGCACGAGATATAACGCAGCGATCGGGGAAAGGGGGACTTCAATGTCCATTCCGTCGTTGCGCAAAGCAGCATTCGCTATCTGTTTACTCGCGGTGGGGTTGTTCGCCGCTGAGAATCCGTTTGCCGGAACCTGGAAACTGAACGCCGCCTAGTCGAAACTGGCTGGCAGCGGAATCGGGGCGAGCGGTGGGGTTCGCGTCGAATCCGACGGTACGACCTATAAAGCATCCGTTGATACCACAGATGAGAAAGGGCAACCAGTCAAGTTCGCTACGAAGCGACGCTCGACGGCAAGCCGAGCAAGGTGACCGGCTCTGCGACGATAGATGAGCTTTCACTCAAGCGAGTCAATGATCATCGACGCCACCGGGAAGAAGGATGGCAAGGTGGTCTATACAGACAAACGCACCGTGTCCAAGGACGGAAAGACGTATACAATTTCGCGAACCGGTACCAGTCCTGACGGCAAGAAGAATCACTCGACGATCGTCTTCGATAAGCAATAACGCCACGAACCGCTGGGAGAATGGCTCCTGGCGTCCACATGCACCGCCGAAGTCCTGGCCAGCTCGCTCTACGAAGCGGCGGCACTCGGCGTAGCGGAGTCCAAACGATGCGGATTTGATGGACACGCGGTCTGCTGCCGCCATGATCTCGAACAGCAGTCGAACTGACCGCTCCGCGAGACTATGATCAAACTTGTTTACTGCATCGCCAAGACGGCCCGAGCCCAATGAAATCACTTGGACCTAACACTGGGGTGTTCTTCAATATATCTCTTTAACCCGCCACGGACCCAGCTGTCCTTATAGCCGGACTCATCCATGTACCGCAAGGCATCTTGCTGCGACATGCCAAGAAAGTACATCTTGTACAGCGCGGCAACCAGGCTGGTCCGATCGCGGCCATATGCACAATGGAAATAAATCGGACGGTAACGTTTGTTGTGGAGTATAGCCATTATCCGCTCGATGTGCTTATGCGATGGTGGAATTGGAGAAGCATTTAGTCTACCGTGTATGAGGAGAATGCCGTACCGTTTGGCCTTCTTCTGCTCCGAATGGCGCACAGAGGGTAGGAGCTCCAAATCGAGAATATATTTGATGTGCCGAGCGTGAAGAAATTCGTAGTCTGCGTTGGTTTTCGGTTCCGATCCTTTATAGACGCCCTGGTCTACCTCCCCGAAATGAACAAATGTGGTGCCAGCAGCAGTTTGGGCCTCAGAGGAAGTCGACGCGTCGACTGTTGCTGCTCCCAGCATCGTCGCACCGGCTAACGCACTATTCTCGCCAATCTTATGATTGGGCCGGTCTGAAGCAAGAGCCAGTGCTGCTATGAATATCGAGGCTGCGCAGCGAAAGATGATCACGGTGTCTAACGGAAGCCCAAGACTCGCAACGGTCCGAAGTATTTGCCTCCGGCGCGGTATCCTTTACCTCTCCACTGTTACAGTGTAGCGCCGAAGGGCCGGATCGTTCGTAAGCAACCGTCTATTTCTCTCCTTCCTTCTTCCGCCTGGCCGCCCAATACGCCTTCACGCGTTGGGATTGTGCCTTGCGCGCGGCAGCGGACAGGCCCTTCCGCTTCTTGGCGGGGAGAGCAGGCGGCGGGGCAGCGGCAGCGACGGGATTCTTCGGCGGACGGCCACGTCTCTTGATGGGCCCCTGGAGAGCTTCAATCGCCCGGTTGAGCTTGTCGCGCTCTGCGATGAGCAGAGCGATGATGTGTTCGGTCGGCATAAGTTGCTAATGTATGACCTCGGTTTTGCGGCAGCGAGGCGATTGAACACGTCAACACAATGCGAGGACATGCCGATTCGGTACAAGGGCCAGGTGATCGGTTCGACGATTCCTTGGAATCACCATCTCGTGACGAGGAGTCTTGAGCAGCGCGGAGTTCGCCATAATCTCACCGGCACTTCGGAGTCATCTCCTAGAACGCCGTGTCGGGACCAGGCATTCGGGATTGATTTTTTGGGAACTATCGTTCGCGAGCCAACCAAGGCATGATCCGATAAGACTGTCTAACTTAAGCCCAAAAAAACAGCGGATACGTCAGAGCGCTTCGACATGTTCGATGTTCTTTGCAGAAGGCTTCCGTCAGGCGTCCCTTTGGGCCCTCAGGGAGTTCAACTACTCGGACCGATCAGTGGGGTTTTAGCAACAGAGCATGCAAGTGTCCATCGCCGACTCCGCTGCACAGAATCTGCCCGCGGTCATTGATGCGATAAGCAGCCTCGATCCGATAGGTATCGCCTGCGATCAACGTATTGACGTCGCACACGATGCCGTTTTCCCACAAAAAGCCGCGTGGCCGCCCGCGCCCCTCTGGCGCCAGCGTGCCCACGATCTTGCGCGAATCGTTGATGGCGAAGGCGTGACCGCGGATACCGAGATCGCTCATTTTGCCCCGGCTGTATAGAAAGACCGTTTCCTCCTCGCCTAAGTCGGACACCCCGGTTACGTCGTCATGCCGGTTAATCGCGTAGGCGATGCTGCTGCCCGAGCCATCGAGCGTGCCCAGATCCTTGGGTTTGCTTCCGCGCCAGAGCACCGCATGCACCAAAGGCTTTCTCGAAATAGAAGGAATACCAGAACCCCCGACGATCACACCGGCGTTGTTGATGTCGAAGGCCACGCTGTACGCACCTCCGGGCAGTGCATCAAGAGGCTCCATCTTGGCTCCAGCGTAGCGGAAGGCGCGCTGATCTTTATTCTCCAACTCGGATACTCCAACAATGACGTCGCTGTTGTTGATGGCGTAGGCGCGGCTACGCAGCCCGCCGAGGGTGCCGAGATCCAGGGCACCCTGCTTACCGAAGAACGTGGCGTGTACAGTGGAGGCACTATCCACCGGGTTTGCGGTGGTATTAGACCATCCGACCGAGTTGCCACGATCATTGACCGAATAGGCGAAGCTATTTCGATAACCCTTGGGCGGGCGTAGCAATTTCTCCGCTGAGCCTTCAAACAGCACCCCAGTGAATGTCTGCGCATCTCCCTGGCGCCAGCTGACAATCTTCCCAGAACTACTCAGCCCCGGAATGATATCTGCGGCAAGACGTTCGATTATGCCCAGGTCGACGACCTCATAGCGTGGAGCCGGCGGGGGCGTGCTCAACATCGCATCGCCTGACTCAGACAAGGCGCTGGCGATTCCGATAATAATCAGCCCGACTTGCGCCGGCCGGCAAGATGTACGCATTAGCGGGGCCGATCACGGCATAACGGCAGGCATGGAGAACTCGATCCCGGTGGTCGAAAAAATATTCGCCTTGCCACCCGGCACGAAGTTGGTCACATCGGTACTGATCAATATGAAACGAGATTCTTGGTGTGTTGCACAAGAAACTGGTTGGCTGCCGAATTCGAAGGTGATCAATGCCCCGGGCGCGGCACTTCGGGTAGCGATCTGCGGTGACACCGTGCCCAGCCCATCGGTTCGGTAGCCGACACTCAGCGGAAGTCCGGCGAAGGAACTCGTGTCAATCTTGGCGACGGCTCCCACGCCCGCGGTGTCGCGGACCCGATAGTAGAAATCGAGTTTACCGGTATTGGTGGAGCGGACCACCCGCTCCTGAAGGTTTCCGGTGCATTGCGCCTCACCCTCGCGGCCCTTGAGCGTAAACGGCACCAATTGATCGTAGAGGACAACGCCGCCAAGATTCGGGTACCCCGCGTCTGTCAGCGCGGGAACCGTTAGCCTTGTATCGGGTCGCAAGCTTGCAGGCGTTGCGAGCAGGCCGTATACCAACAACTGTCCCTGGTTCGACGGGGCGGCAGGTTGAGAGGTCTCCGCACACTTACCCTCAATATCGGCCGGTACGCTGCCCCAACTGCTGACATAGACCTTGCCGGCAGCCACCGTCGGATACGTGAACTTGGCGAAATAACCCACGTCGTCGCGGGAAAGATTCTGCGTGCTGCCCCACAGGTCGACCAAGGTACGCGGAGAACCCGAACCCGAAAAATGCGTGGCATCAAAGGCGAACAGCGCACCGGGCTCCACGTGCTGATTTGCGTCGCACGCATGAGGAGTCAATCCCCAGACGATCCCGTTGGCAGTGCCATTCGAGGAAATTGAGAGGAATCCGCCCGGCATGCCGGTGCCGATTTGCGGAACGAGCATTGAGCTTTGCGCGACCGCCGTCGAATTGAACAAGGGGCCGGTGGGTGGTGGGCCCGTGCCGCTGGCGGGGAAGGAGTTGAGCGGATTCGAATACTGATAGGCTCGCAAATGGTCGTTCTCGCCCCATAGGTAGACGTACTGCGCCTTGGAACCGCCGTCGAAGAACACCGGTCCTCCATGGATATGCAATGTTGATCCACCGTTCTTAATAAACGTCGCCTGAAACTCCTGCACGACATTGTCTGGCGAGCCCTGGGTAATACCTCCCATCACTTTGGTGTCCATTACATAAAGCATTCCTTGTTTCCCGCCGCCGACCAGTAGCGAGGTTCCAGGAATCAGCACTGCCCCGGCGGAACCCAGATCAGTGTCCCCGTGGTTCAGCTGTAGATAGTTCCACGGCGTAAAGTATTTTCCGATGCGCAGGGCGCCGGCGGAATTGGTGGTGAGCTGAATGGCGCTTTCGCCAAAATTATCCGTCCCGTCCCACGAGCCGTTCCCGGTCAAGAAGTAAAGATCCCCCGCCGCATCCACGGTGGCGCCCTGGCCGCCCTGCCAGATGCCCGCCATGCTGCCGCTGGGACTGTCGTTCCAGGCCGTCCGCTGGGTCAGGTCGGATGCCTTGTAACCCATGACCCACCCATGATAGTCGCCATTGTCGCAGTGCGACGACCACGCGATGTAGACCACGCCCTTCACCAGCGCCAAGGCGGCGCGCTGGTTTTGCAATTGTGGAGGACTGGGAGTCGACCCTGGGCCGAACACCACGCCATTGTAGGTTCCACTGATAACGATAGGACCGCCGAGAATCTCCTTCCCGTCGCGGATATCCAGCGCGTGCAGACGCTGCACGAAAGTTCCCTTTTCGACCGTGCGGGCGACGAGGTACATGGCATTATTTGTGGCATCGATTACCGGCGTTCCGACAATGCCGAAGTTCCCCGCAAAGTCGTGATAGTTCCCGCCGCATGCGCCGATCGCGTCCATGTCCTGTATGTTCGGCGGCCTCGCGTCGGATGGCGTGAGGTTCTTCAGCCAGAGGGGCATTCCGCCATTCGCGGTATTGCTGTCAGCATCCCAGGCGTACACGGAGTTGTTGACGGTCGTAACCAGGACCACATTGTGCGCCTGTTTGTCGACCGCCATGGTCAAATTTGGGACATACAGCGGCTGAGAGTAGGTTTGATCATCCAGCTTGTAGCTGAACAGTTTTCCAAAGTTGGTTTTGTTCACGCTCGAAGGCGTCAACAAAGTTTCATGGGTGTTTGATCCCGTGCGGCTGTTGTCATTGTGCTGAGTCAGTACAGCGACCTGCGCCAATACGGAACCCGACACCATGACCAATAGGGCGGTCGAAAATACGCCCGAAAACAAGGCGCCTTTGCACGAGGCAAGTAACGGTCGGCCATTCCCGCCGGGGCGCGTGGTGTTGAGAGGCATTGAAAGCTCTCCTGGTGCTCAAAATCCCCTTTGAGCAGAAAATTCAGTTCATCAATTAGCGCGGAGGGCGCGCGTATGCATCCCACTATTTTTCGTAACGTTTGTGCATAACGATCTGGCCAGTTATTTCGCCGTCCGGATTTGTGCCCGTGGTAATTACAATTCCGGCCCGACTGTTCAGAATTGGGGCCGTGACGTAATCGAACGCCTTGCCTGTGACAGTCTTGGTCAACGACCCTGTGAAAGGTCCATCGTGAGCGTCATAGATGGTGAAGATCGTCGGCCCCGCAAGCTCACCGGAGGAGAGATCGGAGCGCACTTCTATTTTTGCAACGTCTGAAATGTCCTTGACGTCCACGTGGAAGGTCACGGTCTTATGGGGAAAATCGACGTCAACCGTCACTTTGCCCGTGGCACGAGTCTGAACGGTTTGGGCCTGAGCGCCGCTGGCCGGGTTCCTGGCCGCCGACAACTCCGCATACCATTCGACGACTGCATGGTGTTGCGCGGGCGATTGTGCAGATAACGCGGGGAGGATGAGAAGGGCGGGCGCCAATACGGCATTGCAGAAAACATAGCGGTTATAACTGAGCATGATTTACTCAGCCCCCGATCGTTGGAATTGGCTGATCTCGGTGTCCGGGATTTCCATTTTGGCTTCCCAGCTTTCAGTAGTATACAGCAATCGCCCGATTGCGACCGACTTTTTGCCAATTGGATTGCCGTAAAGTCTTGCCAGCACCAGGAAAAGCGCGCTATGCTCCCTACCGCGGCCGGAGTTACCGGCAATGGCAGAGCCCGCATCCGCCAAGAATCGCCGCGAACACCCGCCGCGTCAGATGCCCTTCGGCCAACAGGAGCCGCTAAATTAGTACCGGGCATGTTCAATCCTGAGGCGACGAAACTCCGTGAGGTGGATGTTGGAGTTGAGCTACAGCCGAAAGAGTCTGATCGGGAACGCCTGCGCGAGTTGAACTATCAGCGAAGTCGAGCAGTTCGAAAATAGGGGGCACCGTTTTGGTAGTACCTTGGATTGGGAGGTGTGGTGGCACGCGGAGGCGTTCCGATTCCTGAAGGTTCAGAGCCGTTCGATTAGCCTGCTCGACTACAAGGCCGAAAAGAATTTGTGGACCAAGTACCCACGAGGTGCTCTTCTCTGCGCCACAGGAGAGATTGCAGCCGGCAAAGGAACGGCCGAAACAGATTCACCGAACAAGACGACCGAAAACTGCCCATTTTGAATCTGTCCGGCGCTCAGATGCGAAAGAAGCTACGGGCACCTGCCCAGCGCGTGGATCATCAGTTCCATGAGAGGGGCGTTAGCCAATTGGGCATCGTTGATGTGTAGGCGACTTGACGGGATCGATCTCCAAGAAGATCCTTTCGGCGGCATTCTCCGAGTGGCCGAAAATAACCGGCCAATGTTCTGAGTGAGGACTGGCGGACAGCAATGCAAAGCTGTATTCTTTTCTCGTTCGAAACTGATTTGGCCGGAGGGTGAAGGCCGGCCAGCAGATCGAAAACTTTGGCAGAGAACGGTCACCGGCGGGCCTTCACACCAGCCGTGATTCTTTTTATCGCACTGCCTGAAGCGAAAGACGAGCTCGATCCGGGGTAGTCCCATTAGGCCTCCTGCTGCGACGGTGTCCGGCTTGCCAAGGCGACACGATTATCGGCCACGGCAGGCGCCTCCGGCAGGCCCACGATGATCGGCGCGAACGCATTTGGGTGCGGCGTGGAATCTACCATCCATGCGGCAAGACGTTTACGATCTTGCCCGACTGGCTGCCGCCAGCAGGCCTGCGAAAGCATCGCCGCAGGCGATTCCGTTGAGCAAGCCGCACCGCACTGCCAAGATCCGTCGCGCTTCCCGATCCATCCACGCTACGCCGTTGGGTCCAACGTCGACTGCTCAGCGTGTGTTGCTGGGTGAAGGCAGGGGCCGTCGGATTGCACCTTCTACGGGCACCCACCATCGTCGCCTGGGATCTCAACGCAGTCTGCCGACATTCGCTAGGTTGGTCGTGTTTCAACCGCGGGCGACTCGGCGTCGATAACAACGGGGCCAGCTTCGAGCTGTTTGCGAGCCTCGGCTAAAGCGGTGTTAACACTAGAGGACAAACCGGCTCCACTCCTCAGGATGTTGCCTGTCGATGAGGACTGGGTTCACGATGCGGTCGGCCCCGGCGTAGGGAAACGGGTGCAGCAAGACAGGCGATTGCCGAAGCGCGGCGTCAACTTGAGGCCGGCATCGACCCGAGCGCGGTTGTCAAGACGACCGCGCGGTTGAAATAGGATTCACCCTAGTGCGCGATGAACGAAAACTTCGCTCACCTTGCACTGGGTCATTCGTCAGGTGCTGGTTGAAAACTTGCGCGAGTTCACCTTACGCTTCGATTGCGCATTTGTTCGCGCCATTCTCGAATTCACACAGGCTGTGCCATAATCGGGGCGTTCTCCCCCACAACCACGCCAAGCGAAAGGCTCACCGGGCTGCTCCTGATGTGCATGGGAAGTGTACTTTCGGACCCAAGCGCCTCAAGCCGATCTCGATGGTAGCGTGCGTGGACTGTCACCGGTCCAGCGGCGCGCCCTTCAAAATGCAACACGTGTCATAGCGCTAACCCATATGGCCGGCCGGGCAATATTTCGTGTCTTCAGGGTTGTCGCACGATTCAATCCGCTCACGGCGAGAAGTGGCGTTGTTTCCGGCGAAGCTGGCCACGTTTGGCGGAACCCTATGTTCAGAGGCCAAAAACGTTCAGTTCACCGTCGCTCGGCACATAGACCTTTCCCCGGATGATGGTGGGTTCGGTGAACGCTCCCCCATTGGGATTCTTCCATGGCCCGGCGGGGCTGATGAAGAGAGGCCCGGTTGTGAGATCGGTAGCATCGAACGCCACCAATTGCAATGGATTGCTTCTGGCAAGCGCCCAGACAACCCCCGTACCAGCTTTCTGTAGGTCGGAGGAAACCACGGGGGTGGCGCCACCGCTCTGATGACTGCCGGGCGTATTAGGGGATGTCGAAGCGTTCAGAGAAGGGAAACGCATAGCCGACTGGTTGGGTTTTGAACCGATAAAAGACTGCGCCAGGGAACTGCCGGAGAACACAAAAGCCATCAATTGGCCTCCAGTGCCCAACGCCCCATTACCGCAGTAATAAATAAACTGCTGGCTGCCGCTGTCAAAGAATGCGGGACCGCCCCAAACGCCAGGGCCGTCCCCCGCAGTGCCCACGCCCGCAGGCGCGGGTGGCGAGGGGTTGGGCGGCGATCCAGGCAACGGAACAGTTTTTAGCGGGGCGGTGTTCATGTTCTCGCGGTTGAGCAGGTATATCTGGCCGTCCTTGCCGCACGCAACCATAGCCTTCGGGAGGGCCGAACCTGGCGAAGGATCGGGAAGTATCATAGGCCCTCCCGACCCGAAATCCCAGTCGAAGTTGTTCAATTCTGGTTGATTCGCCGGCGTAAAGAAATCGGTCGGCACTGTGGGGGGCGGCACGGCGAAAACAGCGGGAAGCTTCAAGGCGGAATCGCCAAAATTCGTTTTTCCGTCGTAGGAACCGTTGCCCGTCATGAAGTAAATGAAGCTCTGTGGATCGGCGGCTAAACCCATGCCACCTTGCCAGACGGAACCACGGGAGCCACCGGGTGTGGTGCAGAATACTCCGACCTTTTCGAGCGTGGTTGCATCGTAGACGAAAACCCAGCCGAACCAGGTTGGAGTGCCGTCGTTGTGGGATCCGAAACCGATGTAGACTCGCCCGTCGAGCAGCAGCAGTGCCGGGCGATTCAACTGCACCTGCGGGTCGAATAAAATGCCGGCCGCCCCTCCTGGGCTGGGGTAGGAGGCCTCCTCGATCGACACAGGGCTGCCTGGCCGATCGGCGCCGGTGGAAATATCAATAGCGTAAAGGCGGTTGAAAAACGTCTTCACGCCGCCTACGATGCCCATTGTCTTGGCTACCACCCACATCGTGTATGAGGCACAGTCGATGACGGGCGTCGATGTAATTCCAACGACTGGGGCGATGTTGTTGGCGCTAGTTTCCGACGCCGGGACCGCTTGCTCGCCAAAAGGTATCAGCGAACGTTGCCACAGCGCCGGCTGTTGAGTTTCTGCGTCGAAAGCATAAACTGTGTCATTTTCGGTGGCCACGTACACTACGTTGTGGGCGCCCAACCCAGGAATGTTGACATGATGGGCATACAGCGGTTGAGCAAACACCGTACCATCAAGGTCCTGCGTGATCAGAGGCTTCTTTTTCAACTTCGGCACATTCGCGACATTGAGGGTAGTTTCATAAGGGAACCAGCCTGTTCGCGCGGTGTCGAAGTGCTGCGTCAGGTAGTAATACCCAGCGGAACCGATGACGTCCACAGCCGGACCGAAGTCTGTTGTAACTCCACAGATTATCTGACGCGCTTTGACTTTATCCTTGACCTTCAATGGACCGAAAAGAACGGGCACCTCAGCGTTCTTCGAAGTGGCAATCGCGCTTCCCCGCCACACATCATTTACGTAGACCTCGACGTGAGCGCCCGGAACGACACCGCTCACTGTCACGCTACGCATACAGGTCTCGACGGGAGACACAACTTCGGGGGCGCTGGGCTGCGGCATTGGGTTGACCATGACGTTCATGGATTGTGCTGTGCGGCCGCAGCCGTCCTCAATTGCGTAAATTTCATCTCCGTTGAGCAGTAGAGGTGAGACCGGGATGTCCCACGCGGTGCTGTAAACCGTTTGATGACCGATCGGCGCCCCGAGTAGAGTGGACCAGACGTCGACCGTCGCGCCTGGGTGAAGGTTGCTGACGTGTACGGCAGCCCCGCATTGATATAGCGGGCCATCGACGACGGGTTGGGGAAGGGTTGACGGTTGGGGGCCGACCTTAACTTTGTTGGATGCCGCACTCCAGTCGGTGCAGAGCTGCTGGCGAGCCGTAATTACGTCGCCTCCGGTGAGCGGCGGAACCGGAAAATCGAAGGTGGATGCCGGAGCCGATCCCATCCCGTAGCTGGAGCCATTGTGAAGGATCTCGACTGGTGAGCCGGGAAGCAAATTGGTCAGTCGCACAGTGACGCTCCCCGCGCATAACGGTGGAACAACTTCGGGCGGAGGCACGGGCGTTGGGGGACCCACTGTTATTGGCGGATTCGAGTCTTTGCTCGCGACCTCGTTGCACCCTGGCATGTTCTGACTTGCCGAAACCTTGGCGCCCTGCGTGAGCGGCGGGCATTGAAACCATAATGTCGGCATATCGAAACACCCTTGTTCGCTGAATCCTGGGGGCGGCGTCTCGCTCAGGGTGACCCGCGCACCATCGATTGCGGTCACTTGGACTGCAACCTGGCATGCCTTTAAAGGGCCTGTTACGGTAGGCGGAGGGAGCTGGCGTTCGGGTCCAGGCAGCAGATCGGGCGGCGGTAGAGTGGTAAGCGTTCCTGGGGAACCACAAGCAGTTTGTTGCGCGACGAGGGTTTCGGTCGGGCCGGTAGGCTTCGACAACGCGATCCGCGCGATACCATCCGGGGCTGTGCCGTTCCCGCGAGACACGCCGCCTACCGTGACTTCCACGGTTGCTCCGGGGACCATCCCGTCCAGCCACAGACATTGGCCGCACTCGTAAATGTGGGTTTCGCAGGCCACAGAACCGATAACCTTCGGCTTCGTCTGTACGACCACGGCCGCGGAAGTCCCACTCGCTGGGCCGGTGGTGGTTTGCGTTGCAGTTACATTATGGCCGGCCTTGAGCGTCGCGCCGGTTTTTAAGGGGAAAACCTGGTCTGGCCAACTGGCTTTGCCCGATCCAACATTAACCCCATCCAAGAACAGGTCCACTACAGCGCCGATGAGCTGGCCTTGGACCCTGACCGACGAATTGCATATAGAAAGAGGGCCGACAACTACTGGCGGCAACGACGACATTTGGATGCTCCTTTATTCGGGCATGAAACGCCCGTCCGAGTTATCGTTGATTGGAAGGTCGGGCTTCAGCGAGCGATTGCATGCTTAGGCGCCGCCCATTGACAAACCCCGTCCGGCGAGAAAACAGAGATAAGCGCCAAGATGCTTTCGTGCAGTGCGAATCGGGAGCAGCCCAATCGCCGAGCATGCTCGCAGATTATCGATGCCAGCCAGGACACCAAAGAAGAAAACAGTTCCAAGCATTCGCTCCTACCTGTTAGCGCTGTTAGATGTTCCGATAGTAGGCGGAGTATATCACAGCAGGAACTAGACAGTTTCTCAATTTTGCCGAAATTGTTTCAGCGCCCTTTCAACCGGTGTGAAGCGCCTTTGGGTTAGCTGATCTATTGGTTATTGGTGATTGAAGCGGGCGATTCGCTGCAAGACAAGCTGACGGAAATCGCATTCGAGGGAGATGTTACGGCAGCCATCTTTTTGCTTGAAGGGACTGAAGCCTAAGACGTTCCGGGAGAATCCGAGAAACCCTTGCGAGGCTCAGGGCGGCGAGTGCCGCTGCTAAGGCTACAGATTATGTTCTTCACCGGGAACGCCAGCAGGCCGAGGAACCCGCGCGCACGCCGAACGCGTCACCGCGTCGGCTCAGGAACGGCAAGAGCGCTCTTGCTAAATTCCGGGTAAGGGGTTTCATCCTCAAAGCCCGAGCCTTCCAGCGGTTCGCCGCCGACTCCGTCCGGCGCTTTGCAGGCGAACTTACTTTCCGATACCCTTTTGCTATATCCTGTTATGCCAGGAAGCGAGCGAACATCTCGCACCGGCGCTGACCACGAAGAACTGGAAGACGATTGTCCTCCGGCCTGCCCGATTCGGCGGCGGTTTCGCCGTTACGGCGGCCTGCTCGTAGGAACCGTCATCTGGTGGGCCGGTAGGCCGAAAGCCCGGTCCGAAAACGCGATCACCGCCAAACCGACCGAACTGTATACGCAGCAGGTTGATGAGGAGGTACGGGTCGAGTTTCATTATGCCTTTACTAACCATACGAACACGGAGTATACTCTCCCCTCCGCAGATTCAGGCGCGCTTATGCGCCATGTGCCCAATGCTCTTTCCGTTGAAAAGCTCGACGGCGCGACGTGGGATACAACGATTCGAATCCCGCCCCATCAAAACGTCGGCATCGTCTTCTCCGTTCCTTATACGCTGGCCGAATTCAGCACATCCAACGAACGCTGGCGGCTTTGGTGAAATCGCCTTGATGTTCGCGGAGGACGGGAGAATGCCATGTTGGTATCCGCTACAGTGAAGGTCCTTACGAATGCGACCAGTTTCGGAGACGTGGAGAGCCTGATCCAGCACCAGGCGTCCGGCCGTACTCACGGCACAAACACGGTAGGGAAAGCATGAGCGTGCACGAACGGCTGCAGCAGTTAGGGCTCAAGTTGCCCGAGCTCGCACAGACCACCGAATTTCTACGGGTGAACATTATTGACGATCTTGCTTTCGTTTCCGGGCACGCATCTTTTGCCGATGGAGACTTTTGCTATCGGGGCAAGATCGGACGGGAACTCGACCTCTCGGAGGGCCGTCGCGCCGCAGAACTGGCCGCACTCGGTTGCTTAACCTCACTGGAAAATAGCATCGGGTCGCTGGATGCTGTTCGGCGGATTGTGAAGCTGAATGGCTATGTCAATTGTGAGCCGGAGTTCGACGATCTGCCGCGAGTCACGGATGCGGCGTCCAAGTTGCTGGTCGATCTCTTTGGCGATTCTGGTCGGCACGCCCGAACTACGGTCGGCGTCGCCAGTCTGCCCCAGGGTGTCGCTGTTGAGATTGAGTTGATCGCGCAATTTGGGCGCGAATAGTTTCCCGTTTGGACTAATTCACGCACGGGCCGAGCAGAGCCGTCCGAGGGTCGCCAGGGCGCGTTTGCGGGCATCCGACAACGCGATCCCGGCATTGATGCGAATGTGGTTTTTGTAGCGTCCGGAAGCGGAAAAGATCGGTCCCGGCAAAATGCTGATGTGCTCGCTTAAGGCGGCTCGCCATAACTTCATGGCGTCCACTTTCGCCGGGAGCTCAATCCAAAGCATGTGGCCGCCTGCTGGACGGCTGATGCGTGTTCCTTTCGGAAAACACTGGAAGGCTACCTGCCTTGCTGTCGCGACCTGATCCGCAAGGGTTGCGCGTAAACGCTTCAGGTGCCGGTCGTAGCCGCCGGATGACAGAAACTCCGCCACGACCCACTGAGGCAGCGAGGGCGCGGCCTTCGAGGTAATAAGCTTTAGACGCTCGACCGCGGCCTGGAAGCGTCCGGCGAAGACCCAGCCAATGCGATAGCCCGGAGACAATACTTTGGAGCAGGATGAACACAGCAGCACGAGCCCCTTGCGATCGAAGGATTTGGCGGTCACCGGACGCCGGTCATCGAAAGCAAGGTCGCCATAGACATCATCCTCGATCACCGCCACGTTTTTTCGTGCCGTCAGCTCCACTAAAGCCTGCTTGTAACTGTTCGGCAAAACGTATCCGAGAGGGTTGTGGCAATTTGGCATAACGACGCAAGCCTTCACGGAGTGCTTCCTGATGGCGTGTTCCAGTTCGTCGAGATCCATCCCGCCTTGTGGATGGGTCGAAATCTCCAATACCTTGAGTTTGAGTGAGGCAGCGCTCTCAAGGATTCCGAAATAGCTGGGGCTCTCGACCGCGATGACGTCGCCCGGTTGCGTAACAGCCCGCAAGCTAAGATTCATGGCTTCCTCGGCGCCGCTGGTGACGACAACATCTCGGGGGGAAACCCTGGACCCTGCAGCGATGGCGCGGCGGGCGAGTTCGCGGCGCAAGCGTTCCACGCCTGGTGGAAAATCGTAACTTGCGCTGTGCAACGGCCGGTCGCGGACAACTTGCCGCAAGATCAAGTTCAATTTACGATTGGGAAACAATTCCGGGCTGACACAACCGGCTCCGAAGGGGACGTTCGCGGGATCAGTTGCGGACTCGATGATGCCTGCCAGAACAGCGTTGGTTCCCTGATCGGTCGGCTTGCCGGGAGAGGGCTCGAATTGCGGCTCGGGAATCAGGCTTGCCAATGGCGTTCGGACGTAAAATCCGGATTGCGGGCGCGCTTCTAAATATCCGCGGTTCTCCAGCCACATGTAGGCTTGCAATACGGTGGAGACGCTAACGCTGCGTTGCTGGCTCAATTGCCGAAGCGAAGGCACACGGTCGCCAGGCTGCAGGGCGCCGGCAGATACCTGCTGAACCAGCGTCTCGGCGACCTGAATATACAGCGGCGAATTTGCACCATTCGTAGTTGAGGCTTCGGCCATCGTTCGAAGTGTACCAGAAGCGAGGGTTTGACTGTACTGGTTGATGGTTCGCTTTGTTTCATCGTGTGCACATTGGCAGGCGTAGCGATGATCTCATAAGACTGGCAGTAGGTCATTAAAGCTCAAATCATCGTTTAATCCTTCTTTAACTGTACTGGTCCGAAATTTGCATAACTGAGTCTGTACATATCGGCGCGATGCCAGCATGATGATAAATAGCTTCGAGGCGCGAGCCGTGGACACGCACTTTCATTTGAGGAGAACGGTTTGTCGGTATACGAGACATTGGAGAGTTTGAAGATCGAGCTACCAGCTTTGACGAAGCCGGTCGCGGCGTTCGTACCATTTACGCGCGTTGGGGCACTCGTGTTTGTGTCCGGCCACATCGCCAAGAGGAACGGCAAGCCCTGGGAGGGCCAACTGGGAGCGAATCTTACCATCGAACAAGGGAAAGAGGCCGCCAGAGGCGTGGCCATCGACCTGATCGCCACGCTGAACGCAGCCGTCGGTGACCTCAACCTCATCCGGCGGATCGTCAAAATGCAGGTTCTGGTCAACAGCACCCCGGCTTTTACAGACCAACATCTGGTGGCCAATGGCGCCTCAGAACTCCTGGTTGAGGTATTCGGCGAAGGCGGAGCTCATGCTCGGGCAGCGTTTGGCGTCGCGCAGGTCCCATTCGGCTCTTGTGTGGAGATCGATTTGATCGCGGAGGTTGACGAAAAATGAAGTCCTATCGCTACAAAGTCGTGGACGTCTTCACGACGGAGGCCCTGGAGGGCAATGCGCTGGCCGTATTTCCGGACGCGTCCGGCCTGGACGCAGCGACCATGCAGAAGATCGCCAGGGAATTCAATCTGGCGGAAACCGCCTTTGTACTTCCGGCGACACGCAAGGATTGTGCGGCGACTTTGCGGATATTTACGCCGGCAAAGGAGATGATCTTTGCCGGGCATCCTACGGTTGGCAGCGCTTTCGTATTGCTCGAAGAGGGCATTGTTCCGAAAAACAGCAGCGCCTTCGTCGTGGAAGAGAAGATCGGCCCCGTCCCTATCCGAATTGACAGCGGTGCACGGCCGATGATTTGGTTGCGAACGCCTCCGATTCGCGAAGGAAGATGTTATGACTCTGCGCTGTGTGCAGCAGCCCTCGGGTTGGAACCGCAGGACCTTCTTCCCATAGAACCGCAGCTCCTGAGCGCCGGCAATCCCACGGTGATTGTTGCCGCTCAAGATAAAGCGGCAGTCGATCGTGCCTGGCTTGATCTGGTGGGCCTGAAAACTCTCCAGGGAGGGGAGAGCGAGCCCTTCTGCGTGTTCTTGTTCGCGCCAACGCCTGAGGGGGCTTATTCGCGGATGTTTGCCGCTGAACATGGGGTCGTCGAAGACCCGGCGACGGGCAGTTCAACCGGACCCCTGGCGGCCTACATGATCCGGCACAAGCTGGTGTCGGGTAAGGCGGGCACGCGCTTGGTGAGCGAACAAGGGACAAAAATGGGCCGCCGGAGCTTCCTGCATGTCGAGATTCAGGGCGAGCAGGGTGCTGACGGCATCTTGGTCGGCGGTCATGTCACGCCGATTGCCGAGGGTGTCATGAAGTTGGATTCGCATGCGGACGCAAAGGAAAAACGAAACGTGCGGGCGGTAAGCACGGCGCCCCCAAACGCAGCTCTTAGATAAGAATTCGCTGAAAGGAGATCGGGCATATGAACACCTTTGGCTGGATAGAGGGTTTGAGAAGCAACCTCCGCTATGCAGCGCGCAGATTGCGGCGCAGTCCAGGTTTTACGACGGTCGCGATATTGACCCTCGCGCTTGGGATCGGCGCGAACGTGGCCGCCTTTACGGTCGTGCGGGCGGTGTTGCTCAATCCGTTACCGTATCCGCATCCTGAGCAGCTGGTGCGCGTCTTCGACGATTTGCGCGGCTCGGATAGCCGCGATGTCGGGATGTCGGCGCCGGAATTATGGGATCTGCGCGACAAATCCGACCTTTTCCAGGATCTCTCGGCGGTGTGGCCCACCGATGCAAATGTTACCGGCGGCGACCATCCGGAGCGCATCGAGCTGCTGGCGACGAGCACGAGTTATTTCAGGATGTTGGCGGCGCGACCCCAGCTAGGCCGCCTGTACACTCAAAACGATGAGCAGCAGGGGTTCATCGATGGGGTCGTACTCAGCGACGGTTTCTGGCGGCGAACATTCGGAGGCGACCCAAATGCCATCGGCAGGAAAATTCGCCTCGATAGTGATCTCTACACGATCATCGGGGTCATGCCGCCGGAGTTCCGGCACCCGGGTCGCTCCTTGGCGAGCGAGGTCGACGGATGGACGGCCGCGGGGTTCAACGCGCTGCCGTTTCCAGCACCGGCGCTGAGGTCGCTTAGGATGTTGCCGGGAGCGATGGGGCGGTTGAAGCCCGGTTTGACGCTGCAGCAGGCGCAAGCACGCCTGAATGCATTTTCCGGCCAGCTAAGCCGCCAGTATCCAAACGATTATCCGGCGCCCGCCCGATGGGCCTTGCGCCTGGTTCCGGTCGAGGAAGATCTTGTCGGCAATATGCGGACGGAGTTGTTCGTGCTGTTCGGCGCGGTCGCGTTCGTTCTGCTGATCTCTTGCGTGAACCTCGCAAATTTGCTCCTGGCGCGCTCCGCCGGACGTCAGCGCGAGATAGCAGTGCGGCTGGCGCTGGGCGCCGGAAAAGCGCGACTGATCGGACAGTTGCTGGCCGAGAGCATTTTACTCTCAGCCGTCTCGGGCGCCGTCGCGTTGAGTACCGTTGCGCTTATGAAAACGTCGCTGCTGAAACTGGCGCCGCCCGATCTTCCGCGAGTCAATGAGATCGCCTTAAGTCCGGGCGTTCTGCTATTTGCATTTTTCGTCTCGATCCTGACAGGCGTTATTTTCGGCCTGGTGCCCGCGTGGCAGACGGTGCGTCCGAACCAGGCGGGCAATCTTCGGGAAGGCAGCCGGGGCTCCGGATCGAGCAAGCACCAGATAAGAATCTCGCGCCTTCTGGTTGCCTCGGAAATCGCTCTCTCCCTCGTGCTGCTCATCGGTGCCGGGCTGCTCTTGCGAAGCTTCAGGAATCTACTCGAGGTGCGTCCGGGGTTCGAGCCACACCGGCTTTTAACTGCCAAAATATGGCTGCCATTTCCGAATGATCCCGCCGAGGACGCCTATCGCGTCACCGAGAAGCGCGCGGCATTTTATCAGGAAGTCTTGCGGCGCGTCAGCGGCCTCGCCGGCGTCGAGCAAGCGGCTGTTGGAAGCGCTGCCAGTCTTCCTATGAACAGCACGTCGCGGAATCAAAGCATTTTCATTATCGAAAATCGCGCCACGGAATCAGAGCGCGTACCGGTCGCTGAAGTGGCCAGCGTAAGTTCGAGCTACTTCGATGTCCTGAAGATTCCTCTGAAGAGAGGGCGGGTGTTCACCGAGTTGGACAACTCCAAGGGTCAGCGGGTCGCCGTTGTTAACGAGGCGCTTGCGCGTCAATACTGGCCCGACGCAGATCCTGTCGGACAGCGTATTAAGCTTGGTTCGGGGCGAACGCTACGAAATGGCGCAGCGGATCTGACCATTGTCGGAGTCGTCGGTGACATTCGATCGGACGGTTTCGATACGGCGAGCGCGCCGCGTATCTACGTTTCTGAACCTCAAGCTCCAGCTTATGGATCGGTTGTGTACCTGCGTACCGCCGACGATCCGGGCGTATTGGGCCAAGCGATTCGCCGCGAGGTACAAGCGGTGGACCCCGGCGTCCCGGTGTTCGCCATCCGAACGATGGACGACGTCGTGGCCAGGACTCTGGCGGCCCGCCGGTTTGCTCTGGAGCTCCTCGGCGTTTTCGCGGCGGTCGCCTTTCTTCTCGCTGCCATCGGTATCTACGGCGTCATGGCTTATACCTTTAGCCGGCGTATCGGTGAAATCGGCCTTCGCATGGCGCTCGGCGCGCAGCGCAGCGACATCCTAAAAATCGTGCTCGGAGAGGGGGCACGGATGGTCGTGTTCGGAGTGGCGGCAGGGTTGATCGGATCTGCGATGTTGACGCGATTCCTGCAGACGATGCTGTTCGAGATCAAACCCACCGACCCGATCACGTTTGGCGTCCTCACGGCGCTGCTCGTATCGGTGGCGCTATTGGCGTGTCTTATTCCCGCGCAGAGGGCCACCCGCGTTGACCCGCTCATGGCACTGCGCCATGAGTGACGACCGTCTGCATCGTCGCTACGACCGTATGGTGGTGTTATCGTATGGCGGTGTTAATGAGTCTGGACCCTAGTCACACGGACGGCCGCCCTGCCGCGGTCTCTGGATCGCCAAACAAAGAAATATTCAATTCGTCTAATGAAATCAAACGCCAAAGGAGGAGGTTGACATGAAACGATGGTGCTGGGTTGCCGTCACCTGCTTTTCGCTATTTCCTTCCATTGCCGCAGCTCAGACGGGTTCCGAAGGATTCGAGAAGCTAAAAACGCTGACTGGAGATTGGGAGGGCTCATTCCGGTGGACTGGGGCGCGCAATGGCTTCGGAAGCGTACAAGCCAAATACTATATGACCGGCATGGGATCGGCAATTGTCGAGGACCTGACGATGAATTCCAGCCTAGCGATGACAAGCGTCTACCATTTAGATGGAACCGACCTTCGCATGACGCATTATTGCGCTGCCCGGAACCAACCGCGTCTGAAGGCGCGACGCATTGATGTCGTAAATGGGGTTCTTGACTTCGACTTTGTCGATGCGACCAACCTCTCCTCCCCGGACAAGCCACACGTTAACGGGGTCGAGATTCGTTGGATTACCGTAGATCGCATCACCATTCGCTTTCTGTTCGATGCCGGAGCCGCGCACAGCCAGGAATTGCTGGACCTCAAGCGCATCAAGCAAGATGCTCACTGATCACGCGGCGGACGAAAAATAGAATTCTGGTTTCAAACGGCCTGATTTCAAATATCGGGGCGTAGACGTCGTTCGGCTGTTGCGCGCGTGGCGATTCGGTCTGCGCCGGTCCCGCAGGTGAAACGAGTCTAGACATCGCTTGCGCTTATCCGGTTGACCTTTCGACTTTGGGCACGGCCGATGGTTGGCAGAAAAATGTATGAGGGTTACAGCCCGAGGACCGACCCGAAGAAGATGATGATGTATCCCGCTCGCCGTCCGGCGAGCAGCAGCGTTCCACACAGCAAGACTACGAAGATGAACACCGCAAACAGATTTACGAGACCTGCCGGGCCATCTTGAACAGGATGTCGCCGGTCAGGTGAAACGTCATCAATAGAATGGTGAGCAGCGACGCTGTGGTCAACATAGCGGTCTGTTTCATGTGAGATTCGCCTTTCTGCGCACGCGCACCGAGGTCCGACGGTTCATTTTTCAAGATTCTTCCCGTGAGGGTTGCGGTCCCATGTTCATTTGCGGTTGGCCACAGCAGGGACAGAACGCGGCATCTGGTGCAACTCCGCGCCGGCAACTGGGACACGGATGGAGGATCGGCTTTCGCAACACGAAGTAGAGCACGAAGCCAACGCAGTTCGGAATGAGCACCAAGAGCGCCGTCCACGGAATCGGCGGCATACCGCGCCGCGTTGCGTCTGCGTAAACATAGCCGGCGAGAAGAAAGTAAGCGCCGGCAAGCGTACCGCCCGCTAGACCGATCAAGGTCCCGAGGTCGCTCGCCCGATTCTCCTTGAGGACCTCGAAAAAGAAACCCACGAAGGCTAAGGCGGCCAGGATTTTGGCCGGACCTGGAATGAGACCGAATCCGCTGCGCCAGCTCATACAGTTTGTCCGTTGCTATCGGAATCCTCTCCCAGAAGCCTTCTTCGAAAAAGCGGCAGCAACGCGA
>Ga0187887_10000390_pt1 | contig 43549 bp, 49 predicted proteins | sample June2016WEW_7_10_FD_132977 | JGI IMG/M metagenome (GOLD analysis project Ga0187887, IMG submission 132977) | Peatland microbial communities from SPRUCE experiment site at the Marcell Experimental Forest, Minnesota, USA - June2016WEW_7_10 | ecosystem: Environmental > Terrestrial > Soil >... | reverse complement strand
TCTCCTTACTGCACCATGCTGATCAGGGATTGAGTAAGTTCATCGATTACCGTGACCACTTTACTCGCCGCCTGATAGGAACTTTGTAACTGAACCAGCCTGACCGCCTCCTCATCCAGACTCACTCCCGAGAGCTGCTGTTGCAGGCTCTTGGCTTGTGCCACTAACTGGGTTTGCGCCGTGGCGCTGGTGCTTGCGTTACTAACAGCCGTGCCGACCTGGGACACCAGCGTCCCGAAATATTGAGTGAATCCTAAACCATTCACGGGCCCGCTGGTACCGCTATCAAGCGCCGCTAATTGCAGCGCAATACCATTCGATACAGGCGGAGAACCTGGATCTGTGGCCGCCAGTTGGCTGGGCGTCATAGCCGCGTTCACGTTAATCGTCGACGCAACACTGGCGGGAGCCCCCGCGGTATAGGTGAACAGGGGAACGCCCGTCTGATAGGGAGGCGTGGCCGTAGTGGAACCCTGCGCCAGTAAGTTATTTACCGTATCGGCTAAACCCTGAGCCAGCGTATTTAGCCCACCAACTTGCTGCCCGCCGCCGGCCAGCGAGGGAATCACGTCGTTCACCGCGGTCAACAGTCCGGACAAACTGCCGGATGTAACCTGGCTGGTGACGTCGTTCCCGTTGCTATCTACAATCGATTGGTTGGGCGGTCCGTTTAAGGCGTTTGTCGCGTCATTCTGGACTTGCAACGCGTTCACCTGCGTTCCGATCACCAGCGGCGTCTGCCCGCCCAGCAAAACCGTGACCGTTCCGCCGAGCCCGGAGAGCACCTGGACGTTCGCCAAGCCTGACAGATTCTCGAGCGTGGTTTCCAGCTGCGCCTGAGCGCCAGGGTCGGGCCCGGATTGCTGAGGCAACGAGGCATTGTAAGCCTGCACCTGTGCGGCATCTTGGTTGATTTGGGCGACCGTCGATTGAAGGTCCTGAACCGTTGCACCGCGAATGCTGGTGAGCTCGGATGCGGCCTGTTGAAAGGCTGTCGCGGTTTGCTGGGCCGCACTGATGACCGCGCTCTGATACACCGCGTTGCTGGGCTGGGTGCTCCATTGCGAGAAGCTTGAAAACAGTTGATTGAATGCCGAGGGGATCGCGCTCGTGGACGAAACGTCGAAAACGTTTTGTAGTGGCGTCAACGACGATTGAAGTTGTTGATAAAGGCCCTGCAACGAGAGCTGCTGCTGCACCGCCGTATCCGCCAACTGATTCCGCGTATCCTGGTTCTGCTCCACCACACCGCCCGACAATCCGTTTGTGGACTGGAAGTCTTCAGACTGGAAGGTCGGCACTTGCTCGGCGTAACCGGGAGTATTTGCGTTTGTGACGTTGTTCTGAGTAGTGTCTACCGCGCGTTGAAACGCTTCCAAGGCGGACGACGCCGAGTTCAGAGCTGAGAAAAGACTACCCACGGCGCCTCATCCCTCCACGCTCACCTTCTTGAGCAGAATTAGGGGAGCCGACCGGCCTTCCATGGTATATCCGGACTGCCGGCTAGAAAGAGCGCGCAGCCACCCGGCCAGCAGCTTGTCGGCTTCCGCCAGGAACTGCGCCAGCACGGCGATTTCCCCCTGCATGGCTTCCAGGATGGATTGAATTTCGGCGGACGGCTGGGAACCTCGCGTCTTAAAGATTGCCACCGCGCACCCCAGCTGCACCTCTACTTGACGGAGCAAGGCGGCACAAGCCTCCGCGTTCTGTTCCGCGTTCTGACCCGCGTGGTCCGAATGTTGCGAGAGAAGCTGTTTCACTTCACGCATATTCGCTCTGGCTGCTCGGATGCACTCCCGGGCGTGGTCCCCGTGGGTTGGAGGAACTTCCACATCGATTCCCATGTCGCCCGGCGCTTTATTCGCCGGCGAAATGCGCTGCAATCAAGGCGCGGCTCACCGCCACTGCGTCCACCTGGTATTGGCCGCTTTGGTACTGCTGCTGCAGTTCCAACACGCGTGCCGCACGGTCAGCCGATCCGGACCCAAGAGCCTGTTGTACCAGGCTGTTTGTTCCGGAAATAGCAATGGAGTCGCTCGAAGGAGTGCGGTTTGTGGAAACGGAAGTCGAGCCAGCCGGACCATCGGCCTCGCGCGTAGCACGGGTGGGGTTCAGGTCCATTCGGGTCGCGTCCGGCGTATCTGAAGTCTTGATTTTCATCGCGCTCTCAATTCCGCCATCCCTGTATCGATTGTTCTGGCCGCATGTTTAACCTTTTTTGACAGGTTCTGGGTCCTGCTCCAACCGAGCCTCGCCCTGGTAGGTACGCATCACCAGGGTGTGAACCTTCACCAGCAGATCCACTTCTCCCCGCGGCACCCGCAGCACTTCCGATATTCGATCCGCCGGCTGTCCCAACCGGTACATCTTCAATACCTTGCCGCGCAGCGCGCTGTTCAGCCCGCTAGCTCCCGTTTCCGGGCTTCCAAGCTGTCTATCCTCCCTTTCCAGGATTGCAATCCTGTTGTTTAATTCCCTCATCACATTCGAAATTTGTATGGATTCCTTCTCCAGCGCTGCCTCACGCGTGTCCGAGCGGCCGCCGATCTTCCGCACGCGCTGGTTGATACCGATAAACAGCGCCAACAAAAGCACCGTATTAGCGGCCAGCAGCAAGTAAGGCAACACTGCCACAAACGTCTGCATCACTTTAGCCTTTCCGAGAGACCCAGCAAATCCACTTCCTGCTTTCGCTCGCCAGATGATTGGCCGGCCGACGCGATCCGCGTTACTCGCACGCCGTAATTTCCGCCAACCACCACAATCTCTCCCTGCGCGATTACACGATCGTTCACCATAATGTCCACGGGGTCGTCCGGCGAGCAGTCCAGTTCCACCACGGATCCCCCTCCCAGCCGCACGATTTCCCGCAGCGGCAATTGCGTGCGCCCCATCAGCACGCGAATCGGTAATTTAACTCCCATCAAAAGCGGCGCCGCCGGCGACCCCACCGGTTTGACGGCCGCTTCGGAGGCAACACTATCCGTCGGCTTGTCCGCGGACTGCGTGCTTTGACTTATTTCCTGGTCGGGTTGGCTCATCGGAGGATCCCTCGCGTACTCGGCCACTTCTTGCTCACGTAAGCCCGTAGCCGCAGCACTGCTTGCGACTTCAACTGGCAAACCCGGGTGGTGTGGATTCCCAGGATCTGGGCGATCTCCTGCAGGTTCTGCTCTTCTTTGAAGTACAGCGTCAGGATGGTGCGTTCGAGACGCGGCATCTTAGTTACTGCGTCGGCCACCAAGTTTTCCAGTTCGGCGCGTTCCAGAATTCTGCCGGGCTGCTCTTCTTCAGCGTCCGCCACATATCGCAGTAATTTACTTTCAGAGAATCCGTCGGTGACTTCATCCAAGCTTCCCAAGCTGACGGCGCGTACGTCGGCGAGCGCATCCTGATATTCTCCCAGCGAGAGATTCATCTCAGCCGCGATCTCCTCCTCGCTCGGGACTCGCTGCAGGCGCTGTTCCGCGGCTCCAATAGCCGCTTCAATCTGTTTCAAATGTTTGCGCTTGTGCGCAGGAATTCCGTCCAGCCCGCGGATGCTGTCCAGAATCGCGCCGCGAATCCGGTGCTCGGCGAACGTCTTGAGTTTGACGTTGTATTTCGGATCATAGCTGTCCACGGCGTGGATCAGGCCAATAACGCCGCTCGAAATCAGATCCTCCAAGCTAACGGCGCCGCCGATCCTCTCGTGGATTCGCATGGCGATCCATTTCACGTTCGCCAGATGTTCCAGGATCAGACGCTCCCGCTCCTCCGGATCGAGGGCGGGAATCGGCGCATAATACGCGGCATTGACCATAACGTTGGATGCCATTACGCCGCTGAAGTCGCCTCCGCCCGCTCGCGCACGAATACGCCGGCCATTAGGGTGGCGCTGTTCGCCGCTTCGATATCTTCGGGGATGCCTTGCCCTCGAGTCAGAAAAGACAAGGGCTTCGCTGCCTGAAAGGCGGCCGAAAGCATCGACCCGTAAAACTCCGTTTCATCCAATTTCGTGAACAAAAGATAGTCAGGATTGAATTCCGCGTAACTCGCGGCGTAACGCAGCAGCGCCGACGGATGCATGGATGCAGGCAATACCAGGTGGATTTCTTTGTTCTTGACTTGCGCTACAACACGCGCCAGATCGCGCGCCCACTCCCAATCGCCATGGCCGTAGCCAGGTGTGTCGATCAGCAGAACGTGCTTGTTGCGGAATTCGTCCATGGCTTCCATGAATTGCGAAGCGGAATTGGCCGCGGTGAAACCGGCGCCCATAATGGCGGCGAAGCTGCGAAGCTTCTCATGCCCCGCTACGCCATGCAGGTCCACGGAAATGATGCGCGCAGAAAGCCGCTTCGCCAGGCACTCCTGAATCGCGATCTTCGCGAGCGTGGTCGTCTTGCCGGCGCCCGGAGGGCCCACCAGAATCACGGCTCGGTTGGAATCCGGTTGAATGAATTCTGGCGCGAATCGCAGCCGATTGCCGATGCAGGCGGCGGCCAGCTTTTCAAACGCGGCGCTGCTCGGAGACCTCTCAGCCGGCGACAATGCTTGCCAACTTGAGTACACGTCTTCGGTGATCTGCCGCGATAAACCACTCTCCCAGCCTGCCGCGATAAGTTGCTCGTTAAGCTGTCTCAGCTCGGGCCGCGCGAAACCTCCGGCGTCCGCTCCTCGCAACTTCAACAGGCGCTTAATTCCATCCAGTTGCTCGCGTAGCAACGTTAATTCGGCGTTGAGGTCCTCAGCCGGTGAGGGGGATTCGAAGGCTTCAGGCGCCTCTGCGATTCCGAACACAACTTCGTACGCTCCCACGTGCCGGGCGTCCGGAGCGGACCGTCGGGATGTTATCAATGTCGCCTCGTCGCCCAGTTCCTCTCGCGCATCCTGGATGGCGCGCTCCACCGAGCTGGCAAAGTACGATTTGATTCTCATGGATGCTGTTTCTCGTCTCATCGCTCCCTCGTCATCCTACCCGGCATCATCCTACCCACCCAAGCGATTTCACTCGGATCTCCGGCGGCACTTCGCTGTGCGAAAGAACAGCCACGTCCGGAAACGCAGTTTCCAATAACTGTTTCACGAAGAATCTGACTGCAGGACCCGTGAGTAGGACCGCTGAAGAGTCTGGCCGCTCCAGCTTCTTGGTGATGTTACCCACGAAATCTCTGGCAGCCTGCGGCGCCAGGCTAAGCACGCTGTTCGTCTCGTTGTGATCGATAGCGGATTCCACCATCTGCTCGGCGGCCGGCTCTACCTGATACACCGGAATCTCGCTTTGTTGATTCAGGTGCGGCTTCACAATGGAGCGCCGGATCGCCTGCCGTACATATTCAGTCAATAGCACTGGGTTCTTCGACATGTTTGCGCCTTCGCTGAGCGACTCCAGAATGGTTACCGAGTCGCGAATCGACACTCGCTCTCTCAGCAGGTTCTGCAGCACTCGTTGAATCACGGAGAGAGATAGCATTTTTGGAACCAAATCTTCCACCACCTTCGGATTGCTCTGAGCAACCCGGTCGCAGAAGCTCTTGGTATCCTGCCGGCTGAACAGTTCGTGGGCGTATTTGCGAACCAGCTCGGTGAGATGCGTTCCCATAACACTGATGTCGTCCACTACCGTGTAGCCACGGCTGCGCGCGTATGCGGAACGCTCGGCAGGAATCCAAAGCGCCGCTAAACCAAACGCTGGATCCTTAGTGGGCTTGCCTTCCACGCTTCCATCCACGCCACCGCTAGGGATTGCAAGCTCGCAACCGCCCGGCAGTTCGTAGCGCGCGATCTCTACGCCTTTGATCAAAATGCAATACTCGCGTGGACGCAGCGATAAATTGTCATTCACTTTTACCGGCGGCAAATAGTAACCCAGTTGCGAAGCCAGATTTTTCCGGATCCCGGCGATTCGCTGCAGCAGCGGCGAGCTGGGCCCGCCCTCCACCAACTTGACCAAAGACAACCCCACTTCCACCGCCAGCGGATCCACTTGCAACAGCGCCTCGACGTTTTCCTTGGCCGGTTTGCCGGCCAAATCCGTCGAGCTCTTGACGCTTGCGTCGCGTTTTCGACGCTTCTGATATGCGACGAAGCCCAATCCGCCGCCCAGCGTCAGGAATGGAACCGTCGGCAAGCCTGGAAATAATGCCAAGGCAACCAGCACGCCGCTCGCCAGCATCAGCGGCTCCGGCTTCCCGAACACCTGATCCTGGAACTGCGCCCCCAGCCGCGAGTCGGAGCTGGCGCGCGTCACAATCAAACCGCCGGAAATGGAAATCATCAGGGCTGGAATGACCGTCACCAGTCCGTCGCCGATGGTCAGAACGGTATAGGTCTCAAGCGCATGCCTCAGATCCATGTGATGCTGCAGCACGCCGATCAAAAATCCGGCGATGATGTTTACTCCGGTAATGATGATGCTGGCGATGGCGTCGCGTTGGGTAAAGCGCGAAGCGCCGTCCATGGCGCCGTAGAATTCCGCTTCCCCGCTCAAATCTTTCCGACGCCGCCGCGCTTCCGCTTCGTCAATCAGCCCGCCGTTCAGATCGGCATCGATGGACATTTGCTTGCCGGGCATGGCGTCCAAAGTGAATCGCGCGGTTACTTCGGAAATGCGCACGGAACCGTGGTTGATAACCACATACTGGATGGCGATCAATACCAGGAAAATCACCGCGCCGATAATGTAATTGCCGCCCACCACGAAGCTGCCGAATGCCTCGATGACGTGGCCAGCCGCCGCAGTTCCGGTATTGCCATTCAGCAGGATCAATCGCGCCGACGATACATTCAACGCCAGGCGGAACAAAGTGAGTAAGAGAAGAACTGTCGGAAAGACGCTGAATTCCACGGGACGGCCGATATACATGGCCACCATCATCACCACCACCGACATCATGAGATCCAGCACGATCAGGAAATCCAGGACGAAACTTGGCAGCGGCGTGATCAGAGCGATCACGATCAGCAGGACTACGATGGGTACGCCCAGTTCGCTTACGCTCGACAAACGCAGACCCGCCAGCGGATTTGCGGGTGTTGGCCCTGCCTGTGCCAAAGTTGGTGTGGAGGCGGCGCGGGCCTTAGGCATTTCGAGTTACGCGCAAACTTCCAGCGACTTGAATTTGGAGATCAGAGTAGTGCGCTTCATTTGAAGCATATTGGCCGCGCGGGCCTTGTTTCCCCCGGATTTCGCCAAGGCGCGTTCCAGCAGCCGCCGTTCGATGCCCGTCATCAACTCCTCAAAGTTAATTCCACATTCCGGAAAGTCCAACGCGAACATCCGTTCGAGATCCGTCGGCAAGGCGTCCTCAGGCAGATCCAGATCCCCGGGCTCCAGAATCATGCGCCGGCCGCTGAGCGCCACCGCGGATTCCAAGGCGTGTTCGAGTTGCCGGACATTGCCGGGCCATGAGTAACGCATCAACAGATCGAGGGCCTCCCGCGAAACGTGCTTGCGCTCCGTGCCCTCATCTTCCGCGAGCTTGGCGAGGAAATGATCGGTTAGCTCTAGAATGTCGCTGGCTCGCTCCCGTAAGGGCGGCATTTTGAGCGCGACAACTTTCAGCCGGTAGTAAAGATCTTCTCGAAAACGGCGATTGGCCACTGCTTCCAGCAGATCGGTGTTGGAAGCCGCGATCACTCGCACATCCACCGGCACCGGTTCCGAACTTCCAATCCTCGGCACTTCGCGCTCTTGCAGCACTCGCAGAAGTTTGGACTGCAATTGCAGCGGCATTTCACTGATTTCGTCCAGGAATATCGTTCCGCGGTGCGCCTGCTCGAACAATCCCACCCTCGCGTTGACTGCTCCCGTGAAGGCACCCTTGGTGTGTCCGAAAAGTTCAGCTTCAAGCAAATTGTCGGGCAAGGCCGCGCAGTTTATCGCCACCATTCGCGCGCCCGAACGATTACTGGCTGCATGGATGGCTCGCGCTGCCACTTCCTTGCCGCTGCCTGTTTCGCCGGTAATCAGAACCGTCGAGCGGCGCGGCCCCACTAGCCGGATAATCTCAATGGCCTGCCGCATGGCGCTGCTCGAACCCACCAACCCGCGAGACCAGTCTTCAGCCTGCCTTGCCGAATTACTTACTACGGGGTTTCGCCCACTCAGCGCCAGGGACAGCCGGCCCAATAGTTCTCTGGCCGTCACCGGCCCTGAGATGTACTCACATCCAACCAAACCCAACAGCTCGTTCCCACCCTCCGGCGAGATTCTTGGCTCGCAGACCAGAATTGGAGCCTGGGGCAGCCGTGTTCGCAAATCCGTTACTAACTCCTGGGCGCTCTTTCCGGCAACTGGAAGTAGTACAACGAGGGCATCCACTACAGTACTTCCTAGTACGTCGTTCGCGCGTTCGAAACCGGAGGCGTATATTACTCTAAACTTAGTAAGTTCCGGGGAATCTGTCAGAAACTCGACACTGGCAAGACACAAGATTGTGTTCACACGAATGCTCGGCGGCATAATTAGCTGGTAACTTTCAGTAACCTATGACTCAAAGATCGTCTGACTGAGGGCCAGACTTGAGGATGGCGATCCGGTTTTTTTGTGCCTCCGCTTTACCCTCAAATGAGGGTATCAAAAAACTGTCAATAGTCGGCCGGATGCATCGATAAGGCTCCTGATGGCACTGCCGAACCCACATCAGGAGTACGTGAAACAACGCGTGCAGTCGGCGTCACCCGTGGAACTGATCCGGATTCTCTACGAGGCGGCTGTGCAGCAGGTGGACGAAGCTGTGCAAGCGTTGCATTCCGGTGACATCCTGAAGCGCGGCCACGCGGTGACCAAGACCATCGAAATCCTCTCTGAGCTTCGAATCGCTCTGCGCTACGACGTCCAGCAGGAATATTGCAGTACGCTGGCCGGCCTATACAGCTACATGCAAGGCCAATTGATTCGCGCGCACTCCGAGCAGTCGGAAAGTCTGCTCTTGGAAGTTTCGCGCTTGCTTCACACTTTGCTGGTGGGCTGGAACGGCGCCATCGACAACCTGAATGACGTCGAGGAGAAGCAAAGTCAGGAAGTGAAAATTAGTGTCGCCGCGGCGGCACCTGGTGGACGGAATCGGTATTCGGTTGAACCGGAGGGCTCCCCGTCGCTGGTCCGGAGTTGGCAGATTTAGCCTGGTCGCGATGCAGATGCGCAGTTACCATTTTGGCGATTCCCAAGCCCCCTTGGGCCGCCAGCCCTTGGGCCAATCCTTGCTCCGCCATCTCCATGGCCATGTCGCTGGTTTTGTCGTCCCCGGTTCCGAGCCAGCCTTGGTCGGCCCCCTCACGCGCTGCCTTCAATACCTGTCCGATGATGAGCGCTTCAAACTGGGTGGCAGCCTGCTTAACCGGATCGGGCTTCGCAGCCTGCTGCGTAAGCATCTGATGAAAACTGCCATCTTCCGCCGCGCTCTGGCTGATCTGCTTCGGATTCGCACCCGCTGCAGCTACCACTGCTCCGGGTAAAAGATGAATGTCCATGAGATCCGCGGATTAAATCACTTGAAGCTCCGCCTCCAACGCACCCGCGCTACGCAGGCTCTGCAGGATCGCGATGATATCCCGTGGCGTGGAGCCGATGGAGGTGAGAGCACGCACCAGTTCCTCTACCGTGGCGCCCTCTTTGAGCACCACATTGCGCGCTTTTTCCTCCTTAACGCCGACGGACACCTGCGGGACCACTTCGGTTCTCCCACCCGACAACGGGTTCGGCTGCGATACGTTGTACGTGGTCTGAATTTCAACCGTAAGGTTGCCATGCATGATGGCCACCGGCGAAACGTGCACTTCTTTCCCCATCACGATTGTTCCGGTTCTTTCGTTTATAACCACTCGCGCGGGCCGGTCCGGCTTCACGGTAACCGCTTCCAGTTCGGCGATAAATTCAGTGGCATGCGTCGAAAAGCTGGCAGGAATCACAACGCTTACTAAGCCGGAGCTATCGGCATGTGCGATGGGGCTCGCTTCTGCCGTGAAATGGCGATTCACGGCCTCGGCGATACGTGCCGCGGTAGTAAAGTCCGCCTCATGCAGTTGCAGCTTCACCTGATGCGAAGGCGCCACGGACGGCGCCGGTTGCTCCACGATGGCGCCGCCAGGGATACGCCCCACGGTCGGATGATTCACCGTCTGCGTGTTTCCAGTACCGCCCAGGATAAATCCGCCGGTTACGACTGGCCCCTGCGCGATTGAGTATACCTGTCCATTGATCCCTCGCAAGCTGGTCATCAACAGCAGTCCGCCTTGCAAACTGGCGCAGTCGCCCATCGCTGCCACTGTGACATCAATCTGCATTCCCGGCTGCGCAAAGGGCGGAAGAGTCGCCGTAACCATGGCTGCTGCCGTGTTCCGCACCAACATCGTAGACGAGTTTACGGTCACGCCCATCTGTTGGAGCATATTGGCGAGACTCTGGGCGGTAAACAGCGTTTGTTGCCGGTCGCCAGTCCCCTTCAGTCCTACCACGATTCCGTAACCAATCAACTGGTTGTCGCGAACGCCCTCGAGTGAGACCAGTTCCTTCAGCCGCGCGGGTGGTGGCTCGGCCGAAGCCGGAATCTGAAGCAGAGACCAGGCAACTAAAATGAGCGCTGAAGTTCGGGCTAGCATAACTTAGAAAGGTAAAATCCCCAGGATCAACCGATACAGGAAATTCGGACGATGAATTGAGTCGTTCACCACTCCCTTACCATTCACTTGAATTTCCATTTGGGCAATCCGATTCGAGGCCACTGAATTGGTTGGGTCCAGATCCACCGGCCGGATCACCCCTCTCACGGTGACAACCTGATTTTCCGAGCTCACCTGCACGCGCTTTGTTCCTTCGATCACCAGGTAACCGTTCGGCAGGACGTGCGTAACTCGCGCGCTTAAATTCGCCGTCAACACAGCACCCCGGCTGGTTTCGCCTGTCCCCTGTAACTGGGATTGCGAGTTAGCATTTGCCAGGTTCGCCAATGCGCTTGTGGCTTTCTTAATTCCCGCCGCAGCCGTGATCCCACTCTGAACGGTGGACTGGCGCTGGGTTTTCACATCGCCCGTCGCAACGGCAGAAAATGTTTCGGCCACCACGATAGTTACTAAGTCGTCCACTCGGCTAGCCCTCAGGTCCAACCCCAGATCGGAAAAAATCGCATTCCGTGTCCAGATGGACCCGGGTTGTGGTGCTGCCGAAGGCAAGTTGGCATCCCGATAAGCGTCCGTAATATATTTGTCGAGTGGAGACGGCTCAGGGGGCGGCTTTTTCTTTTTGTCTTTGCTGGAGTCCGCGCCCCAGACGAGCAGCGGCAACACGATTAGAGTTGCGATCTTGACTTTCATTGGGTGCGGGTTGGCATCGCCAGGGGTCCCACCACCACCAGCGCCCTGTCCTTTCCTTCAATCCGCGCCAAAAATGTCTTTCCGCTGCGTTCGTTCTTGAGCGAGATGGTATCGCCCTGGCGCCCTGAGCTTTGTGCAACAGCTTCCATGCTGAGCTGCGCCGCGCCTGAGATTGCGGTTACTTGCACGATTTCCCCGCGCTGCACCTGATAAGGCTCCATCAGATCGCTCCGGAACACCGGCAGTTCGGCACGAATCGCCCGCCGCGACACGCGGCCAATCACCTCATCGAGACTGCGCGCAACGTCATTGCGGAGAGGGAAATCGTCGTACATTTCTTGTTTCACCTGCTTGGCGGTAACGGCGCTGCCAGGAAGAATCAGCTCGGTTGCCAGCACGCGCGTCATGGTGGCAACCACCCTCACTCTGGCCCACACGCCAAACCTGTGCGAGCTATGGTAGAGCACTTCGCCCTTCCATGTCACCGGTGTGGATGGATCGATATTGCTGGACGTGGATAGCCCGGAGAGCGGAAAAACCAGTTTGCCCAGAGGGCCCTGCGCTCTGCTCATTGCCAGAACTTCGACACGCGCTTCCGGCATTGCGAGCGATTCACGAATGGCGGCGCGAACCGCACCCTCATCCAAGGGCTGCAGCGGCCACTCAAAACAAGCCTTCGAACCCTGCGGCGCGGCGATACCGTACTTCTTCGCGATTACTTCCAGTTCAGGAGGCGCGAAGACGCGGCGCCCGCCTGGCGCCGGCGAATATGAGAGAACCGCGTCTCGAGGGAGCATCGAGAACATAGGCAGCGCCCTGGCCAGATCCGCTCCCGTAATCTGATCGCCGCTGATCATCTCACAAGGCCCGGAATGAGCGAGCATGTTCAAGAGAAGAAACCATACGTTCATTGCTTGAGATTGTTGACCTGTTGATACATGTCGTCAGCTGCTTTCACCACTTTGGAATTGGCCTCGTAGGCGCGCTGGCTGACAATCAGATTGACGAACTCCTGGACGATGCTGACGTTGGACTGCTCGACGTACCCTTCGAGCAGCGTACCCACTCCGTCCTGGCCGCCGGGCGTGCCCACCACCGGATCTCCCGAGGCGTCGGTCTGCTGGAAAAGACTATTTCCAATGCTATTGAGACCGGACGGATTCGCGAACGTGGCGAGCTGGATTTGGCCGGCCTGTTGCGCCGAAGTTTGGCCCGGCAGAGTGTAGCTGACAGTCCCGTCGGCACCAATCGACATGGTTAGTGCGTTGGTCGGGATCGTAATCGGGGGACTCAGCAGGTTTCCGTTCGGATCCACAATCTGACCGGTGTTGTTTAGATGAAAGTTTCCGGCTTTCGTGTAGGCCAGAGTGCCTGAGGTTTGTTGAATCTGAAAGAAGCCGTTTCCTTGGATCACCATATCCAAAGGATTGTCCGTTTCCGAGAAATCGCCCTGGGTGAAGATCACCTCATTCGAAACGGCCCGCGTGCCCAACCCCATTTGCAATCCCGTCGGCACGGTGGTCTGCTGGCTGGCGGCCGCACCCGGCTGGATCATATTCTGATACAGCAAGTCCTGAAACTGCGCTCGCCGCGACTTAAAGCCGGTGGTGTTGGCGTTCGCGATATTGTTCGCGATGTTCTCCACGTTCAATTGCTGCGCGTTCATTCCACTCGCCGCGCTAAAAAGTGCTCGGATCATTTCGTCTCCTGAAAACTCAAACCTTCGCCACTTGTTCAATTGCCTCTTTGTTCATGTCATTGGCAATCGAAATCGCTTTCTGCATCATCTCGAACTGTCGCGTCACGTTCACCAGACGAACCGCTCCATGCGCCGCGCTCACGTTGGACGCTTCCACTTTGCCCTGATAAATCTGGGCCTCGGTTGCATCCAGCGGGTCTTTGCCGCTGACGTTGTGGTAATAATTGTTCCCTTGTTTCGAAAGTGCGGTCGGATCTTTGAAATCCACCAGGTGTACCTGTCCCAGCGGCTGCCCGTTCTGGATAACGCTGCCATCTATCGAGACCTGCAAAGGCTGGCCAGTATCCGTGGCTTTCACCGGTTGTCCGTCTTGGCCAAGCAGCGGATAGCCGTCTGACGTAACCACAGTTCCGTCCGGCGACATACGGAAGTTTCCATTGCGGGTGTACAGCGGACCGTTCGGTCCTTTCACCACGAAGAATCCCTTCCCGGACAATCCGAAATCCATGGGATTGTTGGTCGGCTCCAGCAGTCCCTGCGCGAAGTCCGTCCAGCGGCGTTCAATCATCGGAAGAGTTACCGGCAGTTCGGTGGCATCCGCGTCGGCCGCCTCAGATGTATATACAGTGTGGAACTCACTGTCGCCTTTGTAGCCGCTGGTCGACGCATTGGCCATGTTGTTCGCCAGTAAGTCGAGCGACTGCATGCTGGAGCGCATCGCGCTTGCAGCCAAAATACTAATCTGGTCCATAGAAGCGCAATGTGAGTTGCAAGTCGCCAGCCAAAATCGGCTGATCACAAAAAGCTTTTATTTTGCTCCAAGTTTTGCGATAAGTGAAAAGGCCGCTCCATCGCTCTTCGTCGAACCTAAGTCGATGTCGGCGAGTTCTCGACGGCCGTCGAAATCTAACTCACTGAAAATCGGCTGATCCAACTTTGGCCGCGAATCTGCAATAAGTGCGCCGTCATGATCACTGCTGCGGCGCCTGTTCTTCCCGATTCGCATGTTCCGCCTCAGGCTGCCGCGGGAACACTTTTCAGTTCCGCTACGCCGCCGGCCAGCTTCCACAGCGTCATCCAGAGCTTGCCTGGCGTGCCGAGCGATCCCAACTCTTCGCTTACAACCTCGAAGGAGACTGTCAGCAAGAAAAACTTGCTGAAAAATACAGACGGCCTGCCGGCGCTCGTTAGCCCTACGGCCATCCCAACGGCTCCCGATGCTGCTCCAAAACGTCCATGGATACCTCCGCCGTCGCTATCGTTACCAGCCCAGCCAAGCGCTCCCGATCACGAGCCTGCCACCAAATGGGAATCTTCGCTGCCCACTTCGTTATCGAGCCAGCCATCCACCCTCACGCAGCCGGCCGTTAGTACCTCCAACATGGCTCGTACTACGGTCGCGTCCCAACCCGAGTCCGCCGCGCAAGAAGTGGCGCAGCTTTCGATGCCAGAGCAACCCGTGAACGTTTCCGGTCTCGCGCCACATGCCGGCCCCGCACCCACTCGGGACCGAGCTTCCAACCTCGCTCAGTCGGACGCAGCCGCGTCCCGCACTGTTGCTGAACCCGTCACTGCTTCCAGGCAACCCGCCCTCACTCGCGAGCCAGCTTCCAATCTGCAAGGTCCATTCATTGCGCCCTCGGCCTTGTTGGGCGCACCGTCATTGCCGCAAGTTTCCCAGGTCGAGTCATCGCTTGAATCGCGCCAAACAGCGAATTCATCTCGGAGTCCTGAAGCGCACGCTTCCCAGCAGCCCAGCGTCGATCCCGCGCTATTCACCAAGGGATTGGCGGCCGCACTCGCGCCGCAAAACGGCAACCTAGCCTTTTCGCTCAAAATGTCGGAATCAACCCTTGCGGCGCGCCACGCTCAGCAGATAGCCCAACCCGACGCGACGTCGCGAAATTCAGCAGCCAGCCAAACAAAAAGTGAGGAAGATATTGCGGTGCCCGCGCTGTCATCGAGCGCTGTCCGCGCTAGCTCAGCACCGGCGGTTACACCGGCCCAGGTAGCAGACGCAACAGCAACCGTAAATCCGGTATGGAACGGGGCCGCCGCGCCTCCGCAACTGGCCGTGCAGCCGGACTCTCTGCTATCGGAGCCTCATGCGCCGGCTAACCTCAGCACCGTCGCGGCTATGCACGAAGCCCAGGCCGTTCTGCCTGAGGCGCCCAGGCCGAATGCCGCCGGTGAAATCCTGCTTCAGTTGGGCGGCAAGGATCAGACAGCAGCGGCCATTCGCGTAACTGATCGCGCCGGAACCGTCAACGTCTCTGTACACGCTACCGACTCGGACCTGCGTACCTCGCTCCGCTCCAATCTCGGCGAGCTTGCGTCACAACTCACGCACCAGGGCTGGAAAACCGAGATTGTGAAAACCGGAACCACCGTTGCGCGCGGGGAATCATCGCAAGATACCCATCAGGACGGTCAACGCTCGCCCGGCCAACAGCAACCTTCTTCTCAGGGGGAGCGTCAGCCGCAGCGGGACCGTCGGGCTTCGAGCGGCCAATGGCAGGCTGCATTGGAAGAGCAGGCATCCGTCAATTCCGGAAACTCAGGAGGCACCAACTGATGAATATTCTAGACACCGCGGCTAATGCTGTTCGATCGCATATCACGTCCAGCGCTGCGACGCTAAAGGCGCATGCTACCTCAGGCACCTCCTCCACCAGCGGCACCACCGGTTCTTCCAGCAGCTCATCGGGTTCACTCTCTGTTCCCAGTTCGCTCACCAGCGAGAGTACATTTCTGAATTTGTTAGTCGCGCAAATCCAAAATCAGGATCCGCTGAATCCCACGGACAGTATTCAATTTGTCGGCCAGCTTGTACAGTTCAGCCAGTTAGAGCAGTTGTTAAGTATCAACAAAGGCGTAACCACTCTGGCGTCGGATGTCCAACCCCCGGCATCCAGCACCCAGACGCCTACCAGTGGAAGCGTAAACAAATTAAATTAAGGAGCACTCAATAATGTCAGGATCATTTTCAATTGCACTTAGCGGACTAACCGCGGATACCGACGCGCTGGACATCGTTGGCAACAATCTGGCCAACTTGAACACCACTGGCTACAAGGACACCACGGCGTCCTTCTACGATCTGTTGGCGCAAACCGCCGGCGGAGGCGCAATTCAAATTGGCGGCGGTGTTTCAGCCACCATCGGCCAGAGCCAGTTTACGCAAGGATCGATTCAGCTCACCGGCGGCGCCTTCGACGCGGCCATCCAGGGTAATGGATTCTTCGTTGTTCAGGATTCGGCAGGCGACACGTTGTACACGCGCGCCGGCAACTTCCAACTGAGCGCCAACGGGACTCTTGAGACCGCCACCGGGCAAGACGTGCAAGGCTGGACGGCCACGAACGGCCTGGTAAACACTAGCGGCGCGGTGGGAAACATTGTGATTCCCGCGAATGCGCTTTCCACTCCTACCGCCACCACGGAGTTCTCCGCGAATCTGAATCTTGAGTCTAACGCTACTGCTGGCACCAGCGCCGCGACTTTCTCCGCGCCCATCCAGGTAGTGGATTCGCTCGGCGCCACCCAGACCCTCACAGCCACATTCACGGAAACCGCGGCGAATACATGGGGTTATTCCATCACCATTCCGGGTCAGGACGTAACCGGAGGCACCGCTGGAACTCCCAGCCAGCTCGCCACCGGAACACTCAACTTCGATTCCAACGGAGATCTGAAGACTCCCGCGCCTCCCGGCCAGGTTGTGGTTGCGATTACGGGCCTCGCCGATGGTGCTAGCAATATGAATTTGAACTGGAATCTTTACAACCCCACCACGGGTGCATCCACCATCACTCAGTTTGCGCAACCGTCCGCGCTCTCCGGTACCACCCAGAATGGAGTTGCCGCCACGGAAATCACTTCGGTTTCCCTTAGCAACGGAGGCACCATCGTGGCAAATTATTCCGACGGCAGCCAGGCCGTGGTTGCCCAACTGGCGTTAGCCGCTATCAGCAACCCACAGTCGCTCATTTCAACTGGCCAGAATAATTTTCAAACCGGAGCCGATACCGCCACTCCCGCCGTTGGAGCTCCTGGAACCGGAAGCCGCGGAACCATCCAAGGCGGCGCACTGGAGTCGTCCAACGTTGACATCGCGACCGAGTTTACGAACCTGATCGTGTATCAGCGCTCCTACGAAGCGAATTCCCGTGTGATCTCCACGCTGGATGAGTTGACTCAGGATCTGCTCAACCTGAAGCAATAACGATGGACAACTCGGGCGTTTTGTCCGATGCTTTGCATCGCTTCGCGGAGCTTCCGTTCCCCGTCGAAGTGGAGCTCGGAAACCTGACACTTTCGATAGGCGAGATTTTCGATCTCAGCGAGGGGATGGTCCTCGCAACCGACCATCCCGACGGCGCTCCGTTTATGTTGCGTGCCGGGGGCGCTGAGTTGGCCTCAGTAGAAGTGGTAGTGGTTCGAGATACTCTCTCTGTCCGGGTGCGGGACATGCTGCAGAAGGCAAAGCCGGGTACTGTTGCGAATGGAACTAACTGAACAGATCGCGATGATTTTGGTGGTCTTCGCGCTGCTGGGCGGACTCCTGTTCATCCTGAAGAGGCGCGGCATGGCATCGCTTCCCTTGGTGGGACGCCGTAGCGGGGGCCAGCGCCGCATGGAAGTGCTCGAACGCGTCCCACTTACTCCGCAGCATGCCATCCATCTGGTGCGCGTCTCCGGCAAAGTTGTGTTGATCGGAACCGCACCCTCCTCTTGTACCATCCTGGACTCGGCTCTACCGGAAGCGTCGCCCGCTTCCCTGCCTCAGAACATCTTGAGTACCGGACAATGATCAAACGGCTACTCATCCCGCTTGTGCTGCTCCTCGCGGTGTCACTGCAGGCCGCCCCGGCCGATCCATCGGTTCCCGTCTTCGGACCAACCGCCGGCAAGGGCTTGACGCTCAGCACGCCCATGCAGATCGTCATTTTGTTGACTCTGCTCACGCTTCTGCCCGCGGCCATCATGTCAGTCAGCCCATTCTTGAGAATCGCCATCGTGCTCCATTTCCTGCGTCAAGCTTTGGGAACCCAATCGGCGCCTTCCAATCAAGTGCTGGTTGGTCTAGCGCTGTTCCTGGCGTTCCTGATTATGCAGCCGGTGGTCTACGATGTTTATCACCAAGGTTGGGAACCGGTAGAGAGCGGCCAGATTACCTGGCAGGAAGGATTTGAAAAAGGCTCCCAGCCGCTCAAAGCGTTTCTTCTGAAATTCTCGCGCGAAAAAGACATCAAGACTTGCCTTGAAATCGCGAAATCCCCGCCGCCGCGTACACCCGCGGACTTGGATTTGAAAGTTCTGATTCCCGCCTACATTCTGTCAGAAATGAAGGCCGGCTTTCAAATCGGCGCGGTTCTGTTTTTGCCTTTCTTAATCATTGACCTCGTGGTGGCCTCCGTCACCCTTTCCATCGGCATGGTGCAGTTGCCTCCGGTCATGATTTCGGCCCCATTCAAAATCCTTCTATTCGTTCTGGTGGACGGATGGAATCTGGTGATCGGCTCTCTATTGAAGAGCTTTTATTGAGGAGATCATGACTCCGGAAGCAGTCATCCACATTATCAGTCAGGCGTTCTGGACCACCGTACTTCTCTGCGCGCCGCTTTTGCTCATCGGCTTCGCGGTGGGCATTATCGTGAACATCATCCAGATCGCGACATCCTTGCAGGACTCGGCCTTCAGCACCATTCCGCGTCTGGCTTCGTTTCTCTTCGGATTCTTGCTGCTACTGCCATGGATGCTGAAGCAGATCTCGGCGTACTCGATTTCCATTTTTGCCGACTTGGGCCGCTATGCACGCTGATGCCGCCATTCACGCTTCCCAACTCTACGGGTTCCTCCTGGTGCTGGCACGCATGGCCGGCGTCTTCATTTTCCTTCCTCTCCCAGGTTTCAAAGCCGGCCCTGACGCGGCCAAAATCGGGCTCGCACTGGCGTTGACCTTCGCGCTGTTTTCGCGCTGGCCCGTTTCGCAGCCTGCCCCCTCCAGCATGGTGCAGCTCACTGGTTGGATGCTGGCCGAAGCCGGCATAGGCCTGGCGACTGGTTTGGCCGTGTCGTTTGTCATCGAATGGCTGGTCATGGCGGCACAGGCCATCAGCACTCAAGCCGGATTTGCCTACGCCTCCACAGTCGATCCGAACACGGAGGCCGATGCCACCGTTCTGATTCTCATCGCCCAGTTAGTCGCCGGCATGCTTTTCTTCGCCATGGGACTGGACCGGCAACTGTTGGGCATCCTCTCGCGCAGTCTTGAAACTAATCCGCCCGGCTCTTTCGCGGCTTCTCGCCCCAGCATTGAGGGATTAGTGATGCTCGGCTCTGGCATATTTTCCACGGGACTCCGCCTCGTGCTTCCGCTGATGACGCTGTTGTTCCTGATCGACTTATCCATGGGGCTGCTCGGCCGCCTGAACTCGCAGCTTCAATTGATGGCGCTCGCATTTCCAGCCAAGATGCTGGCCGCGATGGCCGCCTTGAGCCTTATCGTATTTTTGATTCCGAAACTCTACCAGCAATCCGCTACCGCTGCGTTTGGCGCTCTCGGAAAATTCTTGGGAATGTAATGCGCAAGGTCTTTATCCATGTCGCAGAGTGGTGAGAAAACCGAAAAAGCTACAGCGCATCGGCTGCTCAAAGCGCGGCGCGAGGGCAAATTTGCGTCATCCAAGGATTTCGTCAGCGGCCTGCAATTCACTGTGTTCGTGATCCTGTTGGTCGAAAGCGGGCAACAACTGCTCCTCAACCTGAAACAGGCGACGCAATCCTTGTTCAGGCAGGCGTTCCAGCAGGACATGAGCCCCGCTGTGCTCACCAACATCCTGCATGATTCTTTTGCCAAGACCATGTATCCGCTCGCGGCCACCAGCGGCATTCTGGTGTTGACTGGTCTGGCGTTTCAGCTAACCTCCACCGGTTTCGGGATGAGCTTGCAGGGCCTGACGCCCAAGGCTTCGAATTTCAGTATTATTTCCAAGCTTAAGTCCGCTCCTCAAAAAGGTTTCGCTTCGGCAATCCAGGCCGTGGCTCTACTCGCAATGTTCAGCGTCTCCATCTATTGGGTTACGGCGCGCGACTTGGGCCGGCTGTTGGTGCTGCCGCTCAGCAGTCTCCAAGTCAGCATCGCCGAAATGAGCGCCTTATGCCTTACCGTTCTGTGGAAAGCCGCGGCGTTCTTCGTGTTGTTCGGCATGATCGACCTGGCGCGCCAGAAGCGCCGATTCTCCAAGCAAATGAAGATGAGCAAGCAGGACATTCGGGACGAGCAGAAGCAGACCGAAGGCAACCCGCAGATCAAAATGCGCATCCGGCGTCTGCAGCGCGACACGCGCCGCCGCAGAATGATGGACGACGTAAAGACCGCAACAGCCCTGATTGTGAACCCCACTCACTACGCAGTGGCCATTCGCTATCACCACGAATCCATGGCGGCGCCGGTGGTGGTGGCTAAAGGAAAGAATTATCTCGCCGGACGCATTCGCGCGCGGGCGCTATCACATAACATCCCGCTTGTCGAAAATCCGCCGCTGGCTCAAGCCCTGTATAAATCCGTCGAAGTGGGCCAACAGATTCCACCGCATCTTTACCGCGCGGTGGCCGAAATCCTGGCCTACATTTTGCGCCTGATGGGAACCAAAACGCTATAGCAAGATCAAGGAGACATACATATGATTCAATTGAACACCACGTCACTTTCCGGTTCGCAGGATCCGTCCTCGAGCCTTATACCCGCTCCCCAAAGCCAGACCGGAGATGGTTTTCAAACTGCTCTGTCTGCCGCGCTTTCCGCAACCTTGCAACAGTTCGGAATCAACCCCGCGAGCGTCAATCTGTCAATTACACCAGCCACTACCACACCCGCCACAACAACGTCAGCGCCCGCCGCAGTCACACCCTTTTCGGCTGCCGCAAGCGCCACGCCGGCCGCCAGTACCACGCCCACGGAAACTTCTTCGACACCCGCACCCGCGGAGTCCTTCGATGACGCCTACTGGGCCGCGCAACCGCCCGCGGTTCAAGCCTTGCGGAATATGGACGACTACGATCAGCGGTCGCAATTAGCTTCGAAACTTGCCAGCGAGGGCTACACCATCGACGTACCGATCATGGTCTACGGCTGGGACCCTGCCAAGATCACCGCGGCGCGCGAAAGTTACGGATATACCTGGGTACCCTCGGCGTTGCAGAATCCGGTTGCGGAAGCACCTGGAATCAGCATGGGCGCCACCACGCCCTACAATCCGAACAATGCGCCCGCCGGCTCCATCGCCGTTTAAGGCGCGTGAGCGAAGTTGGCAGACGAAAGCGTCTGCCCCACATTGACGCACCAAGGGTTTACGATTGGGTGGTGCAGGCGCTTCCGCCTGCGAACCAGTTTTGTCTCAAGCCTGTAAACGGCTGGTGCTTGTGAGTTGTTACGGTAAGTGGCGGCGGAACGACGCAACGACCGGCGACTGTGATTGCGGGTTACATAGGTTATTAGTCGGTCTAAGGCCCAAAGTTTCTTCAACTAAGTTCGGGGATTCGCGATATGAGTAACATATGGCTAACCACCCGAGCGCACCCGAATACGATGTGGCGCATATTGCTGGCCAGATTCTGAGCGCTCGCAGCACGCGGGCTGAAGCCCGGAGAATCATTTTAGAGATTCGCCCGCGCGATACATTCGAACAGGAAAGGTTGGAAGTGCTGGAGGGCGCGGTGGATTGTTTGGAGAGCCCCGTGATAGAGCGGGCGCAGGCTGCGATTCAGGTGCTGAGACAGCTTGCCGGTCAGCCGGCGAGATCATCCAGCATAAAGGCGCGGCGCGCACCAGTGCTGACGATCTGCCCGGTGAAGCCACTGGTTCCGTTCAGAGTGCAGACCGCTTTACGTTCCACCGGATGATCCAGTTTGACGATCTGGCCTTCGGCGAGTTGCATAAGATCCCCCAAACGCATCTGGGACCCATCCAGCCACACGTCTAGAGCTACGTTGGCGGGCAGCATTAGCTCCATGGTAGCCTCGGGCGAACCTGCAGATTCCGATTGAGTCCGGTTGATAACATCGTCCTGAGCCAGCGCGCCGCCGAAGAGCGTGGTTGGCACAATGAGACAGAACTGCCCGGTATGTTCTCCCGCGGTGAGTTTGAAACGGGCGACGAAAACCTGATCCGTTGCGGCGAAAGTCCGAGCTGGACGCTGTTCCACTTCGAGCGTAACGGTTTCCAACTGTGTTTTCAACGGCACGGCCCAAGCCCGATAAGCATCGGAAAGCAGCAGGCGGAATAGCAAGTTGACAACCTGCAGCTCGATTTCGGTGGGCTTCCTCTCGGGTGAAGTAAAGCTTCCAGGTTTTGCGCCCAGGGCGATTCCGACGATCGGAAACAGGACCGAATATTCCACCTGTAACAATAACCTGCAGTGCTGCGGCCGGATCATCGCGAGGCCGAAGCAGGCGGGTATTTGGTCCTTCATAAAGTCGCTGAAGAGCATATCCCGGCCGTCGGTGTAGCCGGCGGTGATGGAGCTGCGAAGAAAAGCCGAGAGGCTGATGGACAGATCTCGAGCCAGCGCTTCGTGCGCGTTTCGCAACCGATCGGCGGTTGGAGCCTCGCGCCCGGAAGGATTCCTGAAATTCACCTTAGTCCAAGTAGGTTCCATGATACGGCTTATGCGGTAGTCTTCTGATCGGCTGACACAGGCGAACACTTTACTGTTTGGAAGGCAAGCTGCACTAAGTGGGGGAGTAACGTAAACGTTTGATCGAGCGGCGCCGATATACTTGCGAGCCAACAGATTGGAGTAACTGATGATACATCTCACCCGGCTGAACCATGTCCCGCTTATTGTTAACTCCGATCTGATCGAACATGTCGAAGTTACGCCGGATACCGTCGTAGCCCTGACGACCGGTCAAAAGTTTCTGGTCTTGGAATCGGCGGAGGATGTCGTGGATAAAGTGATTGAGTTCCGGCGCGCCATCCTGGCGGCCGGTTGTCCGCTCAAGAAGGATCAAGACTTGGACTCTGCTGGCGCGGAACCGGTACCGGCATCCACGTTGGGCAAATAGGACGACGCCATGGCAAGCAAGAGCGACGCTAGCGCGAAGAGATCATCCACCCGGCCGGATGTTGCCACGCTGGGCGGATTGCTGCTGGCGGCCGGCGGAATCCTGGGCGGCCTGCTGATTGAGGGTGGCAAGCTCACCGATATTGCGCAGGTAACCGCGCTCATGATCGTTCTGGGTGGGACCATCGGCGCAGTTATGGTGACCACGCCGCTCAAGACTCTGATCAAGGCGGCCAAATGCCTGGGTAGCGTTTTTTTCGAGCACGCCCAGTCTCCGCAAGAGGTGATCGATGAGGTTATTTCGTACGCCACGAAAGCGCGAAAGAACAGTATCATCTCGCTCGAATCAGACCTGCCGAATATCGCGGACCCGTTTCTGCAAAAGGCGATTTCCCTCAGCGTGGATGGCACCGATCTGCAGGAGCTGCGCAAGATGATGGAGCTGGATATTGCGGTGGAACACCGGAACGGCGAATCGATGGCCAAGGTGTATGAGTCGGCGGGTGGCTATGCGCCTACCATCGGCATCATTGGTGCAGTGCTGGGGCTGATCCAGGTAATGAAGCATCTGGAGAACATCGAAGAGGTGGGCCGCGGCATCGCCGTCGCTTTTGTGGCCACGGTGTATGGCGTGGCATCCGCGAATCTTTTCTTTTTGCCGGTAGCCAACAAAATCAAAGCGCGATTTCATCACTCGCTCGAAATGAAGGAGCTGATGCTCGAAGGCGTGTGCAGCATCGTGGAGGGTTTGAATCCGAAACTGATCCGGATCAAGTTGGATCCTTTCTCGGATGAGGGCGCCGAATCCGCCAAGAAGGCGAAGGCTCCCCAGGGCAAGGCGGCTCAAACGGCGCCTGCGCGGGGATAGTTAACGTCATGAAGAGAGAAAACCCGCCGCCTGAAAATCATGAACGCTGGCTGGTCTCGTACGCCGATTTCATTACGTTGCTTTTCGCATTCTTTGTGGTGATGTTTGCTTCTTCGCAAACCGACAAATCGCGGGCGAAACAAGTTTCTGAAGCCGTGGAGAAGGCCCTGAAGGACGGCTCCTCCTTCAGCGTGCCTCCGGCGGTGGCTAAGATTTTGGGCGGAACTGTGGATGAGAAGGGCGTGGGAAACGCGATGATGAAAGGCCCCGGAGGGGCGCAGCGTTTTTCCAAGGAATCCCAACCGGAGAGCCTCATTGAGCTGCTGCCTTCTTTGAAGCGTCTGACCAAAGATCTGGAAGACGAAATCAAGGCGGGGAAACTGGAGCTTCGGCTGGAGGCACGGGGGTTGGTGATCAGTTTGAGGGAATCGGCGTTTTTTCCATCGGGTACCGACGTCCTCGACAAAGGCGCTTTCCCGACCATGAAGAAGCTGGCGACGGTGATCGGCGCGCTTCCGAACCTGATTCAGTTGGAGGGTCATACCGACTCGATCCCGATCCACAATGCCAGATTCAAAAGTAACTGGGAGCTGTCCTGCGCGCGTGGAATAGCGGTTTTGGATACTTTGTGCGAGGATTTCCATCTACCGTACGACAGGTTCTCGGTGGTGGGGCGCGCCGACACGGTTCCGGTGGACACCAACGATACCGCGGAGGGCCGCGCGCGCAATCGCCGGGTGGATGTGGTGATCGTCAACAGCCTGCGGCTCAGCGCCGCGGAGCCAGTAAAAGCTGCGGTGAAAAAATGAACCATGTCGACGCTTCGACAGTACTTCGAGCGGTCTCTTCCCATGCAAAATACTGAAAAAAAGTGTGAAAAAGACCGCCGGAGGATCGACAAGATATCAGCACGCTGAGAACGGCGTGGTTCGGCGAGAGGCCGGACAGAAACGAAAAAGAGGAGCAACAATGTCAATTTCGATTCAGACCAACGTTTCATCGCTACTAGCCGAACAGGCCCTCGATCAGAACACTACTCTAGAAGGGCAAGCTATCGAGCAATTGTCGTCGGGTTATCGTATCAACTCATCCGGAGATGACGCGGCAGGTTTAGCAGTAGCCAATCAATATCGATCCACTATCGCTGAACTGCAGCAGGGCGTTTTGAACGCCAGCAACGGCACCAGCATTCTGCAGATTGTCGACGGCGGATTGAACAACATTTCCACAATTCTTGACCGTTTGCAGACGCTGGCCACGGAATCCGCTAGCGCCACTTTCGCCGGCAACCGCAACACGCTGAACCAGGAGTTCCAATCGCTGGTGCAGGAAATTACGCGGCAAGCCAACAACATCGGCCTGGCTGCCGGCGGACAGTACAATGGCGACAACGCCGTTTTCATCGGTGGCGGCAACAACGCCTCCAACGGACAGGTAAGCATCGACCTGAGCGGTTCGCAAAATCAGGTGGACGCGGCCGGTTTGGGTCTTGCAACCGCCAGCGTCGCGGCCGGCGGCACCGAGCTGACGCAAGGGACCCCGAACGCGATCCGGCTGGATGCTCCAGGGGCGACTTTTCTCGCGACTGCAGCCCAGACGTTTACCCTGAACGTTTATTCGTCCAACGGTGGCGCTCAGACCCACACCATATCGGTGGGCGGAAGCGGCGCGCTTACGGAAGCGCAAGTTCTTTCGAGCTTGAACAGCCAATTGTCCCAGTACGGGATAAGCGCGCAGGTCGGAACCGACGGGCAATTGAACTTCGGTGGCGGAACGCCGTTCACGATTACGGCCGTTACAACAACGGACGCGAATCCGATCGCGACGGCGGCTTCAGCGGCCACCAACACGGGTGTTTACGAAGTGGATGGCGCCGCTACTTATGCTGGGAAAGCTGAAACATTGACTTTCCAGAATGGCCAAGGAACCGCGAACGTGACTCTGACCGGCGCCGATACGCTGGCTTCGGCGCTGTCCAAGATCAACGCTCAGACCTCCTCGCTCGGGATCTACGCCATCACCAATGCAGCTGGCACTGGAATCTCCATTCAGAGCGTGAACAACTTTACTGCATCCACTACCGCCGCAGCCGGTACATTCACGGCCACCGGCGCGCAAGCCACCAACGCACCCACCACCAGCGGAACGGTCACAGGCAGCGCGGTGGCTGCTCTGACCGCGATCACGAACGCCATCAGCGCTCTGGGTCTGGTTCAAGGACGGGTCGGCGCGGGCGAAAACCTGCTCAATTACGCGTCTTCCCTGGCCAATTCGCAGATCACCAACTTTTCGGCCGCCCAATCCGCCATCCGCGATGCCGACGTCGCCTCCGCGGCCGCTAACCTGACCAAAGCACAGACCTTATTGCAGTCTTCGATCGCCGCTCTGGCGCAGGCCAACGCAGCACCGTCGGCTATTCTGAAACTTCTCCAGTAGCTCGTACCTAAAGCTTAGTAAGCGCTGGGCCGATCTTAACCAAGAACGGCCCAGTTTTTTGTTTGAGGAATCTCGATGAGCACGAGTTCTGTTAGTAACCCGATTTCCGTAACGGCCCCACAATCTACTCTCACCGGCGCCAGCAGTTACTCCAGCTCCCTGCAGGCTGCCGTTACTCGTGCGGTTTCCATTGCATCTTTGCCGATGCAGTTACTCCAAGCCGATCAGAATCAGGCCACCAGCGAGGCCACTGAACTGGGACAGCTCAGCTCGCTGTTCAATGGTGTACAAACTGCGCTTCAATCGGTGGTGTCCGGGACCGCGAGCGGCGCTCTGGCCGCCACGTCGAGCGATACGTCGGTGGCGCAAGCCAGCTTGTCCGGCAGCAGCGCGCTACCTGGCACTTATACGGTGGACGTGCTCAATGCCGGATCTGAATCGAGTGCAATAAGCAGCGCCCCTTCCACTCCCATCACGGATCCGACGTCTCAGAGCATCAGCCAATCCACATCGTTCACTCTGACGGTGGGCACTCAAACTTATACCATCCAACCGTCAGGCCAGAACCTGAACGCGCTCGCTAGCGCCATTAATTCCAGCGGCGCGCCGGCGCAAGCAGTGGTGGTGAATCTAGGTTCGCCCACCGCGCCAGACTATCGGCTGGTGGTTCAAAGCACCAGCCTCGGCAATAACACCATTCAGTTGAACGACGGGACCAACAACCTGTTGAACGTCCTGGCTGCGGGCGCGAGCGGATCCTATACCGTAGATGGACAGCCGCCGGGCGGGATTACCACTAACTCCTCCACCGTGACTATTGCATCGGGCGTCAACGTGACGCTTGGAGGGCAGACCGGCCCTACAACAGTAACGGTTTCGGCCAGCCTTAGCTCCGTCTCCGACGCGCTTTCTAACTTTGTCACAGCATTTAACTCAGCCGTCGCTGAATTACAAAAGAACTACGGCCAAAACGGCGGCGCCTTGACCGGTGATAGCTCGGTGCTATCCATGAGTCAAGTGCTAAATCAGATCGCCACTTACACGGGCGCGGTCGGCAGCTCGATTACCAACTTGACGCAGTTGGGCGTGGAATTTACAGATCAGGGCACGCTGACGTTTGATCCTTCCGTGATCGCGGGCCTGTCGCCATCGCAGATCACAGATGCTGTGAATTTTCTCGGAAGTCCCACCACGGGCGGTTTCCTGCAATACGCCACTAACAGTCTCAACGGCATCACGGATCCGACCACCGGAGTGATCGCAACTGAGTCGCAGTCGCTGCAGAACCAGGTAAACACCGACCAGACTCAAATCAATAACGACCAGGCGCAGATTACCCAGCTCCAGGCCAACCTGCAGGCGCAAATGGCTCAGGCCGACGCGCTGATCGCGACACTGCAGCAACAAAACACTTTCCTGCAGGGGCTGTTCCAATACGCCACCAGCAACAATCCCGATGTCGCAAGCGCTGCATAGCATTGCACGGGAATTGCGCTCCGCATTGCTCGGCGGCGACCATGTTCTGGCCAACCGGCTGGTCTCTGATTATACCGATGCGCTGCGTGAGCTTTGGGAATCGATGCCGGAGAGCGATCGTGCGGCGTCGTCCATTCCACAACAGGCTCGCGAACTGCTGACCTGGGCGCACGATATGACCGTGGTCCGGCGCGCCATAGATGGCGCGCAACTGGCTGTGGTCCAAAAGGCGGGCCGGTATAATGCTGCTCGCTATGGTGCGAGTCCAAGGCCAGGCGTTCAATTCCGCGGATAATGACGACTAAGGCACCGGCTCCGTTGAAGACGCCTTGTGGCGCACGCACTTTTGCGTGCCGTGTTCGCACTCCTGCGAACACAATAGGAAGAAGAATTGTTTTTATGGGCGTTCACACGAGTGTGAACGCGGCACGCCGGGGGCGTGCGCCACGAGGGCAGCGGGCCCACGGGAACTCCCTCACCGTCGCGGTTTTCTAACGGGGCAGCAAACCGTCGAATTCTCAACACCTAGCGTCATGGTTGAAACGGTAACGGCGGCCAAGTCTCTGATTCATGGCTCGGCTGGCCGCGGCAGGCGAATTGCATTGGCGATGCCATCATGCTGGAGAACGCCGGTGTAGGCATTGAGCGCTACATGAATCTGTTGAGCGCTAGCCAGAAGCTTGTCTCATCCAACATCGCCAACGTCGATACGCCTGGATATAAAACCAAAGATATCGATTTTCAGTCCGAACTTGCGAGCCAGTTCGGTAGCCTGGAACCCACGGCTCGGGAAGTTTCCGGGCTCAAGACCAAGAACGACGGCAACAACGTGGACATGGACCGGGAATCCAGGCGGCTCTCTGAAAACGCACTGCGATTTGCAGTGGCGACCAACCTGGCGCACTCCGAGCTGCAGACACTTCGAAGCGCGATCGAGGAGGGCAAGACTTCATCATGAGTCTGTTTTCGTCTCTGGCGGTCAGCGGATCGGGAATGTCGGCGCAACGAACGCGCGCCGAGCTGTTGGTGGAAAACCTCGCGAATGCGGAGACCACGCGTACGCCCGAGGGCGGCCCCTATCGCAGAAAAGACGTGGTATTTGAGGAAGACCCGACGGTCGGATCATTCGGTTCCGAGCTGAGTTCCGCGTTTGGTTCAAACGGGTCGGGCGTGGCCGTCAGCCAAACCATCGTGGATGACAGCGAGCCCTTGCAGCGTTACTTGCCGGGACATCCTGACGCCGACAAGAACGGCTATGTTTCGTTCCCCAAAATCAACCAGGCCGAGGACATGGTGGATCTGATGGGCGCCTCCCGCGGTTATGAAGCGAATGTGGCCGCCATATCGGCGGTAAAAGACATGATCCAGAAATCACTCGACCTGTTCCGTTAATTCCATGTCCATACCAATTTCTGCTCTCGCACCGGTCAGCATCCCCCCGATGTCTCCCGTGGATTCTTCCACGGCCACTCCCGGCGGCTTTCAATCCGTGCTGGAGGGCCTGGTGGGGGGAGTTGAAAAATCGCAGGCCCAGGCTCAACAAACCGTGAACAGCTTTCTCACCGGCGGCAACGAAGAGTTGCACTCCGTGGCGTTGGCGGCCCAGCGATCGTCACTCGAGTTCGACTTGTTCATGCAGGTGAGGAACAAGGTTGTGTCGGCCTATCAAGAAGTCATGAGGATGCAGGTCTGAGGCAAGCGTAGCGCAACTCTCCCCACTCCATGGAACAACTCAAAAAGCTTCTGCTCTCCCTCACCGCGATGCAGCGCGTGACCATCGTGTTCTGCGCTTTGGCCATGGCCGCGGGTGTGGTCTGGTTCTCTCGCTGGCAGCAGGCCGCAGGATTACGGCCGCTCTATACGTCGTTGGCGCCGGAAGACGCCAATGCCATGATCCAGAAACTGCGCGAGAGCGGAGTAGTTTATAAAGTCGGAGAAAATGGCACCAGCTTGATGGTGCCCGAAGCGCGCGTGGCCGAACTGCGCCTGGAAATGGCCGGCCTGGGACTTCCTAAGACCGGGCGCATCGGCTTTGAAATTTTCGATAAAACAAATTTCGGCATTACCGATTTTGCGGAGCATGTGAATTATCGTCGCGCCGTGGAAGGCGAACTGGAACGTTCGGTGATGGCGCTGGCAGCCGTGCAGCAGGCACGCGTGCACGTGAGTTTACCGAAAGAATCTGTGTTCACCGATTCGCGCGAATCCGCCAAGGCAAGCGTGCTGGTGGGTCTTCGGCCAGGCGCGCGGTTGTCTGCTCAAAATGTGATTGCCATCAGCAACCTGGTGTCGAGCGCGGTGGAAGGCCTGGCTCCCGAATCCGTTTCGGTGGTGGATATGAGTGGAAACCTGCTCAGCCGTCCCCGGCGCGACGGGTTGCCCGACGGCGCGCAAATCAGCGAGGCGGCGCTCGAATACCGGCAAGCCATCGAACATGACCTGGCTGTCAAGATCAACAATACGCTGGACCCGCTGCTGGGCGCCGAAAAGTTCCGCACGGGAGTTTCGGCCGAAGTGGACATGACCAGCGGCGAACAGAGTGAAGAGACGTTCGACCCTACCAAATCCGTGATGGTGACATCGCAGAAAACTGAAGATTCGAGCGGAACGACGCGGGCCGGGGCCGCTGCCACACCCACGCCTCCGGGCACAGCCGCGAATCTGCCGCAAGCCGCTGCGCCACACCCGACCAGCGGCTCGACGTCCACGAAACGCAGCGAGAGCATCGCCTACCAATCCAGCCGCGTCACCAAGCACGTCAAGTTGCCGCAGGGAGCAATCAAGCGATTGTCGATTGCCGTGCTACTGGATCAGGGCGCGAAATGGGAAGGCCAAGGCAAGCAGATGCACCGCGTGGTGACACCGCCGGATACTGAAAAAATCAAAGCCATTCAAGCTTTGGTATCCACGTTGGTGGGGCTGAACCCGGAGCGTGGCGATCAGCTTACCGTTGAGGCGCTGCCTTTTGACAGCACGCTGAACATGGAGCTTCCGCCGGCCCAAACGCCCGAGCCTTCCAAGCGCGATAACCTGACGGGGATCGAGGCGTTAAAACAAAAACCGATGATCCTGTGGGGGTCGGCTGGAGGAGCGGTGGTGGTTATCGCGCTGGTTGTTTTTGCAGTGACGCGAGGGAAGAAGAAAGAGGCCATGCGGGATATGCCGGAAGTGTTGCCGCCGGCCAGCTCAATGGCTAGCCTCGCGGCCGCGCCCGGCTCGCAACCCCTGGGGCAAACGGGCGCCATTGCAGCGAACGAAGGTTCACGCCTGCCTGCGCTCATGCCCTCTAGAACCGAGGTCCTGTTGAACCAATTGCAGGAAAGTGGAAGAAATAATCCGGAAGCATGGGCCGGCGTTCTACGCGGCTGGCTTTCTGAAGAAGAAGCGCACTGATAATCCTTCATGAACGCGAACGAAACGACAACGGCGAAAATTCCAGGTCCTCAAAAAGCGGCCATTCTGCTGGTGGCTCTGGGTGACAAACTGGGCGGGGAGATTCTGAAGCAGCTCAATGACGAGGAAGTGAAGGCAGTCAGCAAAGCCATCGCGCGTCTCGACAAGATTACGCCCAACCAGACCGAATCCGTACTGGAGGAATTTACGCAGGCCACGCGGAGTGGCGCGCGCGGAGGGTTCGACTACGCCAAGAAAATGCTCGCCAACGCGTTCGGTCCGGAAGGCGCTAAGCGAATCGCCGAGCATCTGCCGAAATCCGGAGCGCAAGCCAATAAGAATATCGAATCTCTGCAGAAGGCCGATCCGCTGCAGTTGAGCCGGTTCATGGAGGGTGAGCACCCGCAGACCATCGCGCTGATACTCTCGCATCTCTCGGCGACGCAAGCGGCTTTGTTGATAACGAACCTTCCTCCGGAGTACCGCGCGGATGTAGCGCTGCGAATCGCGCAACTGGACAAAGTTTCGCCCGATGTGGTGGCACGCGTCTCAATGGTGATCTCCGAGAAGCTGAAATCGGTCGGGGAAATGAGGATGGAAGCGCATGGCGGACCGCGCTCCGTCGCCGAAATCCTGAATCGCATGGATTCCGCCATCAGCGACGAGATCCTCACGAACATCAAAGATGAACAGTCCCTGGTGGACGCCATCCGGCACTATATGTTCACCTTCGAGGATCTGATGTTGATCGATTCGGCCGCGATGAAGGAAGTGGTTGCCAAGATCGACAAGAAGTTACTGGTGGTGGCTCTCAAAGGAACCAGCGAACAGTTGAAAAATCATTTTCTGCAGTGCATGTCGCAGCGCGGGGCAGAAATGTTGCGCGAAGACATGGAAGCTACGGGGCCCGTGCGCATCCGTGACGTGGAGGCGGCGCAACAGCAGATCCTGGCCGTGGTTCAGCAGTTGGAGTCCGAGGGCGTGCTGAGTCTCAAAGGCGGCGGTGACAGTCAATATGTCGTCTGAGATTCTGCTCGGCGATGAACATTCGGCCGCTCCGGCGTTCTGGCGAACAGTAGCGTCGGCGCGAAGTGCTCGATCGCAAACTGCCCGTCCGGACGCCGCCCGCGAGGCCGCGCAGGCCTTGGAACAGGCGCGGCGGGAGGCCTTCGATCAGGGCCTTGCCACGGGACGCAAAGATGCCGAGCAGCAGATCCTTCCGGCATTTGAAAAAATGGCGCGCAATCTGGCCGAGCTGGCGCAGCTTCGCGAATCGCTTCGCGAGGAAGCGCTGCACGACTTGGTCCGATTGGCGACATTGATTGCGGCGCGCGTAGTTCACCGTGAAGTGGTCATCGATCCGGATGCGCTAGCCGGCTTGGTGAGAGCTTCATTTTCAAAACTGCAAGCGCGCGAGATCAGCCGCGTGCGCATGCATCCGGGCCTCGAACCTCTGGTGCGGAAGTGCCTAGAGCAGACCGGCTCTCCCAAGAACCTGATTTTGGCCGCCGATCCGGCTCTCAATCCCGGTGAATTGTTTTTCGACACATCGCAAGGCTTGCTGGATGCCTCCGTCGACACCCAATTGCGCGAGATTGAACGCGGCTTGATCGACAAGTTGGGTACCTAGCCATGGCCGCCTCTTCCAGTTCTTCGCTTGGATCCTTGATCCAGCACGCTTCCGAAATAGAATTGCTCCCTTGGGTGGGCGAAGTCACCGAAATGGTGGGGCTGCTGATCGCCTCGCGAGGCCCTGTGGTCTCCATCGGTGATTTCTGTGAGGTGCGCACATCTTCCGGCCGCTCCATTCGATCGCAAGTGATCGGCTTCCGGAATGAGCAGGTGCTATCGCTTCCTTTGGAAGAGATGGACGGCCTTCAACTGGGCGATCGTGTGATCGCGCGTAAGAATGAAGCTCTGTTGCGCGTGGGGCCGCAACTCCTGGGCCGCGTATTGGATGGTTTCGGCAAGCCTATTGACGGGGGCCCTCCCATTCAGGCCTCGGCGGCGTATCCTCTTTATGCGGCCGCGCCGTGTCCTTTGGAGCGCGAGCACATTACCGAGCAATTAGTCACGGGTATTCGTGCCATCGATGGATTGCTTCCGTGCGGCAAAGGACAGCGCGTGGGAATCTTTGGCGGCAGCGGCGTGGGCAAGAGCACGCTGCTCGGAGCCATGTCGCGCCACAATGACGCCGATGTCAGCGTAATTGCGCTGGTCGGCGAACGGAACCGCGAGGTGCGTGCGTTTCTCGAAAATGAACTTGGTCCGAAAGGCCGCAGCCGTTCCGTGGTGGTGGTGGCCACATCCGACCGGCCTGCGCCGCTGCGCATCCGGGCCTGCTTCGTGGCGTTGGCAGTAGCGGAGTATTTCCGCGATCAAGGGAAAAATGTTCTGCTGGTTCTGGATTCGGTGACGCGCCTGGCCATGGCGCAACGCGAAATCGGTCTGGCTGCCGGCGAGCCGCCCAGTCAAAAAGGGTACACGCCCTCGGTGTTTGCGCTGCTGCCAAAAATATTCGAACGCGCCGGCCATTTCAAAAAAGGCTCCATCACGGGATTCTTCACGGTTCTGGTGGAGGGCGACGATTTCAACGAGCCGATTTGCGACGCTGTACGCGGGATTTTGGACGGACACTTTATCCTGTCGCGCGAACTGGGAGCGGCCGGGCATTACCCAGCCTTGGATATCCGGCATTCCCTGAGCCGTTTAACTTCTCGCGTGGCGGCGCCGCAACAGGTCTCTTTCATCCAGAGAATTCGGGAGGCGCTGGCTCTGTACCACGATTCTCAGGATCTCATTCAGTTAGGAGCATACGCGGCCGGAAGCAATCCAAAGCTGGACGCATGCATACGGATCCGTCCGGAAATCCTGAATTTCCTGAAGCAGGATGCGCACGCGTTCTCCAGTCTTGCCGAGACGCTCGAGCGCCTGGAAAAGTTGGTTGCCCAATTAGGGTAGCGGAGACGCATGGGACGCTTTCATTTCCCGTTGGACAAGGTGATTCGCTGGCGCTCGCTCGAGTTCTCCGTGGAACAAGCCAAATTGAAGCGATTGGGGCAGGAGCAAATTCGGCTGCAAATGCAGGCGGCTGCTTTGGGCGCTGAAAAATCGAGACTGGGTGCGTCCATAGTGACGCTCGCCGACCCTCGCGGTGAAGATTTGAGGGCCATGGTGGATTATGGCGCTACTCTACGCGTGCGGGCGCAAAGAATAACGGAGCTGAGGACGCGCTTGGAGCGCGATCTCGTCGTGCAGAAGAAAAAATACAACGAAGCTAAGCAGCGGCTTCAGTTACTCGAAGAATTGCGGGAACGGAAATTCACTGAGTGGCGCTACGAGCAAGGGCTGGAGCTGGAAGCGCTGGCAGCGGAATCGTATCTTTCGAATTGGAATCGGGAGCGGCGGTGACACACACTGGCAGGGCATGGCCCTGCCCTACCGCTACTGACCGATGGCCTGGGTCAAGCCGTTCCAGGACTCCTGGCCGTCCAAGACTTGTTGAATGCGAACTCCGGTCACGAACTGCACATGAGCAGCGTATTCGCGCATCCGGCAGTGTCGGACCTCGCCCGTGAGACGGCAGTCCTCGAACTCGATGTTCACGCTGGTGCCGGGCGGGAGATAGCGGGCGCCCACGAAGCACAAGCCGCCTTCGGAGACATCCAGAATGCGCCCGGTCTCCTCATCTTTGCGCGAACCGCGGACCGCGAAGACGTGCACCGGCAGATCGGCGCTGAGGCGGAAATGCCGGCGCTGCTTGAATCCACGTACCTTGGGCCTGCGGTCGGGAAACTCCATCTATTCACTTATCGGCTTTTTCAAGTGGAATCTGCACCTATTTTGACTCCAGCCTCAGCAAGCCGAACCGTTCCGGCACGTGAAAATTGAGTTCCATGGTTGGTTGCCAGTTGATCAATTTATGGTTCGCCTTTGGCCCTTGGGAACGGTATAAGTTCATCCGGAATTCAGCGCCCGCCTGAGGCGGATGGGAATCAATAGACGCCCAGGGAATGCACATGGCAGCGTACCAGATTCTGCTCGAAGGGTCGATCCTGGCCGATACCTTAAATCCGGAGTTCCACAACCACCCGTCTTCCGGATGTGGCTTCGAGCGATCAATGTCGAGATCCACCCATTCACCTTGCGGCGAAATCTCGAACTCGCGGTAACGGCGGATATTCTTGAAATCCGCACCGATGAATACCTCCGCCACATCCCAGTTCCACAGCTCGTTCGTTTCAGTCGCAGTGACCGGATGCGGCTTTAAATAAAGTTCCTGGTAGGGACAAATGAAAAGGAAGTACAGATTCGCGGAAGTCCAGCGGGAACGTATTTCGGTGACGTATCCAGGGACCGGTTTTCCGAAGGTGTCGCGGTCCGCGACCACCGGCCGCGCGTCTTTCCAGAAGGACGAATCAGGATTCGTATCCAGCGCGACATCGGCCGTTGCCTGTACGCTCACCATGGTGCCGCTGGATGCTACGAGCGCTGCCGCGGCGAGTGCGCCGAGCAAGCTGGTTCGGATGCAGATATTCATAGAGTGTTCCTCTTATTCAAACATCTTTCTGGCAAGCGGTGGTGGTGGGTAGACGACGTGCATCGCTCCCTGCCGGGCGCGGCTCGGCTACGCGCGCCCACTACGTTCATTGGAAGGCCTCACAGCTATTTCGCGTGACGGGTGGTGCAGGGAGGGCGCCGCCGCCGGTTCACCGGCGGACATGCTATTGTCCTAGTGAGCTTACAGCGTTATGTAAGATCGACATATTCCAAAGGAGTTCCCCAAATGGCCTCAGTCATGTCACCGGCTCAGGAAAGCCGGGTCGCTGTGTCAGCGACAAAACTCTTGATCAACAATCGCTGGGTCCCGAGTGAATCCGGCAAGACCTTTGCAACCATCAATCCGTCCACCGGCGAAGAAATCTGCCAGGTTTCGGAAGCCGACGCGGTCGATGTCGAAAAAGCCGTGAAAGCGGCGCGGGCCGCGTTCGAGCGTGGAGCGTGGCGCAAACTGCCGGCATCCGAACGCGGCCGTCTGCTGCATCGTCTGGCCGATTTGATTGAAGCGAACGCCGACGAACTAGCTGCGCTTGAATCATTGGACAACGGAAAGCCGGTATCCATCGCGAAAGCGGTGGACGTCGCGGCCACGGTGGGCTGCTTCCGGTATTTTGCCGGCTGGTCCGATAAAGTGCATGGCAAAACCATTCCGGTGGACGGCAACTTTTTCTGTTACACGCGCCACGAACCGGTGGGCGTGGTGGGGCAGATCATCCCCTGGAATTTCCCCATGCTGATGCTGGCCTGGAAACTTGCCCCGGCGCTGGCCACTGGAAATACGGTGGTGATGAAGCCGGCCGAGCAAACGCCACTTTCGGCATTGCGCATCGGTGAATTGATTGTGGAAGCCGGATTTCCAGAGGGGGTTGTGAACCTGCTGCCGGGATTTGGCCCGACGGCAGGCGCAGCCATCGCGCGCCACATGGACGTGGATAAGGTTGCGTTTACCGGATCCACGGAAGTGGGACAACTGATCATGGAAGCGGCCGCGAAGTCTAACTTGAAGCGCATCACGTTGGAGCTGGGAGGCAAGAGCCCGAACATCGTATTCGCGGACACCGATCTGGATGAAGCTGTCGAAGGCGCGCACTTCGGATTGTTTTTCAACCACGGCCAGTGCTGCTGTGCCGGGTCGCGCGTATTCGTGGAAGAGAAGATATACGATCAGTTCGTGGAAAAGAGCGGCGCCCGGGCCAGGCGACGCACGGTGGGCGATCCCTTCGATCCCAAGACCGAGCAGGGTCCGCAAGTGGATCAAATCCAGTTCGATAAGGTAATGGGTTATATCGAATCGGGCCGGCATGAGGGAGCCAAGCTGGTTTGCGGCGGTGACCGCGTGGGAGATCGCGGGTACTTCATCGAACCCACGGTTTTCTCCGACGTTCAGGATGATATGAAAATCGCGCGGGAGGAAATTTTCGGCCCGGTGATGAGCATCATCCCATTCAAGAGCGCCGACGAGGTTGTCGAAAGAGCCAATCGGACGAACTATGGATTAGCGGCTGCGGTGTGGACGCGCGATATCAAGAAAGCGCATGCGATCGCAAATAGCGTGCGGGCCGGCACGGTTTGGGTGAATTGCTACAACGTGTTGGATACGCGGGCTCCGTTCGGAGGGTTCAAACAGTCCGGGATTGGCCGCGAGCTCGGCGAATACGGATTGCAACAGTACACCGAAATCAAAACGGTAACCGTCAAGCTGTAATGCAATTGCGGTGATCCTTTCACCGGACACGATGTTAGTTATTGCCGAGGGCGACCCCTATCCGGGGTCGCCTTATATGTTCCACCAGCCCGCAGGCGAAAGCGCCCGCGCCACGTGAGGCAGACGCTTTCATGACCTCGACGCTGGCGCTCTCCTTCTAAAAGAGCTAAAGTTTAAACAGGTTCGACCGCTGTTATTAACCGGCCGCGCTGCACTTCCGAGAGCCGTCTCCCTCTCCTCCCCGATGCGGATCCAGTTTGTCTGATGGAGGTGTCGCCCGTTGTCTCGCTCATTTCTGCTTCGCTATGGCCTCGCGATCGCCAGCACCGCGCTGGCAACCTGGGTTCGGCTGCTGCTCGACCCAATGCTCGGCGATCAGTTTCCTGTCGCCACCATGTTTTTCGCCGTTCTGCTGACCGCATGGTATGGCGGCGTCCGTCCGGCAATGGCCGCGGTCATACTGGGTGCTCTTGCCGCGGACTATTTCCTTATGCAACCGCGCGGCAGTTTCTTGCTGCGAGGCGAAACCGAGTACGTAGGCATGGCCATCTTCCTGGCGGTGGGCTTCGGCATCGCCCTGGTTGGCGGAGAAATGCATACGGCGCCGCTGGGCAAGATTCGAAAACTCCGGCAAGAGCAGGAAGCGCTCGCGCAGACCGAGGAGCGCCTCCGTCTCGCGCTACGCTCCTCGGGGATCGGCGTTTGGAGTTGGGACGTTGCCACGAACCTGGGGGAAACGGACGCGCATTGCTTGGAGCTCTTCGGATTTCCGGTGAGTCCCCAGCGGCGCTTGGAGGAGTTTCTGGCCGTGATACATCCTGAGGACCTCGAGCGAATGAAACAGGCGCTTGCCGCAGCAGTGGAACGCGGCGCCGAGTACAACATCGAATACAGGGTCGTGCTACCGGACGGTTCCCAGAGAGTTCTGGCTGCCCGCGGAAAAGCGTATAGCGTGGTAGATGGACGGTCGCAGCAGTTGGCCGGCGTCTGCTGGGATGTAACGGAACTACGCCGTGCCGAGGAGAAGCTCCGTGACGCCGCCAGGAAGCTGGTGGCAGAAAAGAAGTTTAGAGAGCTTCTGGAAGCGGCTCCGGATGCCGTAATTGTAATCAACGGGAACGGGAAGATCGTGGTGGTCAACACGCAGGCGGAAAAGCTTTTCGGATACCGCCGGGAAGAAATGCTGGGCGAAACGGTGGATCTGTTGGTGCCCGAGCGCTTCCGCGACACGCACGCCGGGCACCGCGCGGGATTTTTCGCCGATCCACGGGTCCGGCCCATGGGTGCCGGAATTGAATTGTACGCGCGGCGTAAGGATGGAACCGAGGTCCCGGTTGAGATCAGTCTCAGCCCACTGGAGAATGCGGATGGACCATTGGTTTCCAGTACCGTTCGCGACATCACGGAGCGGAAGCGTTCGGAACAGGTCCGCGAACAATTGGCTTCCATCGTGAACAATTCGGATGACGCCATCATCGGCAAAACGATGGAAGGAATTGTCGTCAGCTGGAACCGAGGTGCGGAACGGCTCTATGGATATACCGCGTCCGAGATCGTCGGCAAACCAATATCCATTCTTCTGCCGGAGGAGCGCGTCGGCGAATTGCAACTCATCATGGAGGGAATCGCGCGGGGCGAGAGTATCAATCAAGGGGAAGCGCTGCGGCGAAAAAAAGACGGAACGCTGGTGGACGTCGCAATCACCGTATCACCGATCAGGAATTCGCTGGGACAAGTCACGGGAGCCTCCGCCATAGCGCGCGACATCAGCGAGCGGAAGCGCGCCGAACAAAAATTTCGAGGGTTGCTGGAAGCGGCGCCGGATGCCGTCGTTGTGGTGAACCAGGAAGGTAAGATCGTGCTGGTCAATACCCAGGTGGGGAACTTGTTCGGATACATGAGGGAAGAGCTATTGGGGCAGACCGTGGATATGCTGGTGCCGCAGCGCTTCCGCGGGGACCATCCGGGCCACCGCGCGCATTTTTTCGCCGATCCTCGCGTGCGGCCTATGGGCGCCGGTTTGGAGCTATTCGCGTTGCGCAAGGACGGAACCGAGTTCCCTGTTGAGATCAGCCTCAGCCCGCTCGAGACCGACGAGGGAGTGTTAGTTTCCAGCGCGATTCGCGACATCACCCAGCGCCGCGCGGTGGAGGACGAGCTGCGCCGTAGCCGAGCCGTATTACAAAGCCTGTTCGAATCGCTTCCCGCGCTCTTCCTGATCCTCACACCCGGCCTGGAAATCGTTTCAGTGAGCGACGCCTACCTGGAGGCTACTATGACCAGGCGAGAGGACCTCCTCGGGCGTGGCATCTTCGAGGTTTTCCCCGACAACCCCGACGACCCCGGCGCGACGGGCGTCAGCAATTTGCGTATGTCGCTCGACCGGGTGCGCCAAACCGGGCAGCCACACACCATGGCTATCCAGAAATACGACATCCGCCGGCCTGATGGCGTCTTCGAAGAGCGCTACTGGAGCCCCGTGAACTCCCCCGTGCTCGGAAGAGATCGCGAGATCGAGCACCTCATTCATCGGGTGGAAGACGTGACCGATTTCGTGCGCCAGAAGCAGAGCACGAGCGACAACAATGAGTTGCGTACTCGCATGCAGCAGATGGAGGCCGAGATCTTCTACAATTCCAGGCAGCTCGAGATGGCCAATCGGCAACTTCGTGAGGCAAACGTGCAGTTGACGCAAACCAAGCTGGAGGCCGATGCGGCCAACCGCGCCAAGAGCACTTTTCTCTCGACCATGTCGCACGAAATCCGCACTCCGCTGAATGCCATTCTCGGATACGCGCAGTTGATGGCGCGGGATCCGAGCCTGGGAACGGATTCGAAGGCGAATCTTGGAATCATCGGGCGCAGCGGCGAGCATCTGCTGGCGCTGATCAATGAGGTTCTGGATATGTCCAAAATCGAGGCGGGCCGCAGCGAGCTGAAATATTTGACCTTCAACCTCTACCGGATGCTGGACGACCTAGCGGCGATGTTTCACTTGCGAGCCGAGGCCAAGGACTTACGATTCGAAATGTCAGTGAGTGGGGAGACCGTGCCTTATGTCAAGGCAGATGAAGGCAAGATACGCCAGACGTTAATCAACCTGCTCGGAAACGCGATCAAGTTTACCAAGCGTGGTCACATCTACTTGCGGGTCACTTTGAAACAGACGGGCGCGGACCAGCTATGGCTAACCATTGAAATCGAAGACACCGGTTCGGGCATGACGGATGAGGAACGGGAGAAGTTATTCGAGCCATTCCAGCAAAACCAGCGAGGCTTTAACCCACAGGAAGGTACCGGCCTGGGCCTGGCAATTAGCCGCCAATACGCCCGGCTGATGGGCGGCGATATTACGGTTTCGAGCAACCCCGGCCAAGGATCCGTCTTCCGGCTCGAGATCCCGATCGAAAGCGGCGACGCCGGAGTGGCTGTGCGGCAGGCCGCACCCCGCCACGTGATTGGCATACGCCCTGGGACGAACGTTCCCAGAATTCTGATAGCTGACGATCAGTTCGAGAACCGGGACTGGCTGGTGAAATTGCTGACCTCCGTCGGATTCTCTGTGCGCGGCGCGGAGAACGGCGAATCAGCCATTCGAGCCTGGGAGAGTTGGAGACCGGAGTTGATTTTGATGGATGTTCATATGCCGGTGCTGGACGGGTTGGAGGCGACTCGAAGAATCAAAGCGGATGATCGTGGGAAGGAAACGGCCATCGTGGTGCTGACTGCCAGCGCCATGGATGACGATCGCCGGAAGGTGGCTGAAAGCGGCGCCGACGATTTCATTTCGAAACCCTGCCGGGAGGATGAACTGCTAGAGAGGATGCACGACCTTCTGGACGTTGTATACGACTACGATGAACCGAGCGGAGCCGCGGGACTACATTCGGATACCGCAGCGTTGAGCGCGGAGCAGCTCAGCCAGCTGCCCCTGGACCTAGTGGAAAAACTCCGGGATGCGACTTTAAGGGGCAACAAGAGGCTGTTGGATGAGCTGATCCTCGGCGCGGAAGATCCTAGTTGCGCCCAGGCTCTACAGAAGCTCGCCAATCGATATGAATACGATGCCCTTACGCGTTTGCTGGAGGAGGCATGCCGCCGCTAGGGAGCGCCGCCACGGTGCAACATAGGTGCTGACGTGTACTTGCTCAATTTCTTTCATCGATTATTTTCCACCGATTTCATGGCGCATGCGTATTGCCTGCGTGAACCTGGCCTGATCGCAATTCACGCCATCGCGGATTCCGTCATTGCTTTATCGTACTTTCTGGTTCCCGCGGCGCTGCTGATATTCGTGCGCCGGCGGCGCGACCTCGCGTTCCCCTGGATGTTCACGCTTTTTGCGGTCTTCATTCTAAGTTGCGGCGCCACGCATGTACTGGCAGTGACCACACTGTGGAGCCCGATGTACCGGCTGGAAGGCGCGCTTAAGGTAGTCACCGCGCTCGCATCGATTGCGACGGCGGCTATGTTGTTTCGGCTTTTGCCTCGATTGATGCTCATACCCAGCCCGGAACAACTTCGGGTTGAAATCCAGGAACGGGAACGCGCTGGACGCGAGGTCATCCGGATGAACTTGCGGCTGGAAGAAGCGGCTGCGGAGGCGGAGACGGCTAACCGGGCTAAGAGTACGTTTCTCTCCACCATGTCGCACGAGATCCGTACACCGCTGAACGCCATTCTGGGCTACGCGCAGTTGATGGCGCGGGATCCCGTTCTGGGGCCAGACGCGAAGACGAGTCTCAAGATCATCGGCCGAAGTGGCGAGCATCTGCTGGCCCTGATCAACGACGTTCTGGACATGTCCAAGATTGAAGCGGGCCGCGCGGAGCTCAAGCCCGTAACCTTCAATCTCTATAGAATGCTGGACGATCTGGCCGCGATGTTCCGTTTGAGGGCTGAAGGGAAGGGCTTACGATTTGAAATGTTAACGGCGGGCGAGCGGGTACCTGGCGTAAGAGCGGATGAAGGTAAGATACGGCAGGCGCTGATCAACCTACTCGGAAACGCCATCAAGTTTACCAAGCGCGGCTATATCAAACTGCACATTGATCTGGAAAGAAGGAGCGGCGATCAGCTCTGGCTATCCGTCCAGATTGAAGACACCGGCGCGGGGATGGCAGAGGAAGAACAAGCAAAGCTGTTCGAACCGTTTCGCCAGAGTAGGCTCGGCTTGAATACACAGGAGGGAACCGGCTTGGGCTTGGCGATTAGCCGCCAATACGCGCGGCTGATGGGCGGTGACGTGACGGTTTCGAGCAGTCCGGGCCAGGGTTCCATCTTCCGCTTGGAGGTCCCGATCGAAAGTTGTGACGCCGAAGTGGGAGTAACGTGGAACGCGCCGCGCCACGTGCTGTGCTTACATCCGGGAGCAAACGCTCCCAAAATCCTGGTGGTGGACGATCAGCTGGAAAGCCGGGACTGGCTAATGAAGCTGCTGGCTTCGGTCGGGTTCTCGGTACGCGGCGCGGAGAACGGCGAGGCAGCCATCCGAGCCTGGGAGGGCTGGAGCCCGCAGCTGATTTTGATGGATGTGCATATGCCGGTGATGGACGGGCTCGAAGCGACTCGAAGAATAAAGGCGAATTCGCGCGGCAAAGAGACATGCATCGTGGCCGTGACAGCCAGCGCCATGGATGACGACCGCCGTGCGGTCACTCTTAGCGGGGCCGACGATTTCATCTCGAAACCGTTCTATGATGACGATCTACTCGAGAAAATGCGCACCCTGCTCGGCATTGAGTATGACTACGAGGATTTGAGCGGAATCACGGGACCAATTGCGGCCGGGGTCGAGGTGCTGAGCGCGGAGCAGCTCGGCCGGCTGCCCCTGTATCTGGTGGAGGAATTGCGGGATGCAACGTTGCAGGGCAACAAGAGACGGTTGGACGAGTTGATCCTGAAAGTTAGCGAGATTGACGAGGCCGGTTGCGCTCACGCTTTGCGGGAGCTGGCCGATAAGTACGAGTATGATGCACTGACGCGGTTGCTGGCTGAAGCATGCCGCCGATAAAGGAGGGTTGCCTTGTCCCGAAGCGACATCATGA
>Ga0187887_10000382_pt1 | contig 44329 bp, 47 predicted proteins | sample June2016WEW_7_10_FD_132977 | JGI IMG/M metagenome (GOLD analysis project Ga0187887, IMG submission 132977) | Peatland microbial communities from SPRUCE experiment site at the Marcell Experimental Forest, Minnesota, USA - June2016WEW_7_10 | ecosystem: Environmental > Terrestrial > Soil >... | reverse complement strand
GAGGAACTGTCTCCGCCTCCTCAGTCCACTGCGCCGTCGCTATCAACCGCGCCCCACCCTTCTGCGCCTCCGGTCAAACCAAAGAAGCCATGAATGGCGGAACGGTGCCGAGCATGCCTCGCTCGCTCAATTGGGTTGCAAGGTCACAATCAGAGAGCCAACTGCTGGGACGCCGACATCACCGTGTCCGGGATAAGTCGTGAACCCGAACAGAGCAGGCACATTGGTAAACGTGTTTCCGTAAGCGTCTTTAAATGTGCCTGTCACGCTTCCACTAACGGTCTGGTACGTCGCACCACCTGCCTGCGTTGCCTGCTGAATTGTGGGTGTCGTAGAAAGCGTCCCCAGAAAAGTACATGCTGGTTTGCAGAAGTCGTGCGAATCCGTCAGGTAAAGCTCGCTCACGCCGTCCACGGTTTGAACAAGAACGCAACTGGTCGTCCCCATCGGACAGTTCTGTGGCCCGAACTTGTAGTGCTTTCCATGCCGCTCTGGATACCAGAAACTCAACGGCCCTAGCGGAAAGCTGTACTGCATGATGACGCCCGCCGGGTTCGGGAGTACAAAAGCCTCCCACGATGTCATGGCAACCTGCTGAGCGTGAACAGCCATAGCGCTGGCAGCGACCAACCCGATGATTACAGCCCGTGCAAATTTCATAAGCTTCATTCGATTCTCCTTGTGTGGCGGCAGCGAAGGGGACTTGCTAAATCGATCTGCTCGCTGGCGTCATTCCCGATTCCGGAAACAACTCAGTGAGAGAATCTCTCTATTCAGTTTTCCCTAAGAGACTGCGGGCCGATATGCCTGCCACTGTGCAAAGCAATCGCCTTAGCCACTGCAAATGTGACGTTCGTAATCCTGGGGAGTTGGCGATTCGATCGAGCGCGGGCAACATGCGAGATTGTCTGCTGGATAGACAGTGTCCAATTCCGGAACACCGGCCCAGCCTTTCGCTGGGTCAAATTACTCGTAGGCCATAATAAAAAGCACACTTACGGCGCACCGACGAAACTCAATTCCCCGATTTGGTGTGTCTCGCTACAATAGAGGCTTATGTCGAGTTTGCCCTTACCACTCGCTGCCTTCGTCGCCGGCTTGATTTCATTTCTCTCGCCCTGCGTGCTCCCTCTCGTACCGGGGTATGTTTCGCTGATCTCCGGCGCGGGCATCGAAGAGCTGAAATCCAGCGAAGCACATCTGTTTCGCAAGCTGATGCTGAATTCCGCCGCCTTCATCATTGGCTTCAGCATCGTCTTTATCACTCTCGGCGCGCTCTCTACCGAAGTCGGCCAGGTCCTGGCGCAATACAAAACTCTGCTCGCCCGCGTTGCAGGAGCGGTCATCATTCTTTTCGGACTGCACCTCACAGGTCTCTTTCAGATCAAAGCTCTGCTTGCCGATACCCGCCTGCACACTCTGAAAGGCGGATCTTCTCCCTGGGGTGCATTCGTCATCGGCTTCGCCTTTGCCTTTGGCTGGACGCCATGCGTGGGTCCGATCCTTGCCGTCGTGCTGGGATTTGCCGCCGCGCAGGATACGGTTTGGAAAGGCATTTTCCTGCTGGCGATCTACTCGGCGGGTCTCGCGGTGCCGTTCCTGATTACATCCCTTGGCATCGAGCGCTTCCTGAAGTTTTACAACCGCTTCAAGTTCCACATGCATGCCGTCGAAGTGGCGAGCGGAGGCCTGCTTATCGTTCTGGGCATCCTTCTGGTCATGGGGCGCTTCACGGTTATCTCCGGCTGGTTCTCCTTCTTGAACCGCTTTGCTCTCTAAGGCCGAGCCCGATGGACGCCAGAGACGGGTCTTCTGAGAGACGGGCCTTCTGAGAAGGTATAATTAGGGCAATCCATTTTGTAGCTTTCCCCGAGAGTTCGAGGTTATCGGTGCAAAGAAATCCGTTAATTCTGTTCTTTGTGGGCGCTCTTGTGGCGGTCATGCTGTTTGCCGGCTTGCGCATTGCCCGCAACAACCGCGCCAACGGCCCCGCGAACGGACAGCTCATGGGTGCGGTGGCTCCCGACTTCGAGTTACAGTCCATCGAGGGCGCAAACCTCAAGCTCTCCAGCCTGCGCGGCAAAGCCGTGCTCCTCAATTTCTGGGCGACCTATTGCGGTCCCTGCAAGATTGAGATGCCCTGGTTCGTGGAACTTCAGAAACAATACGGCCCGCAAGGCTTTCAGATTGTTGGAGTTGCCATGGACGACGCCAGCACCGATGACATCAAGAAATTTGCCCAGGAGATGGGCGTCAATTATCCGATTCTGCTCGGCAAGGAAGCAGTGGGCTTGAGCTATGGCGGCGTCAATGTTCTGCCGACAACATTTTTCCTTGATCGCAATGGCAAGATCATCTTCCGCGAATTCGGCTTGCAGAGCCGCAGCGTATTTGTAGACCACATCAAACAGACGCTCGGAGGCGCAGTACAAGCTCAAAATTAGCGATGAAAATTTTATTGACGTGCGCGTTGTTTGCTCTCTTCACCTGTGCATTTGCCCAGGAAGAATTTGGCCCCAAAGGTCCCGTCGTCAAGATGGCGCCCGCGCCGGTGTTAACGGCCGTCCAGGGCAAGGCCTCCACAATCTCGCTTTCCTTCAACGTCGCGAACGGATATCACATCAACTCCAATCACCCCAAGTCCGAGTACCTCATTCCGACTGCTCTCAAGACCGAAGCCAACACCGACATCGTCATAGGCAGGACTACCTATCCCGATGGAGAGGATAAGAGCTTCGCCTTTGCTCCCGATGAGAAGCTCAACGTCTATACCGGTGACTTCAAGATCGATGTGCTGGTTCGCCCCATGCATTCCGCGCAGACGGGCAAGTATGTCATTCGAGGGACCCTGAAATACCAGGCTTGCGACAACGCAGCGTGCTATCCCCCGAAAAATCTGCCTGTGAGCTTTGACGTGAAGATCACCAAGGCGCCGGCGGCGCATTCCGCCAACCCAGCGCAGAGTCCCCATGCGCATCCGTAGCGCCTTGCTGGGGACTTAGAAAGTGCATGGATTGACTGCGACCTGAGCATCGCAGAACGGATTGTGGCTTAGACGCGGAGTTTCCGCGTTTAGTTCTTACAGCACCACCGCCCGCGCCTGATCCAGTTGACGTGCTAACTCGTCGATGCGCGCCTGCAGTACGTTTCGAATCGACAGCATCCCCAGCAACTGTCCTTCGTCCGCCACGATGGGCAGATGCCGGTAATGCCTCTCGACCATCGTTGCGAGGGCTTCGCCCGGAGTCGTTGTGCGCGTCGCCAGTTCCACCGGAGTGGTCATGACTTCGCGCACCGAAGTCTTTTTTGGATCGCGCTCGCTCAGAGCAAGCCGCCTTAGTACATCCCGTTCCGTGAAAATCCCCGCGATCTGCCCGTTTTCATCCACCACGGCCACCGCGCCCACATGGCGATCCATCATCATCCGGATCGCCTGCTCTGCCGTCGCATCGATTCGAACCGATGCGGTCTCCGCGTCACACATTTCCAGAATTTTCATTCCTCACCTTTTTGATTCCAGGTCGTTTTTGAATACTTTTCCATCTTTCATGACAAACTGGATGTTTTCGAGAATCTTGATATTCGCTAATGGATCGCCCGCCACAGCCACTACATCCGCATAAGCTCCCGGCGCGATCACTCCCAACTGTCCTTTTCTATCCAGCAATTCTGCCGCGCGCGAAGTCGCACTCTGGATTGCCTCCATGGGCGTCATGCCGAATTCGACCATCCGCGGGAACTCCTGCGCAATCGGCTCCGTCCACGGTATCCCTCCCATGTCGGTCCCGAAAGCAATCTTCACGCCCGCCTTGTGAGCCTTGCGAAACGACACTTCGTGTTCCGAGGCGCGCTTCCGGTCGCGCTGTCCGTTGGGCGTATCGGCCGGCGCCCAGTCGCCATAATAAACGCTCAATGTGGGACACAGCCACGTTCCCTGCTTGATCATCTGCGCGATTTGCGCGTCGGTCAAAACCAGTCCGTGCTCGATCGAGTCGCATCCCCCATCGAGCGCACGCTGCAAGCCTTCTCCACCATAAGCGTGGCAGGCGACTTTCTTCCCCCAGCCGTGTGTTTCATCCACGATGGCCCGCAGTTCTTCGACCGTCAGCGTAGGCTGCGAGACCAGTTCCCCACTCTTGCCCAGCCAGGACCGGTGCGTCATATACACCTTGATCCAGTCCGCCCCATGATCCAGTTGTTCGCGTGCGGCTTTACGTGCCTGAATCGGTCCGTCAATGATCTGCACGCCCTTCGGCACTTCGATTTCCGGCGCGTAGCCTTCCAGCGGATATCCTCCCGTCGTTGAAATCGCGCGCGTCGTCACAAACATTCGTGGACCGGAAATGTATCCGCCTTCGATCGCCATTTTGATGCCGACATCGCCGTATCCCGCGCCTTCGGTCTCCATATCCCGGATGGTCGTGAACCCTTGCTCGAGTGCCCGCCGGGCCGAAACTGTTGCCCGCGCCGCGCGAAAAGCCAGCGGATATTTCAGAAGCTGAATGTCATACCCGCCTTCCGACGGAACTTCTCCTTGCAGAAAAATGTGCGTGTGCGCATCGATGAGCCCGGGAAGCACTGTGGCTTGCGAAAGGTTAATTACGGTTGCGCCGGGGGAAATGTCTGCCAATGCTGCGTCGGCGACGTCGGTAATCACATTACCCCGGATCGTGATGACGACATTGTGCCGCTCGGAATTCGACGCGCCGTCAATCAACGATCCAGCTCGAATCACCGTCAAATTCTTAGGATCTTGACCCTCCGTTTGGGCGAACGCGGCTGCTACCAGGCACAAGGCGGATAAGAGAGCAACCCAACGTTTCATCGCTTGCCTCCGGAAGGCTGGATTGTACTTCCTTTGCTCCTTCAGGGCGGCGGAATTTTGTGTGTTGCGTGGCACGCGCACCGATCGTGCACTGGGGGTGAGCAACATTCGATGATGACCAAGACTCAGATTGACGAGGAACTTCCTGGCTTGACGCCGCAAGAACGCGGAATCCGCAGCACAAATCCGGGGGCGCCGTCATCGAATGCCAGAAACGCACCCGCTCCTGCCAGAATGCGGACAGCAATTGCCATTCGAACCCGGCGTATTGTCGCCCCGATCGAATCACGCTTGAGCCTCGCATTGCCAGAAGCATTCCCAAACGGACCGGTTTCCAGAACACCCAGCGGCCGGTCACATCGCGCGCGCAACAGAGCGCCCGCCGGGCCTTCTCCCAGAAATAGCGTGATCGCGCTGCCTGCCGGTTGCCGCTCGATCATTGCCAGAATCAGATATTGAAACGCCAGTCGCAACCGCGGTTCCGCAACGCGTATTTCCGAAGCGCATGTGCCAGCCACGTGTATTCGTATGCTACGAACCGCCGCGATCGACGAAATATCTTCCATCACGCTCCTCAAAACCGGCATCAGTGCAACGGGATGATGGGCCGGTCGTTGATCGGCATCCAGGTATTCCCGCATCAACTGGATCATCCCGATCACGGCATCCGTTTGCAGCAGCGCCGTCGAAACCGTTTGCTGCTGTTGCTCCGCCAGGTCATCGATGGAAAGCTCGAGAGAACATCGCAGGCTTGTAAGCGGCTGGCTCAACGAATGCAGCAACTCGCCCAGCACCTCCTGATCGCATGGCAACCTGGAAAAAGACCCTGCGCCCGCGCTCATGCCATTCCTCCCTCCGCGCTCAGTTGATATCCCACGCCGCGCACTGTGTGGATCAGAGCTATGGGGAACCCATCGTCTACTTTCCGCCGCAGGTAATTGATGTAGACGTCCACGACGTTAGTCGTCGAGTCAAACGTCAGGTTCCACACGTGTTCGATGATCATGGCCCTGGTTAAACGTCGCCCCGCGTTGCGCATCATGTATTCCAGCAGCGCGAACTCCTTGGTCGTCAGTTCGATCGGACGTCCTCCGCGTTCCACTCTCCGCTCGATACGGTCGAGATTCAGGTCACGGACTTTCAGCACCGATTCCGAGGGCAAGTGACTCCTCCGCAACAAAGCTCGCGCTCGCGCCGACAACTCAAGGAATGAAAATGGCTTGGCCAGATAATCGTCTGCTCCCGAATCCAGGCACTGCACACGATCTTCCACCTTGCTGCGCGCTGTCAAAATCATCACCGGCAGGCTCGCCTTCCGCTGCCTCAACCCTCTCAAAACTGATAAGCCATCCACTTTGGGCAGGTTGAGGTCGAGCACGACCAGATCGTAGTCAATCCCGATTGCCATGGAACGACCCTGCTCTCCATCTGCGGCTGTGTCCACTGCGTGATGCTCCGCCACAAGGCCCTTTTGGATATAGCTTGCTAGCGCAAGGTCATCTTCCACTACGAGAATTCTCATGAGTGCCTTTTTAAACGTCGAAATATAAATCGACTCTCATTTTCGAGCGCTCCCCCCGCCTGCACAAGATAACCCGCTCGTACTTTTGGACGTAGCTATCGAGGGGAAAGAAGATAGGAAGGTGATGGAGCCTTCCTCGAAGCAGAAAATCGAGGATTGGAAAATCCGATTTCAGCGAAGGGCTAAATGCCCAGTGCGCTCTGGATCGCTCCGGCGATCGTTCCTGCAATTCGATCCATTTGTTCGGTCGACTCCGCTTCGATCATGACCCGGGCCAGCTTTTCCGTTCCCGAATAGCGCACCACCACCCGCCCATTCCCATCGAGCTCCTGCTCTGCCGAAGCAATCGCCTTCTGCACCGCCGGAATATTTGCAAACGCGATCTTTTCACGCACCCGGATATTACGGATCGTCTGCGGAAACACCTTCAAATCGCCCACCAGTTCGGCCAGCGGCTTGCCGGACCGCACCATGACCTCCATTACGCGGAGTGCGGTCAGTAATCCGTCGCCTGTGGTCGATTCGCCATCGCGAAAAAGAATGTGCCCCGACTGTTCGCCGCCAAGCGTCGCTCCCACGCGCTGCATTTCCTCCAGTACATATTTGTCGCCGACGTTTGCGCGCAACATTTGAATGCCCGAACGCTTCAAAGCCAGATCGAGTCCCATGTTCGACATCGTCGTAGCCACGACCGTCGCTTTCACGAGAGCTCCTCGCGACTGCATTTCTCGCGCGGCCAATAGTAGAACGGCGTCTCCATTCACCACTCGCCCGTCGGCATCGCAAAACAGCGCGCGGTCGGCGTCGCCGTCGAAGGTAACGCCCATGTCGAATTGGCCTCTATGCTCCGCAACGATGTGAGCTACGGTTTCCGGATGCAACGCGCCGCACATCTCGTTGATGTTCTGTCCATCTGGTGCCGAATGCAGAAAAGTCGCGCGGACCTTAAGAGCACGAAATAGCTCCGGGGCCTCCGCCGCAGCGGCTCCATTGGCGCAGTCGACAGCCACCCGAAGATGCGACATATCCGCCGATACAGCGCCCGCCAGCGCATGCACATAGGACCGTCGCAGTGCCTCCTCTCCCGGTAAACTCGCCGCCGCGGCCGCTGATTCATTCGAAGTCGCTGGATCGGAGGCCTGCAGCAACGCAAAGATCTCCTTCTCGATGGTCAGTTCCCGGGCGTCCGGCAACTTGTATCCATCGCCGGAAAAAATCTTGATTCCGTTGTCGGTCCAGGGATTGTGGGATGCCGAAATGACGACCCCCGCGTCGAATCCCTGCGAACGCGCCAGAAACGCCACACCCGGCGTCGTGATGACCCCGGCACTGCGGGCCTTCACACCGACCCGTGCAAGCCCCTGCAAGAATCTGTCGGCAATCCACTGGCTCGAAACGCGCGTGTCCTGCCCGATCACCACCTGCGCTTTCGGGTTCACTCGGATCAAGTCATGTCCCAGCGCGCGCCCAATCCAATAGACGCTGTCGCTGGTCAGCGGGAACTCTCCCGCCAGACCGCGAATTCCGTCGGTTCCAAAAAGTTGTCGTGTTTGCGTCATGAAATAAAGGGAAAGAATTCCTTTTGTAGGATTGCGTCGATTATCGATTAGCTCTTACGCGCAAGTTGCATGGGCATGGACCTAAGGAGATCACTTCTTTTCATCTCCTGCCCCTTCCATGATAACCGTCACACGAACTGGCTTGGGGTGTACGACCTGAATCAACGGATCCGCTACATAAACCTGAGTGACGAAAGTGGCGCGCGTCAGGGTGCCACTAACGTCCACCGGATCCGTGCTGGCCGCTTCGAGCGCTTCCACTCGCCGTCTCGGTCCTGCCACCGTGATATTGGGGGGATCGGCAATCACCTGTGCCACGCGCACTCCGCTCGCAAAGTTTCCCGTCACGCGCGGACGCACATCAATCGTGCGTGTATCCCGGCTGTCGAAGGAAAGATGAAACTGGCCGGGAATGATTTGCACGACTTCCAGATCCGGCGGGACTTCAATGTGCCGGGCAGTCAGATCGAATGTGCGCTCCCCCGGTTGCACGTTACTGAGGTCTACCTCTGCATGTACATCGGTGGGCTCGAGGCGATGAATCACTCGTTCTGGCCCTCGCACACGTATTTGTGCTTCGGTAAAGCTTGCCGAATCGATCTCCAGTTGGTCAGGAAGATTGCGGAATTCGATGGGAACATTCAACTCAACTTCCGCAATCGTCGAGCGCGCGACGGTCAGCCACAGGCCGATGGCCAGCAGCAGCGAAATCATTTTGAGTGCAAGATTCTGCAGGAACAGCCGCCGCCACCAATTCGCCATGGCTAATCGTCCCTTCCCGACCGCGAGCCTGCATCCTGCCGACGCGTTGCGGAATGCGAACTGGGCGGTTCATCTTCGATAAAGCTTTGCTCGACCGGGCTGGGCAACGATGGCGCCGGAGCATAGCGTCGCAGTAGAGTGCTCAATCGCTCTCGCAGACCCTCCACCGTCAAGTCGCGCTCAATGTTGCCCCCGACGGCTACGCTGATTGCGCCGGTTTCTTCCGAGACGATGACGGCCACCGAGTCGGTTTCTTCAGTGATCCCGATCCCGGCGCGATGCCGCGTTCCCAATTGGATCGACAGCACCGGATTCATCGAAAGTGGCAGGAAGCACGCGGCCGCGGCGATGCGGTCGCGGCGCACAATGACCGCGCCATCGTGCAGCGGCGCGCTCGGACGAAAGATCGTCGCCAGCAAGTCATACGATAACCTCGCGTCCAGCGCCACACCGCTTTCGATGTAGGTGCGCAAGCCGATTTCACGCTCGATCACGACCAGTGCGCCCGTCTGGTTCTGCGAAAAAAGGTTCGCCGCCAGCACGATGTCGTCATACACATCGGCCGACGAATTCGACGATCGCATGAGTGAGACACGGCTCCCAAGATTGGCGAGCGCATGCCGGATCTCAGACTGGAATACGACAATGAGCGCGAAAACCGCGTACGGCAGCAGCGTACTGAGCAGCCAGTTGAGAGTCGGCAATTCACCCAGGCGCACAAAATAAAAAGCCAGGCCGAGCGTTGCGACGCCGACCAGCATCGGCGCCGCTCGCGTTCCCTGCACCAGCGTCAGAAACTGGTAGATCAGGATCGCGACCAGCACGATATCCAAGATCTTGAGCGCGATTTGTGGCCACGCGATCGCTACCGTCAATCCGTCCTCGATCCCTGTGTAAGAGTGCCTCTATTTTAATGCACGGCCCTGCAGTTCACGATTTGTCCGGGTCGCGGTGGGTTACTCTCGCGCGCACCCGCCCTCGCGCCAGGCGCGCCGAAACCTCATCTCCCTCGGCTAGACGCGCGGCATCGGTTACCAGTTGGCCGTTTCCATCGAAAACCAGCGCGTATCCACGATTCAGAATCGCGACCGGCGAAAGTGCTTCGAGACTGGCAACTCGGCGATCGAGCGCGGCTTTCCCCGCCATCAGTTGAGCGCGCATAACAGAAGCCAGGTTCGCCACTTCGGATTCCAGTTGCTGCCGTATCGCAGCCAAACGGCGGCGGGCGTCGTAATGGCGTACCGCGGCTGAGACGCTTTCCAGCCGGCGCCGGTACCGTTCCAGAAGCTGACCTTCGGCCTTTTCCAACCGGAAGCGCCGTTCATCCAGCTTCTGCTGCCCGCGATGGATTCCATCCATCATGCTGGCGAATGCGCCGTGTTTCGCCAGTTGTGTCAGTTCCTGCCGCGCCATCAGCAGACGGTAGCGCACCGCGCGTTCCAGTCGCCGATCGAGCTCTTCCGCCTGTGCCTCGATTTCCTGGCGCGACCGGATTACCAGTTCCGCCGCCGCCGATGGAGTGGGCGCCCGCAAATCTGCGACAAAGTCCACGATCGTGAAATCGGTTTCGTGTCCGATCGCAGAAATGACCGGAATCTTTGCCTCCGCGACTGCCCGCGCCAGTCCTTCGTGATTGAAGGCTGCCAGATCCTCCGCCGACCCGCCGCCACGCGCAATGATGATGACCTCAACCGCCTGCTTCGCGCTCGCCTGAAAGTAGCGCAAACCGGCTATTACTTCGCCTGCCGCTGCGTCTCCCTGAACCTGCGCCGGATAAATCAGTACGTTCGCCGAGTGATGTCTTCTCGCCAGAATGTTCAGAATGTCGCGCAGCGCTGCGCCCTGGGGCGAGGTGATGATGCCGATCTTTTGAGGCAGTGGGGGTATCGGTTTTTTTCGCGCCGCTTCGAACAGTCCTTCTGCCTGCAAGCGCGCCTTCAGTTGTTCGAACGCCAACTGCAACGCACCCGCGCCTTGCGGTTCCATGAATTCGGCGGAAATCTGTAGCTCGCCGCGCTCTTCATATACCGTGATCCGTCCGCGCACCGTGACGTGCAGTCCGTTTTCCGGCCGGAACCGGAGCAGTTTGGCCGATGACCGGAACATCACAGCTTTGATCTGCGCGGTCTCTTCCTTGAGCGTGAAATAGAGATGACCGGACTCTGGAATGCGGAGGTTTGAGATCTCGCCTTCCACCCAGCAGTCGGAATACTGGCGCTCGACCAGTCCGCGGACTGCCGTGACCAGCGCGCGCACCGACCAAACGCGGCGCTCGGCGACGCGAAATTCGAAGCCGAGTTGGTCGCTTGATCCCATGACGATCAAGTGTAACCTGCGTCGCACGCGATCGCAGAGACAACCGGATCTGGGCTTGTGCCATCACCGTTATCGCTTAAAGCGGTTGACCAGAAACAGAATCAACGACAGTAATACGCTCAACGCAATCGAAGTGGCTAAGGGGAAATAGAAGGTCGTGTTCTTACCACGATAGACGATGTCGCCGGGCAGACGGCCCAGAGGGATAGCGGTACGCCCCAGCAGCATGACGATGCCGCCGATCACGGCGAGCGCAATCCCGACAATTACCAGCAACCGGCCCATCTCCGCCATGCTTCGAGTGTAATCCCGTCGAATCGACGTCCCCAATACCGGAGGCTTGAAAAGCCAGATTTCGCCAGTCACTCGGTGGTACGATTGCGCCATGATCGCAAGAAATGCCCCCTGGATCCTGGCATTGGCGCTGGGAGTGATCTAAGCGCGCATCGCCCTTCCACCAAAGGACAATATATTTACGACGTGAACAAGCAACAGATCGACTGGAGCTCGGGTGACTGGAAAGACCGCATTGGAACCTACATGCCCAATGTGAAGGGCACGGACTTTGTTGTCGTCCATACCAAGAAAGATCCCGAAGGAAGAATCGATGGCGTGTTGCGTTGCGCGAGGACAGCACCCTAAGCAATGCAGATTCTCGAAACTCCCCGGCTCCTGCTGCGCGAGTTCGTGCCCGAAGACGCGGATGCTTTAGCCCGCGTCCTCTCCGATCCTGAAACCATGCGCTACTATCCGGCACCCTATGACCGTGCCGGAGTTGAGGAGTGGGTCGCGCGGAATCGGCAGCGCTACCAAGAAGATGGCGTCGGGCTGTGGGCCATGATTCTGAAATCCAGCGGCGATTTGATCGGCGATTGCGGCATCGTTCGCCAGGAACTCGAAGGCGAGCAACTCTACGAAATCGGATATCACTTGCGCCGCGATCTGTGGGGTCGGGGTCTGGCCACGGAAGCCGCGGTCGCTTGTCGCGATTGGGCCTTTCAACATCTCAATGCTGATCGCCTGATTTCTCTTGTCCGCCCCGAAAATATGCCTTCCGGCCGCGTTACCGAGCGCAATGGCATGACCATCTGGAAGGAAGTCAACTGGCACGGTCTGCGGCACTATGTCTATTCCATCGCAAAGCCGCAAGCGCAGTCATCATCAATTCACTCCTGAACTTGTCGTCCCGAGCAACGCGAGGTATCTGCAGCTTGCGGCCAACTACAGGCCCTCGCCCTGTTCGGGATGACAAACATGAAGGGGAAGGCATTTCGCGGTTAGCGGCACTCCCTGTCGTTGCTCGTCTGAGAATTATTAAAGGACGATGAATTCTTTAGTGGCATGGATGCCGCACTGCCCAGCAAACAAGGCAATTGCACCAAATCCAACACCTCGCTGCGAGCGTGAGGACATGCGGAGTGCATTCAACTCTGCGCTAAACTCAATCAGAGCGAGATGGGGTGCATGCGCAAAGCCACGATTCTGTTTAATCCCAACTCTGGCCGCAAGGGACCTAGCCGCGACCGCGAACTCGGACTTGCGATCGGCATCATCCAGTCCGCTGGCGTTCACACGGAATTGACGGTCTGCCGCTCCAGCCAGGAAGCGACCGTTCACGCACGCTTCGCGGTCGCCGCCGGCAGCGACACCGTCTTCGCCTGTGGAGGCGATGGCACGATTCATGACGTCATCCAGGGATTAGCCGGTTCGCCGGTTGCGCTTGCGATTCTTCCGTTCGGCACGGCCAACGCGCTGGCCCACGACCTCGGCATCCCGCTTCGCCCCAGCGCCGCCGCGCGCGTGCTGGTGGACGGCGACAGGAATGGGAAACCTCGCCGCATTCCGCTTGGCCGTGTCGAGTACGAAGACTTCACTGGCAAAACCGCCTCTCGCTACTTCACCGTAGCTGCCGGAATCGGCGTCGACGCGCATCTGTTTTACAAGCTCACTGCGGATCTCAAGAATCGTTCCGGCATGGCGGCCTATTACCTGAAAGCCTGGCATCTTTGGGCAACGCATCGCATGCGCCGCTTCGAAGTCGAATATTCCAATGGGTTCGGCCACAAGCAGCAAGCGCTTCTCACCGAGCTTCTCGCCGTGCGCATCCGTTTTTTCGGGAACGTCCTGCGCGAGCTTGTGCCGGGAGCATCGCTCGATTGCGCCGACCTGCGCACCGTCATGTGCCGAACCGAGAGCCGCAACGCCTATCTGCAATATGTCACCGCCGCCGTCATGGGATGGCGCGAGCGCAAGATCAAAGGAATCGATCTTGTGAATTGCTCGGAGCTGATCTGCCGCTTGCCGGAGAAGGGAAATGCCGCCGATCGGGTCTACGTCGAAGCTGATGGGGAACTCATCGGCCGCCTCCCGGCGCGCATGACGATGGAGCCCGATGCGCTGTCGCTGGTAGTTCCGGGCGCGAGGAATTGACAATTGGATTGCGGAATAGCGCTCTAGGAGGCTGCGGAAAAACTCACGAATGCCTGTGCCACTGTGGAAGAGCAGCCCTTTAGGGCCGCGTAAGCTGCCTCTCTTCAACCAGGGCTTCAGCCCCAGTGATCGCTCTTTGCACTCAAATCTACTTTTTCCGCAGCCTGCTAGCGATTAGCGTGACTGTTGGGGATTGCGATGGAGCATTTCATCCACTTTGCTGAGCAGGTCCATACGTTAGTCGCAACTCGCATCTAACCTCTGCAATCTCACCTCTGACCTCTGCAATCGCAACTCATGGGCTCCCTGATCCCGAGTACCGGCTGCTATCTTTTCCGCTAAACTCTCTAAAGTCCCTTGGAACCCGTTACCCACTTCTTATTCGGCGCTTGTATGGGCCGCGCCGGGCTGAATCGCAAAACCGCGCTTGCCACTGCCACGCTTACGCTCGCCGCCGAGGCCCCCGACCTCGACGTCCTCAGCAGTTTTCACGGATCGGCCTTCGCTCTCAATCACCACCGAGGCTTCACGCATTCTTTTCTCGGGGTGCCAATCGTCGCGGTGGTTGTCGTGGCCTTTGTCTACGGAATCTGGAGGCTGCGGGGCCGAAAGACGCGCAACCCGAATCTGCCGCCGCGCTGGGGACTGCTTTTTGCCTATGCCTGCCTGGCTGGCCTCAGCCACATTCTGCTCGATTACACGAACAGCTATGGCATTCGCCCCTTCTGGCCATTCTCCGAGCGCTGGATATCGTGCGACATCGTCTTTATCGTCGAGCCGGTCATCCTCATCGTGCTTATCCTCGGCCTGGTGGTTCCAGCGTTGTTTTCGCTGATCAATCAAGAGATCAGTTCACGCCGCAGGCACAGCGCGCAAGCCCTGTCTGGCCGCCTCGCCGCCTCACTCGCACTGATTGCAGTTTTCGCACTCTGGGGATTGCGCGACTACGAACATCGCCGGGCCATTGCTGCGCTTGAGGCGCGGACCTACCAGGGAGCCGATCCGATCCGCGTCTCTGCCTACTCCTATCCGATCAATCCATTTCGCTGGTACGCGGTTGTGGAGACGCCTGCGTCGTTTGCCACCATGGACGTGGATTCGCTCGCGCCCGAAGTTGATCCACGCAACGAAATGCAATTTCGCTACAAGCCGGAAGAGACTCCAGTCACCCTTGCCGCCAAGAAAAGTTATCTTGGGCAGGTTTACCTGAGTTGGGCGCAGTACCCGATCACCGAGACGGAAGAACTTTCTTCCGAAGCTGCCAGCGGCCGTGCTGCGAACGTGGTTCGTTTTCGCGATCTGCGTTACGCGTATCAGGGCCAGGGCGCGAGTTCGACACTGGGAGGCAGCGTTACGCTGACGCGCGATCTCCAGGTAGTCAGCGAACAATTCGGCGGACGGGGCGCGGGGAAAAAATAGAACGAATCAACGTCGCAGATCTGAGGAAAAACGTTGTTGGTGGCTCACGATCCGGCACCCCTCGGTTTAGCGAACGACGAACGACCAGCCACGAACCACACCACTCACAACAGCATCTTCGTAAAATACACCAGCATGAAAAGCACTCCATCCACCAGCACGGCCGTGGACGCAATCCAGATGACGGCAACCATGCGCATTTTGTCGGAGCCGGGCGAAGTGATCCCGATCGTGTTGTGCCATCCCTCCACGATGATGCTGATCAGATTCATGGGCATGATCCGGCTTCCGGCCGCTACACACAGAAGCAACATCACGACATTAAATACAATGAGTCCAATCATCGCTTCCCTTGCTCATTCTCGCAGACCCGCCTTTTCGGGCCGTTTCGCTTGACCATTTCCCTTGCTACGCGCAACAATCCTAGTGTCTATCTTTTTGAGGTGATCATGCTGGCTTATCTTTTCGTCTTCTTCGCGATTGCCATGCGCATGCCTTTCATGCCGCATCCCTGGGGATTTACCCCCGTCGCCGCAGCACTGCTCTATTTCGGCGCACGAGGCTCGCGCCGCCAGCTCTGGATCCCCTTCGCTCTGCTCGCCGTCTCGGACGTCATTCTGACGAAATTCGTCTATGCCTACCAGTTTTCCTGGGACCATTTTGTGACCTGGGCTTGGTATGCGGCCATTTTATGGCTCGGCACGAATCTGCGCGACAGCGCTGCCTTGCGTCAGAAAGCCGCGTGGCTGAAAGTTGCCGGCGCCGCTCTTGCCAGCTCCGTTTCATTCTTTATTGTGAGCAATTTTGCCGTCTGGGCCTGCTGGCCGACCTATCCCAAGACCTACGCCGGTCTGATGACCTGCTATGCCGCAGCGATCCCGTTTTTCCGTCGCGGTCTTGCCGGTGACATGCTCTTCACGGCAGTCATGTTCGGAGTTCCCGCGCTTGCTGCCGTGCTCACGCGTTCCGGCGAAACGCGCGGCTCAGCCGCGGCAGCTTAACCGGAAGTCGTACTATCGGACGGTCATGCCGTCGAACGCCACAGCTCGAATTCCGCGAATCGTGTTGAGCTGCCTGTTCAGTGCGCTCTGTCTCTTGCTAATGCCAGCCGCGGCACGGACTGCCAGGCAGCCCTTTTCCGCTACCATCAGCGTGGAAAATCCCGGGGTCCAAACTGGCCCCTACGCTTACACAGTCAAGACCGGCTCCGATCTGTTCATCAAGGTCCATCTGACCAACATCTCCAGACGCAAGATTTCCCTGGGTTACGATAAGGATTCCAGAACGAATGTGGATTTCTGCCACCAGTACGACGTCCGCGACAGCCATGGCAACCTTGTTCTGAAGCGGCCGATCGATCATCCAGAGATTGGATCAACCTTACATGGCTGGCCTGCCCGCATCCTCAAGCCCGGGGAGAGTATGGACATTACCGGCGACTTCATCAGCCGTTTATATGACCTGAGTCAGCCCGGCGCGTACACGATTCAACTTTCCAGGTCTGTGTCCGGCGATCCCAAAGACGGCGCCGTGAAATCAAACACCATTACCGTGACGGTGACGGAGTAGTCGTGCTGCTTTCTTCTGCGCGCAGCTCGGAATCCTTCCCCACTGCGTTTCGTGTTCCCCGGGTCGTTCCCGTCGCCCGCCGCCACACCAGCCAAGCCAACAGCATCACAGCCACGGCCACCAGAATCGCGACAAAATGATGCCGGAACAAATTCACAGTCAGCTCGACAACCTGCGGCCCAAACCAGAGCGTTAACAGCGCTTCGATCAGGAACCGGATAAACCGTCCCGCAAAAATCGCCAGCAGGAAATGGCCGAAGTTCATCTCGAATCCGGCCGCCGCCAGCACAAAAATCTTGAAAGGAGCAGGCGGCGGCAGCATCGCCGGAAACATGAGCGCCCAGAATTCGTGTTTCTCGAACGACGCGTGAATCTTCGCGAATTTAGCCGGCGAGAGCCGTTTGCGCAGCAAAACCTCGCCGCCCGCATACCCGATTGCATAAATCACACTGCTTCCGAGCGCACCGCCCAATGACGCCAGAAACACGTACAGCAAAAATCGCGCCCGGTCGTGATACACGTACCCGACAAAAATCGCGTCCAGCGGCATTCCCAGAAACGACCCGTCCACCGCGGCAAACGCCAGCATCCCCCACGGTCCCAGAGGCGCGAGCACATGCTTGATCCACTCACCGTAAGCGTGGAGAAGATGTTTGATCTTGTTCAATGAAATTAGACTCGGTAAGACACATTTAGTTTACGCGATTGGAAACAGGCTGTTCGCGATTCGTCTCGCGCGCATCCCGAAAAAAGTTGGCTGCCAGAGATCGTTCCCTGTGATCCCCCGCGTACTCTGTGGTTGTGGTTTGTGGGCGAACAGTAAAAAGCGAACGGCGAACAGCAACCAGCACCTCATCTATGCCCCGTGTTGCCTGCCAGCAACTCCAGCGCATGGGGAAGCAGATCAAGCACTGCCTCCAGCGACTCTACTGCCCCCGTCGGACTTCCAGGCAGATTCAAAATCAACGAGGTTCCGCGCACTCCGCACACGCCGCGGCTGAGCGCCGCGAAGCGCGTCTTCCGCATTCCCTCGGCGCGCATCTCTTCCGCGATCCCTTCCACCAGCCGGTCGCATACCGCAATCGTTGCTTCCGGAGTCACGTCGCGCGCAGCAATCCCAGTTCCGCCCGTTGTCACTACCAGCCGGCTCGCGCCGCATAATGCAATCAGTTTTTTGTGGATTGCTTCGCGCTCGTCCGCGACCACGCCTCGTGCCACGACCTGAAATCCGTTGCGCTCGAGCGTTGCCGCGACCGCCGGACCGGACAAATCCACCTGCTCGCCCCGCGAACACGAGTCGCTGATCGTCAAAACGGCCGCTGTACCCGCAGCCCGCCTCTTGTCCGGCGCGGCATCAGGTGTCGAGCAGGACATCTTCGCCCTCAGCCGCCGCATCCCGCTGCGCCTCGTCCAGCAATCGCAGTCCTTCCATCAGCAGGCCTTGCGTATTCAAAGTCGTGGTTTCCTGCGTCGTGCTTTTTTCAAAATCAATCTGAAAATTTCCTTCCGTCCAGCGCAGCACTTTAAAAACCGCCTCATCGCCCGTCGTCGTCCCATAGACGGCATGTTTCGTCTGGCCCTGCGCGAAATAGATGTCGCACTGGTCGTCACCGTTGGTCATCGTCAGCAGGCAACTCTTGCGCCCCATTTCCAGCGACTGCACCAGGTCGATCACATTCATTTGCGACAGGCTGCCACGCAGCACGCCATCCGCCGTCGGAGCCTTGGACAATTTTTCCAGCGCGATCCGGTCCACAACACGCTTGATTCTCCGCACTGCGTCTTTCAGGAAAAACGGCTTCTCCAGATGATCTTCCACTGGATCCTGCGCCAGCCGCTCGCTGATGTCTGCCTTACTCGCCATCAGGATGACCGCGATCCCCGCCGTCGCCGGACGGCCTTTCAATTTTTCCAGCAATTGCCGTCCATCCATTCCCGGCATGCGATAGTCGCTGATCAGCAGATCCGGGAGTTCCTCTACCGCTTTCAGCAGCGCGTCCGCCGAATCATTGGCCGTTGTAACTTCTGCCAGCGGAGCCAGCGCCTGCTGCAGCATGCCCAGCACCATCGGGTTGTCGTCCACCAGCAAGATCTTTACGTTACTCGCCATAGTACTTACCTTGTCATCCAACCGGAGCGCAGCGGCGGAGGCACAAGCGAACTGCGAGATCTCGCCCTGAGCTTGCCGAAGGAGACCTTGCGCTACTGAATTCTAATTCCGCCGGTAGTCGCCGCTCTTCCCGCCCGACTTTTTTTCCAGCACCACTTCGCGGATTTCAATCCCTTTATCGAGCGCCTTGCACATGTCGTACACCGTCAATGCCGCGACACTGGCTGCCACCAGCGCTTCCATCTCCACGCCGGTCTCCGCCGTGGTCTTTACTTTTGAGTGGATGGCCACGCCATTCTCGCACACGCGTAAGGTCACAGCAATGTGCGTGAGCGGCACGGGATGGCACATCGGAATCAGCTCCGATGTGCGCTTGGCCGCCATGATTCCCGCGGTTCGCGCGACTTCCAGCGGATCGCCTTTCGGATTCGCCGGCAGCGCCCGCAGCACCTTCGCCGACATTACAACCAGCGCACTCGCCTCCGCCTCACGCGCCGTGCGAGCCTTCGCCGACACATCCACCATGCGCGCCCGTCCCTCGGAGTCGTAGTGCGAAAGCTTCTTTGTTTTCGGCATCTCAAGACAGGTTATCGCATTCCGCCACTTACCAGCCGTTTCTACAAGTTCTTTATCGGGGAGTCCATTGTCACAGCTTTCCTTGTCATTCCGAGCGAAGCGAGGAATCTGCTCTTTCTTGCCAGAGGCCGCTCTTCAGGGCAGGAGCACCGAGACCGACTCGCCAACTTCAATCCGCTCCCGGTCTGGAGGAACGACGAGATAACAATTCGCGCGCGCCAGCGCCGCAATGTCGCCCGATCCCTGCCACGCGGCGAGTTCTACCTCGGCGCCATCAAACTGTCCCGAAAGCACTGCCGGAAGAAATCGCGTCAACCCGGTCTTCGTTCGAACCTCGGCCTTCAATCGGGCCTTAAGAAAAATCAGCGGCTCCGGACGCGCTCCGGCCAAAGCCGCAATCATCGGCTGCGCGAAAAGGCGGAACGTCACCATTGTGGAAACCGGATTCCCCGGCAACCCAAGAAAATAGTGCGGCGCGGACACTCCCTTCGACTCGCCCTCGCGGAACTCGGGGTCGCTCAGAGCAGGCTTTGTCCGCGCCGGCTGCGCTTCCTCTGCCGCGACGCGGGCGAGGGCGCACGCGCCACACGATCCAAATACCACCGGCTTCCCCGGTTGAATCTTCGCCCCGGTGAAGTAGAACTCCGCCTTCAACTCGCCCAGAACCTGCTCGACGAGGTCGTATTTCCCCATCGAAACTCCACCGGTCAGCAGAAGCATGTCGCACTCCAAGCCCTCTTCAATCAGCGCGCGCAACCGCGCCGGCTCATCTGGAGCGATGGCCAGCCGCACCGGCTCGCCGCCTGCTTCCTCAATCTGCGCTGCCAGCGAATACGAATTCGAATTTCGAATCTGCGACGGCCCGGGAGTGACGCCGATCTCCACCAGTTCATCGCCCGTCGAAAGCACGGCCACACGCGGCTTCCGGAACACCTGCACCCGGCTCTTGCCCGCCGCCGCCGCCATCGCGATGAGCGCGTGATCCAGCCGCCGTCCTTGATCCACCAGCAGTTGTCCGGCCCGCGCCTCAGTTGCACGTGGAACAAAATTCTCGCCGCTTTGAACGCTGCGCTGAACTTCAATGACCCTAATTTCGTGCTCATGCGGCGCGCCGAACGGGTTCTCTCTGCTGGCGACACTGCTATGACCGAGGGTGCCCCATCCTGACGTCGCGTTGGGTGCGCCGTCAGGGCGGGAAACATCGGCTGTGTATTCCACCATCACGACCGCGTCCGCACCGGCCGGCAACGGGGCTCCCGTCATGATCGACACGGCTTGTCCGCGATCAACCGAAATCTTCCCGGCCCGATCGCCCGCCTTAATCTCTCCGACGACTTCCAGCCGCGCCGGAACCTGCTCCACGTCGGCGGCACGCACCGCATAGCCATCACGCGTCGCCCGCGCAAACGGAGGGAAGTCGCGGTCAGCGACGATCGCTTCCGCCAGAACCCGTCCGCGCGCGGCCAGAAGGTCCAGGTTCTCGGTCGCAACCAGATCAAACCGCGCAGCGAGAACGCGAGCCGCATGCTCCTCCACAATCTGCCGTGCTTCCTCAAAGCTGACGACCCCGGTCACCGAAGTTGTGGAAGACATTCAGGAAATGATACGCCGTGAAAGGAGTTCCAGGGTTTCCCGGAGAGCTGAGAGTGAGAGCTGAGGCCTGAGAGCTAAGACCTGCTTCTACCTCGCCAACTCCTGCCCCAGCACCGTCGCATTGCTTGCAAAGCAGAGTGCGGTTTCCGCGTCCACCACGCCGGAATGAACCAGTTTTGCGATCTCGGCATCGAAGTGCTGCATGCCTTCGCGTTCGCTGGCTTTCAGGCAATCGAGGATCGTGCGCCCTGGGCGCTCGCCCTGTTCGACGCAATCGCGGGACCGGGAATTGGATTTCAGGATCTCGACGACCGCAATGCGTTCCGCCCCATTGGCCTGCGGGATCAGCCGTTGGGCAATGATGTATCGGAAAGTCTTGGCGAGCCGCTCGCGCACAGATTGCTGTTCGGCAGACGTGAACGAACCGACAATGCGCTCCACGGTTTTCGAGGCATCCACAGTGTGCATGCCGCAAAGGACGAGGTGTCCGTTTTCCGCCGCCTCGAGCAGAAGTTCCAGAGTCTCCCGGTCGCGAATCTCTCCTACCATGATTACGTGAGGCGCTTGCCGCAACGCGGCCCTCAACGCGAGCGCAAAACTGGGCGCGTCACTGTGCAATTCGCGCTGGTGCACGGTCGATTTCTTGTGTTTGTGGAGAAATTCGAGGGGGTCTTCGACCGTCAGTATGTGATAGCAATGCTCGCTGTTAATGCGGTCGATCAAGGCAGCGAGCGTGGAGGACTTGCCCGATCCGCTTCCGCCCGTAACAAAAATTATGCCGTTTCTCACGTGCGCCGCATTTTCCAGTTGCGCCGGTAGCCGCAGCGACCCAAAGCTGGGAATCACGGTCGGGATCACGCGCATAACAACCGCGCAGCTCCCGCGCTGGATGAAGACATTCACGCGGAACCGTGCCGTCCCTGACAATCCGTAAGAAACATCGCACGAGCCCTGCTCGCGCAGCATGTTGATGGCTTGCTTGTTGTTGCCAATCAGGTCGGCTGCGATCCGGCGCGTGTCATCGGCCGACAGGTGTCCGACACCCGGTATTTCGACTCCCGTGAGTTGGCCATGAATTTCAACTTGCGGCGGCCGTCCGGGCGAAAAAATCAGGTCGCTGACTTTCTCGGAGGCACGCAGCATTCCGGCGAGCAGAACTGGAGTCGGTATCGACCCTGCTTTGCTTGCGCCCTCCAACGAAACCGCAATCGAGGCACTCCCCGGCGCTGCCATGAAAAACACTCCTGCTATCGCAGATTGATTCCACAGGGGGAGACGCGGCCGAAGCCGGCTAAACCTATGACTTGACTGTAACGCGATTGCGCCGGACAGCGAAGAACAAGTAGGTCATCGACCATCGTAACTGGGGATAACCTCCGGACAGAATGCCCGTGGCAAAAACAAAAGAGCAGCCGATGAAGGCTGCTCTTCGTGAGTTGCGGAATTGAATCCTACTGCTTTTTCGGTGCCGGTTTCTTCTTGGTTCCGAAGCCGGTCTCCACGGTTGCACCGATCTGGGCCAGCATGTCCTTGGCGGTTTGTGCCATCGGTCCGTTCGGATCAAGCTCAATGTATTTCTGGAAAGCTTCCGCCGTGCCGTCGGGCGCAACCATCTTGTCGCCCTTCAGGGTCGCCTTCCCGATCAGGTTTATGCCCTTGTAGTAATAAGCCGCCGCCTTCGTCGGATCGGCGGCTATGACCTTATCGAAAGCCGCAATCGCTTCATCTGCTTTGCCGGCATTGGTGAGCACTGCGCCTTCATTGAAGTAGTACATGGCGGGGTGCGCTGCGTCGAGTTGCGCGGCCAGGTTGTAGTTGGCTATCGCATCGTCCACTTTGTTGTTCTTGGAGTACGCATTCGCCAGATTGTTGTAGTAGTTGGCGAGAATGACGCTATTCTGGGGATCCTTCTGGGCCTGGTCCGAGCCCTTTCGCAGATCGATGGCTTTCTGGAAATCCACGGCCGCCTCATCGTAGCGCTTCTTTTTCTCGTCCGGGTCCGTCTGCTTCTTCGCCGATGACGTGTAGACATCGCCCAACTTCGCCCAGATCGGGTCGCGCGTGTTATCGAGCGCGTTCGCCTCGTTCAGGCTCGCGATTGCCTTGTCATAATCGCCGGCATCAGAGAAAGCGCCAGCTTCCCTGATTTTTTCATTGAGGGTTTTGACCGTATTTCCCTCTTTGGCGGCTTTCTCGCGCTGAGCTGCCTGCGCGGCAGCTTGCTCGGGCGTCATGCCCTTTTCCTCCGCGGCTTTGACCTGTTCTTTTTTCAGGTCGATATCCTGGGTCGTCTCGTCCAAGCCAACCGGGATGTTGCTGATGCTCCAAATTTGCTTGCCATCTGCGCCGTTGAGTTTAAGGTTGTACTTCCCAGGCACCACGCCAATCTGAAGGTACTCGCCCTTCTTGTCGGTTTTGAGGGTATAAGTGTGACCGCTTTCAACTCCCACCCATAGCACTGTCGCCCCGACAATGGGTTTTCCCTCGGCATCTTTGCAAACGCCTCGCACGGTGCCTGTGGTTTGCGAAAACGCGATCGGAGCCAACAACCCAACGGCGAGCACAACCAGAACGGGAACAATGAAGTATTTCCTCATGATGAGCCTCCCGGCATAAAACGTTGATATTTGCTGAACTGACCTCGTAAGGTCGTTTTTCTCAAAACTGCTTCCTTAAATTTTGCCAATCGTGGATTTGTCCATGATTCGCGAATTCTTCCTGAGCACCGCGGCACCCTGCGTTTTCTTCCCGCATAAAGAACTTGGTTAACCAGTTCGGACCGCCGCGTCTGCATACGGAATCGGGTCGTCCGCGCCCGCTTCGCGAAACGCGCGCAGGCGAAGAACGCAACTATCGCAAATGCCGCAGGCGCGGTCCTCGCGCTGGTAGCATGACCACGTTAAATCGAACGGCGCATTCAGTTCAAGGCCAAGCCTCACAATCTCTGCTTTTCGCATGGCAATGAGCGGCGTAACGACCTGAATCGAACCGTCTTTCGTGCCCGCCCGCACCACATCGTTGAAGGCCCGATAATACTCCGGACGGCAGTCGGGATAGCCCGAACTGTCCGGCTCCACGGCCCCGATGTAGACCTTCTCCGCGCCCAGAACCTCCGCCCAACTGACGGCAACCGACAGAAAATGAGCGTTGCGGAAGGGCACGTAGGTGACGGGAACGCCTACCCCGATTTCGTGAGCTTCAGGGACACTGATGCTCGAATCGGTAAGAGCGGAGCCTCCGATGGCGCGCAGCGCTTCATTCCGCACGACCAGTCGATCCCGCATGCCAAGCCGGTCGCAGATTCCCTGAAACGCCCGCAACTCACGCGCTTCAGTACGCTGGCCATAGCTCACGTGAACGGCAGCCGCTGCCTGATCGCGCGCCGCCAGTGCCGCGCAGACGCAGGAATCCATGCCCCCGCTGAGAAGAACCACGACGCGCGTTCGAGAGTCAGCAGACATGGTCGGCCAAGCGAGCAACCTGTAATTCTATGCCAGTCGAGCAGGTTGGGTCATCGAGGCGACGTCACACGCCCTTGGCCGCGGGGTTCCAGATCAGCTTGTGGATTTGCAGGCTCAAACGGACCGGTACATTGTCGGCCAGAATCCATTGGGCGAGTTCTTCCGGATCGATCAGGCAGTGAGATGTGTCGCGCAACCCGCTCGCGTTTTTTCGGAATGCCGGCGAAAAAAGAATGGCATGAACGCGATCGAATAAATTACGTTCTACGACAAAGTCGCGTGCAAATTCATAGTCCGCGCGATCACTCAACACAAATTTGAGTTCGTCGTGCGCTTGCAGGGCCGTCAGGTTTGTGAGGTCGAACGTGTCCGGCTCGCCAGAGTGAGGGCACTTCACGTCCACAATCTTGATGACTTGCTTCGGAACGCTCGCCAGAGGACGCTCGCCGCTGGTCTCAAGCAGGACTTTGTAGCCTGACGCAAGCAACTGCTCCATCAGCGCAACAACCTCGCGCTCCTGCAGCATCGGCTCGCCTCCGGTGATTTCGATCAAGGCTCCGCGGGCGGGGACGCCCGCCCCACACGGACTTAGCCGAACCACTTCCGCCACCACCTCTTCGACGGTCATCTTGCGGCCGCCGGTGAAACTGAACTCGCTATCGCACCAGTCGCAGCGCAGGTTGCATCCGGTCAGGCGGACGAACACGCAAGCAAGTCCAGCATAGGTGGATTCGCCCTGCAACGACTTATAGATTTCGGAAATCTGCATGGTGAGCAGAAAGTGCTACTGATTCTGATGTTGTTTGCAGATGACCCGATCAACGCGATGGCCCGATCACCCGATATTTCTTACTCGGAATACCGCGCGGTCGTAGTATCGGTCTCAAACACCGTCACGTCTTTCACGCGCACCCGCCCATTCGTCACGTTTTTCAGGCGCACATTGGTCTCGTCGTAAAAATATTTCGACAGATTTTCGGCGGAGGGATTCACGACCGTAAACGGCTCAATGTCATTGATCATCCGGTGATCGAGCCGGTCGATGACGTGCTTCATGACCTCTTTCAGGTCTTTGAAATCGAGCAGCAGGCCCGCCTTGTCGAGTTCAGCGCCGGCGAGCGTCACGCGGATCTTGTAATTATGGCCGTGCGGGTTCTCGCACTTCCCCTTGTAGTTGCGGAGATAGTGCCCGGCGGCGAACGTGTCTTCAACCGTTACTTCGTACATGGAATCCTTGTCCCCTCGGCCCGAAAATTCTGATCGGCCGCGAAAAACCTTAGGGTTTCCCTGCATTATTGTACCTTTGAATGCACGGTGTGCGACGATTGTTCGCCCCGACCGGAGATTCCTGACGAACTCATGACGAAACCTGCAATCACAATTCGAGAGGCGCGGCCGGAAGAAATCGAAATCATCCTGCATCACCGCCGGTCGATGTTTCGCGACATGAACGAGGGAACAGTTGAAGAACTGGACCGGATGTTGGAAGTAGCGCGTCCCTGGCTGGCGCAGGCGCTCGCCGATGGCTCCTACCGTCATTGGCTCGCGCTCGCCGACTCAGGCCGCGTGGCTGGCGGCGGAGGCGTTCTGCTCTCGCCCTGGCCGGCCAATCCGCATGATCCTTGCACCGAGCGCGCTGTGATTCTTAACCTCTACACCGAGCAGGAATTCCGCCGCCGTGGCGTGGCGCGTGAGGTGATGGCGGCAATTCTGGCTTGGATTAAAGGCTACGGCCTGCGCGGCGTCAATCTGCACGCCAGCGCCGAAGGCCGACAGCTTTATGAATCTCTGGGCTTTACCGCTACCAATGAAATGCGGCTGAAATTTGACCGGCCCTAGCCACTCACCGCAGGCTTTTCAACTCAATGTTGGCAGCTGTTTTTGTCAAGCAAACCAAGGGCCATTTCCGATAATCTGCTAACGTTCGGCGTAGTACGCCGTCTATCTCTGTGCAAGACGAGGTTGGATTCCTTGTAGAGGACAGAGACAGAAAATGCCGGCCGATTCCTACACAGTAGCAATTCCGGTTGGCGGAGTAAGCGGCGCAAGACGGGCGGCGCAAGACAGCGGCACCCGGAACCCCACCGTGAGGGGCTCATTGGCAGCGCAGAGCAACCGCATTGACGATACCAGTTTGATCCGCGAGGCGCAGCAGGGCAACCGCGCCGCCTTCGAGGTACTGGTGCGCCATTACGATCAATCCGTGTTGCGGCTCGCTCTCCACCTGACCGGCTCCGAATCCGACGCCCAGGATGTGTATCAGGAAGCCTTTCTCAAGGCTTACAAAAATTTGGGCAGCTTCCGGTTTGAATGTTCTTTCTACACGTGGATCTACCGGATCGTCACCAATCTCTGCCTCGATCATCTGCGCAAGCGAAATGTGCGCAAGGAAGAGTCTCCGGTCATAACGGATTCTTCAGGCGAAGAGTTCAGCGTACTCGAGCAATTTGCCGACGCGCGGGCGGGAGCCAATCCGGAACGCGATCTGATGCGGCGCGAACTGGGAAAGAAGATCGGAGCGGCTTTGTCGCGCCTGACTCCGCGCGAGCGCATGGTGTTCGAGCTCAAGCACTACCACGGCCTGAAATTGCGCACGGTAGGCGAGATGCTCCATACGACCGAAGAGACGGCCAAGAATACGTTGTTCCGCGCCACCCAGAAGCTGCGCAGCGCGCTGGCGGAGATGCGATGAAGAACACCGATGTCATAAACGGTTTTGTGGAAGACGGCCCTACACGCGCCGCTTTCGCCGATGGTTTTGTGCAACACGGTCCTGCGCACGGCTTCGTGATGGTTTTGTGCAAGGCACCCGGCGGTTTTGTGCAGGGTTTTGTGGAAGGGCACGGCTTTAGCCGTGCCGTCGCAATCAACACAATTCGGGGCTTTAGCCCCGGCGGCGACTGCCGCGAAATTCTTCCCCGTGAAGGGGCACGCAAATGAAATGTGATTGGGTACAACAAAACATTCTTTTCTACGTTTATAACGAGCTCGAAGACGATGCTCGCTATGAAGTGGAGCAGCACCTGGCCCGCTGTCCGGAATGCGCGAGCGAGTTGAAGGTGGCGCGTAAGTTTCACTCGACCATGTCACAGGCCCCCGTGGAGGAGCCGACTCCCAACCTTCTGGCTGCCTCGCGCATGCGGCTGCAGGAAGCGCTCGAGTCGACCACCCAGGGCGGCTTCTGGCGGCGCATGATTTTCGAGCCCGGTGCCTGGCTGCGGCAGATTCGCATGTCTCCGGCGCTGGCAGCGGCGATCTTTATTGTCGGATTCGGTGGCGGGATTGGGGCTACCTACAACTTCCTTTCAGCACGTCCGGATATCGCGGCCGTCGTGAACCATCAGCAGCCTGATGCTGCGCAACCCGTCGAAGCCTCCGCCATCACCGGCATCCGTTCCGTCACACAGGAGCCGGGATCGAACCAGGTCAGCATCAAGTACGACACGATTTCCACCCAGGAGGCGCAGGGTTCGCTGAACGACCAGCGCATCCAGCAATTGCTTTTGTTTGCGGCCCGCAACAATTACAACTCGGGCGTGCGCATGGACTCGGTGGACGTCCTGACCCAGGCGCCGAACGACACGCGAGTGCGCGAGGCGTTGATGTATTCGTTGCAGAACGATACCAATCCCGGTGTGCGGTTGAAGGCGCTGGATGGGCTCAGTGGTTTCGTCCCGCAGGATAGCCAGGTTCGGGATGCGGTATTGCGGACGCTGATCGGTGACGAGAGCACTGGTGTCCGATTGCAGGCCTTGCGCCTGGTCGAACCGATGAAGGCTGACAGCAACGTGCGCGCAGTATTGACCAGGCTTGCGCAAACGGAACAGAACGTTTCGATCCGGTCGCAGGCGCGCACCATGCTGGCGCAGACCCCGGAGATGGATTGAAAGACGCTGTTCGCTCGTCGCTGTTCGCTGTTCGCGAAGCGATGCGAGGGTTGGCTTCGCGAACAGCGAACGACGAACAGCGAAAAGCGTATTCAGGAGGACATTCATTGAAACACGCATTCAAATTCGCCCGCTTGGCAGCCTCGATCATCGCGCTGGCTTCGCTGGCTTTCGGCCAGGATGGCCGCATTTATCGGGAAGGCAGCAACTGGGTCCAGGAAGTTTCGGGTCAATTGAGCGCAGCGAAAAATCTACGGGTGAAGCTGGACGCGGGATCGGTGCGGGTTCAGGGCGGATCGCAAGCAGGCATCACATACGTCATTCATCGTCGCGCATATACCTCTTCCGAGCAGCAGGCCCGCCACGAATTCGAATCCACTCACCTCACCGCAATGATCAAAGGAGATACCGCGTGGCTGGTGGCAGAGCGTGCGGGAGGAAAAGATCACAAGTGTTCCGATGACGTAGTCGTGAATGTGCCGCGAAACCTCGACGGGGCGAAGCTTGAAACCGGCGGCGGCGACGTGAAGGCGACTGCGCTCACTGGACGCGTCGAAGTTACAACTGGTGGCGGCACCATCCGCGTCGATGACATCGGTGGCGAAGTCGTAGCTGAGACGGGCGGCGGCACAATCGAAATCGGCAGCGTGGGCGGCAATGTGACGGTCAACACGGGCGGTGGAAATATCAAGATCAGCTCGGCTAAGGGCGACATTAAAGCGGAGACGGGCGGCGGCAACGTCGTCGTTCTTTCCGGCCTGCAAGGCGCCGTGCTCGAGACTGGCGGGGGCAGCATCCGGCTCGATAAGTGCAGTGGCCGCGTGAAAGCGACGACGGGCGGCGGCAGCATTGATCTGGGAGACATCGGTGGTCCGGTCGAAATGCAATCCGGTGCAGGCAGCATCCGCCTGTTGTCGGCGAAAGGGCGCGTTGAAGCCGAGACCGGCGGCGGCAGTATCCAACTCAATGGAGCGACCTCGGTAAGAGCCGAGACTGCCGCGGGCGGCATCGTCGTAAAGCTGTTGTCTTCCTCCGATGCCCGCACCAATTCCACGCTGGAAACCACCGCCGGCGACATCACTGTTTATCTCGCGAATGATTTGCCCATCACGATACGCGCGGCGATCGAGATGGCGGGTGGACACAAGATTCGCAGCGAGTTCAACGATATCCATATATCCGACGAAAACGGAGGCTGGCCCGGTCCGCGAACCGTGACGGCAGAAGGACTGTTGAACGGTGGCGGCCCGACCTTAAAGGTTCGGACAAGTTCTGGAAACATCAGCTTCCTGCGCGTAAGTCACTAGCGGAGGCGCTTCGATTCACGGGGGACCTATGATGCATCGCCTGGTGCTTGGCCTGTTGTTCCTGTCGCTTTTCGCAAGCGCACAACCTGCCGAAAAAACGACCGATGAGACCGCCGACAGCTGGAGCTTCAGTTCCGACGAAGGCGGAAATGGATCCTCTTACATGGGCGTCGACATCACCGACGTCACCGCTGAACGCCTCTCTGAGTTGAAGCTGAAAGAAGAGCACGGCGCGGAAATCACCATGGTGGATCAGGACGCTCCCGCCGGAAAAGCCGGTCTGCGTGAGCACGACGTCATTCTAAGCTTGAACGGTTCGCCTGTGGAAAGCGCCGCGCAATTGCGGCGAATCATTAAGGAGCTCCCGCCCGGCCGTGTCGTCTCGCTCGGCATCAGCCGCGACGGGCAGCCACAAACGGTCAAAGTTCAGCTGGCCGACCGGCACAAGTCGATGAGCTGGTCGCCGGACACACAGGAGTTCAAGTTCCAGATGCCCGAAATCAGTATTCCGGACATCGATATGCCGAACTTCATTGGGCACTCCTCGACTCGTGCCGGTCTGATGGTCGAAAATATCACGCCTCAGCTGGGAGATTTCTTTGGCCTTAAAGGCGGCAATGGCGTGCTGGTGCGCTCGGTCGAAAAAGGTAGCCGCGGCGAGAAAGCAGGCTTCCGCGCCGGCGATGTGGTTGTAAAGATCAACGGCCAACCGGTGCGCGATTCCTCCGATTTCACCCATGCCCTGCATGCGTCCTTCAACGGGTCGGTGCCGGTGACCATCATCCGCGATAGAAAAGAGCAGACTCTGACTCTCACGCTGCCGCCCAAAAAAGATTCCGGACTGCTTCACGAAGATACTCTGGAAATTCCCTACATCTCGGCTGAAACCGAACTCGCCATCCGCCATGCCAACGAACTCGCTCGCATGGCGCCTGAGTTCATGGAGAAGATTCAGCAACAGACCAAGCGAGCCTCCGAAGAAGCTCAGCGCGCGCAACAGCTCTGGCAACACCGTGGGCAAGAGCTGCAGAAACGCCTGGAGAATGAGCAGAAGAGGATGCAGCAGCGCGGCGACGAACTGCGGCATACACTGCTCGGAGGCGGCTGGGCCGAAATCTGAAGCCGTCCCCGCCCTGGTTACCAAAGTCACAGAATCCAGCAGATCCCGCCGCGCGCAGGAGGTTTTTCGTTTGAGAGATTTGCCAGCTTCAGTCGCGCGTTTTCGCTGCATTTTCCGAGCATTTTTCCGCCGGCGAGCGTCGCTCCTATAGCCGAAAAGTGGTTGGCCGGATTCCACACTGGTGCATGAGCCACTGGTTACCTGTCGCCTGCTCGTAAGTCTCGTTAATCTAGGGATGCGATGGCTTTCCGCGCCCTGCTGTTCTCGAGAAGCGAGGAGACAAATGCCGCGCTCGCGACCGCCTGCGAGCGTGCGGGCCTTCGCCTCGATGTTTCCCCGGACATCTTTTCCGCCATCAAGAAGGGTACGCAGCAAGGTTTTTCCTGCGTCATCGTCGATTGGTCCGATCAGCCCGAGGCAGGTTTCCTTATTAAGCGCGCTCGCGAATCGGGACCGAACAAGAGCGTGCTCGCCCTCGCCCTTGTGGATCGGGATCCTTCACCGGCGGAGATGCGCGACCACCGCCTCGACTTTCTCATTCATCGCCCCGTCGTCGCCGAGGAAGCTGCGGATGTGCTCACCGAAGCGATGCAGAAGATGAACCCGGCGAGCGCAGAAGACGCGTCAGCGTCCCCTGAGGATCACGAGCCGCAAACGAACGCCGCTTCAAATCATGGATCACCGGAAGCAGACGACAGTGCGGCGCACGACGCGTCCGTTCCGGCGGACATCCGTTCTGACGCCGCTCCCGATGCCGAAGCCGAACCGCCTGAAGCGGAGTCTTATGCGCCCGCCAGCCGTTTTACTCTGCGTCATGCGTTCGCCGCCGCGCTGGTACTCACGGCCGCATTTTCGCTGTGGAATGCCCGCGACGTCATCGCCTACCTCGCCCGAACTCCCGAGGGCAGAGGCAATGTCCTGCGAGAATCGGTGGCGGCGCTTTTCTACTTCAACCCATCGGACACAACGCCCGTCCATTCCGTAAAGACCGAAGCCGGGCACGAGGATAGTTCGCAGACTGCTGCCGCCAATGCAGCCGCGCCCGTGCCGCAGATTTCGGTCGTGGAAGACGAGCTGACGCTGGATGATTCGCATGTCCAATTGCGCAAGCCCGCAGATTTTCCACTCCCTGAGCCCGTATACGATCATCCCGCACGGCAGCCCGTTCGAGCGCAAAACACGATCCCGGAGAGCATTCGCAGCTCGGCTCCTATCACGCAGCCCGTGGTTGTAACCGTAAACCCGGCGCAGATGATGCCGGTGTCGGTGCCCATGCCTCCGTCCCCGCCCATGCAATCGGTCAGCGAACCGGTCGCTCTGAGCGAACAGGCTGAGCGTGCGTTGCTGGTTCAGAGCGTGGACGCTACATATCCACCCGAGGCGCTCGTGCAAAAGCTGGGCGGCTCCGTGATTCTCCAGGCAATCATCGGCCGCGAAGGCAACGTCGAGGACTTGAAGATTGTTCGCGGAAACTTCCTGCTCGCAAAAGCGGCGATTGCCGCAGTTCGGCAATGGCGATTCCAGCCCTATTCCGTCAGCGGCCACGCGGCCCGGACGATCACCTCGATCACGGTGAATTTCACCGTCCCGCAAAGCTGAGTTCCCGGCCAACCTGCCCGCACCAACCTGCTTTTATCAGTGGTGATCGTGGTGTTCGGGCTCTTCGCTTGCCGGGGGAGCCTCCGTGCCCGTCGATTTCTTCCAGTAATCCTGCACCGCGGGCGGAAGCTTTTCTATATGCGAGAGAAACGCCGTGACTTTCCAAGTGTCCGCGTCGGAAAGCGTTTTGTCCCATGCGGGCATTCCCGCGTAGCGCACGCCATTGTGAATCACGTAGAAGATGTGCCATTCCGGATCGTCATCCGGCTCCATAATCAAATTGGGAGCAGGCGGATAAAACGCCCGTCCAAACTCAACTGGCTTCCGGTCGAGCCCTCCATGGCAACCGGCGCAATTCATCACAAAGATCTTCATGCCGCTGATCAGGTTCTCGTCGGTCGGCGGCTGCGGATTGTTCATATGCGGAGCGTGACGGTCGACCGAGCTATCCAGCGCGCTCATCGCGAAATGGCTTTCGGTCTGCGACGGCGGAGTATTGGCGCGCGTGGGCAAGAATCCGAGCAGGGCAAGTCCGATTCCGGCCAGCAGCAAAACCACGATGGCGAAGACAATCCCAAGAATGAAGTTGCGCATTGTGATCTCCGATCGATCCTTTCAGTTCCTGACAATCTTCCCTGACAACTTTTCTCGATCAGTCCTATCTGATGCGAAATTCGCCGTCAGGTTTGTGGGCTCGCATTCCCCGGCAGCACGCCCCATGCAGTCAGGTTCAGAGATTCGATTCAATTGTATGCGGTTTGCGATCCGGTGTAAGTGCGGTTGCGGTTGCTCACGGCGTTTCAGTAAGCGTGCAAACGCCGCGCCTCGCGCACCAAGTCGCTTACCTTGGGCAAGAAGAATTCCTCCTGCGGCGGAGAAAACGGCACCGGCGTGTCGAGCGACGTCAGCCGCACGATCGGTCCATCGAGCGAGTCGAACGCTTCTTCGTTGATGATCGCGGAAATCTCTCCCGCCAATCCTCCCGTGCGAGCGTGCTCGTGCAGAATGATGACTTTATTCGTCTTCTTCACGGTCGCGGCAATTGCCTCGCGATCGAGCGGCGAAACCGTGCGCAAATCCACGACTTCGATTTCGATTCCTTCTCTACTTAAAATCTCCGCCGCCTCGAGCGCCACATAAAGCATCGCCGCATACGTGATCACGCTCAGATGCCGTCCTTCGCGCGCCACCCGCGCCTTGCCCAGCGGCACGATGTAATCGTCTTCCGGAATTTCTTCCTTGATCCGTCGATAGAGATACTTGTGCTCGAAAAAAATTACCGGATTGTTATCGCGAATCGCCGCCTTGATCAGCCCTTTCGCGTCGTACGCCGTTGCCGGACAGACGACCTTCAGCCCCGGAGCGTGCACAAACCACATCTCCGGATTCTGCGAATGAAACGGCCCGCCATGCACGTTCCCGCCGCTCGGCCCGCGAATCACCATGGGCGCCGGAGCTCCCCAGCGGTAGTGCGCCTTGGCCGCCATGTTGACGATCTGATTAAAGGCGCAGCCGATGAAATCCATAAACTGAAACTCGGCCACCGGACGCATCCCCGTGAGCGACGCCCCGAACGCCGCGCCCACAATCGCCATCTCGGCAATCGGAGTGTCAATCACGCGCTCCGCCCCGAACCGGTCAATGAACCCCTCAGTGACCTTGAACGCCCCGCCATACACGCCAATGTCCTCCCCCAGACAGAAGACGGACGGGTCGCGCTCCATCTCCTCCCAGATTCCCTGGCGGATGGCCTCCAGGTAAGTAACAGTCGGCATGAGCGCGAGTGTAGCAGAGGAGCAGATTCACGCAGGAGCAACCAGGTTCACGCTGGGACAGCCGCCCTCGTCTGTCCAGTGCGGTGAAACCGCGCAGGACCTTAATACGCCCCGCTGAAAGAGCGGCCCTTCAGGGACGCGTTAGTCTCCATGATGGTTCAGCCGTGTCTCCCACCTGACGGCCGACCTTGACCGCAGAGGATTGAGCGCCCCCAATGCCCTTCGTGTGCTCTCCCTAAGTCGTTGAAAACCAAATATCTTACAATTAAGTCCTTATTTCTCAAAGACCTGGAAGGAGTCATCTCCCGACCCCTCCAATCCCAGCAATTGAAAATCAGCGAGCAGAGAACTAAGCCATTATGATTCAATGATATAGAGAGATTTTCACGATCGCGAACTTCGCGGAGAGCAACCATCCCTAAGTCCTTATTCCTCAAAGACCTGGCAAAAAACTCACGCTAAGTCTTTGATTCTAAAAGATCGAACGCAGGGGGTTTCTATTACTGCCCAGTAAACACCCAATTCTTCCATCACGCGGTCGCAAACAGCGAGCGACGAACAGCGAACAAGCCTGCCCTGAGCGAAGTCGAAGGGAGTTTCCGCGTCACACGAGCATATCGCTTACAATTCCCCTTCCCGGATTTCGAACTCCAGATTTTGGAACCTATGACCATCGCGGTTCGTTCTTTTGCCAAGATCAATCTCGGGCTCTACATCGGCGCGCCGCGCGCGGACGGGTTCCATGACCTGCGCACGGTCTATCAGACGATTGCCCTGCACGATGTAATTCGTGTCGGCGTCTCGCGCGGGAAGGGGATTGAGATTGTTTGCAAGTGTGACGATCCGAGGGTTCCGCTTGATTCTTCCAATACCTGTTATCGCATCGCGGCCCTCGTGATGAAGGAGCTGGGCGCTTCGGGCAAAGTCACCATCGAGATCGAGAAGCGCCTGCCGGTCCAGGGAGGAATGGGCGCGGCGTCGTCGAATGCGGTCGCCACGATGTCCGCCCTGGAACGCGCGCTGGGCCTGCACAGTCGCAGCGCTGGCGCGGGACGACGCAGCCAGCTGCGTCTCTACACCGACGCACAGCGGCTGCGGATTGCCGCGCAGGTGGGATCGGATTTGCCGCTGTTTGTGATTGGCGGAACCGTGCTCGGCGTCGGCCGAGGCGAGGAAGTTTATCCGCTGCCGGACTTACCTTCGATTCCGATGGTTATCGTAACGCCCGAGATCGGCGTCTCGACGCCTCGCGCCTTTGCGGATTGGGATGCGCTGGTGCAAAAGGACGAATTGACGCACTCCAGCTCGTCCGATAGACTGTTTGAGGTTGGCTGCGCGCTGTCGGCGTGGCTGGCTGAGAGTTCACGCAACACCGGTGCTCCTGCAAAAGTCGGGAGCCGGGCCGGGAGCCTGCTTTCCGACCTTGTCCGTACCGGGATTGAAAACGATTTCGAAAGAGTCGTCTTTCCGCAATCTCCCGAACTGCGAGACATAAAACGTGCGCTGGAGCGCGCCGGGGCCGGTTACGCTTCGCTCTCCGGATCAGGCTCAACCCTGTATGGGTTGTTCCGGTCGGCGGCTGAAGCCGTGGCGGCGGCAGGGCGTCTGCGAAAGCAAGGCCTCAAAGCCGTAGCGACGCGGACGTTGACGCGCCGGGGGTATGGGAGCCAGTTGTTGGTCGGCCGTCGCTAGTTGTTGGTTGGGAGAAAGAGAGTTCAAGTTTGTTGTTTGCGGGCAGGTTGGATTTGGGCATACTAGTCACCGACCAATATCCACAGGTTTTTGGGCCGTCGACTAATGGTAGGTCAAGTGCCTTTGGAGCACTTTGTCTAGGTTCGAATCCTAGCGGCCCAGCCAGAAATCCAGTTCTCAGTTCCCCGTTCTCAGTTCTCAGCGAGAACCGGAGCCAAAACCGAGAGCTGAGAACGAACAACTGAGAACCCAAAATGGCTACTGCGACAACGACTGCGGAGAAGATGGAAAAAAAGCCCACTCCGGACGAGAAGACAGAACGCAAGCCTCAGCGGGCGCGCGTTGACGACCGGTTCAAGATCTTTTGCGGTACAGCCAACGAGGCGCTCTGCGATGAGGTTTGCGCGTTTCTTGGGTTGACGCGCGGCCAGGCGCTGGTGACGCGCTTCAAGGATGGCGAAGCGTACGTACAGATTCAGGAGAATGTACGCGGTGCCGACGTTTTCGTGATGCAGCCCACCTGCCAGCCAGTGGACATGCATCTGATGGAATTGCTTTTGATGATGGACGCGCTGAAGCGGGCGTCGGCGCGGCGGATCACGGCGGTAATTCCGTATTTTGGGTACGCGCGCCAGGACCGCAAGGACAAACCGCGCGTGCCGATTTCGTCGAAGCTGGTCGCCGATCTATTGACGACGGCGGGTGCGGACCGGGCGCTGGTCGTGGATTTGCACGCACCGCAGTTGCAGGGATTTTTCAATATTCCGGTGGACCATCTATTCGCGTCTCCGGTACTGGTGGATTATTTCAGGAAGCTGAGCCTGCCTGACCTGACGGTGGTTTCGCCGGATGCGGGTGGTGTGGAGCGTGCGAGATTTTTCGCGAAGAAGATGGATGCGGCGCTGGCGATCGTCGATAAGCGGCGCGTCGAGATGAACGTTGCGGAAGTGATGCACGTGATCGGCGATGTCGATGGACGTACTTGTCTGATCATTGACGACCTGATCGATACGGCGGGGACGCTGGTGAAGGTGGCGCAGGCCTTGAGGGCGAATGGCGCGGGTACGATTTATGCGTGCTGCTCGCACCCGGTGCTTTCGGGGCCGGCGGCGGACAACCTGATGAACTCGCCGATCAGCGAAGTGGTTGTGACGAACACGATTCCGCTCGGTGAAGCGGCGCGGAATTTGCCGAAGATTAAAGTGCTTTCGATTGCCGGGCTGATTGGCCGGGCGATTCAATCGATTCACGAAGAGACTTCGGTCAGCAGACTTTTTATCTGAGAACGGTCGTTGGTAGCTGGTCTTTGGTCGTTCGCGATTTGCCGTTGAACTGACAGAGCCTGCTAACGACGAACGACCAAAGACGATTTTGATTTAACTAAGGACGGAAACAGAATTATGGCGACAGCAACGGATATCAGCATTCTGGAAGCGGAAAAGCGCGAGCCGGGCAACAAGAACTCGGCTCGGCGCGTGCGCGTGGGCGGGAAAATTCCAGCAGTGGTTTACGGCGCGGGCAAAACTGCGGCAGCGGTCGCGGTCGATCCGCGGCAGGTTCTGCGGATTTTGCGCTCGGAGAGCGGGCACAACACGATTTTCGATCTGGCGCTCGACAGCGATCGCGTGAAGGCGATGATCGTCGATTGGCAGTTTGAGCCGATCAAGGGGAAGTTGCTGCACGTGGACCTGCAGCGCATCGCCATGGATAAGAAGCTCACCGTTACAGTGCCGATCGTCCTGAAGGGCGAAGCGGCGGGCGTGAAGCAGGAAGGCGGCATCCTCGAACAGTTGCTGCGCGAGATGGAGATCGAATGCCTGCCGGTGGATATTCCGAAGTCGATTGAAGTGGATATCAGCCACCTGACGTTTGGCGTGGAAGTGCGCGTGGCAGACCTCCCGCACAGCGACAAGCTGAAGTTCCTGACGGACGAGAACCAGATGATCGCTCACATCACTTCGGTGAAAGAAGAAGTGGTTGCGACACCTGAGGCTGTGGCTGCGGAAGCGGGCGCTGTTCCGGCTGAGCCCGAAGTCATCAAGAAGGGCAAGCAGGAAGTTGAGGGTGAAGAAGCGGCCGAAGGCGATAAGGGCAAGGCCAAGCCCGAAAAGGCTGAAAAGAAGGAAAAGAAATAGAGCTTGTGTGGGGACGGGGTGGAACCCCGCCTCCACACATGCTCATGGACGGCAGCGTGAAACTGATTGTCGGTTTGGGCAACCCTGGAATCGAATACCAGTTCACGCCCCACAATCTCGGGTTCTTGACGATCGATCGGATCGCCAACGATTTAGGGATTGAGGTTCGGAACCGGCAGTGCCGCGCACTGACGGCGCGGGCCGTGATTGCGGAAACGCCAGTGCTGTTGGCCAAGCCGGAAACCTACATGAACCTGAGCGGGCTTTCGGTGCGGGAACTGGCGGCGGAACATCAGGTCGATGTGAAGACGGACCTGATCGTGATTTACGACGAGCTGGACCTGCCGTTCGGAACGATTCGGATCCGGCAGCGGGGAAGTTCGGCGGGGCACAACGGGATGGAATCCATTCTGGGTGCTCTGGGAACGGATGAGTTCCTGCGGATTCGCATGGGAATTGCGCCGGACTACAAGGTCGGAGATGGCGCGAAGTATGTTCTAGCGCCGTTTCGTAAGGCGCAGGATAAAGTCGTCAGTGAATTGCTCGATACAGGAGCGCTGGCGGTGAATGTGATTTTGAAGGAAGGTCCGGCGGTGGCCATGAACCGGTTTAATCGCAAGAATGAACCGGAGGAGCCGGCGGCAGGAATGTAACCCTCCCGCCTTTTCGCGGGGAGAGTTTTTGCAGAGAAGATCTGGAGATCACGAATGAATCGTAACTATGAATTGATGTTCATCGTCCGCCCCGACATGGTGGAAGAAGATCTGAACAAGCTGGTTTCGACGCTGGAGTCGACGGTGACGACCGCGGGCGGCACTGCCAAGACGGAAGTCTGGGGCAAGCGGCGGCTGGCTTACAAGGTCGCGAAGTTCAACGACGGAATTTTCGTGCTGCTCATGATTGAGGGTACGGGCGCGATCATCCACGAGGTCGAGCGGCGCCTGCGAGTGACTGAGCAGGTGATCAAGTTCCTCAGCGTGCGGACCGACGAAGAACTGAAGCGGCTCGACAAGATCAAGAAGCTGCGGGACGCGAAGAAGAAAGTAAGCGCGGCTCCGGCAATGGCTGCGCCTGCTCCGGTCACGCCGGAAGCGGGGACGGAAGCAGCGCCGGCACCAACAACGGTGTAAGTGTGGAGCGGGGCTTCGCCCCGCCGGGAAGGGGCCAAAGCCCCGTCCCCGCACGATCAAAATCTGAAGGCTTTAAGGAGCACTATGGCAGAAGAAACGAAAGCACCAGAAACTAGCGGCGGCGGCGCGGGGCGGCCTGAGGGTCGGCCTGATCGTGGCGGCGACCGTGGTGGACCTCGCGGTCCGCGTCCGGCCGGTGGGCCGGGTGGTCCCCGCGAAGGCGGCCGCAAGTATTTCCGGCGCAAGAAGGTCTGCAAGTTCTGCGTCGAGAAAATCGAAGCGGTCAATTACAAGGATGTGCGTCTGCTGGCGCAGTTCATCGCCGAAAGCGGCAAGATCACGCCACGGCGATTAACGGGCGTGTGCACGCCGCACCAGCGCCGGCTGTCGAGGGCCATCAAGCAGGCTCGCAATATCGCTCTGCTGCCTTTTGCGGGACGCGCGCAGTAAATCGAAATTCGTCGTTGGTCGTCAGTCGCTCGTCGTTCGGGTTTCCAGGTGAACGACAACTGACTGTTCCGAGATTTGCGGGAGACCAACGACCAGCGATTCACGACCGATTTCACACAACGGAGTCATTGAAATGGAAGTCATTCTGAAAGAAGATGTGCCCAAGCTGGGCAATCGCGGCGAAGTAGTGAAAGTCGCCGAAGGATACGGGCGGAATTTTCTCCTGCCCCGCAAACTCGCCATCGAAGCCACGGTCGCGAACAAGACAGTCATCGAGCAGATGAAGGCTGCGGCGGTGCGGCGTTCGGCGAAAGAGAAGTCGGAGGCCGAGGCGCTGGCCAAGCAGTTCGACGGCCTCGAAGTGTCGTTCACCCGCAAGTCGGGCGAAGGCGATCAGCTCTTTGGATCGGTTACGGCCAGCGACATTGCGGAAGGTCTGGAGAAGAAGAGCTTCCACATCGATCGCCGCAAAATCCAGTTGCACGAGCCGCTCAAGACGATTGGCGAGTTTATCGTGCCGATCAAGCTGCACAAGGACGTCACCACGCATTTGAAAGTGATTGTCGGCAAGGAAGAAGTCGCGGCAGAGTAGGTTTGGAATTGCGATGGAGGGACGGGCGGCCTCGCCCGTCCTGTATTTTTCTTTCTCTAGTTAAGAATCGTCTCGTGCCCCGAAAAATTCCTCTACCTTCCGCAAATCCGTTGTCTTCGCGTAGTTCGGCAGGCTCTCGATAAATACCCGGCCGTAGGATTTCTTCAGGATGCGGTTGTCGAGCAGGGCGAGCAGCCCGCGATCGTGGAGCGACCGAATCAGCCGTCCGAAGCCTTGTTTCAGCGTAATCACAGCACTGGGAACCTGATAATCGCTGAAGGCATTGCCACCAGCGGCATCGATGGCTTTTACGCGCGCCGCTACGATCGGATCGCTGGGAACGGCGAACGGCAAGCGATCGATGATCACGCAGCTCAGCTGCTCGCCCTGCACATCAACACCTTGCCAGAATGACGACGTGCCGAACAGAACGGCGTGTGGCGTCAGGCGGAACTCTTCGAGCAGCGCGGATTTTGGCGCGTCTCCCTGCTTGAGCAGGGGGAATTCGATGATGCCGAGCAGGCGGTCGTAAATGTCGTTCATCTGAGCGTAGCTGGTGAAAAGTACAAAGGCGCGGCCGCGAGTAATTTCAAGCAGACGGCGAATCACGTCAGCAGCCTGCGCGGTGAATTGCGGCGTGCGCGGGTCGGGCAGGTCGGGAGGGACGTAGAGAATCGCCTGGCTCGCGTAATCGAAATGCGAAGGGACGACGAGTTCGTGCGCGTGGTCGAGGCCGAGGCGCTGCCGAATATATTCAAAGCCCCCGCCGACGGCGAGCGTCGCGGAAGTGAAGACGGCGGTCTCCAGCTTTGACCAAAGGCATTCGCGCAGAATCTGGCCGACTTCAATTGGTGTGGCCTGGAGATAAACGTTGGTGCGGCCGCTCGCGGTTTTGTCGTCGGATGACTTTCTCCGCGCGGCTCCTCCGCGAAAACCGCGGCGCTCGATCCAGAAGACGGTGTTCGGGTTCTCGTCTTCCATCAAAAAGCGGAGCTGCACCTGCAATTGCTGCGCTCGCCGCGCCAGAGTGAAGACTTCGTCCGGCTTCTGCGGAAGCTGCTCAAACTCGGCTGCCAGACGCATCAATGCCTGGTTGAGCGCGAGAAATTCTTCGCCGTTTTCTTCCAGGAACTCGCGGCGCGTATCGAAGGCGAAGCGGCCTTCCTGCGCAGGCAAGAGCGAAAAGAATAACTGCGAGCGCTCGCGCAGCGACTGGATCGCGCCCGACATCTGCGGCGTGTAAAGCTTTTCGCGCCGCAGGAGATTTTCGGTGTCGCGCGCGAGTTCATCCATGCGCAGGTTACTGACGGAGATGCCGAAGTAGTTGCCGGCGACTTCTTCCAGTTCGTGGGCTTCATCGAAAATTACTGCGCCGGCGTCGGGGAGAACCCCGGCGTCGGGCGCGCCTTCGGCCTCGAGTTTGATGGAGAGGTCGGCGAAGAACAGATGGTGGTTGACGATGATGATGTCGCTCTCGGCCGCGCGGCGGCGCATCTCGGTGATAAAGCAGCGCTCGTATTCCTTGCATTTCTGGCCGAGACAAGTGTCGGCGCGCGCGTCCAGCTTGTGCCAAAGCGCGCTCGCCTCGGGCAGTTCGGCGAGTTCGGCGCGGTCTCCGGTCCGCGTGGTCTTTTCCCACGCGGCAATGGCACGATAGTGTTCGATTTCTTCGAGCCCGCTCAGGACGGGCTGGTCGGTAAGGTCGTAAAGCTTCTTGCGGCAAAGATAATTGTTGCGGCCCTTCATGTAGCAGACAGAAAGTCTACTTCCCGCGCCACCAGCCGAAGCAGTTCCAGGACCGAAAGAACTGTTGTCATTCCGAGCGAAGCGAGGAATCTCCTCCTTGTCCGCGCTGTCATTCGCGAACAACGCCCGCTCCAGAAACGGCACGTCTTTGAAGTACAGTTGCTCCTGCAAATTTTTCGTGCCGGTCGAGATGATCACGCGCTTACCCGAGCGGATGACCGGCAGCAGATACGCGAGCGTCTTGCCGGTACCCGTCCCGGCTTCGACGACCAGGTGACGCTTCTCTTCGAGCGCTTCTTCGACGGCTTGGGCCATCTGCAATTGGCCGCGGCGGAACTCATAGGCAGGATGGCTTTTCGACAGGACGCCGCCGGGCGCGAAAAACTGGTAGAGCGAGAATCCCGCGGAGGTCGAGACGGGATGAGAAGAAGAGGGCACGGAGTCTCTATAATAAACAGTGGCTGGTGGTTAGTGGCTAGTGGTCAGTGGAAAACCCGTCAGAACGACCTGCGGAAGCGGTCCGTCTCTTTTCTCATGAAAACTCCAACTACGAATTCGGCAGCTGAGCCCTTGGTGGCCATCGTTGGCCGCCCTAATGTCGGAAAATCTACGTTGTTTAACCGGCTCACCGGATCGCGCCGTGCGATTGTCGGCGACGAACCCGGCATCACGCGCGACCGGCTGTATGGCGAAGCGGAGTGGCGCGGACGCGAGTTTCGCGTTGTGGATACAGGCGGCATCGTCACCGACGACAAAGAATTCATTCCCGCTGAGATTTTTCGACAGGCACGAGTTGCGTTGGATGAAGCGTTCGCCATCGTGATGGTGGTCGATGGACGCTCCGAGATTGCTGCTCCCGACATGGATCTGGCGCGGCTGCTGCGGAAGACAGGAAAGCCGTTGTTTCTGGCGGTGAATAAGGCGGATTCCGATAAGCAGGCTGGGATTGTGGGGGAGTTCCACCGGCTGGGGATTCGGCGCGTGTTTCCGATCTCGGCTGAGAACGGGCGCGGGCTGGATGATTTGCTGGACGCTCTGCTTGAGGCGCTACCGGCGAAGAGTTTAACCAAGGAGGACACGGAGGAAGGCACCGAATGGAAAAATGCTCCTTCGATGAGTGCGCGGCGCAGGAATGCTCCGGCGAAGCCTGTTCGCGGGAAGAACGCTACGCGCAGGAGTTCCGGACTGCCGGATGTTCCGGAAGACGTGGCCGAAGACTTCGACGACCTGGCCAAGTCCCCAACGGATTATTCCGTCGCCGACGCCACGGGCTATTCAGGAGATGAGGAGTCTGGGGCAGAGCAAGCCGAAGAAGAAGCGGATGCGAATGGCGAACGACGAACAGCGAATGACGGGGTCGACGACCAACGGCCAACGACCGACGACGCTTCCCGCGAAATCAAAGTCGCGATCATCGGCCATCCGAACGTCGGCAAATCCACGCTCCTGAACCAGCTCACGGGGACTTCGCGCGCGATTGTTTCGCCGATTCCGGGAACCACGCGCGACGCGGTTGACGAGGTCATGGAGTACAACGGGCGGCCGATTCGGTTTATTGATACGGCGGGCATCCGGCGCAAGGGGAAGACTCGGCTGATGGCAGAGAAGCTTTCGGTGGTGATGTCGCGGCGGCATCTGGAGGCGGCGGACATGGCGCTCTTCATGGTCGACGCGACCGAGGGAGTCAGCGGGCTGGATGCGACCATTGCCGGTTACGCGCATGAGAGCGGGCGCTCGGTGATTATCGTGGTCAACAAGTGGGATTTGATTGCGAGCGGCGAGAAGCGCGCCATCAGCCAGTCGAAGGCCGCGCGCATTCAGGATTCGAGGCGTCCGCAGGACCGCAAGCTTTATGAAGAGCGCCTGCGGTATGGGCTCAAGTTTCTGAGCTACGCACCCATCGTTTTCATTTCGGCGCACACGGGTAAGGGAACGGATAAGATTCTGCCGCTGATCGAGAAGGTCGCCGCCGAGCGGCGCAAGCGCGTGACTACCGGAGAGATGAACCGGTTCCTGCGAACAGTTGACTTCGAGCGCGCCTCGGTGCCGGTGAGCAAGCGCGTGCGGATTTATTACATGACGCAGGCAGCGATCGCTCCTCCCACGTTTGTGCTGTTTACGGACCGCCCGGTGAAGCTGCATTTTTCTTATGAGCGGTTTCTTGAGAATCAGATTCGGGAGGCGTTTGGTTTTGTGGGGTCGCCGATTTGGATAAAGAATCGGGCGCGAAACTAGGACGCGCCCGGAAGAGTCAACTTAGTTAGTTTGCGTTCAGTGGTCCCTGGGTGTAGTCGCAGGTGGCGATCGCGCCCGTCGGGTTCACGCGGACAACAGCGTCGGCGAACGAGCAGAAGTAACGCACGCCGGTCTGGTTCGGAGTCAAAGGCGCACCGATCATCTGATACGTATTCACCGGGGTACCGGACGTGCCCGAGATGCCGAACGAGTAGCCGCTCTTGCTGCCGCCACCCAACTGGGTGTCGATCAGGCAAGCGCTGTTAGAGCTAGGCGGTGTGCAGCTGGTGCCCGCCAGGGCTCCCAAAGAGCTCGCGTAACCAACTGTGGAATAGCTGGAGTTGTAAGTGATCTGAGCTGTGTTGACGGTGCGAACCGAAGCGACTGCGGACGATTCATTGGCCGCAATGCGAGCGCGCAGCAAGTTCGGAATGGCGATAGCGGCGATGATCAAAATGATCGCAACCACGATCAGCAATTCGATAAGTGAGAAGCCCTTCTGTTTCCGCATTGATATTT
>Ga0187887_10000380_pt1 | contig 44405 bp, 39 predicted proteins | sample June2016WEW_7_10_FD_132977 | JGI IMG/M metagenome (GOLD analysis project Ga0187887, IMG submission 132977) | Peatland microbial communities from SPRUCE experiment site at the Marcell Experimental Forest, Minnesota, USA - June2016WEW_7_10 | ecosystem: Environmental > Terrestrial > Soil >... | reverse complement strand
CGCGTATCGGCGAATGGGACAAGGTGTCGATTCAGTACGGCTACAGCCAGCTTCCGCCGGGCGGCGAAGCCGCGGCGCTCGCGCGCATCCTCGACGAAGCTTGGGCCAAGGATCTGCGCTACATGACCAACCAGGATCTGGGCATTCGTCCGCGCGTGGATCAGTGGTCGAACGGCGTGAACCAGGCCGACGAGCTGAATCGCATCATGAAGATCCGCCGCGCCGCGCTCGACCGGATGGGCGAGCGCACCATCCGCACCGGTGCGCCCATGGCGACCGTCGAAGAAGCGCTGGTGCCTATCTTCATGTATCATCGCTACTCGGTGGAAGCCGCCGTGTCGAGCATTGGCGGCCAGGAATACATCTACGCCATGCGCGGCGACGGGCGCACGCCCGTGAAATGGGAATCGGCCGCCAATCAGCGGAAGGCGCTGGAAGCGCTGGCCGGCACACTGAAGCCCGCGGAGTTGACCGTGCCGAAGCAAGTGCTGGACGCGATTCCGCCGCGCCCGCCGGGCTTTGGCCGGCATCGGGAATTGTTTCCGCGCACCACGGGCGACGGATTCGATCCGCTCAGTCCCGCCACGGTGGCGGCGGATGTCACCATCGGTTTCGTGCTGCAGTTGGACCGCGCGGCGCGCATGGTTGCGCAGCATGCGGTCGATCCTGCGTTGCCGGGCTTGGAAGAGGTGATCGACCGGCTGACGAAAGCTACGTTCGATGCGCCGGCCGCGTCGCCGTATGAAGCCGAGATTCGCCGCGGCGAGGAGCGCGTGCTGGTGGATCGGGTGATGTGGCTGGCCACCGGCGCATCTAATGGGCAAGTGCGCGCCATCGCGGCGTGGAAGCTGGCGAAGCTTGCCGCGCGCTTGAAAGGCGAGGTCGCCGCCGGCGAGGCCGAACAGGCGCAGCGCGCGCTGCTAGCCGCCGATATCAAGCGCTTCCTGGATCGGCCGGCGGACCCGGCGCAACCCATGCCCGTACCCGCCGCGCCGCCCGGCGCTCCCATCGGCGGAGACTCCGGAATGGATTGGCTGCTTCCGGCGCCCATTTGCAACTGGCGCGCCCGCTAACGTCCAACTGGTGGGGCAGGCTCGCAGCCTGAGGCGGCCTCGTAGGCCGCCTCACGCGGGCTTCGCGCGCCTTCCAGCCAAGATGGGCTAAGCCGGGCCGCGTCCCTTTAAGGCCGCCTGCACCCGGCTGTGCTTCTGACCATACGTGAAGTACACGATCAATCCTATAAACAACCATATGATCAGCCGCGCCCAGTTCACCCAGCCCAGCTTGTACATCATGTATCCGTTAAACACGACGCCCAAGATCGGCACCAGCGGGACCCATGGCGTGCGGAACGGGCGGGACTGCGCCGGATCGGTGCGCCGCAGCACCACTACGGCGATACACACGATCACGAAAGCCAGCAGCGTGCCAATATTAACCATCTTGCCGATGTCGTCGATAGGCGTCAGGCTGCCGACCACGGCGGCCAGCAAGCCCACCAGGATCGTATTCTTCCAGGGCGTCCGGAACCGCGGGTGGATCGCCGCGAAAAAGCGTTTGGGCAGCAATCCATCGTTGGCCATGGAGTAGAGCACGCGGGTTTGGCCCAGAAGCATCACCAGCATCACACTGGTCAGGCCGGCCAAAGCGCCCAGCGTAATCACGTGCGACGCGCCCGTCAGCCCCCGGTCGAGAAATGCGCGCGCCACGGGCGCTTCGATGTTCACGTCGCGCCAGGGCACCATGCCGGTGAGCACCGCGGCCACCGCGATATACAGGACGGTGCAGATCAGCAGCGAAGCGATAATCCCGATCGGCAAATCCCGTTGCGGGTTCTTGGCCTCCTGCGCAGTGGTTGAGACGGCATCGAATCCGATATAAGCGAAGAATATATAAGCGGCTCCCGCGCCGATTCCGGAAAAACCCATGGGCGCAAAAGTGGACCAGTCGTGGCCCCAGTTGCTTTTGCTGATGTAGGTGACGCCCAGGCCAATGACGAACAGAACCACGGACACCTTGATGGTGACGATGACCGCGTTAAACTGCGCGCTCTCTTGGATGCCGATTGCCAGGATAGCCGTGATCGCCAGCGCGATCATGAAGGCCGGCAGGTTGAATCCGATCTCCACGCCAAAAAGATGGGGCGCGTTCAGCAGATCGTGCGCGCGTTGGAGCAATTCGGGTGAGGCTGCGGCCGTGATCGCCGAGACTTTCTCCAGAAAAGCCTGGGTTCCCGGCACCAGGGATGCGTCGGAGGCCTGTGCCATTTGGCGGGCAATGGCGGCTTGCGCCGTGCGTAGCGCCGTCCAGTGGTCGTAGGCCAGCCAAAGGGGCATCTTGATGTGGAAGATATTGAGCAGTTCAATGAAATGATTCGACCAGCCGGAAGAGACGGTACTGGCCCCCATGGCGTATTCGAGGGTCAGATCCCAGCCGATGATCCAGGCAAAAATTTCACCCAGGGTGGCATAGGCGTAGGTGTAGGCGCTGCCTGCCAGCGGAATCATGGCCGCGAATTCGGCATAGCAGAGCCCCGCGAAGGCGCACCCCAGTCCCGATAGGACGAAGGATAACATCAGCCCCGGTCCGGCATAGTGCGCGCCCAGTCCCGCCATCACGAAGATGCCCGCGCCGATGACTGCGCCCACCCCCAGGGCCGTCAACTGGAAGACGCCCAGCGTGCGCTTCAGGCTATGTTCGCCGGTTTCGCGAGCTTCCTCCATCAGGGTATTCAGCGGTTTTCTGGCCAGCAAGTTCGGCATGTGTCCTGGTGAACTCCGACGATCTTGAGATTTCAGGATTGTAGCGCAACATCGTCCCGCATAGCGAATCGTAGGAAAACCGGCTAGTGGGTCATTTTGGATTTGGAGGGTGGGCAATTCTGCCCGCAGCCGGCTTTCAGCCGGCTCTGGCCGCCTTAAAGGCGGCTGCGGCCAAGATTGGCCGCCCTCCAAATCCAAACTGACCCACTACCGAAAACCGCTCCCGGACGCTCGCGGCCCGGCGGGTGAGGCCGCGGCCGAAAGCGCCTGCGACGCCCGCTCGCGCCGATGTTTTAGTCATCGAAATGTAGCAACCACTGCGCGCAAACCAGCGCACCCGGTTTGCGCTCCACCACTCCGGTCTGATACTATCTAGGTGGCAGAGCGGAATCCTTCCCTTGAAGTGCCAAATCCAACCGACGGAGTAAACGAATCACTGAATGAATTTCACTGTTTTTCTAGGCAACCTGCCCACGTGGGTCACTGCCGATGATATTAAAGCGTGGCTGACCGCCGAGAACCTGGTCGCGGATTCGGTTAAAGTGATCCGCAACCACGAAACGCAAGAATCCAAGGGCTTCGCATTTGTGGAAGCGCCTACCGCCGACGAAATGCAGGCCATCATCCGCCGTTTCGATCGGGCGCCTCTGGAAGACCGGCTGTTGCGGGCCAATCCGGCGCAGCCTTCCAAGGGTAAAGACAGCAAACCAGCGGCGGCCATGGAGCGTCCCCAGCAGCAGCGCAACGGCCGCAAGCCGCGGCGCGGCAAAGACGCCGCTCCCAAAACCGCCTTTGGCGCCGAGTTGGCCAAAGCATTATAAAAACCGGCCCCCAGGAATACAACGGGCCCCCAAAGTGCTCTACCCCACACCTGTGAAGCACAGTCACAGCCCTCATTCCTCTAAGTTGTTCTATTGCAGCAACTTCCTTTTGGCCAACCATCTGCATCGCTGCCGCCCATGAGAATCCTCTGGCTCGCCTCGATTTTATGGAGCAGCCTGCTCCTGGCCGGTACTCCGGAACAGGACATGAACGTCAATACGCGCTACACGGTGGAAAGCGTGGACATCGCCGGCGACAACCCCGCCGGCATCAGCACGGGTCTGCGCAGCGAGCTGACGCGGCTGGTAGGCGCCAAGCTGAATCCGGCCGCACTCGACGATCTGGCCACCCGCATCCGCCAGGAGTTGCACGTGCGAGCCGTCACCCATCGCCTGCTGCGCGGGCAGACGCCGGAACACGTGCGGGTGGTATTTGTGGTGCGCGGGACGCCGGCCAAATTCGAAGCGTCGGTACCGAAGCTGGTTTACCGCTCGGACGGAGGCATCAGCGGACTGGTCGAAGGCACCGCCACCGTGGGATCCCAGGCTTTCACCTTCGGCGGGGTCAGCGACGGCGACAACCTGGCGGAGCGTTATACCGGCATCATCGCGCGCTACGAGGACAAACGCCTGGTGGGCGACCGCGTACGGTTCCGTGTGGATTTCGAAAGTTATCACGAGCAGTGGGACCCGGCCACCGAGAATGCTTTGGACCAGCCTGGCGCGGAAAGCGATACCTCCGGGATTTACCGGACCCGCCAGAATATCGAACCGCTGGTGACTTTCGTGCTTGCCAGAGGCGGCTCGGGGTTGGTGAATCTCACCGTGGGGACCAGTTTTGAACGGTTTCAAACGCAGCTTCCGGCCGCGCGGACGGAGTCGGCTAACGCGATGGTGACTACTCTGCGCTATCATCGCCGCGTCGAAGGCTCCGGCGCCAACCAGCAGGAATGGGACGCAGGTTACAGCCTGCGGGCGGCCACCAATCTTCTAGGCGGCGATTTCGCCTATGCACGTCATCAGGGAGACGCGCAATATGTCTATTCCTGGGGACACAGCCAGATCCTGGACGACCTGACGGCGGGCGCCATCACGGGACAAGCGCCGCTCTTCGAGCGGTTTATACTAGGTAACAGCACCTTTCTCCGCGGCTGGAACCGATTTGAACTGGATCCCCTAGGCGGCAACCGCATGGTGGCCAACACTCTGGAGTACCGGTACCGGCGCTTCGATGTTTTCTACGACAGTGGTGCAATATGGGACCAGGGACAGACGGCCATATTGCGCCATTCGCTGGGCGTAGGTGTGCGGCAGAATGGCATGTACGCGGCTTTGGCATTCCCGATCAGGGAAGGCCACATTGAGCCGGTTTTCATGGTGGGCATGAATTATTGAGCCTAAACCAACTTTGAGGCAAACGGATCCACCGGACCGCGACCGAAAGGGAGCGGTGACGATCAGCCGCAGGCGCTGGCTTCTGGCCGGTGTGGCGATACCTGCGTCTCGGCTGTGGGGCTCCGAGCGTCTGAGCGTCACCTGGGATGGCGACGATCTGCATGTAGCCGCCCCCCAACTGCATTTCCTGGCTGGGAAGCCGCTGGATCGCCTGCGAGACGGCGCCGCCGTGGTGTTTCTGACGCAGTTGACGCTCACCACCGATAACTTTGCGACCAGTCTGCGCCGTACCCCCGAGCGCTTCGTTTTTAGCTACGACCTGTGGGAAGAGAAATTCTCAGTCACGAAGCTGGGCGAGGGGCAACGGACGGTTTCGCACCTGTCCGCGGCGGCCGCGGAGGCTTGGTGCCTGGACAATGTGGCGATCAGTTCCACGGGCCTGCCCCAGGATCGGCCCTTTTGGTTGCGTTTCGAGTTGCGGGCAGCCGAGCCGCGGGACGAAGCCGCGGTGATCGGCGAGTCTGGCCTGAACCTGACGCGGCTCATCGAGATCTTCAGCCGCCGGCCGCGCGATCAGCAGCCGCAGTGGATCGCGGACGCCGGGCCGCTGCGCTTGGGCGACCTGAAGAGGCTGATCGGCCGCGCCGCGCGAACGCTGTGAACCGGCTCCGCAACAGGCTGATCGGGATTTTTCTGGTGGCTACCCTGGTCCCCCTGGCCGCTACCCTCTGGATTACCACTTCTCTGCTGGATCGCAGTCTGAGCTATGCCTCCACCGGCGAGCTGGACCGGCTCTCGCGCTCCCTGCAAAAGACCGGCAAGGAGCTATACCAGCGCGCCTGCGACGCTTTGAAGAACGATGCGCTTTCCGGACGGCTGGAGCCGCTGCGTTATGCCGCCGTCCGCCAAGCTCAGTGGCCTGCGCCGGTGAAGAGCTTCTTCGACGGCGGTGAAGCCGAGAGTTTCCTCCGCTCCGGGAAAGACGGCGACCGGATCGACTATCTGGCGCGCCGTGGCGATGAAGTGTGGCAATGGTCCACCAGCCTGGGCGGCGTGGGCCTGGATGAGCTGTCGCGCGAATACAGCACTGCCCGGGAAATTGTGGAGAAGCGCCAATCGCGCGATCTGCTGCGCGGCTTTACGTACACTTGGCTGCTGTTGGCGGCTTCCGTGTGGATCGCTTCGCTGGTGCTGCTGGTGTACCTGGCGCATCGCATCAGCCGGCCCATCCAGCAGCTCACCGCGGGGCTCTCGCAACTGGCGGCGGGCGATCTGGCCACACGCGTGGAAGTCCGCAGCGACGATGAGACCGGCCGCGCCATACGCGCCTTCAACGACATGGCGGAGCGTCTGCAGCGCTCCACCGAGCGGCTCGTATACCTGACGCAACTGGCAAGCTGGCGGACCCTGGCGCGCAAGATGGCGCACGAAGTGAAGAATTCGCTGACGCCCATCCGGCTCACCGTGGAAGAGATGCTGGCGCGCTACGGCGATCGCGACCGCGCGTTCGTGGAGCAGGCCGCGCAAATCGTGGTGGAAGAGGTGGAGAGCCTGGAACGCCGCGTGCGCGCGTTCTCGCAATTCGCCGCCGAGCCTCCCGTGCTGCCCGTGCCGCTGGATCTGAATGCGTTGCTCGAAGAACGCATCGCATTCTTAAAGTGCGGCCACCCCGAGCTGAAATACGATCTGCGCCTGGACGACAGCCATCCCACGGCGCTGGCCGACCAGGATCTGGTGAAGGGCATCCTCACCAACCTGCTGGAAAACGCGGCGGAAGCCGCCGGCGAAGGCGGGCGCATCCTGGGCATCACCGCGGTGAACAACGGCAGTGCGCTGGTGGAAGTCCACGATTCTGGGCCGGGCCTGAGCGAACAAATTCGGCAATCTTTGTTTCAACCCTCCATTTCGTTCAAGAAGGGCGGCATGGGGCTGGGACTTTCCATCTCCCGTAAAGGCGCTCTGCTTACGGGCGGCGATATCGTGCTGGTGAAAGGAGAACTGGGCGGCGCCGCTTTCCGCGTGCTGCTGCCCGTCGAGTCCAATGGCAACCAAGCGCATTCTGATCGTGGATGATGAAGAGAATATCGGCCGCTCCCTGCGCATGATCCTGGAGCGCGAAGGCTACTCGATCGCGGTTTGCCGCTCCATCAAAGAGTTTCGCGCGCACCCCGACGCGGAGCGCGCCGACGCGTTCCTTTTCGACGTGCGTCTGCCGGATGGCAGCGGTATCGACCTGCTGCGATCGGTGCGCCAGAATGGCAATCCCGCGCCCGCCGTGATGATCTCCGGGCACGGCACCATCGCGGACGCCGTGGATGCCACCCGCGCGGGCGCTTTCGATTTCCTGGAGAAGCCGCTGAGCCGCGACAAGGTGCTGCTGGCCGTGAAGAACGCGCTGGCGAACTCCAGCCTGCGCGCGGAGAACGAGCGCCTGCGCGAACTGGTGGGGGTGAGCCCCAAGATGATCGGCTCCAGCCCGGCGTTTCAGCGCGCCGTGGACCAGGCCAGCATGGCGGCCCGTTCCGATGCGCGCGTGCTGCTGATCGGCGAATCCGGCACCGGCAAGGAGCTGTTGGCGGCGCACATCCATCAGAACAGCCCCTTCGCCGCGGGACCTTTTGTGAAAGTGAATTGCGCCGCGATTCCCACGGAGTTGATCGAGAGCGAATTATTCGGCCATGAGAAAGGCGCGTTCACCGGCGCGGCCGGCGCGCGCCGCGGCAAGTTCGAGCTGGCCGATAGCGGCACGATTTTCCTGGATGAAGTGGGCGACCTGCACGGCGCTTCGCAGGCCAAGCTGCTGCGCGTGCTGCAGGAAGGCGAATTTCACCGCGTGGGCGGCGAGCAGGTGATTCGCGTGGCCGTGCGCGTGATCTCGGCCACCAATCGCGATTTGAGCGCGTTGGTGCTGCAATCCAAATTCCGCGAAGACCTGTATTACCGGCTCAGCGTAGTGCCCATCCGTGTACCGGCGCTGCGCGAGCGGCCGCAGGATATCAAGCTGTTGGCGGAATATTTCCTGGACGATTTCTGCGCGCGCAACAATTTCAAGCAGAAGAAGCTCGACGATTCGGTGTATCCGCTGCTGGAGAGTTATCCGTGGCCGGGCAATGCGCGCGAGCTGCGCAACGCCATCGAGCGCATGGCCATCCTGACGACGGGCGAGCGGTTGACGCGCGACGCAATTCCGGTGGAAATTCGCGTGCAGCGCGACCCGGCGCCGCGATCGAGCGTGCAAGAGGCGCGCGAATCGGCCGAGCGCGATCATATTCTGCGCGCGCTGGAGGAGGCTAATTGGAACGTGTCCGGCGCGGCGCGGGCGCTGGGGATGGAGCGGACGAATTTGCATAAGCGCATTCGCGCGCTGGGGCTGAGCAGAGGTAAGTCGGGTACTGCGGGCTAGCGCGCGGCTGCTAAACTCGACAGGAGATGTATGGAATCGCCTTTGAGTGGGATCGGAGAAAGGATTCGGCGAACCGGCGGAAGCATGGCGTCGGATTTGCAGAGGCGACCACTGTATTCGACGACCCGCTATCGGTCACAATTCCCGACCCGGACGACACCGCCGGCGATGAACGCTTCGTCATCATCGGGATGTCCACCGAGCGAAACCTGCTAATTGTGGTTCATACTATTAGAGGAGAGCGGATCCGGCTGATCAGCGCTCGCCCCGCAACCAAGCATGAGAGACGCAATTATGAAGAAACCTCCCTCTAAGCGGCGCACTCCTGAGATGAGAGCGGAGTACGATTTCTCCGGCGGCGTCCGCGGCAAATACGTCGACAGATACCGGCGTGGAATCAATGTCGTGCTCATCGACCCGGAATTGGCCGAGGTGTTTCCCGATTCGAAATCGGTCAATGACGCCCTTCGGGCGCTGGCTGCGATAGCGACCCGAGCCGAGAGCCGCAAGCGTGCATGATTGCACTCTTCGAGCGTCGTCACAAAACAATCGCGATTTAGCCAACCCGCGGAGGGAATCCATCCGTCGGCGCTGCGGGCGACGGCTCCCGTCTCCGGGTCCTGCAAGAAACTGGTGAGCGCCCTTGGCTTCGCACTATGCGCACCTGCGCCGCGCTCCACGCGCGTTGCCCTCCGGTTCGCACTGGTATTGCAATCCAAATTCCGCGAGGATCTATACTATCGGGTGAGCGTAGTGCCCATCCGTGTGCCGGCGCTGCGCGAGCGTCCGCGGGATATCAAGCTGCTGGCCGAATATTTTCTCGACGATTTATGCGCGCTACAATTTCAAGCAGAAGAGACTGGACGATTCGGTGTATCCGCTGCTGGAAAGTTATCCCTGGCCGGACAATGCGCGCGAGCTACGCAACGCCATCGATCGCATGGCCATCCTGACGACGGGCGAGCGGTTGACGCGCGACGCAATTCCAGTGGAAATTCGCGTGCAGCGCGACCCGGCGCCGCGATCGAGCGTGCAAGAAGCGCGCGAATCGGCCGAGCGCGATCATATTCTGCGCGCGCTGGAGGAAGCGAATTGGAACGTGTCCGGCGCGGCGCGGGCGCTGGGGATGGAGCGGACGAATTTGCATAAGCGGATTCGGGCGCTAGGGTTAAGTAGGGGAGCATCGCATGGCAATTGATATTCGTGGAATTGCGCCGCTGCTGTTTGTCTTCGACATGCCGGCGGCGATTCATTTCTATCGCGACGTGTTGGGGTTTGAGGTCGTGAGTACGTCAGGCGGGGGCGACAACTGCGGTTGGGCGCTGCTCAAGCTGAATGGCGTAGAGGTGATGCTCAACACGGAATATGACGATGGCGAGCGTCCGGCAGTTCCCGATCCCGCGCGCGTGACCGGGCACGCGGATACCTGTCTGTATTTCGGACTCGAGGATCTGGACGGAGCTTACCAGCACCTGCGCGCGCAGGGCTGCGACGTGAACGAGCCTAAGGTGGCATACTACGGCATGCGGCAGTTGTATGTCCGCGACCCCGATGGATTCGGACTGTGCTTTCAGTGGCCGGCTTCGCGGGAGATGCAGGAACAGTGGCGGAAATGGTACGGGACGGGTGAACAAAGCACGCGCGAGGCTGCCGACGCATTAACGCGATGAGCCGCGGTAATATGTCGGTAATGGTAGCGTGCCTGCAGCTTGAAAACCGTGATCTTGTGAAGGACCTGCGGGCCGCCAAAGGGCACGCCGAGGCTCTGAACCAGCAACTGGAGGTGCGTGTCCAGGAGCGCACAGCCGAACTGCACCGTTCCGCCGAGCAACCGCGCGCGGAGAATCATGCAGCGCGAAAAGATAGAAGACCAGTTGATGGGTGCGCGCAAACTCGAATCGCTCGGAGTCATGGCGAGCGGCATCGCGCACGACTTCAACAGCAAAGCCAATTACTAATTTCCCACGATAAGATAATGTGAGGAGTCCGTGATCGCTCTTCGGGAAGCAAAATTGCCGGAAGATGCCGAGCAGATCTCGCGTATCGACACCAGCTTCACGACAGACACGATCTATACCGCATATCGTGACGGCGACCAAATGGGTCTTCGGCTGACTAAGCTACGGGCACTTATCACGAAGCGCTTTCCATTGGACGATGCGGATAAGCCAGACAGGCCATGGGAATTCGCGACAGTTGCTATTGTCGACGATCGAATTTGCGGATTCCTAGCGGCCGGTTATCAGGTTTGGAACAGAAGGCTGACTATCCGGCATCTGTATGTCGATGCTCCCCAGAGGCGGCGGGGGATTGCGCGCCTGCTCCTGGATCGAGCACAAATCCATGGGGCCGCAAAAGGCGCTCTCAACATGTGGCTGGAGACGAGCAACCTGAACACCCCGGGCGTTCGGGCTTACCGGCGGCTTGGCTTCGAGCTCTGTGGGTTTGACACGACACTCTACGACGGCACACCCGCATCGGGGGAAACGGCTCTTTTCTTTGCCCGTCCGATTCCGAGCGGCCTTGCCTGACGTGGCGGGGAGGCGTGCCTGCATCACCCGGAACACGACAATGAACACGCGTCGCACGAACGCGCCGTGCGCAGCGCCAGCGCGCCGGTGGGGCAGGCCTCGGCACAACGCCGCGCGGCGTGGCGCAACCCTTCCGCTAGCGGTTTGCGGAACGGCACTGCCACGGCGACGTCGAAGCCGCGGCCGATCATGGCCAGTCCCAGCGTTTCGCCCGCCGCGGCGGCGATGCGCACGCAGGCGTCGCAACTAATGCATTTGCCGGGCTCGTAGACGATCTCGGGATGGGACAGATCTTGCGAGAAGCGGCGGCGGGCGCCGGCGAAGCGGTACACGTCCACTTCGTATTCGTTCGCCAGCGATCGCACCAGGCAGCAATCCTGCTTGCGGCAGCCGCAACTCAGGCAGCGGCGGGCTTCGCGCATGGCATCGTCCGGAGGCAAGCCGCGCTCCACTTCGTCGAAGGTTGCCGTGCGCTGTTCTATCGGGATCCGCGGCGCCGGTACGCGGGCGGATCTCTCGATGGCGCGGAAGATGGCGGCCCGCTCCGCGTCGTCGATCGGCCGCATCGCGATGCCGGTCACGGACGGTTCGCCGGTCACTGGTTCGCCACTGAGGTACTGGTGGATGGAGGTAGCGGCGATTCGGCCCGCGGCGACCGCCCGTACGGCGAGGTCCGCACCCAGGACCGCGTCTCCGCCGGCGAAGACTCCGGGTAGATTCGTGGCGAGCGTCCTTTCACCGGCGGCAATGCCCCATCCGGTCACGCGCAGGCCTTCGCGTTCGGCGAGCGAGCGCTCCACGGCCTGGCCTATAGCCGCGATTACAGTGGAACACTCGATAACGAAATCGGAACCTTCCACCGCGCACGGTCTGCGCCGTCCGGAAGTATCCGGTTCGCCGAGCGTCATACGCCGGCAGGTCAGCAGCAGACCGCGGCCGTTTCTTTCGAGGCGCACCGGCGCCACGAGCAGGTCGATGTGCACGCCTTCGGCCTCGGCAGCCTCCACTTCCTCCATGGCGCAGGGCATCTCCTGCCGGCCGCGGCGGTAGAGAATGCGCACGTTTTGCGCGCCCAGCCGCACGGCGGAGCGGGCGCAGTCCATGGCGGTGTTGCCGCCGCCGACCACCACCACATCGCGGCCGAGTGAAGCCGGGTTGCCATTGGCGACGAGTTCCAAAAACTCGACGCCGGCGAGCGCATTCTCCTCGCCCTCGCAACGGAGACCTTGCGCGCGCTGCGCTCCGATCGCCAGGAAGACGGCGTCATATTGTTTGCGCAACTCGCCCAAGGTGAACTCCCGGCCCCAGCGTGCATCCATTTGGAACCGCGCGCCCAGCCTGCGTACGGCGTCGATCTCCGCGTCCAGCGCGTCCTTCGGCAGGCGGTAGGCGGGGATTCCGTATCGCAGCATGCCTCCGGGCTGGGGATGCGCGTCGTAGAGTGTGCAGGCGTGGCCTTTTTGCAGCAGATACCAGGCGGCGGCCAGCCCTGCGGGACCCGCGCCTACGATGGCGACCGACTTCCCGCTCGAGGGCGCGCGCGGCGGCGTGTATGGCGCGGCCGTGGCGAGGTCCAGATCGGCGGCGTAGCGATGCAGCGCGCCGATGGACAAACCCTGATCGAGATCGCAGCGGCGACAGCCTTCTTCACAGAGGCGCGGACAAATGCGTCCGAGAGAGCCGGGCAACGCCAGGCGGTCGGCGATTACCTCGGTGGCGCGGCGATGGTCGCCCGTGGCGATGCCGTAGACGAAGCCCGGGATGTCGAGACCCGCCGGGCAGCGGGCCGCGCACGGCGCTACGCATTCGCCGGCGTGATCGGAAAGCAGCAGTTCCAGCGCCATCTTCCGGGCAGTGCGTATGTCGGCGCTGTCCGTGGTGACCACCATGCCCTCCGCGACCGGCATGGCGCAGGCGGGCGACAGCGTCCGCCGGCCCTCGATCTGTACGGCGCAAACGAAGCACGACGCCGCAGGTTCAATGCCGGGGACGTGACACATGGTTGGGATGCGGATGCCCAGCCACTGCGCCGCCGCGAGCACGGTGGTTCCGGGTTCCACGCCGACCCTCCGGCCGTCGATGGTGAGGGTCACCATGGATTATTGAGCCTCGGGCTCGCTTCGCTCGCCTGCGCTGGCAAGAGTGCCAGCGCGGCAGGCAAGTGTGCCTGCGCCACGTCGATGGCGTCGTCCTGGCAGGCCTGGCGGCACATATCGCAACGCGTGCAGAGGCGCTGATCGACTTCGTGCTTTTCGTATGGACGATACGCGATGGCGCCGACTGGACAGGCCTGCGCGCAGAGGGTGCAGCCGATGCAGTTGTCCGTGACGCGGTAACGGATCAGGGCAGGGCAGCGCCCGGCGGGACAGCGTTTCCGGTGCAGGTGGGCTTCGTATTCTTCGCGAAAGTAGCGGAGCGTGGTGGTCACCGGATTGGGCGCGGTCTGGCCCAAGCCGCAGAGGCTGCCGCGGCTGACGTAATCGGCGAGGGTCTCCAGCTTTTCGAGGTCGTCACGGCGGCCTTCGCCCGCGCAGAGCCGTTCGAGAATCTCGAGCATGCGCTTGGTGCCGATACGGCAAAAGGTACACTTGCCACAAGATTCGGCTTGCGTGAATTTCAGGAAGAAGCGCGCGATGTCGACCATGCAGTCGCGGTCGTCGAGCACCACGAGGCCCCCCGATCCCATAATGGCGCCGGTCCCGGCCAGCGCCTCGTAATCGATGGGGGTGTCCGCGAGGCGCGCCGGGATGCAGCCGCCGGAGGGACCGCCGAGTTGTACGGCCTTGAATTGCCGGCCGTTCTTGATGCCGCCGCCGATCTTCTCGACGACTTCGCGAATGGTGACGCCCATGGGCACCTCCACCAAGCCGCCGCGGTTGATCTTTCCGGCCAGTGCAAAAACCTTCGTGCCCTTGCTGGTTGCGGTTCCGAAAGCGGCGAAGGCGGCGGGGCCGTGGCGGACGATCCACGGTACACAGGCGAGCGTTTCGACGTTGTTGATAATGGTCGGCTTGCCGCGGAAGCCGCGTTCGACGGGGTATGGCGGGCGCAGCCGCGGCATCCCGCGCTGCCCTTCGAGCGACTGGATCAGGGCGGTCTCCTCGCCGCAGACGAATGCGCCGGCGCCTTCGCGCACTTCCAGATGCAGCGAACCGAGGTATCCGCGCTCACGGGCTTGAATGATCGCGGCGCGAATATGGCGCACGGCCAGCGGGTATTCGGCGCGGATATACAAGTAGCCCTCGGCGGCGCCGATGGCGTACGCCGCAATGGCCAGGCCTTCGAGGACGCGGTGCGGATCGGATTCGAGCACGGCGCGATCCATGAATGCGCCGGGATCGCCTTCGTCGCCGTTGCAGACCACATACTTTATGGGATCTGGCTGCGCGCGGCCCAGGGCCCATTTGCGACCGGTCGGGAAGCCCGCGCCGCCGCGGCCGCGCAGGCCGGATTCAGCGATGGCGGCGATTACTTGATCGGGGGGTTGTTGGCGGCAGAGGGCAAGGCCGCGGTAGCCGTCGCGCGCCAGGTAGTCGTCGATGTTGAGGGGATCGATTTCGCCGCAGTTTTCGAGGACGATGCGCTTTTGTTTGGTTAGCTCCGAGGCAGGCGGCCGGCGAGGCCACCGCAGGCTGCGAGCCTGCCCCACTATCAGGCCGGCGGTTTCGGCGGTTACGTTGCTGTAGAAGGTGATACGGCCATCGGGCTCCACGACTTGGACAAGCGGCTCCAGGTGGCACATACCATTGCAGCCGACCGTTTTGACTTTCGCGGACCGTTGCAGGATGTCGCGGATGGGTTCCGCGCCGCTGGCGATGCCGCAGGAGCCGAAGCCGATCCGGATTTCGACTGCGCGGCGCTTCATGCCGTCTCCGTCTCTTCGATATGCGCCAAGGCGACCGAGGCAGTTGCGGGGGTCAGTCGGCCGGCGGTGTGGCCGTCCACCATCAGCACGGGCGCCAGGCTGCAGCAGCCGAGGCAGGCGACTTCGTCCAGGGTGAACATGCGGGCGAGATCGGTGTCGGCGCCGTCGGGGATCGCCAGATAGCGGCGCAGTTCATCGGTCACGTGACGCGCTCCAGCGACGTGACAAGCGGTGCCGTGGCAGACCCGCACGGTGTGCTTGCCGGCCGGTGTGCTGCGGAATTGGCCGTAAAAAGACGACGTACCGGCGAATTGGGCAGGTGTGATTTCCGTGAGTTCGCAGAGGCGGCGGATGGCTTCGTCGGGGAGGTATCTGTAGTGTTTCTGGACGGCTTGAAGGAGGGCTATGGCGTTTTCCTTGCTGCGGCCGTGGTGGGCTGCTAGTTCGTCGATGAAGTTGAGGTCCAGGGGGGCGGGCTTCAGCCCGCGCGGGGCTTTAGCCCCGCTAGCCCCGCTGTTGGGAGAACGAAGGCACGCCACAGAGCGGGGCTTAAGCCCCGCGCGGGCTGAAGCCCGCCCCCCAGACCGTTTTGCGAAGGTGAGAAAGATACTGGCGGCGGCGATCAGGATCCAGGCGACGGCGTTGTCACGGGATTTCCGGGTGCGGCGGGCGTTTGTGATTCTCTTTTGTTCGGTGGCGAGTTTGACGGCCAGCGCGGCGTCGGACTGCACCTGTGCTTGCAGGCTCTTGATCGATTTATCGTCGCGCGGAGCTTGCCGGGTTGCCAGCGCATAATCGGCGAGCAGGATCCCGACGCAGGCCACTACGGCCGCGCCCGCTATCCATCTCCAGCGTGCCCGGTTGCGCGCGGTCATGACAGCTTCACCAAGCGCGTCCCGGCGCGGGGGCATGCGTCGTAGCAGCGCGCGCAATTCAGACAGTTGCGGCGTACCGCCCGCATTTTCTCGATGGCGCCGTAGGGGCAGGCTTCGCTACACAGGCCGCAATCCAGTTCCTTGTCGGGTGTGATGGTGACTCCGCGGCGGGCCAATCGCGTACACCAGGCCAACAGGCCGCCGTAGGGACAAAGGTAGCGGCAATACGGCCGTCCGATGAACATGCCGGCCAACAGAAAAGCGCCGCCGATCAGCAGCATGTAGGGTGCGCCGGTGCGGCGAAAGAAGCCAACGAACGGATCGAACCGGCAGATCACGAAGTCGCGCGTGGCGGCCGGCTTGAGCGCGAAAAAGAGCGCCAGCCCGAGATAGACGTATTTCAGCAGGCCCAGCGCCCGGTCCAGCCGCCGCGGCACCTGGACCGGCTTGATCAGCACCAACTCCTGCAGTGCGCCCAGCGCGCAGACGCCTCCGCAGAAGGCTCGCCCGAAGAACACGGCCATGAGCAGCGGGAGAAAGAAGGTGGCCGTCACCACCATGGGGATCGAGACGCGCGGATCCGTCAACGCCACCGCCACGTTTTGTATGGATCCGATCGGGCACACGCATCCCTCGCGGTAAAAGCCGAAATAGGCTACCGAACCGATGGCCAGCGCGACCAGCGCTTTCCGGCTGCGGCGTTTCAGGACCAGCCATGAGGAAATTCCCATGGCCGCGGCGAGCACCCCGACATCCATCAACTGCAGCCAGGAGCTGCGCGGCAGGGGCTTTTGAACCGGGGGCGTTTTGTAGCCGCCGCCGATGCTTTTTTCCTGAGGGGCTTCGTCGACCGGACGCTGGTAGGGGAGGGTTTGGGCGGGCAGGGGGCCGGTAGCGGCGAAGAGGAAAAACATCGCCTGCAGAGCTATGTGGGGCAGGACTCCAGTCCTGCGGCCGACGTCCACGCCGGCCTGTCTGGGCGCGGCTATCGAAGAGCGGGTCCTGGAGGAACCGCGCAGACCTGGAGGTCTGCCCCACAGGGCTGCACTCATGTCACCGCCTGTTCCACTGGAACGCGAATGAGCGCGTCCTTCGGACAGGCCTTGGAGATGGCGCAGCGGTTGCAATCCACGCATTTGTTATAGCGAATGCGCAGGACAATCGAGCCCAGCCCCAAGGGCTCCTTGCACTGCATGACGCACTTGCCGCAGCCGTCGCACTTTTCCTCGTCGATGAGGTACTCGTAGAAATTGTTGGCGGGGTCCTCGGGATCGGCCTTGCCTATGGGCCGGCGCGTAATGGCGTCGCGCGGGCACAACTTTTCGCTGGGCAGCCCGCGCTCATCCACCGCGCTGGTGATGTTGAAGTAGGCGGGACAAATGTTGCAGCGGCCGCAGCGGGAGTGCTCGTTCACGGCCCGCACGGCCGACAGCGACACGACGCACTCGGTGGTGCAGAGATTGCAAGCGGCCACGCCCACCTCGCCGAGCCTGCTGTTGAGGCAGCGCGCCGCATCCACTTGCCAGACCACTTGCCCGTGCGCTTTGCGGACCAGGAATCCGGCGCCGCCGCCCAGGGTCGCGAGGACCGTCCCGCGCACGGCGTGGTGCAGCAGGTCCCGCCTGGTGAAATGTTCGCTCATAATGCCACCGGTTCAAAAACGAAGATCGCGAGCTTCACGGTATCGGCCACGTGGACGCGCCCGCGCCGGTCCACCGCTACGCTCATGTTTTTGCAGTTCGCATCGAAGACGTCCGATGCGATGACCGCTTCCAACTCACCGCTGAAGCTGTAGACCTTGGCGCGGGGGCCGGCCTTTTCCGTGACGTAAATGCGATCTCGCACGGCTACGTTGGTGGGATTGCAGCATCCGCCGAACCCGGCCGGGTCCGTACCGTGAAAATGTCCAATGTGCCCGAGCAATTCACCGGCGGGCGTGTAGCGCTCCACGCGGTGCTTGCCGGGGTTGGCCGCGTGGACGATGCCGTGCGCGTCCACGCCGAAGTCGACGACGCCGTTGGGGATCAGCAAGCCATTCAGCGGGTTGTCGCGGCCGATGTTGTTGCGGAACTTGCCGGCGGCGTCAAAGCGGCGGATCGCGCGGCTGGTGGCGTCCCCAGCCAATACGTCGGCGTCGACGAAGCCGATGGCCGTGACGCGCCCCAGCAGCGCGTCGTCCCGCCAGGTGTGGACGAGCTTTCCCGCGCTGTCGAAGATTTCGATTTGGCGGATTTGGCCCGTGTATACCGCGCCATCGGGCGCCACCGCCACGGAATGCGCGGGTTGGGAAGTCGACCATCGCCGCCTTAGACGGCCGGCTGCGTCGAAAACGGTGATCTGGGAGTCGTTGGCCGCATAGATGTTACCGGCGGGGTCGAGCGCGATGCCGCGCAGGGAATCGCGGAACTGGCCGGGTCCCGGGCCTTTGCCGCCGATGACGGCCACCTGCTGGTATTGCATGACGCCTCCCTTCTCAAAGACACAAAGGGCGGGGCCTAGAGGCCCCGCGCAGACCTGGAGGTCTGCCCCACAAGATCCAGGCAAATCATTTTGGTCAAATCCCGCAAGACCAGCTTGCCGTCCGACAGAGCCATCGGCGCCCAGACCTCCTGCCCGGCGAGAACCTGCGCGCTGGCGATTTCGTTGTATGCCGTCGTGCCGACTTCGATCAGGTGCAGTTTGCCGGTGTTGCCATCCATTACCAGAAACATGCCGTCGGCCAGCATGAAGCTGCCCAGACCAAACGACGCTTTCCCTTCGCTGGACCAGACTTCCTTGCCTTCGAAATCCAGGCAGGTGAAGAGGCCGCGCTGCTTCTTGCCCACGGCGTACAGATGGCCCTGGTGCACGATCGGCGTGTGCACTTCGGAATTGAACTCGTTGTTCTTGAAGTCGAACAGGCATTCCGTTTTGAAAGCGCCGCCGTTACGCCGCACGCGAATCATGACGCTGCCTGCGTCGTAGCTGGCGGTCATGAACACCCGTTCCCCATCGACGGCGATGGGCGAGGGAGCTACCGCCACGTTGAACTTGCGCGGAAATTCCCACAACAGCTTGCCGTCGGCGGCCGAAACGCCCAGCGGGCCTTGCAGCGTTCCATACAGATATTGCCGCACTCCGCCCAGGGTGGCCGGCATCACCGAAGCGTGCGTCATCACGCGCTGGTTCGGGTTCGGTGTGCGCCAAATCTCCTTGCCGGTGGCTTTTTCGAGCGCTACCAGAATGGCTGCGCCGCCGGTGGCGACCACGATCCGATCGGCTTCCTGCAACGGGCACTGCCCGTTATACCAGGAGGGAATGGTGGCCCGGTATTCCGTGACCAGGCTCTTACGCCAGATCTGTTTGCCGGTGTGGGCATCCAGGCAGTGGAGCACGGCCTTCGGGTCGAGGGAGCAGACGAACCGGCCATCCACCGCGGGAATAGTGCGGGTGATGGCGTGATTCGGACGAATCTCGCGCGGCTCGCGGAACTGCCAGATCGGCTTGCCGTCGGCCAGCGAGCGGCAGTTGACGGACCACTCGGACTTGGCTTCGTCGTAGTCGTGGTGATAGACCCGGCCTGCCAAGATAGCGGCGCCGGCGTAACCTTCGGCCACGGGGACGGACCAGAGCAGGCGCGGTCCGGATACCGGCCATTTGCGTAAGAGGCCGGTTTCCTTGGAGATGCCGTTGCGATCCGGTCCGCGAAACTGCGGCCAGTCGAGGCCACGAGCCGGCGGCAGAACGGCTGCCAGGCCCGCCGATCCCACGCCAATGAGAAAAGTTCGTCGTGTGTACATGCGGAAACGTCTTCTCGACTGTCGAGAAGCACCACACTATGTAGTATATCCCGATATTCAGACTTTGAGATATTGATAATCTAAATAGTGGACGGGATGGGGCGCTCCCGGGCATCTCCCGGGCATCTCCCAATTGCCGGTCTCAAGACTCTGGTATACTGCGGTCGTTCGATATGAAGACAACCATCGCGATTTCGACGGTTCTGTTGGCACTCCTGGCATCGGCGGCGGCCGCCGCGGATGCACGGGCTCCGGACGTCCAGATTGCGGCCGCGGTCCTCGCAGCGCCGGCGGAACTCCGTGAAGGCGCCGCCGTCCTCGGTTACAATCCGCAGGGCGAAGTGGTGAGGCTCCGCGAGGGCAAGAACGAACTCATCTGCCTGGCGAACGACCCCAGCAAGACTTCATTCAGCGTCGCCTGTTACCACAAGGACCTGGAGCCGTACATGGCTCGCGGCCGGGAACTCGCGGCGCAGAAGTTCACTGGGCAGAAACGCAACGACATGCGCTGGAAGGAGGTGGCGGAAGGGAAGCTTTCGCTGCCGCGCGAGCCGCGAACGCTGTACGTGCTTACCGGCGCCGGCTTCGACGCCGCCAGCGGGAAGGTGATCGACGCCTACCTGCGATGGGTTATCTATGTGCCTTTCGCCACGCCGGAATCCACGGGGCTGTCGACCAAGCCGAGCGACAATGCGCCGTGGCTGATGTACCCGGGAACGGCGGGGGCCCACATCATGATCAACCCGCCGAAGAAGTAGGATGCGTCTAAGAGCGGGCCTGCGAGGCCCGCGCAGGCTGCGAGCCTGCCCCACTAGGGCCTTTGTTAGCGCGCGCCGGACAGCAATAACTTGACCGGCTGATACAGCAGGTAGATGGCCCCGGCCGCCAACCAGATCATGGAGCTGACGGAGAACGCCCGCGCGGTGGTGCGCACTTCCGGCGTGCGGTCCAACTGCAGCAACGGACCGCTGGCATTAGCAGCCGTCCGGTCATACAGAAACAGTGGAGCTCCCGCATAGAGCGCAAACACCGGAAACCAGACCGCCGTGATGACCACATTCGCGTCTTTGATCGGCCCGCTGTGCCAAAGGAAGCCGATCGATTTAACCACGTCCGCAATCGCGAACGCCGCCAGCGCGAAATGGCGAATCGCGAGAGCGCGTCCGGCGGACCGGAGTCCGGTCATCAAATCGCGCGAACGCTGAATGGCTGCCTTCCCGGATAACTTTTCCACCACGCAAATCACGGGCCAGAGGCAATCGCCGATCACCCAGCCGGGCCCGAAGAACAACAGCGACCGGGCTTGGGTTACCACCAGAACCGGCATCTTTCTAACCAGCTTCCAGAAGACGCGGAAAGATAGGAACCTTCTGACGCGGGTCTGTTCATCCAAGGCCATGAGCGCGGCGGCTGCACGCAGTACATTGTCCGAGAAAATGAAGAGAATCGCCGCCGCCAGCGGGACCAGCACCACGCGCAAAACGGCAACCGGCAGCAGTTTCCGGCTGAATGCGACCCACAGGCCCGTCAGTGTCAGGATCACCGTGTAGATGGGCAAGAGCAAAAGAGCGTAGGCCGCGAGATGTTGCAGCAGGAACGCTTTCGATCTCCGGAGGGCGAAAAATTCGGCGTCCACCGCGTTGTGAAACCGCTGTGTGAATAGAATGGCGGAGGCCGGCCGGTCCGCGGGATTGCGCGCGAGTCCGGCGAGAATGGCGTCCGATACGTCGCGCGGAATTTTGGCGATACTCGCGGGCGGAGCGGGACTGCCAGTGCGGTGGAATTCGAATAGCTCGCTGGTCTTTCCGGTAAATGGCAGCGCGCCGCAAACCAGCGAATAGGCCACTACGGCCAGACTATAGATGTCGGAGCGGAAATCGATTTCTTCTCCCAACGCCTGCTCCGGCGACATATACGCGGGGGTCCCGATCAAGCTGCCGGGCATGGTATGTGCGCCGGCACTGCTATCGAGCGAGGCCGAGGAAAGGGGGGACGGCGTGGACGCAATGGCGACGGTCTCCGTGTCCTCGGCGGGCGCGGGGATTTTCGGCGGCCGTGGCGCATGCGCCATTTCGATGGTAACCGTTTCCATTTCGTCGCCGGACGGCGTGGGCGGGCCGGGCCGGGGAGCGACCGTCTGGTGTGCGTCGGCCTCCGGCATCTCTCGTAAGCGCGGCGTCCACTCGCCGAGCAAGTTCACCTTAGCCACGCCGAAGTCGAGAACCTTCACGGTGTATCCGCCGCGGCCGTTAGGTTCCAGCCAGATGTTGTCGGGCTTCAGGTCGCGATGCACGATGCCATGCCCGTGGGCCTCCGCAAGCGCCAGTCCGATCTGGTCCAGAAGGTCCGCGATCAGCGGCAGCGCGACTTTCGGATTGGCTTTCTGGAAATCCGAGAGCGTCTGCCCGTCGAGAAATTCCATCACCAGGTACGGCATGTCGCCGCCGGCGGCTTTGGCGATTCCGAAATCCGTGACGTTGACGATGTTGGGATGGCGCAGGCGGCCGCAGGCCTGTGCTTCGCGCTGGAAACGGGCGAGAAACTGCGGTTCCGCCGCCCACCTGGGGGCGATCACTTTGACCGCCACGACGCGCGTGGTGCCGAGATGCGTGGCCAGGTAGACATTGCCCATGCCGCCCGCGCCGAGTTGCTTGTCGATGCGATATTTGGCGTCGAGGATTTCGCCGATCATGGAGCAGTCCAAAAGGTCCTGCCGCCATCATAGCAATCGCCGGATCGCCGCATATCGCGCCGCGAACGTGTTGCGCGAACCTAACTGGGGGAAAGCGTGGTGCGCGGTGGTGGGAAGTATGGTGGGACGGATCGAGTGGGGGGAAGGAGCGGGTCTGGAGACCCGCCGCAGGCGTAGACGCCTGCCCCACCAAGCCCACCCTCTTGCTCCTCAAGCCAGCCGGTAGCGCACACTTCGGCCCACAGGGTCCGGCTGGCACTGAGAAGCGTGAGATCTACCGGCTGGTAGAAGGCACTGACGACCCCTGGCCGGGAAGCGAACCGGAAGCCGCTAGTCCGACTGTGGAGCCGACGGCGGCCACACCAGCGACAATGGCCACGATCGCACCGGTGGACAGGCCGCCGGCGACAGCACCCGCCGCCGCGCCCGCCACCGCTACGGCGCCAATTTTCTTGGCGACCGAGGCGCATCCGCCCTTGGCGACCAGCTTCACATCGGTGACGTTGACGATCTGCGAAGCGCCAGCGACCGTGGGCGCCTGAGTGACGGCGCTGCCGGTAATCTCCACATGGCTGCCCAGCTTATCTTCGAGACCCGCGCCCTGAAGCTGGATGACGACATTGGTGGTGGCGTCGACAATGACGAGCTGGCCATCCTTGCGCAGCAGACAACCGGAGACCTTCGTGGGCGCGGCAGAGCCTTCGGCTTGCGGCTCGAACGCCAGTTCGCGGCCCGTGTCCAGCCGTGCAACCAGCACGCCCTGGCTATTCGACACGCGCACGGAACCCTGGTAGGCCGCGACGACGATGCGGTTCTCTCCGCTGACCTGAACGCGAGCCACCGAACCGGGAGAATCCGGCGTGACGCGCAGGCTATCGGCCTCGATACGGTAGTTGGCGGACTCCAGTTGCCCGGTCCCTTTTTCGAGGATCAGCCGCGATTGGTACACACGGGCCCTCGAATCGGAGGCGAGCTGCACGGCTACGCCATTCTCGAGTTTCAGCCGCGAAGAAGACGCGCTGGTCTCGATCAGGTTGCCGTCGAATAGGGTGGCATTTCCCCATACACGGGCGTGGTCGACTTGAAAACTGCCTTCCGCGACGGCCAGTCCGATGGCAGGCGAGGACGAAAGGCTGAGGCTGACGGTACCGCAGAGCACCAGGGCGAGCAGGGCCTTATTGGTCAATCCGGCATTAGATACGTTCATCATTTTGTTTTCTCCTTAAGTGTCGTCAAATTGATAGATCCCGGACTGTTACGGCTGGTCCGATTTTTGTCCGGTATCCCGGACCATGTAGAGCAGGATGAGCAGGAAGCCGGCAATGCCCGCCCCCCAAAGAAGGAACTCCCGGCGTGTCCGCAGCCACGCTCTCCTGCGCTCTTCCGGCCTTTTGCCGGAATTGGGGCGAAGCATGTCGATTAGGTCGAAAGGTCTCTTGATGAAAGATCGGGACAGGCATTCCTGGCAGCGGTAGGGATAGTAGCCGAACGCGCCGCGCAGGCGTTCCACCGAATGAATCCGGTGGGACCTTCGGAGACGCTCGCTCGCGCACTTCGGACAGGCCGGCCGATCCGGCGCCGCGGGCGGGCTGGCGGCTCGCGGCCGCTTGGCGGGCACTTCCGCGATAACCGGTTTTCGGATTTCCCGCACCGGCGGCGCGCTCTCGACGACGAATTCTTCATAACTCGAATCCGTGCGCATGGCGGCGGTGGACTCGCGGAAGAAGAACCCCGCCCTGGTGGCCCTTTCTTCGCTCGGCCGCAGCACCAGCGCCACTTGGAATGGAGCCCCAAAATAGCGGAAATGAATCTGCCGGTCGCGGTCTGAGAGGAATATTTTGCTAGCCACGTGGGAGTGATACCAACCCAGCGGTTGAAGGCCGCTTAGATCGGCGTCTGTCCTGGGCGCCGCGATCAGTTCCGCAAGACGCTTCTCGTCGCTCGCCGAGAGGACGAAGCCGGGTCCCATGGCATGCTCACAGCGGAGCGGCCTATACGCCTCTATGTGGATACGGCCCAGCTCGTTGCGGCCGAACAGCACGCCGCCGGTCTCGCGCGCGTCGCGCGGAGAATTGAGGGCGCCCTCCACTTCCCGCCGGATCTGGTCGAGTACCGCACCGGAGCAGTCGATCCGGAAAGGGCACTGAGGAACGCGGAAGGTCCGGGTGGCCCCCGGCGGGCCGGTCTTGACTTCGTTGGTGTCGTGCACTTGCACTTGATAGGGGATCATACCGAGTCACCATGGGCGCGCAACTCTAATACGCACCGTCTCCAGTCAGAACAGTGTGAACTGTCCTCGTTAGTATGTGCAGGTCCAGCCAAACAGACCAGTTCAGAACGTAGTACTGATCGAAGGCCACCCGTTCCTCATAAGTCGTATTGTTTCTGCCGGACACCTGCCAGAGACCCGTGAGGCCGGGTTTCACGCGGCAGTATGAAACGTAATATTCGCCGTATTTCTCGACTTCCGACGCAACGATCGGCCTGGGCCCGACCAGGCTCATTTCTCCCGTCAGGACGTTGATAAGCTGCGGCAGCTCATCCAAACTGGATCTTCTCAGCAACTTCCCAAGCCGTGTGACTCGCGGGTCGTCTTTAAGCTTCTGAGTCAGCCGCCACTCTTCGGCCAGGGCCGGATGGGCCGCCAAGTGCCGGTTCAATACGGCGTCTGCATTCCGCACCATGGTCCGAAACTTCCATGCCCTGAATACGCGCGAGCCGTTTCCGACGCGCACGTGGCCGTAGAATACAGGGCCCCGCGACGTGAGCTTGATCAGACACCCGATGACGCAAAACAAAGGAACGAGGAGAGGCGCCAGGGCGGCCACTACCAGGAGATCCAGGGTCCTCTTGACGATCCGCGCAGGCAAGTGGAGAAGGTTGTGGCGAATTTCCAGCCCCAGCATCCCGCCGAGATCGGTGGCCTCCACGCATAAACTGGACATACCCAGCAGGTCGGGGATCACTAACACTTTGTCAAACGCCTGACCGCATTTCTGCAGCACTTCCAGAAGTCTCACGCGCGACAGCCCGGGCATAGCCAGGACTCCATAGCCCAAGCGCGCTTTGGATGCCAGTACCGGCGCTAAGGCCAGCCCGCCAAGAATCGGTACGCCGTGCACATGCGTCGCCGCGGAGACGCGGTCGTCCAAAATGGCGACCGGTTTCAGACCTAGCCCGGGGGTTCTTAGGAGTGCCCTCACCACGCTTTCTCCGGATTTCCCCGCCCCTAGGACGACCACGCTACGTCCGAACCAATGCCGCGGTCCGCAGATCCTTCTTACCGCGGCACGGGCGGGCGGCAGTGCCAGCAATACCAGCAGCCACGTAAGCAGCGCAACGCCGCGCGGAAAGCCGCGGGCCTCTTTGAGCAGGAAGGTGCTACCGGTAAAAATGAAGAAGGCGAGTGTGGTGCCCGCCACGGACCGGCGCAGCTCCTGAATGGGATTCAATCCCACGACCTGGTATAGCCCGACGCCGACATATACGGCGATGAACAACAGCAGGAATGGCCAATACGCGGCAAATTGCGACAGGTTCGCGGTGGGCCGGACCAACGTCCAAATGAAAATACTCGCAAAGAAGGCCGGGATCAGAACGCAGGCGTCGGTGAAAGCAAGAACGCCGACGGTGAGGGCGGCGGAATCCCGGTATGAACGTGCCGCCAGTAACTCGCGGCGCATGCCAATCGCCGACTCGAACCAGACGCCCGCGCCAGCGGCTTGGTCTATCGTGGTGATCGTTGTGCTCATATGAATCCGTTCCCGATAACGCCTGACAATATTCGATAGCTACTCCGCGGCGACCCTCGGGTAAGCGGGATCGTATGCGCGAGCACCGGGCGAGAACGCCGCAGCCTCGGCAGCCTCGCGCAAGATAAGCTCAAACCGCGCGCCGATGGCATGAATATCGAAGGTTGTGGCGGCGTATTGACGCGCGTTCCCGGCCAGCACCCGACGGATATCCGGATCCGCCGCCAGCCGGCGCGCCGCATCCGCAAAACCGTGCGTGTCGTCGGGGTCCACGGTGAAGCCCGCATTTGCCCGTAGCAGCGTCCGTGCCGCCAGGTTGGTCTCCGGCGCCGCCAGTAACACTGGTCTGGCGGCGCAAAAATAACTGAGCACCTTGGACGGGACCGCAAAGACTCCGGCATCCTTTTCGATTACCGCCAGCAGAACGTCGGCCGCGCCTAGCACCTCGGACATTTCAGAATAGGACTGGAAATCCATGAGGACCAGATTCCTCCGCGGAGGCTGCCGCTCGAGCCACGCGCGGCCCAATCCCTCCGATACCACTACGACGACGGCATCCTTGCAGTCGTCGAGAGCCATAGCCAGCCGGTAGAGCAATTCCGGCTTGTGCTTGAGTCCGAGCGTACCCGAGTAAAGGAATACGATCTTGTCCGAAAGATTATGGCGAGCGCTCCAGGCATTGCGCCTGGCCGCTGGAGTGAGATCTTCCAAGGGCGCCCAATTTTCGACGACATAGTTCCGGGCCGGCCGAAAGCCCATCCGCGACGTAGCACTAAGGAAGTCGGGAGTAATGAATACCACCGCATCGCTGCGCTCGCACACGTGCCGTTCCAGGCGGTCGTAATGCCACGCCACGGGCGCGCCGCAACGCCCTACTTTTTTGATGAGTACGTTGCGCACGGCCATACAGTACAAATCCTGCATCCAGTGAACGAAGGCGATCCCTTTCCGGCGGCACTCGTTCATTAAACAATGCTGCACATCGATGGGAGTATTCGCGGAAAGAATCGCATCGGGACGATGGTCCCGGATGAACGCCGTTAGCGCGCGGGCGTATTGCCGGTGGGCGAAGTGCCGTTTCAGCATCGAGTACTTTTCGAGCGGCGCCCCCAGGGACACCGGCACGGGGTGGAACGAGGGCGGATCCTGCGGCGCGCGCCGCAGCGGTCCTTTCGGTCCGGGCAAATCCTCCAAGTACAGGTGCGACACGGAATGGCCGCGTCCAGCCAACTCGCGGCTGAGTTGTACCTGGAAGGGGTGACCCGCGAAATCGTGAACCAGGATATGCATATATCGTCCCGCTATCAGTAGCCAGACGCCGTGAGTTGTAACTCCTCCGCGGGAAGAGCCAGGCTTGCGCGGACCTGGCTCTCGATCCATGGATAGGTGCGGGCGAGCCCCTCCTCCAGCGAAATAGCCGGTTCCCAGCCGAGAACCGCCCGCAACAAGGCATTATCGGAGTTGCGTCCACGCACCCCTTGCGGACCGGGCACGTGCTTCTTGACGATGCGCGCGCCGGCGATTCCGGCCACGACGTCAGCCAGTCGATTAATGGTCACCATGCGGTCCTGGCCAAGATTGAGCGGTTCGTGAAAGTCGGATCGCATCAGGCGGTAGATTCCTTCGAGGCAGTCGTCGATATAGCAGAAGGAACGCGTCTGTTCTCCGTCGCCCCAAATCTCAACCACGGGATCGCCGGTCAACTTGGCGAACGCCACTTTGCGGCACATGGCCGCCGGGGCCTTCTCGCGTCCGCCTTCCCAGGTCCCCAACGGGCCGAAGATGTTATGGAATCGGACAACGCGCGTTTCCAGGCCATAGTCTTCGCGGTAGTGAGCGCAGAGGCGCTCCGTCACCAGCTTCTCCCAGCCGTAGGCGTCCTGCGGATAGGCGGGATAGGCGTCGGATTCCTTCAACGGCGTCACATCGGTTTCGGTCTGTTTGAACTCCGGATAAATGCAAGCGGACGACGTATAGAAGTAGCGCTGGGCGCCGTTGACGCGCGCGGCCTCCAGGGTCTGCCAGTTGATCAGCGCATTGTTGTGCAGGATCTGGGCGTGATGGGATGAAATGAAACCCATGCCGCCCATGTCCGCTGCCAGCGCATAAACCTCGTCGATGTTCCGGGTAGCTTGCAGGCAATTGTCCCAGCGGCGGAGATCCAATACCTCGAACTCGTCGGCATCCGTCCGGGAGTATTCAGGGTGCTTAATATCGACTCCCCTCACCCAGAAGCCGCGCTGCTTCAAGTAGGTTGCAAAGTGGCTGCCGATAAAGCCGCCAGCTCCGGTAATAAGAACACGTGTCGTATCTGCCATGGTAGTTATTCCTATATTGAGTCGGTGACGTCCGATTAGCCGTCCCGTGTATTCGATTTTGAGTTGCTCGGTGGCCAGTTGGCGCCTATGCGGCGCAGGTTGACCCGGCCCCTGGGGATCTAGTGGCCCGTGGGCATTTCCATGGGGCGCCTCCCTACCAGCATGTAGACGTCAAAGGAGCATCCGTCGGCGACTGCCTCGACGTTTCCGGAAATCGGTCTGACAAACACGATGAAGTTCTCCTGGACCGCGTTGGCCGCGGAGGGGCCGACCGTCATACGGCTCGATCCTCGATTCGTGAGTTGCACATTGAGTTGGTTCAAGTCGCCCGCGGCGCGCCCCAGATCGTAGCGCACAGTGTCCGTATAGTATCGGGAATCCGTATTATTCCCTAAACCGGCGATAATAGGGTTCGCTCCCGTGCAAGATCTTACGGTCTTCAGGGTCACATCGCTAATGTAGCTGCCGCCAGGCAAGCTGGTTAGCACGATCCCGCTATCCCCAGCGCCCGCTGCGATATTCGACGGCGGAATCGCGCCTTCGTCTATCTGCCAGCATCCATTTGCGTTCACGCAGTCCCCGGCGCCACCGGCAACCTTGGTTACGCGATGCTTTATCCAAATCGGCTGGGTGGACATGGACACATTTGTCGCGACGCCGGAATCTTCGTCGCCAGTCATCATCCAACTGTTGACCGTGTCTGGCCAGGCGCCGATGAACAGAGCATCCGCGCCCGCAAGGTTTCTGGAATGGGCGAACTTCGGGCCTTTGCTATGAAAAACGACATTCTCGATTCTAAACAGGCTTGGCGTATGCCCATATCCCGTGTTGTTATTCCACCAAACCCTGAGCGGCCACCGGTTGTCCACCCCAATTGTCGAGTTTCTTACCGTGACGGGCCCATGCTGTGCGATCTGGATGACGCCGTTCGGATCGATTCCGGGAACAGAGAAGGAGTATTCCAATCCCGCCGAAGATGGGACAGGCCGGTCGACCTTCACGTGTTTTGCATCGAGGACACCTTGAACGGTATATGTGGCGCCGTTGATATTTATCGGCTTTCCGGTCAGCCAGCCCACGGCTTTCGATCCCATAAATGCGGTTCCGGACGCTAACGTCACTGTATTGCCGCCGTCCGCGGTAACCGTCCCCGCATAGCCCATCCAATCGGACCAGGTATATCGAACGTTGTCGATCACGACCGGTTGGGCTTGCGAGGTCATCCCCGCTTGTATCCGGGCATTCTTGAACAGGGCGTAGCTATCCTCGACATTGACGCCTGCGATGGTGATGGGAGCGTTGACATTGGGACCCTGGACAAATGCCGCCTCGGTGGCGCCGCTGATATCGGAGCCGCAGCAGAAGTTGTAGCCCGCGTTGGCGCGAACGCCCGCCTTCACCCCCCAGAAGCGCGTGTTAATGAAAGTAGTGGAGGCAGTATCATAAGCGTCGGAATAAAAACCGTCCTCCGCCAGGCCCGTGGCCGCGCAGTTCTCCAAGAGATAGCCTTCGCCGTTTTTGGTGCTGTAGCTCCGCCCCCAAAACGATCCCACCGCGTTGTACACAAACCACCCGACCGTAGGCCTTGTCGAGTCGGGCGTAGTGACGACGATTTGCCGCAAGGTATTCGATGAGTTGATGGACTTGACACCCGGAAGTCCCGTCAGCTCACCGGTAAAAAAGACATATTTGAGATATTCCGCGCCGCCAGAGACCTGCACAGTGAAGTTGGAGAAGGCCATGTGGCGGCAACTTTCTAACCTGAACAGGGGAGAGACGGCGTCTCCGCTCCAGTAAAACATCGTTCGAGAAGGTCCATTGCCGTCAAGGCTGCCCCCATCGCCGTTGGAGAGAACGATGGTCCGGTTCAGAAGGTACGCGCCTGCCGGCACATAGACGGTGTTATATGGCATGCGGCCATACCAGGACGCAGACACTTTCGCGGTCAACGCTTCGGTCAGCGCCGCCCAGGCGAATTCGGCCGCAAGGTCACAGCCATCGGATACCGTCGCCGGGACAAACGAAAACCTGGCGTGCGCTGTCTTACAGTTCGCGTCGTTGGTGGGGCCGAAGAATCCGGACAAAGGGTGGCTCATACCGTCGGCAATATTACGATCCGGTGGAACAAATTGTTGGGGCGTCAGAACAGCGTCCATGCGATCCTGTGAGTAGAGCTTCAGGGTGACGAACAGCACGGTAAGGCATTTTGTCATGACTGGACGCAAGCGACGGGCTTGACACCGTTCAGAGGCGCATCCAGCCGCCGATCGCGCAGGAAAGTTGCCGGATTACCTGCCCATACCTGATACGCGGAGACACTCCTGGTTACGACGCTGCCGGCGGCCACGACGGCGCCCCGGCCCACCACAACTCCCGGACACAGTATGGCCTTCGCGCCTACCCAACTGCCGTCCTGAACCGTGATGGACTTGCGAAACAGCTTCATGTTGGGTTTTGTCCAGTCGTGGTTACCGGTGCAAAGATAAGCCGCTTGAGAGATGCACACATTCGAGCCGATTTCGACAGGCGCCAGATTGTCGATCCAGAGGTCTTCGCCCAGCCAGCAGAAGTCCCCCACGCGCAGGTACCATGGAAACTTGACCCGCACGCCGGGCTTCATGTAGACCCCTTTGCCGACCTTGGCTCCGAAGAGGCGTAGCAACCAGCACTTCAGTCCGGACAACGGAATCCAGTACGAACGGAGGACCGGCAGGCCAAGGAAGTACCACAACGCCTGGACCACCCAGGGCCGCCCTTTATCGTACTCGCTGTTATCCGGTTGCGAGAGATCGACGTCTGTGTACATGAGCACCCCGCTCGCCCGGCTATTGCGCCAACTCGAGTTCAGGCGGCCGCTCGCCGATCAGGTCCTTAGGAAGCGGCCTGCGCGCGAGGATCGACCCCAACGTGCGGGCCAAGCGCTCTCCGCTTTTCTCCCATGAGTAGTCCGTAACCAGTTCGCGAGCGTTTTTACCCATTTTTGTTCGTAATGCCGGGTTTGAAAGCAGATTGACAATCGCCCCGGCAAATAGCTCGGGATCGCGAGGGACCGCCAAACCAGCGCCCCTATCGGCGACTTCCGCAGCGTAGTTAAGGCAGTCGCTTACTACGCATGGCAGCCCTGTCGCCATCGCTTCGAACAAGGCGTTGCAGAAGTTCTCTGTGTGCGATGGCATGACGAACAGGTCCGCATCAACCAGCGCCTCCTGCTTCAGCCGCAAGTCCGTAATGGGCCCTGTCACGACCGTGTGAGTTGCGACGCCATGCTCGGAAAGCCAGTTACGGACGGTGGTTTCGAAGGACGGCGGATCGGGCGGGCCTATCAGGGCCAGCCGGGCTTCGGGAACGGACCGCGACACTCGTGCGAATGCTCGAATCAGGAGCTCGAGATTCTTGACCGCCGCCAACCGGCCCAAGTAAAGGATCAGCGGACCTTGGGCGCCGTGGAGATGTTGCGACCGGAAGCGGCCGCGTTCCGGAAGCGATTCGAAACTCTTCAGAGATACACCGTGTGGAATTACGACTGTGCGGTCGGTGAGACCGAGCGCCAGCGTCTCTCTGCGTTCGCCCTCCCCGGTACAGATCACGGCGGATGCCCCTTTCAAAATACGGCGCGCGATCAGCTTGTCGTAAATCCACTTCTTGCGGCGGCCGATGCGGCGCATGAACGGGCTCAACACACCATGGGGCCACAGCACATACGGCTTGCGCCATAAGCGGGCCAGCAGATAGCCGGCCAGAACTGGGAAAGAATAGACCGAGTGTAGCGCAATAACGTCTGTATTTCGCACGCGCAAACCGACGCGCCGAAAGACGGATGGCGCGAAAGCGTATTTGCCCCAGGAGCGCAGGGATAGGATACCGAACGATCCTGGTCCGTTACTCGTTCGCGTGACGGTTGGAACGGCGCGCAGCGCGACGCTCCCATACCCGGGCGGCGCCGGTCCACCCGACACGAGCACGACAGCAGCGCCGTTGGCAGCCAGGCTTTGGCCGATCTTGGGAACACAGGCGATGCCCACCCCCCCGTTCCGGGGCCACGCGCCTTCCACGAAGTTGAAGACTATCATACAGGTTTCTGGTCACTCGTTGCGGTTGGCAGATCCGCCGCAAAGGCGCCGATCGACGAGCCCATCTCGTCCTGTACCGTCCCCTGCGGCAAGAGTGCTTCGAGCTCCTGCCACTCCACTGGCGCCGTGCCGAGTTTTTGGACGACAAGGCTCGCGGCGATGTTGGCAAGACCCGCGGCGTGCGCCGGTTCCAAACCGTAACCTATTGCCGCGGCCATGGTGGCGATCACCGTATCGCCGGCGCCCGACACGTCGAACACTTCCTGGACAAGGGCCGGCAGGTGTAAACCTCCGTTCCGCGAGATTAACGTCATGCCGTCGGCGCCCTGTGTGATGAGCAACAGTGGACACTGGAGCGCTTCCCGAAGACGCCCCGCCGACCACGCCACATCCCCCTCCGGTATTCCCAGCGCCGGAAGAGCTCCGTGGAACTCGCTAAGATTAGGAGTGATGCACGTCGCTTGGCGATAGAGGGAGTAGCTGCTTTTCTTTGGATCCACAAAAACCGGGATCTCCCGCGCGGCGCACCCTTCGATCACAGACCGGGTCAGCCCGGCACTTAAGACACCCTTGGCATAGTCGGAGAGAATCACTGCGTTAACGGCGTGATGACGCACCGCGGCCCAAAAGCGATCCAGCAACTGTTGGCGAGGATGATCGGGGATTTCGTGCGTGGATTCCTGGTCGAGTCTGACGATCTGGTGGGTGCCGCACATGACGCGGGTTTTGCAGGTGCTGGGACGAGCGCTATCCACGACGACGCCGGTGGTGTCCACGCCGCGAGCCGAAAGCACTTCGATCAGACGGCTCGCGGCGGCGTCTTGCCCAACCACACCAAAAACATGAGCGCGCGCCCGCAGTCCGGCTACGTTGAGCGCAACGTTCGCAGCGCCGCCGGCAGCGGCTTTCTCACCCGTCATGGTAAGCACGGGGACGGGCGCTTCAGGAGAGATGCGGCGGACATCGCCGAAGACATACCGGTCCAGCATGAGATCGCCCACCACCAGAACGGTGACGCCGGAGAAACCGCAGCGCGGCATTCCGGTGGCAATGATGGGAGGGATCGGGCGCCGGGTCATTCCGCCCTCCGCGAAAACCGGGCGTCGATCGTCTCGCAAATGATGTGATAGGTCGCCAGATGCAACTCCTGAATCCTGGCTGTGTTTGCCCCCGGCGCGGCCAGCACCCAGTCGCTGTAGTCCCTTGCCCGGCCATAGCTCGGTCCGGTCAGCAAGATGGTGGTGAGGGCACGCTCGCGGGCGGTTTTCATGGCAGCCACGATATTCGGAGAACTGCCGCTGGTGGAAATTCCGAGCGCCACGTCGCCGGGCGTTCCAAGCGCCTCAATCTGGCGCGCGAAGATCCGCTCAAAGGAGAAATCGTTGCCGCAAGCGGTCATCACGGCCGCGTCGCTTGAAAGGGCGACGGCCGGAAGGGCTTGCCGATTCGAGCGGAATCGAACCACGATCTCGCCGCAAAGATGCTGTGCGTCCGCGGCGCTTCCGCCGTTTCCGAAAACCAGCAGCTTGCGATGCGCCGCGAACGCATCCACGATCGCGGAGGCGGCCGTTTCGATCGAAGCCGGATAGCCGCTGGCGGCCGCCAGCAAGAACACGTTGCCGATTTCTTCAAGTGTATCGGCCGTGGGTGAGAACCCTATTTCGTCGGGGCGGTCCAATCTTGTTCGTATCATTTTCGTATCATTTTCTGGGCTGCCAGTAAGAGCCTATAGAGTCAGAATATTTGTGGAGGTCCTGCGGGGCGGCGCCGCTTCAGCCAAGCCCAGTTTCCGCAACGCCGCGTCGAAAACGTCGTCAACGGATATCTGAGACATGCAAGGGTGGCCCGAGAGGGGACAAACCGGCTGCCGGCACCCGGCGCAAGGCACATCGCGATAGAGAACCGTATGCCCCGTGCCCAAGGGTAGCCAGCGCCCGAATTCATCGTAGCGGCTGAGGATCACCAAGCTGTCGGTGCCGACCGCGGAGGCCAGGTGCATGGGGCCGCTATCCACCGTTATAGCCAGGCGGCACAGCGAGAGCAAAGCAGCCGATTCCTTAACCTGAAACGCGCCGCACGCATCGATGGCGTATGGGGCGGCGGCGAACAGCGAGGCCGCGCGTTCCTTGTCTTTGGCTCCACCGACGACCACGATATCGGCCCGCGGAGCCAGCCGCGCGATAAGTTCCTTCACATGCGCGATAGGCCAGTCGCGCGCGGCCAGGTTGCTAAACGGGCAAACGGCCACGAGCAGGCGTCCTTGGCCAGCCCCTCTCAGATTCAGCCATGTGCGGACGGCAGAGACGTTCAGAGCATCGGGAGCCAGCAGTGGCAGCGCTGCGTAACGGGAGAATTCATGGGCTGCGTTCTCCCCCGCAAGACGCTTAAACCTCAGATAAGACTCCCGGCGCAGCGCCCCGCCGATAGACGTTTCCCGGAGTTCCTCCTGGCTCATTGGCCTAAAGCCGATCAACTCGCGGACTCCCGCGGCGCGAAAAAACAAGGCATCTCTCCGCACCTGGGCGGGCGTTCGCGGGGAAGGCATCAACGAGACGCAATAGCGGGGGCGGTAACGGCGGAGCTGGCGGATGGCTCCCGCGGCGGAACGTAACTTTCGCACGGCGCTTACCTGCCCGAGGAAGTTAATATTCGTTTTGGCCTTCCAGACCATATCGAACACACTGGCGGGCAAGACATATGTGTTATTGTCGTACCGGCTGACCAGTATATAATCCGAGCACTCCGGCAAGCGCTCCCGAATGGCGCGCAGCGCCGGGAGCGACACGATGGAGTCGCCTAGAGATCCGATCTGAAACACCGCTACCTGTTCGGCCAAAGCTCTGTCCCTCTCGCTACCCTCTGGCAGTGGCCATCCGGCTGCCGAGCAATCGCACGGTAAGCCACAGCAGTAAACCCGATCGAATAAAAATAATTGAACTGACTACCGGCTCCCCTTCCAGAAGATGTACTAGCTGGGGCATGAGTATCGCATACGCAAGAGTCCGAATTCCTTCCTTGCCCAAAACGGCGCACGACAAATACAGTACGCGGGCGCCGACGCCGATCAAGAAAAGGCCGACGACGATTCCGGGCAGGTGAAAATTCTGATAGACGTCGGAAATCACATGCATCGAGGTATATCCTCCCGGCGGCATGCCCAAATAGTCGCGCTCGAAATCGTCTGTCGGAATGTAAATCGGCTTATCGTGCCATATCTGTCTAGGCACGAAGGCCTGCTCCGGAATGGTCAGATACGCCTGCCCGTATCCAAAGGGCCGTCTTTCCGGTGTGTATTTGATGACCAGCGCCAGGGCGTCCACGCCGAATTGGCGTTGCATCAACGATTCCAATGCCGATTGTTGCAGCCCATCCGTGCGATCGGACGCAAAGTAACTCCAGGCGTACGAGACGCGGGTCAGCACATCCTCGAAGCTCTTCGGCGCGCCTCCGGATTCGCCTATGATCACAAATCGATACACGTTCAGCACGCCAAAGGTAAGCAAGACCGAGGGAATGCCGACCAGGACCGCGTGCCGAAGCCGAAGGCGACGTTTTAGGTAGTGATAACAGATCATGGCTTGCGCCAACGGTTCGAGCAGGAACTGCTTGCTGCCAGTGTAGAAGATGCGCACGACGATCATACTCAACGCCAGCGCGAGCAGCGGCCAAATCGTCAGTGCGTTGTTACTGCGTTTCCGCCGCAGCGCGCTCACGCAGATCGCAACCCAGCCGAAATCGAGCAACGATCCGAGCAGTACCGCAATGCCAGGCACGGGGTCGCTATGAAACCGCCGGCCGGTTTCCTCGGCAACCGCGCCCACGACAAAAGCGCCTTGCCGAAACAGATACAGCCAGGCGCCGAAACCGATCGCCAGGAGTAAGCAAATCCGAAAGGCGGGAATAGTTCGCGGCCAGGATAGGCGCAAGCGCGGAAGCCTTGCCAGCAAGTGCTTCGCGACGCTCGAATAATAGCCCGCGGAGAACGCAAGATAGCCAAGGCTGGCACACCACAGGGCGGTCGGCAGATAGTCGTCGTAGTAGAAGAATCCCAAGCGTGGCACGCCGGGAGTTGCCAGTACATAAACGGCGCGGCAGGCAAAGTACAGGAAGAAATAAGCCGCAACGACGTTGATAATCTCAAACAGATCCTGACCGCGGCTTACCGCCAGTTCGATAAACCGTTGACCGGTCAACGCGAACAGAATCGCGGTGGGCACCGCTTCCGCGAGTGTCAGGTGACATAGCGATAGCAACGCCACGGTCAGGGTACATGCCAACGTCACAATGACGATAAATGCGCGTGCGGGGCTGGTTCCGGAGGTTAACGACTGTGTAACGGCGGTTCGCATAAATTCAGCGGCTATAATGCCGGCCGATTTGGATCGTTGAACGGCGTCCGGGAACATCCGGTGCCTGGAGGCGGCATTGCCGGGCAAGTATTTCATTCGGCGCGCGTAACTAAGGGGGAACGCCGCATCGGCTTGAGGGCCCAGTAGGCGCGGCCTGCCGGGCCGGTAAGTCCGAACGTGAACGAAGCGGCCGCAACCGACGCGACCGTGGCCACTCCAAACCACAGGACAAAGGCATTCCAACTGCTTTTGGTCAGCGAATGGCCGAAGGGCACCAATATCGCCAGCGCGGCTAACCCGCAGGCGCACAGCTTGAGCAGGCTGGCGGCGGATACGTTGGGAAGGATCTCCCGGTTCTCGCGCTGGATGAAGATCATTTGAACTACTTCCGCGGCGGTCCATAACACGGCGATGCCCAGCGGCCCGGCCACCCGGACCGCGGGAATCGTGCCAGCCGCAAAAGCGCAGTACGAAAAGAGGCAAACGGCGGCGGACCGGATGTGGCGGTTGGTGGCATACTGAAGGTCCAGCCGGGTGTCCTTTCCCACGATGACGATGGTGCTCAGCATCATCGCCGCGTATAGAGACTGATCGAAGAGATCCGGGCGTCTGGTCCAAATCGGCAGAATCCTGGGGGCAGCCAGGAAGGCCAGGACCGAACCAACCAGGCCCGCCGCGAAACTGCATTTTTCGTACACATCGTAGACCCGCCGCAAGCGCGGCTGATCGCCGGCGCCGGCCAGCCGCGTGATTTCCGGCCGAACTGTCAAGCGCAGTACGGACACAGCCTGCCTGACCATTCCAAACAGCGCCCTGCAGATCGAGAACACCACCACGGCTTGCTTGCCTAGCATCTGATTCAATACCAGAATCGGGCTCTGAAACAGCAGGAATTGGTTAAGCGTGAAGGCCCCGAACCAGAGGCTCGGCTTTAGGATGGTGCGGGCCACGGCGCCGTCCCAGTATCCGATCGTGGGGAAGGCTTCCGGCGCCAGCCTGCGCAGATCGACAAGGCTGATGGCGGCCATCAGAATGAACGTTAGTAATTGGACTGGCGGAATCGACCACAAAGGCGCGCGGCAGAAGACCAGGAGGCATGTCAGGCAAAAGTAGAGCAGCCGCTGAGTCTGAGCCCAGAGTTGCGAACGGTGCGGATAGCCGACAGCCACCAGCAGGCCATTCAGTTGACCCCAGACGATACCGATGAGGACTTGGGTTGTGAGGCCGATGGCAATCGCCGAAGCGGCAAACCTGGTCATGGCGAGCCCGAGAACCTCGTTTAACGAGAATGTAGCGAGGATACCGGCCCCGGCCAGCAAGCCTGCCGTCACTATGCCCAGACAGATTCGCAGGGCGACGGATTGCATTTGCCTGAATCGCTCCAAATTGCCCCGGTTATACTCGATGCACAGTGCGTTGGTGATAAAAGACTGAAGACCAAAATCCAGGGTAAGGAGCCATGCCGCCGCGGCCGAAAGGGTCAGCCACTCACCATAGACACCGATCCCATAGAAGGCGATATACGCAGGCGGTAAAAGAACCTGGCTAAGAACGTTGACCACTTGCCCCCCGGCTAAGGCCGAGGCCGTCTTGGTCGCCCGCCTCACGATCGCCGATTGAACGCGCCACATCAGATGGGCCTCTTGCAAATCACAATTCCGGCATTAGCGGCCACGGCGCCCGGTACTGGGAGGGACCGGGGCCGATGGCGCGGGTGTGCGGCTTTACCAGGTTACTCGACCCCAGCGATCTCCGCCGGCGGCATCCGCGTGGCCACGTTATTCGGACGCTTTGTAGTACCTGTTATATTTGCCGTAGTAACCGTAGTAGTGATAAGTGTCGCTCATCTCCCTGGTTACTTCATTCAATACCACGCCGATGATGTTAGCCCGGACCCGCTGCAGCGTGTTGAGCGCTGAGCCGATCGCGCTGCGATTGGTCTCACCGGCGCGGGCCACGATCACGACGCCGTCCACCGCGGCCGCCATCTGCAGCGGCTCGGGAAATCCAAGGATAGGTGGAGAATCCACGATAATCAGGTCGTAGTCCGGGGCCGCTTCTTCCAGGATTCGCGGCAGACTGGCGCCGATCAGATCGGCTGCACGCCGGCTCGAAGGACCGGCTGGGAGAATGTCCAAATCGGGGATCTCGGCGATTCTGCCCAACTTCTCGCGCCATAACATGCCGTTTTGCAGCGCGGCGGCCAGGCCGCTCTCCGGATTGATGCCAAGTTTGGTGTGGACGCCCGGACGGCGCAGGTCGCAGTCCACGAGCAAGGTCTTATGTTTCTGTTGGGCGTGGGCAATGGCCAGATGGACCGCGGTGGTGGTCTTGCCTTCGGCCGGTGTAGCGCTGGTGACCATGAGGGACTTGAGGCGGCGGTCGAACGAGCCAAGCATAATGGCGTTGCGCAACGTGCGGACCGCTTCTTCGAAGCCGGTCACGGTGCGGCTGCTGTTCGCTGAAGCGGGGCCTTCGGCGCGCACCAGAGCGGTCGAGCCACCTTCATTTCCCAGCGCCGTTGCCAGGCGGCGGCGCCAAGGCTTCACCAGCGGCAGGCTCCCCATCACATCCGTCTTGAAGAGCGTGGCGATCTGCTCGGGGTCGCGAATCGACTTATCCAGCACGTCGCTCATGACGGCGGCGCCCGCGGCCAGCAAGGTGGAGAATAGGAACGCCAGGGTCGCGTTGAGCGGCATATTCGGGAAGACCGGCTTTATGGCTGCCCGCGCGGAGTCGGCGATGCGAATGGCGCTGTTCTGGAATCCGGCGTTAATGCCGGCTTCCTTAATCTTGCGCACCAGTTCCTCGTAGAGGGTCTTGTCGGCTTCGGCTTCACGCTTCAAGGCCTGATACTCGAAGCTTTTGGCGTTGAGGCGGTCAAACTCGTTCTTGGTTTCGCCCACAGCCTTCCGCAACATGGCCTCCCGGTTTACGGATTCGCGGTACTCGACTTCGACGCGCAGGGCGGCATTCTTGCTGCTCTGCTGCAATTGGCGTTCGATCTCTTCCACCTGAACGGCCGCCTTGCGGTACTCGGGATGGTTGGAGCCGTAGTGCGTCTTGACATCCGCGAACTTTTGGCGAGCGTCGTCCAGCTTGGCGGAGAGCGTCTTCAGGTTCTCGCCCTGCGTGGATACCTGGGCGGCTTCGAGCGAGCCGCTCTGTATGGACTTCCAGGAGGATTCCTTGCGCACACGGTCGGTCTGGGCGTTGGTGTACTCGGTGTTGAGCTGCTCGAGGCGGGCAGAGAGAATACTGGTCTTTTCCTCTGGGTTAATCACGTTCAGCTCCCGCTCGAACTGGACCAATGCGGCCGAGGAGCGCTCCATTTTGGCCTTCAATTCCTCAAGCTGTTTTTCCATGAAGGTGGCGAGGGATGCCGAGGAACGGAAGCGGATGCTGTAAGTGTGCTGCACATAAGAGCTGGCTACGCCATTGGCTACATCCGCGGCCAAACGGGGGTCGGGCGAGCGGTAGCTGATCAACACCAGGTAGGTATTGGGAGGACGGGTGACCCGGAGCTTCTTCAGCAGCACTGGGGCGTCCCGCTCGGCCGCGGACCTCTGCAGCGCCAAGTCGGACGCACCCTTTTCGAGATCGAGGAGACGATATTGCAGGGCCACGGGCCGCAACACCGAATCGGACTGGATCAGCTTGATCTGAGTCGCCAGGAATTGGTCGGCATCGTTGAGCGGCATGCGCGTGGCGTCCTGGCCGATCACCGCAGTGGGCATCTGGCGATCGATGTCCACGGTGGCCGTGGATTCGTAAATGGGCGTCAGCCGGGCCGATATGATCACCGTCGCCAGCACGCAGCCGAAGACGAAAGCGAGGATCTTCCAGCGGTGCCGCCGGAAGATCCAGAGGTAGTGGGCCAGGGGCACGGTCGATTGTTCAGGAGGTTCGACGTCATAGCCGTACCAGGTGGGTTGAACCGCTTGATTTGGGGCGGGTAGAGCTTTTGGTTCAGTCATATTGGTTAGTCCCGGATCCAATGGGTATTAAACGAGAGTCACTTTACTCCTGCATACACCAGGGCGGCGCCGACGCCGCCCCCGATCATCACGAGTTTTTCGAGCGCGCCCAGGGTCATGCGGCGGGTCTTGTTATCGGGGACATAGAGAATATCGTTGGCCAACAACGGCATGTCCGGAGCTTTGCGCTCCATGATCTTGCTCAGCGGGACGGGAATTTCGTTCTTATCGCCATTGCCTTCCCGCCGGTAGATGTAAGCTTCTTTGGTTGCGTAACGCTGCAGTCCCTCGGCGACCGCCAGCATCTTCAGCACGCTCGAGTCCGTGGCGTCCAGGATGGGGTACGCACCGGGCTTTGTGACGTTACCGACGATGAAGACTTTGCCCACTTCGGGGACTCGAATCTCTTCGCCGCCGGTCAGCGGGATATTGAGCTTAGGGTCGGCGGCGTCGATCAACCCTTTCACCGGTATCCGTTGCACCAGCTTGATCTGTGCGCCCTCCGCGCCTGGTTGGGAGCGGCTTACCAGAATCTCGGCGCCCGCTTCAGGGCTCAGACCGCCCGCGCGCGTGATGGCCTCCAGCAGCGTGAGTGGACCGATGGCCTGGAAGGTCAGGGGCGTCTTTACGGCGCCGGCTACCGAAATTGGGCGGCTGTTGTACTCCGCCACATTCACGGTAACGAACGGGTCGACAATCAACTGGTCCTCCCGCAGCGCCGCGGCGATAGTGGTTTCCAGGTCGCTGGGCATCGCACCCTCCGCCTTGATGGGCTTCCGGAGCATGGGCAGACGCACAAAACCATCGGCCCCCACACGTGCGGTCCGCGATAACTCGGGTGCGTCGTACACCGAGATGGATATCAAATCGTTCGCGCCGATGGGCTGCGCCGGGAGGTTCGCGCCTGGCGTTTCGGCCACCGGCAAAGGACGCGTTTGCGCGCTCGCCATGCCCAGCAGAAAGAGAGGAGCGCAGAGCAGCGCGGAAAGAATTGGCTTATTGCCCGGGTCTTGGTTGAACATATACGTTTTCTCGAAGCAAGTTGTTAAGTCGGGATAGCGACGACTGCACCGCCGTAATGGCCTGTTCCACGGCGGCGAAACGCTGATTCACGTATTCCACAATAGGGCCGGCTTGCAGATTTGCCATGATTTCCGAACGGGCGAAGTCGGAAAGATTCCGGGATCCACGCCGGTCGCAAGCCTCTTTGAGGACGCGGTACTCGTCCTGGCTCACGCGAAATACCACCACCCGGTTTCGGGGCTTGGAGGTCATACGAAGATCGGTTGTTTGAAGTTGCTCAAGCGGTGCGCGGCAGTTGTTGCATGCGGGCGCCCGGAAGGGGACGGATCATGTCGCGGTCGATCTCCACGGCCACGGAGCGGCGGAGCATTTCGACGGTCACCACAACCCGTAGAGAGTCCTTTTCGCGGATGAGCACGCCTTCCAGACCGGTCAGCGCGCCGTGATCGATGCGGACGGCCTCTCCGATGTGGATATACGGCCAAGGTTCCGTGGGAAGTCCGGAGGACACTATGGCCTGTATGCGGTCCATCTCTTCCTCGGAAACCGTCGTGGGAGCATTATCGAAGCCGAGAATCGAGGTAATGCCGGGAGTCGTAAGTACCGCGAGACGATGTTGGTAATCTAAGCGGCAGAAAACATAACCGGGGAAAAGGGGCAGATCGACCGGTTTTATACGATCGCTCCACTGCCGGCGGGAGCGGCAAAGCGGAAGAAAGGATTCCAACCCTTTGTTGAACAAAATCCGGGCGGCGCTCTTTTCGTGCCGGGGCTTCGCGGTTAGCGCGAACCAGGGAAGTGAATTAGCAGCCATGGTGATTTCAACCTGCCTTAAGCAGAGCTATCGCTGTCTCAGTCCCACTCTTGAACTTTACTTAAGAAGCATCCCTGAACTATCTAAACCCTCAGTACCTTTAGTACCGGTGGAATAAGGAATAGCATACAATCCGTAGACAAGGCAATGCCTTTTTTGCGGTCCTTTTTCGTCGCCGGATACCAACCAATTGAAACCGCTGACAAATGGCCGGCGGCGTCGGCGGTTATTTGCTTAATTCAAAACAATTTATTTCAAAGAAATGGGTCTACGGCGGGGCTGAAGGATTGCGTTTGAGGTCCCTGCGGAATTGGTACCGCGACGCGAAAACCGGAGGCGTCGAGGCCGCCAAACGTTAACCAGAGATAACACTGCCTGCGCACTGCGCGTATACAGTATAAGCACCATGGGCCGGGACCGCGCGGTGAGGGCACGGGAGGGCGCCGAGCGACTTGGGAGGCGTTGGCCGCCCAGGGGTATCCGGCCAGCATTACTTGGGCATTTGGGCGATGCTCAGATTGCGGTAGGCGATACCGCCCAACGCAGCGGCGCTGGCAAAATTGACCACGGTCATCGCTTTGAAGGCGGCCGGGCTGCGATGCCGCAAGAGGAAGTACTCGCCGGTTAAGACGGCGCTGACCAGGCCGATCTTGGCGCTCGCCTTCCCAATGCCAAAACGCGACTGGCCCAACACCGGATTCGATTCCAGCTTGCCCCATGATGAGGCGCTATCGGCGGCCTCGGCCGCGGTCACTGCCGCGAAACTGGCTATCAAAAACTTCTTAGACCGTGAGGCCAGCGATTCGGCCTGTACACCGGCACTACAAAATAGTAGAATTACAATGCACTTGCGCATCCTTTTCATCTCCTTTACCCGGAAAGCCTGCGTGGAGTGTTTTAGGACCGGCCGCTGTTGCCGCAGTGGCCGGCTCCGCATTTCTGTTCTTCCGCTTCGCCCGGAACTCATCGGCGCAGTCGCATTTGGCCCTGCGCTAGACTTACTCTGGCATATGTGCGGCCGCGTGCCTAGGGGAAGAGCGGGAGAACGGGTAGCATCGCTCCTACGGGTACCAACGTTAGCGCAAGGAAACCGAGGGCGCGCGGCGGGTGAGTGCGTCGTGCGCCACCAGCACTCGTAGTACTGCTGAGTCCGAGCCGGCTTCGGTTACGCGGGCAATCGGGACACTTGGCATCGCATCTCTCAGAGAGGAGAAACAGGATGAAAAACTCGCGTCTCACCAGCGTCGCCTGCATTGCCGTTAGCGCTTTGGCCGGTCTCGCTCAAACCGCAGCGTCTGCCGACAATACCCCGCCGGGTTACGACCTGAAGCCGCAGGCGCTTCAAGACCTGGAGATCATGCAGAAGCATTTCGCGGAACTCGCGGACGCCATTCCGCCCGAGAAATTTACTGGGCGTGCGGGGGAAGGCGTGCGCTCCTTCAGCGGAGTGTTTCTGCATGTGGCCTCGCTCAACTTCTCGCTCGCGCCTACGTTCGGCGCCGCGCCGGTTGCTGGTTTCACGCAGAAGGACTATGAGAAATCAGCCACGGACAAAACCGTGGTCGTCTCCCGGCTGAATCGCAGCAGCCGCGATCCCGCTCTCTGAAACAATATCGACGAAGTGCGCCGAAAGTCGCTGTGCGGATCGGTGGCCGGATCATCGCCGAAACTCGGCGGCGTGATCGATTACCCAATCGCGGAATGTGCGCGGCGGTGTTCCAGTGATATCTGCAACCGCGGATGTAATATATGCCGGCTGGCCGATTGCCGCTGCCCACGCGTTCAGCAGCATATTTATAATTGGCAGAGGCATCATAGTCAACAACTCACGACGCGCTTCGTCCGGCGATATTTCTTCGAAGCGTAGCGCGCGTCCGGTCGCTTCACCGATTATGCTTACCTGCTCGACCTGGCTCAGGGATTGAGGCCCGGTCAGTACATAGTCCTCTCCGCCATGGCCTTCCTCGCGGAGGATTCGG
>Ga0187887_10000379_pt1 | contig 44472 bp, 38 predicted proteins | sample June2016WEW_7_10_FD_132977 | JGI IMG/M metagenome (GOLD analysis project Ga0187887, IMG submission 132977) | Peatland microbial communities from SPRUCE experiment site at the Marcell Experimental Forest, Minnesota, USA - June2016WEW_7_10 | ecosystem: Environmental > Terrestrial > Soil >... | reverse complement strand
GGAAATCGGGCCGCACCTCGGCCCGGACGCGCGACTGTCGTGGGCGAGCAAGGGCTTCGAGCGCCATTCGGGACTGCTGCCACATCAGGTTGCCACCGAGGTGTTGGGCGAGCGATCGGGCGCGGTCTTGTCGGGTCCGACCTTCGCGCGCGAAGTTGGCGCGGGGCTGCCGACGGCGCTGACCGTGGCATCGCGCGACAGTGAGTTCGCCAAGGAGCTCGCGCTGCGGTTGTCGGGACCGAAGTTCCGCGCCTACACCCAGTCGGACATCGTCGGGGTAGAGGTGGGGGGCGCCGTCAAGAACGTGATCGCCATCGGCTCGGGAATCGCCGACGGCATGGGATTCGGCGCCAACACGCGCGTGGCGCTGATCACCCGCGGGCTTGCGGAGATGACGCGGCTCGGCGTCGCGCTCGGCGCACAGCGCGAGACGTTCATGGGTCTCGCGGCGCTCGGCGATCTCGTGCTCACCTGCACCGACGATCAGTCGCGCAACCGCCGGCTCGGGCTCGCGCTCGGCCGCGGCGGCTCGCTCCAGGATGCCCAGCGCTCCATCCGGCAAGTCGTCGAGGGCGTCACCGCGGCCTCCGCGGTGCGTCTCGTCGCCGAGCGCAAGCGGGTGGATATGCCGATCTGTCTCGAGGTGTATCGGGTCATGCACGAGGCGCGTCCGGTGCGCGACGCACTGCAGGCGCTCATGGGCCGAGAGGTGCGGTCGGAGACGGAGTGAGGGCGGCGAGTTTCGATATCGCCCCGCGCGCCATGTCGACGTAATGCCGGTCGCGCTCGATGCCGATGCTTCGGTAGCCGAGCGCATTCGCAGCGGCCAAGGTCGAACCGGATCCCGCGAAGGGATCGAGAATCACTCCGCTTCCCAAGGGCAGCGCCGCCCGCACCACCTGCCGTAGAAACGCCTGAGGTTTCAGCGACGGATGCGGCGCGATGCCGCGCTCGCTGCGCGGCGTCGGTTGCGAGGCAATGACGTCGCCGAAAGGCCGCGCCGCGCTGGGCCTTCGAAAGCCGCCCGTGCCCCATTTTCTCAGGTTGTCCTGGGCCCGGCCGTCGAGCGGATTCCGGAGGATCACCCAGGGTTCGAACATCGACCTCGGCATGACGCTCACATCGCCGAATTCAAGATGCGCATTCTTCGGGCGGTCTCCGCCGCGCATGGTCATCACGAGGCGCGCCAGGTAGCCCCTGATCTCCAGGCCCGCGCCGGTCATCGCATTCGCCACGACGTGCGCCAGCAGAGGGTTGCTCGCGACCAGCACGTGGGCGCCCGGTACCGTGACGCGCAGCGCGCATTTTCCGAAATCGAGGAAGAAATCATGCATCGCGGCGCGGTCCCGCGCAGTGAGCACCGTGAATCGGGGGAGCGGCGCGCGGCGGTGACCGTCGAAAGCGGGGGGAATGCGCCAGACGCCGCCGCGGCCACGGCGAAGCTTCGCCTGCTCCTCGGGCGAATATTCGAGAAGGCCGTAGGGCGGATCGGTGACGATGGCATGAATGGAGCGGGGCTCGCGCGCCCGCATCCACTCGAAGGCGTCGCCGTGAATCAGCGTGGCGCGCCCGACCCTCGAGGCCGCCGCCGCCCTCGGGACCACGCGCGCGGGCGCGCTCACGGCGCCGCCGCCCGTGTCGCGAAACCGAGCTGCCGCCATGCCTCGTACACCACCAGCGCCACCGCATTCGACAGGTTGAGACTGCGGCTCCCCGGCCGCATCGGAATATGGAGCGAGTGTTCCTCGCCGATCCGCTCGCGCAGCGTCGCAGGAAGGCCGCGCGTCTCCGGACCGAACAGCAGCGCATCGCCCGCGCGATACTCGACATCCGCGTAGCAACGGCGCGCTCCCGTCTCGACCGCGAGTATCCGCGCCCCGTCGAGCGCCTCGAAGCAGGATCCGATATCCGCGTGGACCTTGACTTGGGCGAGGTCGTGATAGTCGAGCCCGGAACGCTTCAAGCTCTTGTCATCCAGGCGAAAGCCGAGCGGCCTTACCAGATGGAGCGCCGCCCCCGTGTTGGCGCAAAGTCTGATCACGTTGCCGGTGTTGGGCGGGATTTCGGGCTCGAAGAGAACGATGTGGATCATCGATCGACGACGACGCGCTGCGTCGGGTAGGCGAATTCGACGCCGAGCCGCCGAAACTCCTCGATGATGCGGAAATTCACCGCCTGCTGCAGATCCAAGAGCGGGTTGAGCTTCGGCTGCTGAACGAAATACGAGAGCTCGAATTGCAGGGAGGAGTCGCCGAGTGCGGTGAGATGGCAGCGATCGAAGCGCACGTTCTGCTGCTCGCGAACGATGTGTTCGAGGAGCTTGGGTATCGCCTGGAGCTTGTCCGCGGGCGTCGCGTAATCCACACGAATGGTCGCGAGCGCCCGCTGCTCCGGCGCACGGCCGAAGTTGCGCACCCGACTTTTGAGGATGTCGGCGTTCGAGAGGATGATCTGCTCCCCGGTGTCGCTGCGTAGCCGGGTGCTCTTGATGCCGATGCGTTCCACGCTGCCCGCGAAGGCGTCGATCACCAATCGGTCGCCGACCACGAACGGCTTGTCCAGGGCGATGGACAAGGAGGCGAGCAGATCGCCGAGCACGCTTTGCAGCGCAAGCGCCACGGCGACGCCGCCCACCCCCAAGCCGGCGAGCAGCGCGGTGATGTTGATGCCGAGGTTTTCGAGCGCGACCAGCGTCAGGAGCGACCAGATCAACAGGTGCGCGACGAACGTGATGATCTCGAGGGAGCCGGCGAACGTGCGGTCCGGGCCGCGCTCCATTTCCTTGAGTTCCAGGTAGAACTTGAGGGACCGCGCCGCCCATAAGCCGACCTGCAGCAGGAGCAGCACCACCAGGACGTCATCGACGGCGCGTTGAACCTTGGGCGGAAAGGTCAGCTCCTCTTGACCCGCATAGAGGGCGAGCGCCAGCACGAAGAACTGTTTGGTATGGCCGAGCAGATAAAAAGTCAGCCGCACCGCCATCGGATGGCCGGCCGCGGAGTATCGCTGGTAGCGTGAGAAGATCGCGCGCCGCAGGACGGACAATCCGACCCAGGCGGCCGCCGCCACCAGACCGGCGCCGATCCAGTCGGCGAGCGAATTGCTGAAGAAGATGTGCTCGGAGAGCCCCAGCGTTTTCTTGAGAAAGTCAGCCATGATGGGGCACGATTATGGGCTAGCTCACGTCCTCCATGCCCAGTTCCTTCATCTTGCGCGAGAGCGTGTTGCGGCCCCAGCCCAGGAGCTTCGCCGCATTTTGCTTGAGGCCGTCCGCCTTGCGCATCGCTGCGCGGATCAAGATGCGCTCCACCTCGGGCACCGCTTGGTCGAGCAGGCGGCGTGTGCCTGAATCGAGCTCGCGCTCCGCCCAGTACGAAAGCTTGGCGGTCCAGTCGTGGTTGGCGGAGCGACCGGCCTGGACGCCGCCCAAGTCGGCGGGAATGTCCTCGGTCCGGATCTCGCGGCCGGGAGCGGTCACGGTCAGCCGGCGGCAGGCGTTGACGAGTTGACGCACGTTGCCGGGCCAGTCGAAGGTCACCAGCGCGGTCTCCGCAGGCGGGGTCAATAATTTCGGCTCGACGCCGAGCTCCTGGCCCGCGACGCTCAGATAGTGATGCAGAAGCTCCGGAATGTCTTCACGCCGTTCGCGCAGCGGCGGAATCTCGATGCGGATCACGTTCAGCCGGTGCAGCAGATCCTCGCGGAAATGCTCCGACTTCACCCGCTGCTCGAGATCCTGATGGGTCGCCGCGATCACGCGCACGTCGACTTTGACGGGCGTTTGGCCTCCGACCCGGTAGAACTCGCCCTCGGCCAGGACGCGCAGCAGCCGGGTCTGAAGCGCGGGCGACATATCGCCGATCTCATCGAGAAAAAGCGTGCCGCCGTCGGCCTGCTCGAAGCGGCCTCGGCGCAGCGCGTCGGCGCCGGTGAACGCGCCTTTCTCGTGACCGAACAGTTCCGACTCCAACAGATCCGCCGTGAACGCCGCGGTGTTGAGCGCGACGAAGGCCTTGCTGGAGCGCGGACTGTGGCGGTGCAGAGCGCGCGCGACGAGCTCCTTTCCCGTGCCTGACTCGCCGGTGATGAGCACCGTCATGCTGGAGCGGGACAACCGGCCCACCGCGCGAAACACCTGCTGCATGGCAGCGGCCTGACCGAGAAGCTCGGGAATGCTCCGCCGCGCGGCGTCGGCGTCGATCGACACGGTCGCCTGCTGCGCGGCGCGGCGCACCAGGTCGACGGCCTTGTCGATGTCGAAGGGCTTCGGCAGATACTCGAATGCTCCGCCCTGATACGAAGCCACGGCGGCATCCAGATCGGAGTGCGCGGTCATGACGATGACCGGCAGCCCGGGGCGCGACACTTGAATTTCCTTGAGCAGCTCCAAGCCGCTTTTACCCGGCATGCGGATGTCCGTCATCAGCACATCGGGGGCCTCGGAGCGCAGCGCCGTCAGCGCGTTGTCTGCCTGATCGAAACAGCGTGCGGACATGCCGCTGCCTTTCAGCGCCTTTTCGAGCACCCAGCGGATTGAGGCATCGTCATCGACCAGCCAGACCTGAAGCGCCTTCGAGTTCATACACCGTCCATTGGAAGATAAATCACGAATATCGTCCGGCCCGGCGCGCTGTCGAACTCGATCAGGCCGCCATGACGGCTGACCAGATCCTGCGCGATACCGAGCCCTAACCCGGTGCCGTCCGCGCGGCCGGATACCAGGGGGTAGAAAATCGTGTCGCGGATTTCCGGCGCCACGCCGGGGCCGTTGTCCTCGAACTGAATCGAAGCCACCAAGCGGTGACCGCGTCCGCCGATGCCCACATTCCCGGCCACCCGGGTACGCAGCGTCAGCCGCGGGTTGTCCACCCGGCCGCCCGAGAGCGCCTGGATGGCGTTGCGGCCGAGGTTCAGCATCGCTTGAATGATGTGGTTCGGATCCAGCGTGAGCGGCGGCAGGCTCGGGTCATAGTCGCGATCCACGGTCACCCCTTCGGAGGCCTCACTGCGCAACAGGTGGTACACGCGCTCCAAGAGCTCGTGCACGTTGATGAGCTGCTTCGCCGGCGGGCGCCCCGGGCCGAGCATGGAGTCGAGCAAATTAGTGAGGCGGTCGGCCTCTGAGATGATGACGCGCGTGTATTCGCGCAGCGCGGGGTCGAGGAGTTCGCGCTCGAGCAGCTGCGCCGCGCCGCGCAGCCCGCCCAATGGATTTTTGATCTCGTGCGCGAGCTGGCGAACCATGAGACGGCTGCCGCCCAACTGCGCGAGGAGCGCGTTCTCGCGGGTCAGCCGCTTGTGTTGGGTGATGTCCTCGATTTCCAGGAGCAGGCACACGCCGGTCGAGCCGAGCGTGGCCTCCGTGACAGCACAGTCGAGAATCCGGTCGGTGCCGCCCGGGGCGGGCCACGAGAGCTCGCGTTGCACCACGCCTTCGCCACCGTGCTTGGCGCGCTCGAACAGCGGCAGCAGGGTTTCGGCGCCGCGGCTAAGATCGGTTATTTTGCGGCCGAGCGCTTGATTCGGCGACAGCCCGAGGAGCGTCTGCCCGGCGGCATTCAGATAGATGACGTGAAAATCATGATCGAGCACGAAAACGCCGGTCGCCAGGCAATCGAGCAGCTCAGTCCCCTCGATGTGCAGCGCCTGCAATTTGAGCTCAGCGGCCAAGCGATGCGCGCCGGCCGCGAGGAGTTACTTGTGCTGGGGCGACAGGGTGCTCGGCCGCAGCACGTTGAAGGTCACCGGGTCGGCGCTCTTGGTTTGTCCCGACTCGGGGTCGGTATACGTCGCCCCCAAGGTATAAATCCCGCGAGCGGTCGTGAGCGCCGGCGGCAGAGTGAAGAACATTGCATCCGCGCCCTCGATCACCGGAGCGCCGTTCAACGTCCAAGTGACGGAGAACGGATGACCCGGTTTGGGTGCAGGCTCCACCGACAGCGCGGCCGTCACGCTGTCTTCGCCGGAGAAGGTTTGCTCGCGCGCCGGTGAAGTGATGGACACTTGGATATCGGCAACCGTGGCGGCTTTCGGCGCGGCCTGCGCCGTGTTGTTCGGCGCCGGGTCGCTCAGGACCCCATGGTTCGAGCCCGACGAGGTCACGATCCTCTCCGCACCCTCCACCGGTTGATCCGAAAAATGCACCACGCCGTCGGTATCGATCCATTTGTAGACGACCGCCGCGCGCAGCGCGAGCGGGGCCGAGAGGATCGGGACCAAGCCGAGAGCAAGCCATGTTCGGCACAGGCGCATAAGTCCAAAGCATAGTCCTATCGCCTCCCGGCCTCAAAAGCAGGTGACGGCGGCGTGACCGCCGTCACCCTTGTCCTCCCTCTGGGGGTCAAACACACCTCTACAAGCTGTAGTACATCTCCAGTTCGATGGGGTGCGTGGTCATGCGCAGACGCGTGACTTCCTTCATCTTCAGCTCGATGTAGGCGTCGATCAGGTCGTCCGTGAATACCCCGCCGGCCTTCAAGAAGCCTCGATCCCGGTCCAAATAATCGAGCGCCATGTCGAGGGAGTGGCACACGGTCGGAATTTTCTTGTCCTCCTCGGGCTCCAGGTCATACAAATCCTTGTCCGCCGGGTCGCCGGGATGGATCTTGTTCTGGATGCCATCGAGTCCGGCGAGCAGCATGGCCGCGAACGCGAAGTAGGGATTGGCGGTCGCGTCCGGGAAGCGCACCTCGATGCGGCGTGCCTTCGGGTTGGACACCCAGGGAATCCGTATCGAGGCCGAGCGGTTGCGGGCCGAATAAGCCAGCTTTACCGGCGCCTCGAACCCGGGCACCAAGCGCTTGTAGCTGTTGGTGCTCGCGTTGGTGAACGCATTGATGGCGCGGGCGTGCTTGATGATGCCGCCGATGTAGTAGAGCGCGATATCGGACAGGCCGCCGTATTTGTCGCCGGCAAACAGCGCTTTTCCATCCTTCTGCAGCGATTGATGCACGTGCATGCCGCTGCCGTTGTCGCCGACGATGGGCTTCGGCATGAAGGTCAGCGTCTTGCCGTAGCCGTGCGCCACGTTCTGCAGCGCGTACTTGAGGATCTGCACCTCGTCGGCTTTTTTGGTCAGCGTATTGGCGGCGACGTTGATTTCACCCTGGCCCGCGGTGGCGACTTCGTGGTGATGCACCTCGAACTTCAAGCCCATTTCCTCGCAGGCAAGCGACATAGCCGTGCGGATGTCCTGCTGCGAGTCGGTCGGGGGAACCGGGAAATACCCGCCCTTCACGCCGGGGCGGTGCCCTTTGTTGCCGTCCTCGTAGTCCTTGCCGGAATTCCAGGCACCTTCGTAGGAATCCACCTCGTAAGAGCAGCCGTTCATGCTCGAGCTGATTTTCACGTTGTCGAAGATGAAGAATTCGTTCTCGGGGCCGAACAAGGCGGAGTCGGCGATCCCGGATGATTTCAGGTAGGCCTCGGCGCGCTTCGCGAGCGAGCGCGGATCGCGCTCGTAACCCTGCATGGTCATCGGTTCGATGACATCGCAGCGCAGATTGACCGTGGTCTCCTCGTAGAACGGGTCGATCACGGCGGTCGACGGGTCGGGCATCAAAATCATGTCCGACTCATTGATACCCTTCCAGCCGGCGATCGACGATCCATCGAACATCTTGCCGTCGGTAAAGAACCCCTCATCCACCAACCGGGTCGGGATGGTGACGTGTTGTTCTTTGCCGAGGGTGTCAGTAAAGCGGAGATCGGCGAACTTGGCCTCTTTTTCGTTAATTAATTTTAGAACATCGGCGGGAGTCATTTGCGTCCTCGCGAATTGGTAACTAGGACCGGCCCAGCGCCGGGTTCCCCGATAGTGCAGGTTGTGTGCCAGAACGGTGCGTATACGGATCAAGCACTTGCATCAGCCGGCAGCGCCTCCGTGCACCATGGTAGAGCAGGTTCGGTGGATTATGCATTAAATTGGTGCGCCGATGGTCAAAATCGGATTTCTTGCCGGAAGTCGCGGGCCGGGGAGCACGGCGAACGATCCATATCAGTGCAGCGCCGCGTCGCTTTTGCAACGCAGGACAGGCCCAGCGAGGGCTCGCTATACTCGCGCGAATGGCCAAATCGTTGAACACGCCGCCGCGCACCTTTCAGGACCTGATTTTCGCGCTGCAGAGCTACTGGGCAGAGCGGGGGTGCGTCATTCTGCAGCCCTATGACATGGAAATGGGCGCGGGCACCTTTCATCCGGCGACATTTTTGCGCGCCGTCGGGCCGGAACCGTGGAGTGCGGCGTACGTGCAGCCTTCGCGCCGGCCCACCGACGGCCGCTACGGCGACAACCCGTTCCGGCTCCAGCACTACTACCAGTTTCAGGTGGCCATCAAGCCGTCGCCCGACGATTTCCAGGAGCTCTATCTGGGCTCGCTGCGCTCGCTCGGCTTCGACCCCCTGGTGCATGACATCCGCTTCGTGGAGGACAACTGGGAATCGCCCACGTTGGGCGCGTGGGGCCTCGGCTGGGAGGTCTGGCTCAACGGCATGGAGGTATCGCAATTCACCTACTTCCAGCAGGTCGGGGGCTTGGATTGCCGCCCGGTGATGGGCGAGATCACCTACGGGCTCGAGAGGCTGGGGATGTACATCCAAGGCAAGGAAAGCATCTTCGACATCGTCTGGACCGAAGGCCCGTTCGGCGCAATCACGTATGGCGACGTATTCCATCAGAACGAGGTCGAGCAGTCGGCCTATAACTTCGAAAAGGCGGACACCGCAGTGCTGCTGCGTCAATTCGAGACGCACGAGATCGCGTGCCAAAGCCTGCTCGCGGACAATTTGGTGCTGCCGGCCTATGAACAGATGGTGAAGGCCTCGCATTCCTTCAATCTTCTGGATGCCAGACGCGCCGTCTCGGTGACGGAACGCCAGCGCTACATCCTGAGAGTGCGCACCTTGGCGCGCGGGGTTGCCGAGGCCTACTTGGGCAGCCGCGAGGCACTCGGCTTCCCGCTGCTCAAGAACACGGGCCCGCGAGCGGCGTGATGGACAAGCGCGACCTGTTGTTCGAGCTGCGCACGGAAGAGCTGCCGCCACGCACGCTTCAGGCTCTCTCGACCGCTTTGACCGAGGGCATCGTCAAAGGGCTCGACAGCGCCGGCATCGCGCACGGCAAGGTGCGCGGGTTCGCGACGCCGCGCCGTCTCGCCGTACTCGTCTCCGCCTGCGCCGAGTCGGCACCCGATCGGCAGGTGGAACGGCGCGGACCGCCGGTTGCGAACGCGTTCGATGCCGCCGGAGCGCCCACCCAGGCTGCCAGTGCCTTCGCCCGCAATTGCGGCGTCGCGCAGGAGGCGCTGGAGCGGCTGGTGACCGACAAGGGCGCCTGGCTGGTCTATCGCGGCACGGAGCGGGGCGCTTCGACCACGGCGCTGCTCGGCGGAATCATCAATGCGGCCATCGCCGCACTGCCGATCGCCCGGCGCATGCGCTGGGGAACGCGCAGTGTGGAGTTCGTGCGCCCGGTTCACGGCGCCGTTCTCTTATACGGCGAGCAGGTCGTGCCGGTCGAAGTCCTCGGCCTCACCACCGACCGAGTGACCGTCGGCCATCGATTCCACGCTCCTCGTCCTATGTCGCTCAAATCGGCGAAGTCGTACGAATCGCGTCTGAAGGGCGCGAAAGTCATCGCCGATTTCGCGCTGCGGCGACAGACGGTGCGCGCCGGCGTCGCGGCGGCGGCGCAGGCCGCCGGCGGCGTCGCGTTGATCGAAGATGATCTGCTCGACGAAGTGACGGCACTGGTCGAATGGCCCGTGCCCGTTGTCGGCCGTTTCGAACAGCGCTTCCTGGCACTTCCACGGGAAGTGGTCATTGCCACCATCCAGGACCATCAACGCTATTTTGCCGTGGAGGGACCGGGCGGCACGCTCACCGGCGGGTTCGTGACGGTCGCCAACATTCAAAGCCGCGAGCCCGACCGGGTGCGGGAGGGCAACGAGCGCGTGGTGCGCCCGCGCCTCAACGATGCGGCGTTCTTCTGGGACCAAGATCGTAAGGTTCCGCTCGCGTCGCGTGCGGCGGAACTGAAGAGCGTGACGTTCCAGGCCAAGCTGGGCAGCTATGCAGAGAAGACCGCGCGGGTGAAGGAGCTCGCCGTCATGATCGCGCAGCGAATCGGCGCGGGCCCCGAGGTCGGCACGGCGGCCGAGCTTGCGAAGGCCGACCTGCTGACCTCCATGGTGGGCGAATTCCCGGAGCTTCAGGGCATCATGGGACGCTATTACGCTGAGGCCGAAGGGTACCCTGCGGAGATCGCGCGGGCGATCGAGGAGCACTACCGGCCGAGGTTCGCCGGTGATTCGCTGCCCTCTACCAAGACCGGCCAGGCGCTCGCCCTGGCCGACAAGATCGACACGCTGGCCGGCATCTTCGCCATCGAGCAACGGCCGACCGGCGCGAGGGATCCTTTCGGGTTGCGCCGGGCGGCACTCGGGGTACTCAGGATCTTGCTCGAGTCTCGTCTCGATCTGGATCTCGACGCGCTGATCGCGGCGTCCGCGGCTGCACAACCGGTGCAGCGACCCGAGACCTGCCGGGAGGTCTCGGACTTCATCGGCGAGCGCTTGCGCGGGCTGCTGATCGAGCGCGGGGAGGGCGTCACGACGGAAATGGTCGATGCCGTATTCGCGCATCGGCCGGTGTCGCCCATCGACGCCGAGTCACGGCTTCGCGCGCTCAAGGAGTTCTCGCTGCTGCCGGAGGCCGGAGTGTTGACGGCGATCAACAAGCGCATCGGCAACATCTTGAAGAAGGCCGCGCCGGACAAGACCGCAGCGGTGCAGGCAAGGCTGTTCAGCGACGCGGAGGGCGCCGAGGCGCGCCTGCACCGCGCCGTCGGCGAACTCGCAGCTACCATCGACGGCGCGCTCGCGGGGCGCCGCTATGCCGACACTTTGAAGGCGCTGATCGGCCTGCGAGCCCCGGTCGATGAATTTTTCGAGCACATCATGGTGATGGATGAGAATCTCGAGCGGCGTGCGAACCGGCTCGCGCTGCTTCGCGATGTGCAGCGCTTGCTCGGCAGCGTCGCCGATCTGTCGCGCCTGCCCGGTTAGACCGCGGTGCAACTCCTGCGGTCGCTGCTGTTCACCGCCTATTTGATGATGTCGGCCTGCGCCTGGGGCGGCTTCATGGCCCTGTGCTTCTTCCTCCCGCATCGCACGCAGTTCGCGCTGGGACGCGCCTGGGCCCGATGCAGTCTCTGGATGCTGGACCGGCTCTGCGGCCTCAGCTTCACGGTGGAGGGTCGGGAGCGAATTCCCTCCGGCAACCACATCGTGATGTGCAAGCACACCTCGGCGTGGGAGACGGTCGCGCTCTTCGTCATCTTTCCCCCTCAGGTTTGGGTATTGAAGCGCGAGCTGCTGTGGATTCCGCTCATGGGTTGGGGGCTCAAGCTATTGCGACCCATTGCCATCGACCGCAGCGCGGGCCATCGGGCCGTCAATCAGGTGCTCGAGCAGGGCAAGGAACGGCTCGCCGACGGCCTCTGGATCATCATTTTTCCCGAGGGCACCCGGGTGGTTGTCGGCGAGACGCGCAAGTACGGGCTGAGCGGCGCGCTGCTCGCATCGGCGGCCGAGAGGCTGGTGGTTCCGGTAGCGCACAACGCGGGGGTGTTCTGGCCCCGCCGCGGGATTCTGAAAAAGCCCGGCACCATCCGCGTCGTCATCGGCGACCCAATCCGCGCTTCCGGAAGAGATCCCCTGGACGTAAACGAGGACATTCGCCAGGCCATCGAGGGGGGGTTGAGCCGCATCGCAAGCGCGGCGGCCTGAGAGCGGCCGGGCCGGGCGGGCGCCGCGTGTGACGGGGTTCTCGAATGCCCTGTTGGGAGACCCGGGGGGATCTCTCCGCAGCCATTCATGCAAACCCTCAAGGAAGCTGAAGGGTGGCCGTTAAGGGTGATGGTGAGCCAATAACAGGAAACGCCGTGCTCGAGCCCCTGAAGAATAAACTCTCTCTCGCCTCCAATTTTCCGACTCCTCCCGCCATCGCTCTCCAGATCGTCGCGCTCGCCGGCGATCCGGAAATCGACGTGGGCAAGGTCGCCTCGACGATCAGCAAGGACCCTGGCCTTACGGCGAAGGTATTGCGGGTGGCGAATTCCCCTCTCTATTCGAAGCGCCGGAGAAGCGAGAACCTGCGTCAGGCGCTTGTCGCACTCGGGCTCAATGCCGCGACCACGCTCGCGCTCAGCTTTTCGCTGGTCTCGACCTACAAGCGCGGGACGGGCGCGGGAATCAACTACGCGCGCTACTGGCGGCGCGCCATTTTGGGCGCCTCGGCCGCGCGCAGCTTCGGCGCCCTCACAGGCGTACGGTCGCCGGAGGACATTTTTCTGGCCGCACTGCTGCAGGACATCGCCATCCTCGGCGTGGACCGGGTTCAACCCGACTTCTACTGCGCGCTGCCCGCGGAAGCGACGCATGCTGAAATCGCCGCCCATGAGATGTCGCTCCTCGGCACCGATCATGCGGCGCTCGGCAGCTGGCTTCTGCGGCAATGGAGACTTCCCGAAGCGCTGTGCGCGACCGTCGAGGCGAGTCACGATCCCGCTTCCGCCGCCGACGCGGTCGGTGTCGCCGCTCGTTGTGTGGCGGTCGGCAGCGAATGCGTCGAATTTTTGTTGGCGCACCCGGGCGGTGCGGACGTTCAGCCTCTCGCCGCTCACGCGCTCGCGTGGCTCGGAATCGGCGGCGAGGAACTCGCCCAGGTGATGACCACGCTGGTCGCCGAGATCCCGGAGATCGAGCGGCTGTTCGACACGGCCATTCTGGAAGCCGAGGTCGCCGCCGCGATTCTGGATCAGGCGCGGGAAATCCTCACCATCCGCAACTTGCAGGCCATCGACCAAGTCAGCTCGCTCCGCGAGACTGCCGAGCATTTGGAGGCTCGCACCACGGCGCTCGAGGACCGGCAGCGCCGCGATCCTCTGACGGGGTTATTCAATCGCGGCTTTCTCGACGATACGCTGCACCGGGAGTTCGGCAACGCGATCGCCGGACGCTGGCCCTTGAGCATCGTGTTTGCGGATCTCGACCGGTTCAAGCAGGTCAACGATACCCACGGCCACCCCACCGGCGATTCGGTGCTGATCGAAACGGCGCGATTGTTCATGAGCGCCGTGCGGGAGAGCGATTACGTCGCACGCTACGGCGGCGAGGAGTTCGTGCTCGTGCTGCCGGGGCTCGCGACGGAAGGAGCGATTGCCATCTGCGACCGGATTTTGATGAAACTCCGGGGCGCCCGGCACCAGGTGGCCGGCGGCAGCATTCGTGTGACGGCCTCGCTCGGCCTCGCGACCCTGGATACACCCCCCGCGTTCAAGCGCGTGTCGGAGTTGATCGAGGCCGCGGACCGCTGCGTCTACGCGGCCAAACGCGGGGGCCGCGACCGTTTGGTGTGCTTCGATTCGGCGCGCTCGACCAACTCGGCGGTCGGATGAACGCGGCGGCGACGCCGCTCTCGTCTCAAATATCCAGGTTGGATACGTGCAGGGCGTTCTTCTCGATGAACTCGCGCCGCGGTTCGACGGCATCGCCCATCAAGGTGGTGAATATGTCGTCCGCGGCGACCGCGTCCTCGATGCGCACCTGCATGAGGCGGCGTGTCTCGGGATTGATGGTCGTATCCCACAGCTGCTCGGGATTCATCTCGCCCAGGCCCTTGTAGCGTTGGATGCTCTGGCCCTTCTTCGCCTCGTCGAACAGCCAGCCGATCGCCGCCTTGAAGCTGCCTATTTCCTGGCGCGCTTCGCCGCGCCGGACGAAAGCGCCCTGACCGATGAATTCGCTCAAGGTGGCTGCCAACTCGGCGATGCGCAGGTACTCGGCTGAGTCGAAGAACTCGCGGGGAATATGCTTCTCCGAGGAGAGCCCGTGCTCGAGCCGCGTCAGGTCGATACGATGACCGCCGGCGGCGAGCGTATGAACGGACACTCGATAGCGGCGCGAGACATCATCGAGCGCATTCAATTTGATCTCGAGATTGCGGCACCAATCCTTGAGATCGTCGAGACGGTCGAACGCTTCGGTGGTCAGCGTGGGCACGTACAGGAGCTGCTCGAGGAATCGCTCGTCGTAGCGGCGCGCCCAGCGCTTGACGATGGCTTGAACCTCGACGTACTTGCGTGCCAGCGCCTCCAGCGCGGGACCCGACAGCGGCGGCGCCTCCGCGTTAACGTGCAGGGCCGCACCGTCGATGGCGGTGCCGAGCAGCAGTGCGTTCAATTCTAGGTCGTCCTTGACGTAGTACTCCTGCTTGCCTTTCTTCACTTTGTAAAGCGGCGGCTGCGCGATGTACACGTGACCGCGCTCGATCAGCACCGGCATCTGCCGGTAGAAGAACGTCAGCAACAACGTGCGGATGTGCGAGCCGTCCACGTCGGCGTCGGTCATGATGATGATGCGGTGATAGCGCAGTTTGTCCACGTTGAAATCATCGCGGCCTATGCCGCAACCGAGCGCCGTGATCAGCGTGCCGACCTCGACCGAGGCGAGCATCTTGTCGAAGCGAGCCTTCTCGACGTTCAGGATCTTTCCCTTCAGAGGGAGGATCGCTTGCGTTCGGCGATCGCGTCCCTGCTTCGCGGATCCGCCGGCGGAGTCGCCCTCGACCAGGAACATCTCGGAGAGCGCGGGATCTTTTTCTTGACAGTCCGCGAGCTTGCCCGGCAAGCCGGCGATGTCGAGCGCGCCCTTCCGGCGCGTCATCTCGCGCGCCTTGCGTGCGGCTTCGCGCGCGTACGCAGCTTCCAGAATCTTGTTGACGATCGCGCGGGCCTCCTGCGGATGCTCCAGCAGGAATTCCTCCAATCGTTGCGCGACCACCGATTCGACCACGCCCTTCACTTCGGATGACACCAGCTTGTCTTTCGTCTGCGAGGAGAACTTCGGATCGGGCAGCTTCACGGACAAGATCGCCGTCAGTCCTTCGCGCGCGTCATCGCCGGTCGTGGCGATCTTTTCCTTCTTCGCTGCGAGCTCTTTCTCGATGTACTTGTTGAGCGTGCGCGTGAGCGCCGCACGATAGCCTGCGAGATGCGTGCCGCCATCCTTCTGCGGGATGTTGTTCGTGTAGCAGTACATGCTCTCTTGGTAGGAGTCGTTCCACTGCATCGCCACTTCGACCTGCGTATTGCCTTCGCGAGTCTGGAACCACAGCACCGAGGGATGTACCGGCGTCTTGCTCCGGTTCAGGAAGCTGACGAAGGCGGAGAGCCCTCCTTCGTGCTGAAACACTTCGCTCCTTTCGTCCCGCTCGTCGACCAGCTCGATGCGCACGCCGGAGTTCAAGAACGAAAGCTCCCGCAGGCGCTTGGCGAGCGTTTCGTAGTTGAACGAAATGTGGGTGAAGATCTGGCTGCTGGGCTTGAAGCGCAGCGTGGTGCCGCGCTCCTCGGTATCGCCGATGGCCGCGAGCGGCGCCTGCGGTTCGCCGAGCCGATATTCCTGCCGATGGAGCTTTCCGTCGCGGCGGATGTTGAGCTCGAGAAAGTCCGACAGCGCATTCACCACGGAGACACCGACACCGTGGAGGCCGCCGGAGACTTTGTAGGAGCTGTCGTCGAATTTGCCGCCCGAATGCAGCACGGTCATGATGACCTCGGCGGCGGAGACCCCCTCCTCGCTGTGGATATCGACAGGAATTCCACGGCCGTTGTCCGTGACCGTAACCGACTCGTCGGCATGGATCGTGACCACTACGCGGTCACAATAGCCGGCCAAGGCCTCGTCAATGGCGTTGTCCACCACCTCGAACACCATATGGTGCAGACCGCTGCCGTCATCGGTGTCTCCGATGTACATTCCGGGGCGTTTTCGGACGGCGTCGAGACCTTTTAAGACTTTGATTTTACTGGAATCGTAGACGTCGTTATCGGCCATGAATGGATCCTGCTGAGTGACCGCCTATTCTATCAGTTGTGCGCGTAAAACACGAGTCTTGGCCGTCCGATAAATGCTGTCGATTCAATGAGTTATATAGGGGAGCGCAATGCCGACCCGCAGCCTCGCGGCGGCGGCGCGGCGAGAAGCCGCGGGAGCCTACGGCCGTGGGCCGCTCACAGCGTTTCTGGCGACATTGGGGACATTCAGGGCTTGACCGGCCCACCGGCGCGGGAGGTATATAGCTCGTGGGTGCGAGACTGCTCAGGCCAAGGATGGCGGCCAAGCTGGTCGTGCGAAAGGCGTGAAGATGCGGGCGGGACGAGCGGGCCTGTCGTGTCGCCGCTTTGGTGCTTGTGGGGCGGAGGCGGGAGTGTCGGCCGCATCCGAGGCTAGCTGTCAGCAGCTGGCCAGCGCGAGCCCACCCCCGGAGGACCGGACTTCTGGATCTCGGCGCGGGGCGTCGCCTTCCGCCCTCCTCGGCCCGGGCCACATTCTGGAACATGGAAGCGCCCCGCCGTCTGCGAAGCCTATGAGAGGGTGGAAATGTTCCACGTGGAACGATGATGGTTGTGCTTGCAGGGCGCGACCCGCCACCCGACGCGACTCTCCCGTCGCACCCGTCATTCTCCGAAGATCGCTCCTTGCTCCAGCCGATAGCGCCGTCCCGGGCGACCAAAGGCACCGAATTCCGTCACGTCCTTGTTCAAGGTGGTGACCACCAATTGCAATGGTTGGGCGCGAACCTCGGCGATAAACGCGGTCAGCCGGTCCATATCGAGCTCCGCTGCCGGGTCGTCGAGCAGCAGCACGGGGCGCGCGGCCGCATCCTCCTTGAGGAGCTTGATCTGGGAAATCAGCAACACGGCGGCCAGCAGCTTCTGCTGGCCCCGGGAAATACGATCACGCGCCGGCACGCCGTCCAGCTTGATGGTGAGTTCGGCGCGCTGCGGCCCCACTTGAGTGGATCCGAGCTCCTGATCGTGGCGCCAGCTTCGCTCCAGGGCCTGCGGGAATTCCAGCTCCCGCAGCCAGCCCGGGCGGTAGCCAAGCGACAACTCCATCCCCAGAAGGCTCTCGGCCACCTGCTTCGCAATCGGCGCGAGCAACTCCACGTAGCGCGACCGGGCATCGGTGAGTAACCCGGCGTACCGACTGAGTTCAGCATCCCAGGCGGAAACCAGCGCCACCGGCTGCCCTGATCGTAGGGCAGCATTTCTCTGCCGAAGGACCTGATGGTATTTCTGCCAATGGCCGACGAAGCTTGGTTCCACGTGGAACACTCCCCAGTCGAGGAATCGTCGGCGACGGCTCGGACCTTCCTCGATCAGCCGATGGACCTCGGGGTCAATGATCTGGACAGGAAGCGCGGCGGCGAGGTCCGCCAGCGATTCCACCCGTTGACCACCGAGACGCGCCTGAACGCCTTTGGCCGACGCCTCGACACCGAGCGTGACCCGCCGAACGGCGTCATCCGTCTCGCCGAAGACGATGAGCCGGTCGGCTCCCGTCCGAATGAGATGCTCCAACCGCCGCGTGCGAAACGAGCGTCCGCGGCCGAGCACATAAATGGCCTCCAGTAAGCTGGTCTTGCCGGAGGCGTTAGGTCCGCTGATAAGCGTGAATTGGCTATCGAACTCGATGTCACCTTGATGCAAGCAGCGGACATCCGTTACTTGCATCCGGCGCAGCGCCATTCGATCAGAGCCTCATGGGCATGACGACATAGCGGGCGCTGGAAGCACCGGGCGAGCGGATCAAGCAGCTGCTGTTACTGTCCGTGAGCCCCAATTCGACTTCCTGTCCGTCGATGGCTGCCAGCGCATCGAGCAGATAATTGACGTTGAAGCCCACTTCGAGGTCAGCGCCGTCATAACTGACCTCGATCTCCTCCTCGGCCTCTTCCTGTTCCGGATTATGCGCTTGCACCGTGAGCGCGTTTTTCTTCACGGTAATGCGAATGCCCCGATATTTCTCATTCGACAAAATGGCCGTGCGCTGCAAGGCCTGCCGCAAGATATCTCGGTCGGCACGAATCGCCGAGGCCGGCGCGGCGGGAATGACCCGGGAATATTCCGGAAACCTGCCATCAATGAGCTTCGATGTAAACCGAATGTCGCCGATCTGCGCCCGAACATGATTCGTTCCAATCGCGACCGCCGCGGTTCCGTCATCAGTCAGGATGCGTTGCAACTCGAGTACCCCTTTGCGGGGAATGATCACTTGCTGGGGCGCTTTGGCGCGTTGCTCCAGGCTGGACTCGCAGAGTGCCAAGCGATGGCCGTCGGTCGCCACGGCCCGCAGGGTCTGATTGTCGATCTCCAAGAGCATCCCGTTGAGGTAGTAGCGCACGTCCTGCTGCGCCATGGAAAAATGCGTTTTTTCCAGCAAACGGCCGAGTTCCTTGCGCGGAACTTCCACCGTTTGCTGGGAGTTGATGTCCTCAATCACCGGAAATTCAACTGCCGGCAGGGTGGATAGGCTGAAACGGCTGCGCGCGGCCTTGATGACCACCTTCTCGCCCTCCACGCTCAGCGATACCGACGACTTCTCGGGCAACGCACGCAGGATGTCCAAAAACTTTCTGCCGGGCACCGTGATATCGCCGGATTGCTGGACACTCACGTCGGTGGCTGCGACCAGTTCAACTTCCAGATCCGTCGCGGTAATCGACAATCGACCCTCGGATACGCCGAGCAACACGTTCGCCAACACCGGCATGGTCTGCCGTCGTTCCACGACGCCGATGACCGCCTGCAAGGGCGCCAATAACTTCTCCCGTTCGACCGTCAATTTCATGCGCTCACCCATCTAATTCTTAAAGATATATATTCTTAAAGACATTAATTACTATGATTATGAGGGCGGCAGCTTTCTGTGGATAACCCAATAAGTCCCTTCATAATCATTTAGTTAGCTCCATCCCTAATCCTGTAGGAATGCTCTGACACAACAAGGGCATCCTGTAGTGGACCTGTGGATAATGTTATCCACAATCTCATGCACAGGTTGCTCTCCACTATCCGGCCAGAGTTCTCAACAGGTTCATATAGTCCTCGCCGATGCGCCGCTCGGTCTCGCGCAACTCCTTCACCCGGCGGCACGCATGCAGCACGGTCGTATGATCTCGACCTCCGAATGCATCGCCGATTTCCGGCAAACTGTAGTTCGTCAATTCCTTCGCGAGCGCCATCGCAACCTGACGCGGCCGCGCGATTGAACGGCTGCGCCGCTTCGACAAAAGATCCGCGATCCTGATTTTGTAGTACTCGGCCACGGTTTTCTGAATATTCTCCACCGTTACCAACTTCTCTTGAAGCGCTAAAAGATCGCGTAACGCCTCTTTTGCGAATTCAACCGTAATTGGGCGGCCGGTGAAGTGGCAGGTCGCCATGATCCGCCGCAGCGCGCCTTCCAACTCGCGCACGTTCGAACGGATGCGCTTGGCGACGAAAAAGGCGACTTCCTCGGGCAAATCGACCTTCGACATGGCGGCCTTGCTCATCAGGATCGCCACGCAGGTCTCGAGCTCCGGAGGCTCGATCGCGACGGTCAAGCCCCAGCCGAAGCGCGACTTGAGCCGCTCTTCGAGACCGTCCACTTCCTTCGGATAACGGTCGCAGGTGAGTATCACCTGCTGCTGGCTCTCCAAGAGCGCGTTGAAGGTGTGGAAGAATTCCTCTTGGGAACGATCTTTCCCCGCAAAGAACTGGATATCGTCGATCAACAGCGCATCGAGAGAACGATAAGCCGTCTTGAAATCGTTGATGGTGTTGTGCTGCAGGGCCTTCACCATTTCGCTCACGAAGCCCTCGCTGTGCACGTAGGCCACGCGCGCGTCCGAGTTGTGCTCCTTCAGCTTGTTCGCCACCGCATGCATCAAGTGGGTCTTGCCGAGACCGACGCCGCCGTAAATGAACAGCGGGTTGTAGGCCTTGCCGGGATGACCGGCGACCTGAATCGCGGCCGCCTTCGCGAGTTGGTTGCTCTTGCCCTCGACGAAACTGTTGAAGGTGAAGCCCGCGTTGATGGGACTTCCAAGCACCGTGGGGCCGGTACGCCGCCCCCTGCCGGGGAGCGGCGGGCGGGTATCGGCCGTGCCATTGACCACCCCGGCCGGATTCACGGACGCGGGACCGCCGGCGGGTGCAGCGTTCGGCGGGGGAGCATCTTGAGGCCGAGTTCCCACATCCAGCACCACCTCGAAGGGGGTGCCCGCGGAGAATTGACGAATCAGCTCTCTGATGCGCGGCAGCGAGTTATCCCCGACCCATTTGATAACATAGGGATTCGGGGCCAGAAGACGCACTTCACCGTCGCGCTCGATAGCCTGCAAGGGCCGCAGCCAGGTGTTGAACTGCTCTATCGGCAGCTCGTTCTCGAGCACGCGCAGACAGCGGTTCCATAGCGTCTCTGGCAAGAGCGCTCTCCTACGGGCGGCGGTTGGGGCAACTAAACGAAAGGGGGAGCGAGTCTAGCTCCAACCGAGCGAGGCGTCTATTGACACTTCCACGATCGCTCAGTACGCTTGCCGCCTTTCGCAACTGGCCCAACCTCTTGGCTCAGCTCGTGATTTGCCCCGTAGTTTTTCCTGAAAGTGCCTTATGAAACGTACCTTCAATCCGAGTAACTTGCATCGTGCCCGCACCCACGGATTTCGTGCGCGAATGGCGACCAAGAGCGGTCGGCAAGTGCTTGCTCGGCGCCGTGCGAAGGGCCGCAAGCGCCTCTGCCCCTGACGTTTAAATTACAACTCGTCCGACCAAACTGACGTTCGAGCCGCGCAAGCGACTGCACCAGCCGGCCGAGTTTCGCGTGGTGCGCCAGCGCGGCAGGCGTTTTACCGATACTTATTTTATCGTGTCCGTACTCGCCAACCACGAAACCCATCCGCGGCTAGGACTTGCGATCGCAACCCGAAGCTGCGGCAATGCCGTCGTGCGCAACTTCATCAAGCGGCTGGCGCGAGAATCCTTCCGCTTGAACCAGTACGATCTGCCTGCGGTCGATGTCACGATCGCGGCACGCGATGCCGCACGGCAGGCGCCGGCAAGCGCACTTCGCGCGAGCCTCGCCAAGCACTGGAAAAGCATCGCGCGCCAAGGATAGCCATGCGCCGGATCCTCATGGGCATCATTCGCGTTTACCAGTGGACCTTGAGTCCGCTCCTCGGACCCCGCTGCCGTTTCTATCCGAGCTGTTCGTGCTATACGCACGAGGCGATCCAACGCCACGGCGTGGCTCGAGGCGTCTGGCTCGGCGCGAAGCGGCTGCTCCGCTGTCACCCTTTTGTCGAGGGTGGCTACGATCCCGTGCCTTAAGACGAGAGCGATTCATGGCTAACACCCGCCTCATGCTTTGGTTCGCGCTAGCCGCGATCCTCTACCTCAACTACGAAGCCTGGATGCGCGATTATCGCGAGCCGGCATCGACCGCGGCCGTGATCACTTCCACCGGCACCGCCGCGGCACCGAAGTCGCTGGCCGATACGGTACCGACGGCGCCAAACGCGGCACCGAGCGCGGCGACTGCCCCGAGCGCGAGCGGCGGCTCGGCGCCTGCCGCTCCGCCCGCTCCCTCTTCCACGCTGGACACGAGCGCGGGCGCGCCCGGCGCGTCCATTCACGTCGTCACCGACGTGCTCGATCTCGACATCAACCTCAAGGGCGGGGAAATCGACCGCGCCGACCTGCTCCAGTACCCCGTGCACAAGGACACACCGAACGTGCCGGTGCGTCTCGAGAATCGTGACCCCGGCACGTTGTATCTGCTGCAGACGGGCTTGATCGGTGCGGCGGGCGCGGCGGCTCCCACGCATCTCGCGACGTGGGCGTCGGCGCAGGAGTCCTACGTCATGCCCGCCGGCGCGAAGGAGTTGAGCGTGCCCTTGACGTGGACCGACGGCCAAGGCCTCACGGTCACCAAGACGTTCATTTTCCGCCGCGGCTGGTATGCCATCGATCTCAAGTACGACGTGCGCAACGACGGGGCGTCGCCTCGATCGTTGGCCTCCTATGTGCAGATCTTGAGACACTGGGAGCACGCATCCCGCTCCTACTTCAATGTCGAGACCTATTCGTTCAAGGGCCCGGATGTTTTCGACGGAACCAAGCCTCGCGATCTCAACGTGGAGAACGAGGCGGACAGCAAATTCCAGGAGACCATCACCAACGGCTGGCTCGCCTCGCTCCAGCATCATTTCGTGTCGGCGATCGTGCCGCCCCCGAATCAGCCTTACGATTACCGCCTGGAGGTGCTGGGCCACGAATATCTCGTGGGCGCGACCGGCCCCATGAAGCAGATCGCCGCGGGAGCGACCGCCGAGTTCAACGAGAAGCTCTTCGTCGGGCCGAAACTGCAATCGCAGCTTGCCGTGACCGGTCCCCGCCTGGAGCGCACCGCCGATTACGGTCGGTTGACCCTGATCGCCCAACCGCTCTTCGGGGCGCTGAAGTGGGTGCACTCGGTCATCGGCAATTGGGGCTGGTCCATCATCCTCGTCACGGCGCTCATCAAGCTGATTTTCTTCCCCCTGAGCCAGGCAAGCGGCCGCTCCATGGCCAAGATGCGCGCCGTCGCGCCGCGCATGAAGCAGATCCAGGAGACCTACAAGGACGATCGAGAGAAGCTCGGGCGCGCCATGATGGAGCTCTACAAGCGCGAGAAGATCAATCCGCTCGCGGGCTGTCTGCCGATGGTCGTGCAGATTCCGGTCTTCATCTCCTTCTACTGGGTGCTGCTCGAAAGTGTGGAGATGCGCCAGGCGCCCTTCCTGCTGTGGATCAACGACCTGTCCTCGCGCGATCCCTATTTCGTGCTGCCGCTGTTGATGGGGGGCGCCATGTTCGCGCAGTTCAAACTGAACCCTCCGCCGCCCGATCCCATGCAAGCCAAGCTCATGCAGTTCATGCCGTTGGTCATGACCGGCATGATGGCTTGGTTCCCATCGGGGTTGGTGCTCTACTGGCTGACCAACACCGTGCTGTCGATCGTGCAGCAATGGCGCATCAACCAGGTCGTGCAAGTCGAAGCGGCCAAATTGCGCTCCTAACTCCCGCCGGTCGTACACTGGTGCCGTGAATTCGAACGACACCATCGCGGCCATCGCGAGCGCTCCGGGGCGCGCCGCCGTGGGCATCGTGCGCCTGTCCGGGAGCGACGTACCGCGCATCGCCGGTGTCCTGCTCGGCAAAGTTCCCGCTGCGCGGCGGGCACGGCTCGCCCGCTTTCTCGATGCCGACGGCGAGTCCATCGATCGCGGAGTCGCCGTGTATTACCCCGCGCCCGAGTCGTTCACCGGCGAGCACGTGCTGGAGCTCTTTGCCCACGGCGGAGTCCTCGTTCTCGATCTTCTGATGCGGCGCGCGCTCGAGCTCGGCTGCCGCGCGGCGCGGCCGGGCGAGTTCAGCGAACGCGCGTTCCTGAACGGCAAGATGGACATTGCGCAGGCGGAGGCGGTCGCCGATCTGATCGACGCGGGCACCGAAGCGGCCGCGCGCGCCGCCGTGCGGTCCATGCAGGGCGAGTTCTCCGCGCGCATCCACGAGCTTCAAGCGCTCCTCACGGACTTGCGGGTCCACGTGGAGGCGGCGATCGACTTTCCGGACGAGGAGATCGATTTCTTGTCGGCGCCGGCGATCACCGGTCGGCTGGCACGCGTGCTCGAAAGCTTCGGCGCGATCGAGTCCGCCGCGCGGCAGGGCGCACTGCTGCGCGAGGGCTTGACAGTCGTGATCGCCGGCAAACCGAACGCCGGAAAGTCGAGTTTGCTCAACCGCCTTCTCGGTGACGACATCGCGATCGTCACCGACGCGCCGGGCACGACGCGCGATGTATTGCGCCAGCACCTGCACCTGGATGGGCTGCCGCTCAATTTGATCGACACCGCGGGGCTGCGCAGCGCGCTCGATGCGGCGGAAGCCGAGGGGATCCGCCGCGCTTGGCAGGAGATGCGGCGGGCCGATCGAATTTTGTACGTCGTCGATGCGAGCAGCGCCGAGAGCAGCGGCGCTCCCGCGCCGTCGCCGCTGTCCGCGCAAGGTGCGCCGCTGCCCGAGCTGGAGTCGCTGCCCGAGCAAGTCCCGGTGACGCTGGTGTTGAACAAGATCGACCTGATCGGCCACCCGGCTGGAATGCGCGAAGGCATGCCGCCGCGGGTGTTCGTGAGCGCCCGGACCGGCGCCGGCCTGGACTTGTTGCGCAATCATCTCAAATCGAGCGCGGGCTACCGCGACGGCGAGTCGGGTGCCCTTGCCGCGCGCCGGCGGCACCTCGATGCGCTTGCGCGCTCCCGCGCCCTGGCCGAAGGCGCCGTGCAAGCGCTGGGCGATTCACAGGCGTTCGAGCTCTTTGCCGAGGATCTCAAGCTCGCTCAGCGCGCGCTCGGGGAGATCACGGGCGAAGTGAGCAGCGAGGATTTGCTCGGGGAGATCTTCGGCAGCTTCTGCATCGGGAAGTGATGCGGCGGGAGGGGGGGTGGCTACCCCCCGGGGCCATCTAGCGATGTGCTAGGCCGTCGAAAAAATCGGCATCCGCGCGCAGCGCGCGATCAGATGCTTTGGTTGCCCTGCCGTAGCTCGGAGCCGGCGTCCGGCTCGATCGACCGTGCCCAGCGGGCGCACAGTCCGAGCGCGGCGAGCACCGCGATCGTGGCAACCAGCGTTTTAATCGGGTGATGCCAAAACAGCCAAACCATAGTGAGCGCAGATAGCGCCAAGATCGCCAGAAAACCGACGATATTCGCCCGCGCAGTCGACGAATGAGTCATGCCAGCCTTCCCTTAGGATCCCCAATCCGTTTTCCCCGATAGCTTTATACCTCTTCCGTGGGAAAACGCCTATACGCAAACACCTTAATCGCCCTACATTCAAGTTATCAACCCAGCATCGACTCCCGGCGCCAATGGCGGGCGGTGAACACGATCAGCAGGAGCGCCAAAAGCAACGCGCTCCCCGCCGAGACGGTCACGTCGACGAGTGCGATCGGCTCGTCCTTGAGCACACTGGTCATGAGTAAGTGCTGGCTCAGCGACGGGATGAGCATCAGCGTGCTCTTGGTCTTGAGCGAATAGATGCTCGCGAAGGCTATTGGAAGCGTCGGCACCAAGAGCACGCTGGCGAGATAGGTCTGCGCTTCCCGGTAGCTTCGGGTGAACGAGGCCACCAGCGTCATGAGAGCCGCGCCGAGCGGCACGAACGGCAGGCAGATCGCGAAAAATTCGAGCGCCGTCCCGACGCCGATATTGGCGCTCATTCCCAGGCGCTCGAGCGGCACGAAGCGAAATACGAAGACGAATGCGGTGAGATTGATCGCCAGCGAAAGGCACATATAGGCGCAGGTCGCGAGAATCTTCCCGCCGACCAGCGCACCGCGCGCGACGGGCAGGCTCAGCAACGATTCGAGAGATCCGCGCTCGCGCTCGCCCGCGGTGCAGTCGATCGCGAGATACAAACCGCCCATCAGCACCGAGAACAACACGAAATACGTCATGAATCCCAGCACCACGACGGCTCGGCCGGAGGGTGTAGTCACATCGATGTCGTTGACCGCGACCGGTACGGCGAGCAGCGGGTCGACGCCGCGCATCTGGACCCTGAGCTGCGCGATGCCGCTCGCATAACCCGCGAGCAACAGGCGCAGCCGGTCGGCGCTCTTGCGGGTCTGGGAATCGGAACTGTCGGCCACCACGAAGACCGGCGCGGGCAGCGCCGCCCTGAACCGCGGCGCGAACTCATCCGGCACGAGCAGCACCACGGAAGCCGTACCGTCGCGCACGCGCGCGCGCGCGGCCGACTCGGACAGCGCCTCGGAATGCAGGCGGACACCTTCGGACTCGAGATAGCGAACCAGGTTCGGCGCCCGCTCGCCCCCCGAGATCGTGATGGAAATCGGCTCATCCGATTCGACTACGCTCTGATTCAGCATGCGCGAGACCATCGCGCCGAACAGGATCGGGCCGAACAGCGGGCCGAACAGCAGAGCCGACACGAGCGTGCGCCGATCGCGCAAATTCTCCAGAAATTCCTTGGCGAACACGGTAAAGAGCGCGCGCATCACGCAAGCCCCTCCGATTCGCCCAATATCTGCAGGAACGCCTCCTCCAGCGTCGCCGCGCCGCTTCGTGCGCGGACCTCCTGCAGAGTGCCTTCGGCGAGCACGCTGCCTCGCCCGATGATGACCACCTGATCGCAAAGCGCGGCCACTTCCTGCATGACGTGCGACGAGAACACGACGCATCGCCCCTGCGATTTGAGGCTGCTCAAGATCTCGCGCAGATTCCGGATCGCCATCACGTCGAGACCGTTGGTGGGCTCGTCGAGGATCAGGTTTGCCGGGTCGTGCACCAGCGCGCGCGCGAGCGCCACCTTGATGCGCTGACCCTGCGAGAAGCCCTTGGCGCGCCTATCGAGGAAGCTCTCCATGTCGAGCGCGCGGGCGAGCTCGGCAATCCGTTCGCCGATCCGCCGGGAGCCGATGCCGTGCAGGGAGCCGAAATAGGCGATGTTTTCCCGAGCGGTCAAGTTGCCGTACAGTCCCGCTGCGTGCGGCAAAACACCCAGGTGAGCCCGTGCGGCCGAGGTCTCGCCGCGAATGTCGAGGCCATCGATGCGGGCACTGCCGCTGTCCGGCGTGAGCACCCCGTACAGCATGCGGAGCGTCGTGGACTTGCCGGCGCCGTTCGGACCCAAGAGGCCGGTGATCGAGCCGTTGCGGGCGCGAAACGAGACATCGCGCACCGCCTCGATGGCCCCGAAACGTTTGCGCAACGCTGCCGCCTCGATCATGGCGCAGGCCCGGTCAGACCGACGAAGAACGGCGCCGGAAGGTGCCGCTCGAGGCACGAGGCATCGAGCGTCTCCGGCTCGGCCGTATCCAGGAAATCGGCCATGAGCTTCGGCACGCAGCCCGTGAGGACCTGGCCGTGTCCCTCGCCACGGACGACCAGCTGGCGGGAGTGCGCCAGGCCGCGTGCGACCCGCTCGGCATCGGCCGGCGGCGTCACCGGATCCGCCTCGCCCGACAAAAGCAGCGTCGGCACCGCGCTATGCAAGGGCATGTGAAGGTCGGCATCCACCGGCCCCCTGGGCCAGAGCTTGCAGATTTCGGTGAGCGCATCGAGCTGATCCATACCCTGATAGGTCTGCTCGATCCGTTGCCGATCGGCGGCGCTCACCTGAAAAAACGGCACATCCTCGCTGCAGACGACGCTGTTCTGCATGCCGCTCGCGAGCTGATCGCGTACTTGCCGAGCCATCATGAAGGTTTCGGCAGCCATCGGCGCCGCCCGCCCGCGCGCCGCTTCGTGGATCAAGGTCGGCAGGAGCGAGGCCTCGACGGCGTTGTATGACAGAAAGCGCAGCGATGCGGCGAAGACGCCGTGATTGAATTCGAGGGGAACCGGCTCACCGCTGGTCGGATCGGCGATCGTCAGCGGCAGCTTCTCCGGTCCGAATCGGCGGCGCAGCTCGCCGAGCTCCGCCGCCAGGGTCGGGTAGGCGGCCGCGCAATCGGGCGCCGAGCGGCAGCGGGTCACGATGAGATCGAGCGCGCGCTCGCCATCGAGCGGGGTGTCGGGTCCGATCGCCTGCTCCGGATAGGTGACCCCGTCCAGCACGACGGCATGGGTCTCCGCCGGGTGACGCCGCATGTAGAGTTCCGCCACTCGCGTGCCGTAGGAAGATCCATACAAATCGATCGCGGGGTAGCCGAGCGCGATGCGCACCCGATCCAGATCCCGGACCGCGACGCTCGTGGTGTAAAAGCGCACGCGATCGCCGTATTTGGCGAGGCAGGCGGACGTGGCGCGCCGCAGCTCCGGCATCGACTCGTCGGTGTCGCGCCAGTCGTCCGGATAGCTGCAGACCAAGGGCTCGGACCTACCCGTGCCGCGCTGGTCCACGAGCACGATATCGTGAGTGCGATTGGCCCGGGCGAAGGCGCCCGCATAGCTGGCGTAGAGATCCGCCGCGGCCTGTCCCGGCCCCCCCGCAAGCAGGAACAAGGGCTCGGCCGACGCTTGCCGATTGAGCGCCGGAACGACCGCGACGAACAAATCGATCTTGCGCCCGGCGGGTGCGTCGGGATCCTCCGGCACCGCCAGAGTCCCGCAGCGCGCCGCCACCGAGCTCAACCGGAGCGGATGCTCGAGCCGGCACTCGTGCAGAGGAAGCGTCGCCGCCGAGGCGGGAAGTGCCTTGCAGAAGACCAAGACGCAGGCCGAGAGGACCTGCCACGCGAGCCGCAACGTCGTACTCCGATTCATCGCCAGAGGAGGGTCAAGCACCCAAGTGTAGCGATTCGCTATCCCCGCCCGCCCTCGACTTGATAGATTTGCGGCCCAGTTCGTCAATTGAACCCGCCGAAGGAAGCCATGACCGTCATTCGCGAAGCCGATGTCATCGCCAGCGTTGCCGACGCCCTGCAATACATTTCCTACTATCACGCGCCGGATTTCATCCGCGCGATGGGACGGGCCTACGCCGTGGAGCAAAGTCCGGCGGCGCGCGACGCCATTGCCCAGATCCTCACCAACTCGCGCCTGTGCGCGGAGGGCCATCGGCCGATCTGCCAGGACACCGGGATCGTCGTGGTCTTCGTCAAAGTGGGGATGGGCGTTCGCTTCGAGGCCTCGCTCGACCTCGAAGCCATGGTCAACGAAGGCGTGCGGCGCGCTTATCTGAACCCCGACAACAAGCTACGAGCCTCCATCGTGGCAGACCCGGCGGGCAAGCGGACCGGCACCAAGGACAATACCCCGGCGGTGATTCACACCGAGTTCGCGCCCGGCGACCAGCTCGAGATCACCGTCGCCGCCAAGGGCGGCGGGTCCGAGAACAAGTCCATGTTCGCGATGCTGAATCCGTCGGATTCGGTGGCGGATTGGGTGGTCGAGATGGTGCCGGAAATGGGCGCCGGTTGGTGTCCGCCCGGCATGCTCGGCGTCGGCATCGGCGGAAGCGCCGAGAAAGCCATGCTGCTCGCCAAGAAATCGCTCATGGAGCCGATCGATATCGGCGACCTCATCGCCCGCGGTCCGGCGAATAAGCTCGAGGAGCTGCGCCTGGAAATCTACCGGCGCGTCAACGAGCTGGGCATCGGGGCGCAGGGGCTCGGCGGCCTGACGACCGTGCTCGACGTGAAGGTGGCCGACTACCCCACGCATGCGGCATCGCTCCCCGTGGCGGTCATTCCGAATTGCGCCGCCACGCGTCATTTGCATTTCACGCTCGATGGGTCGGGGCCCGCCGTGCTCGAGCCGCCGGATCTCGCGCAGTGGCCGAAGGTGCGCTGGAGCGCCGATGCGAGCGCGCGCCGTGTCTCGCTCGACGGGCTGACCCGCGAGGAAATGGCCACCTGGAAGGCAGGCGAACGGCTGCTGCTCTCCGGCAAGCTGCTCACCGGGCGCGACGCCGCGCACAAGCGCATCTGCGCGCTGCTCGATGCGGGCAAGCCGTTGCCGGACGGCCTCGATTTCCGCAACCGCGTCATCTACTACGTTGGACCCGTGGATCCGGTCGGAACGGAAGTGGTGGGCCCGGCGGGACCGACGACCGCGAACCGAATGGACCGCTTCACCGAGACCATGCTCGGCAAGGCCGGACTTCTCGCCATGGTGGGCAAGGCGGAACGCGGACCGGAAGCGGTCGCGGCCATCCGCGCGCACCGCTCGGCGTATTTGATCGCGGTGGGCGGCGCAGCGTTCTTGGTAGCTCAAGCCATCCGCGCCAGCCGCGTGGTCGGCTTCGCCGAACTCGGCATGGAGGCCGTATACGAGTTCGAGGTGCGCGACATGCCGGTGACCGTGGCGGTGAGCTCGGACGGGGAGTCGGTGCACGACACCGGACCCAAAGCCTGGCGCGGAAAGTTCGCGGGTATTCCCGTCGCGGTCGAATGAGCCGGTCCGCCCGGGCGTTCTAGGGGCCGCGACGAACCGGGGACCGCGGTCCGCCGGGCGGGCGTTCTAGTACTTGACGCTGCAGCCGTAGGGGCGGGTGACGGGGTGCGCCACGGGCTTATCGTCCGACACCGCCAGCATCGCTTCCTTGAGATAGGGCTCCGCACGCGGGATGTCAGCCACGTCCGCGGTGGCAATGCTGTCGATGCCGCCCATGTATTGCAGATCACCCTTGGCGTCGATCACGAACAGGTGCGGCGTGGTCTTGGCATGGTAGAGCCGTCCGAGGTCTCCGGACGGATCGAGCAGCACGGCCGTGGGCACGGCATGGCGGGAGCGGCTCAGGGCGTCCGCCTCCGCTCCGCTGACGTAACCCTGCTTGCCCGGTGCCGAGGAGATCACCGACATCCAAATGACGCCGCGCTGCCGCGCCAGCGCCTGGAGACTTTGCATGTTGCCGCTGGAATAGTGCTTGCGGGTATAGGGGCAGTCGGCGTTGGTCCACTCCAGAACCACGGTCTTGCCGCGGAAGTCCGCCAGCCGGCGAACCTTGCCCTGGCTGTCCGTCGCGCTGAAATCGGGAGCCGGCCGGCCGATCTGGGGTTCGTCGCCGAAGGAGGCTGCGCCGCTCGCGGAGGCCAGGGCCGCACAGGCCGACCATACTGCCATAGCGCATAAAGTGCCGATCCGCCGGCGGGCGGGCGGGCGTCCTCGGGTATGAGAGGCGGGCGCGGGGCGGTCCGTCGGGCGGGAAAGAGGGGGAGCTGAAAGCGACATGCGGTGTTAGTGCGAGCGGCCAATCGTTGGTTCCGTGCCTTTGGTGGATTTCGGCCGGCCGGTTTAAACTGCCCGCCCGTTCGGCGAAGTTTGGTCCTGGGAGCCACCCGTTCAGCGCATGCGATTCGCAACTGACTATGACGTGATCGTGATCGGCGGCGGCCACGCCGGGACCGAGGCGGCGCTCGCGGCTGCCCGCATGGGGCGGCGCACGCTGCTGCTCACCCATAACATCGAGACGCTGGGGCAGATGAGCTGCAATCCCGCGATCGGCGGTATCGGCAAGGGTCATCTGGTCAAGGAAATCGACGCGCTGGGCGGCGCGATGGCGCTCGCGGCCGACCAGGCCGGGATTCAGTTTCGCACCTTGAATGCGAGCAAGGGTCCCGCGGTCCGCGCCACACGGGCGCAAGCGGACCGCCAGCTCTATAAGCGCGCCATCCGGCGCATGCTCGAGACGCAGCCGGAGCTGTCGATTTTCCAGCAAGAGGTTGCGGATCTCGTCGTGCACGGCGAGCGCGTCGCCGGGTGCCTGACGGCAAGCGGCGTCGAGTTCCGGGCGGCGAGCGTGGTGCTGACGGTCGGAACGTTCCTGGGCGGCCGCATTCATGTGGGCCTCGAAAGCCATGCGGGCGGCCGGGCCGGCGATCCGCCCTCCAATGCGCTCGCTGCGCGGCTGCGCGAGCTTCCCTTGCGCGTGGGCCGGCTGAAAACCGGAACCCCGCCGCGCATCGACGGCCGCAGCATCGACTTCGCGGGCTTGAGGGAGCAGCACAGCGACGATCCGCGCCCGGTGTTCTCGTACTGCGCGACCCGCGCCGCGCACCCGCGGCAAATACCCTGCCACATCACGGCGACCAATGAGCGCACGCACGACATCATTCGCGGCGCGAGCGCGCGCTCACCGATGTTCACCGGCCTCATCGAGGGCACGGGACCCCGCTACTGTCCGTCGGTAGAAGACAAGGTGATGCGCTTCGCGGACCGCACGTCGCATCAGATCTTCATCGAGCCCGAGGGTCTCGATACGCACGAAATCTATCCGAACGGCATTTCGACCAGCTTGCCGTTCGACGTGCAGTACGAGTTCGTGCGCTCGATCCGCGGCTTCGAGCGGGCGCACATTACGCGGCCGGGGTACGCGATCGAATACGATTTCTTCGATCCGCGCGGCCTCAAGTCCAGCTTGGAAAGCAAACTCATCGGCGGATTGTTTCTCGCCGGGCAGATCAACGGCACCACGGGCTACGAGGAAGCCGCCGCGCAGGGTCTTCTGGCGGGTGCGAACGCCGCGCTCGGCGCGGCGGGGCGCGACCCCTGGTGCCCGAAGCGGAGCGAGGCCTACTTGGGCGTCCTCGTCGACGATCTGATCACGCGCGGTGCGCCGGAACCCTATCGCATGTTCACCAGCCGCGCGGAGTACCGGCTCTCGCTGCGCGAGGACAACGCGGACTTGCGCCTCACGCCGCGCGGCCGCGAGCTCGGATTGGTGGACGATGCCCGATGGGAGTTCTTTCTCGGCAAGCGCGAGGCGGTCGACACCGAGGTGGCGCGCTTGTCCGCGGCGCTGGTACGGCCGGAACAGGTGGATGCCGCCCTGCTCGCGAAGCTCAAGCAGCCGCTGCAACGCGAAGTCCGCGCCTTCGAGCTGCTGCGGCGTCCGGAACTCGCCTACGACGACCTGGATGCGGCGGCGCCGGCCGACGCGCAGGGCGGCGCCGGCGCTTGGCGGAGCGATGAGCGCCTGGCGGAGCAGGTGAAACAGCAGGTCGACGTGCAGGCGAAATATGCCGGCTACCTGAAGCGGCAGAGCCAGGAAATCGACCGTCAACAACGCCACGAAGAGCTGGCGCTGCCCGACGACATCGACTATTCCAAGGTGGGCGGATTATCGAACGAGGCGCGACAGTCGCTGCATTCGGTGCGCCCACAGACCTTGGGACAGGCGGCGCGCATTCCCGGACTCACGCCGGCGGCGCTGTCGCTGTTGCTGGTCTATCTCAAGAAGCACGATCGCGCCGCATGAACCTTGCGGCGCCGACGCCCGCGAACTCGGGCGGCTGAGATCGGGCTAGCGCAGGCTTTCCAGAAACTCGGCGAAGGTGTGGTAGTAGGCATCGATATTTTGCCGCTTGCCGAACGCATGGCCTTCGTCGCCTGCCTTGAGCAGCCACACCGTTTCTCCCCGACTTCGTAACCGGTTCGCAAGCTCGTCGGATTGCGAGATCGGCACGCCCGGATCGTTCTTGCCATGCACCTCGAGCAATGGCCGCGTGATCCGGTCGGCGCCCGTCAGCGGCGAGATGCGCCGCAAGAACGCGCGAGCATCAACGTCGCGCTCGTCGCCGAACTCTGCGCGCAGCTGATTCTGCAGATAAGGCGCGGCCGTGCCCATCAAGCCGATGAAGTCGGTGATGCCGGCGACGTCGACCGCCCCGCGCAGCCGGTCGCCGTAATTCACCAGCGTGGCCAGCGCCAGGTAGCCGCCCGATACCACGACGTGCTTGGCATCGAAGCGGGGATCGAGGCCGAGCCACACCAGCAAGGCGCCCACGTCCTTGACCGCATCCTCGCGCAGCATGCCTTTGTCCAACGCGAGGAAGCTCTTCCCGTAACCTGAAGAGCCGCGTACGTTGGGTGCGACCACGGCGTAACCCAACTCCCTCACGACGTACTCGATCCAAGGGTCGAACACCGGGCGAAATTGCGAATCCGGCCCATCGTGCAGCACAAGCAGCACGGGGTGCGGGCCGGGGCTCGCTGGCTCGTAGACATAGACGGGTAGCTGGCGGAATTTGCCGTCGGTCCGATCGAAGGTCGGAAACTGCGAGAGGTGCGGCACGATGAATTTACCCGGGTCGAGGGGACCCGCCTCGCTCGCGGTCCAGGCGTCGAGGCGGTTGGCCTCGATGTCGAGGACATACGCATCGCGCGGATGATTGGCCGCCGACAGGCCGAACGCCAGCCGCTTGCCATCGCGGTCGAAACTCAACGAATCGATGACGCCGGCGAACGGGGCCTTGGGAGGCGTCAGGTCCTGGTGCGTTTTCAAGTCGACCAGATTGAGTTTGCCGAGCCCGCCCTCGTTGGTCACGTACGCCAGGTAGTGTCCATCGTTGGAGAGCGCGAAGCGCTCGACATCCCACGGGCTGCGCGCCGAGATGTCGTTCTTCTCGCCGGTGAATATGTTGACGTAGCGTAGTTTTGCGTTATCGCCGTCGCGGTCCGACAGGATGTATACGCCGGTGCCGTCGCGCGAGAATTTCGCCCCGTAGATCGCCACCTTGGACGGCGAGGGATCCACTTCGCGCTTCTGGCCGTTCCCGAGGTCGACGATGTAGAGGTAGTCCTCCTGGGCGGACACGTGTTTCCGGAGCAGAAGCTTGCGGTCATCTCCCGACCAGTCCAGGGGATACCAAGCCGCTCCGTCTCCCGTCACCGCGAGATGCGGCAGCGTGCCGGACTCCGGATCGACGATGTCGATGTCCGATGAGATGCCGTCGCGCGCGGTGGTGAAGAACGCGATTTCGCGCCCGGAATTCGACCACAGCGCTCCGCCGTTCATCGACTTGCCGTCGGTCAGGCGCCGGGCGGCGGGGTCGCCGAGGTGCTGATAATAAAGTTGGGCGTTGCCGTCTCCGCCGGTATCGCGCTGGTAGAAGAAGGCATTGCGATTCGTATCCGGCGAGAATGCGGCCTGCGTGATAGGCTCGCGCAAGAAGGTGATCTGGCGCCTCTCGCCGAGCGGGTGGTCGACGAGGTGCAACTGATCGGTCTCGCCGAAGCGGGTGACGATGAGAAGCTGACCCTTCGGGGTAAACCCCAACGGAGCCGCCTGCCGCGCACTCAAATAGGCGTCCAGCGTTTCGGCGGAGGCGAGCGGACGATCCGGGATTCCGTCGTACACGAGGCTGCCGCGTGTCGTCGTCGCCGCATCGGCGGAGGCAATCAGCAGAGAGGCCGCGAGCAGCGGCGATAGAAAAGTGCGACTCATTTATTCCTATGTTCCCAAACCCCGAGGATAATGGCCCGCGAGGATAATGGATACGATGGCCGGCTTCGAGCACCTATTACAATCATGCGACGTGGGCGACATGCTCGACGACATCGCGAGCGCGGACCCGCCGGCGTATCTGCACCGTTGCTTCGCGGAGGCATGCTCATCCCCGACGTTGTCGTGGTCTCGCATCCAGCAGCTTGCGCTTTGCGCGATGGTACTCGACTCCATCCTGAACAACCGCGATTACGAGGGATTGGAGCCTGAATTGCTGTCCGATTGGCGCGTGCATTTCTCGCGTGCGTGCTCGCCGATACGAGACCTCGCCGTGGAGGCGCTGCGTCGGGCGGGCACGATGCCGGCAGTTCCCGCCGATGCCGCTCCGGAACTTGCCGAGCTCGAGCATCGGTTGGGCGCGGCTTGACATCGAAACTCGGCGCTGTCGCCGCGATGGCCGGCGCGGCCGTGCTCGCCGCCTGTGCTTCGCCGAACGCGCCTTCGGGCGGGAAGCCGCCTGCGCGAGACGCGGCCCCTCCGTCGCCGGCGCCCTCCTATGACTGGCGCCCGTTGATGCGGCTGCCTTTCGGCACACTGCTCAAGGATGTGCCTTATCCGCTCGGCGAAATCGTGGTGTTCCACGGCGCGGCGGGCGAGGCCGGCGACCACGAGGATCGGGATTGCTACACGGTGCGCGACAGCGCGCCGCCGCGCCTGTTCGGGCGGCCAGTCGATGAATATGCTCTGTGCTTCTCCCGCGACCGGCTGAATCGCGTCGAGGCCTCGGTGAGCCTGCCGGCGGAGTCGGCGTCGGCGCAATTCGCGGCAGCCTGCGCCGAGTGGCAGCGGCGCGGCACCCCCGACAGAGCCACATCCGAGCGATGCGAGGATCGGGACGGCACCACGGAAGTCGAAGCCCAATTGATGCCGGCCGTGACGCCGCCCTCTGCCGCGGCGCAGCCTTTCGTCTCCATCGTGCTCATCGACTCGGCTCAGGTCCGCGGCGCCGGCCCGTGAGCAGAAGCGACGAACTCGCGTCATTGACCGCAGGTGCGCGGCGCTTCGATCTGACTCTCGCGGCCGCCCAAGCCGAAGCCCTATTGCAGCTGATCGACGAGCTGGAGCGAGCCAACGCCGAGTTCAATCTCACTGCGATCCGCGACCGGCCCGGCATGCTGGTCAAGCACGTGCTCGACAGCTTGAGCGTGCAGCCCTACCTGCGCGGAGCGCGCATCGCCGATGTGGGCACCGGCGCGGGATTTCCGGGGTTGCCGCTCGCGATCGTGAATCCCGAGCGGCGCTTCACGTTGATCGAGGCCACCGGCAAGAAGGCGCGGTACGTGGGCCGCACCGTGGAGCGGCTGCAGCTCGCCAACGTCGAGGTGCAGAACTCTCGCGCGGAGCTCTATAGGCCTTCCGCCCCCTTCGATGTCGTGGCGGCGCGCGCGCTCTCCTCGTTGGCCGAGTTCGTGGCCCACGCGGGACATCTTTGCGCGCCGAACGGGCGGCTTCTCGCCATGAAGGGTAAGCGGCCGGACGCGGAAATCGCCGCTCTGCCGAGATCCTTCCGGGTCGTGGCCGTGCACCGTATCGCACTGCCGGGGCTGGACGACGAGCGGCATCTTGTGGAACTCTCCCCTGCCGGCCCTCGATCGCCGGTCAGGCCGAAACCGAACACCACATGAAACGGGTCATCGCAGTCGCAAATCAGAAGGGCGGTGTCGGCAAGACCACCACCGCCGTGAACCTTGCGGCGTCGCTCGCCGCGACCAAGCGGCGCGTGCTGCTGATCGATCTGGATCCGCAGGGCAATGCCACCATGGGCTGCGGCATCGACAAGAACGCCCAGGCCCGAACGAGCTGCGACGTGCTGCTGGGCGACTGTACCGCCGCGGAAGCGCTGGTGCTCGTGGAGTACGGCGGATTCAAGCTGATGCCCGCGAATCAGGAACTCACCGCGGCCGAAGTACGGCTGCTCACCATGATCGCCGGCCGGGAATTCAAATTGCGCAATGCCTTGAAGCCGCTGCGCGACGAATTCGACGTGATCCTGATCGACTGCCCGCCCGCGCTCAACATGCTCACGGTGAGCGCGCTGGTGGCCGCGGATTCGGTGATGGTGCCCATGCAATGCGAGTACTACGCGCTCGAGGGCTTGAGCGCGCTGGTGCAAACCATCGAACAGATCAAGAGCAGCATCAATCCGCATTTGGAAATCGAGGGATTGTTGCGCACCATGTTCGATCCTCGCAACAATCTGGCGAACGCCGTTTCCGCGCAGCTCATCGAGCACTTCGGCGACAAAGTATTCCGCACGCTGATCCCTCGGAACATTCGCCTGGCCGAAGCGCCGAGCTTCGGCAAGCCTGCCCTGTTCCACGACAAGGAATCGCGCGGTGCGCTCGCCTATTTGGCGCTCGCCGGGGAGATGATCCGCCGCGACGAGCTGCCGCCGGCGCCGGGGACGCCGCCGGCGCCCGAGATGCCCTCGGACTCCGGCGCGGACTCGGACTCGACGACAATACCCGCCGATTCGTCTTCGACGCCCGAGTCCTCCGCGGTGCCGCAAGGCCCCGGGCCCCCGGAAGCGCCTGAAGTACCCGCAGCGCCCGTATAATCGGATGCGGGCTCACGAGGAATTCCAGCATGACGGCTAAAAAACCGGCCTTGGGTCGAGGGCTCGCGGAGCTGTCTCCGTTGTTCGCACGGCGGGCCGCGTTGCCCGAGACGGCCGAAACTGCAGCGCCGCAAGCCGCGGGCGACCGAATCGCGACCTTGCCGCTCGATTTGCTGCAGCGGGGCAAGTACCAGCCGCGCACCGACATGCGGCCGGAGTCGCTGCAAGAGCTTGCCAATTCGATCAAAGCGCAGGGGCTGGTGCAGCCCATCCTCGTGCGTCCGCTTCCGGGCCGCAATCCCGGCGAATCGCAGCGCTACGAGATCATCGCCGGTGAGCGTCGTTGGCGGGCCGCGCAAATGGCCGGTCTCGCCGACATCTCCGTGGTAATTCGCGACGTGCCGGACGAGGCCACCCTTGCCATGGCCCTGATCGAGAACATCCAGCGCGAGGACTTGAATCCGCTGGAAGAGGCGCGGGCGTTATCGCGGCTGATCGAGGAGTTCGGACTGACACATCAGGCCGCCGCCGACGCAGTGGGCCGATCCCGCGCTGCGGTCAGCAATCTGCTGCGCCTGATGGAGCTTGCCGATGAGGTCAAAGAACTCTTGGAGCAGCGCCGCATCGAGATGGGGCATGCCCGCGCCTTGCTGTCGTTGACCTCGCGCCGGCAACAAATCGAGGTTGCGAGCCTCGTCGCCAAGAAATCCTTGTCGGTTCGGGACACCGAATCCTTGGTGCGGCGGCTGCTCTCGCCGGCCAAAGCGGGCGATCCGCCCGAGGCCTCGCCCGATCCCGATATCCGCCGCCTGGAGCTCGAGCTCGCGGACAAATTGGGCGCCAAGGTCGCGTTCCAGCACACCGCCGCGGGAAAAGGCAAATTGGTGGTGAGCTACAACAGCCTGGACGAGCTCGAAGGCATCCTCGCGCACATTCAATAACTTGAAGCACTGCAAGAGGCTCCCTATAATGCGCCGGCTTATTTGGGCCATGGTCGCCGGACCTCGTGCGCGGACATTTGGGATGTTACCCAGGGGATCCCGCGCGCGATATGGCAAATAAAAGCGAAGCGCTCGCGTCCCGGAGGACGGACCGGGAAAGCAGGCGTCGCTCCATGAGTGGGACTTAACGTGATCGCGATCGACTTAGCCCTGGCACGGCGGCTGGCTCTCAGCGTCGTACTGGGACAGGCGGCCGTGACCGTGATCTGCGCGCTCGTGGCCTGGTTGATTGCCGATTCCCATGCAGCGCTGTCGGCGGCGCTGGGGGGCGGGATCAGCACCGTGGCGAGCCTTGCGATGGCGTGCCTCGGCGTCGGCGGTCGGTCGGCCGCGGACCCGCAGCGGGCGCTCAGGACGTTCTTCGTCGGCGAAACGGCGAAGGTTGTCGTGATGATCGTGCTGTTCATCGCGGTGTTGAAGACGATGAAAGTGGTTCCGCTGGCGATGCTCGGGACGTATGCGGCGACTTTCTTAGTGTTTTGGGTGGCGTTGGCGAATATCCTGCCCCCGCTCGGCGGGACGCGAGGCGGGCCTGCAGGCGCGAACCGCGGCAACGCGGGGCCGGGCCGGGCAGGCGATACGGACCGCGAGTAGTTGAATTCGAGGCGAGACGTTAAGCGAGCAGACACACAGCAATGGCAGCAGAACAGCCCCTCACCGCGAACGAGTACATCCTCCATCACCTGACGTACCTGACCAACAAGGCACCGAAGGGGATCTTGGATCTATCCGTCATCAACTGGGACAGCGTGCTCATTTCGCTGGCGCTAGGGCTAATTTTTGTAGGCGCGTTCTATCTCGCCGCGCGCACCGCCACGGCGGGTGTGCCCGGCAAATTCCAAAATTTCGTGGAAATACTGGTCGAGTTCGTCGACAACCAGGTGAAGGACACTTTTCACGGGACCAACAAGCTTCTCGCACCCTTGGGCCTCACCATCTTCTGCTGGGTGTTCTTGTTCAACTTCATGGACGTGCTGCCGGTAGACCTGCTGCCTCTCGTGGCACGCGGTGCGGGCGCAGGACATCTGAAAGTCGTGCCGAGCACCGACCTCAACGTCACCTTCGCCATGTCATTGACGGTGTTCGTTCTGATCATCTACTACAGCATCAAGGTGAAGGGGCTCGGCGGGTTTCTCGGGGAACTCACGCTGCAGCCGTTCAGCGCCAAGAATCCGGTCGTCAAGGCGCTGCTGGTTCCCGCGAATCTGCTGCTCGAGATCGTGCCGCTCCTGGCGCGGCCCCTGTCTCTCTCGCTGCGCTTGTACGGCAACCTGTTCGCCGGCGAAATGATCTTCCTGTTGCTGGCGACATTGTCGCTGAGCGGCTTCCATCAGCTGTCGACCATGAGCGGGTGGTTCTTCCTGGTCTTGCAGGTCGTGCTGGCGGCGTTGTGGACCGTGTTCGATTTTTTGATAGGCGTGCTGCAGGCATTCATTTTCATGGTGCTGACGATCGTCTATCTGTCGATGGCGCAGGAAAGGCATTAGTAACCGAGTCCGATAACCATATTTCTTTATTGTTTTCGTTTAGGAGGATTGAATGGATAACATTGCACACGTCCAGGCCATGACCGTGCTCGCCGTCGGCATCATCTTCGGCATGGGCGCACTCGGTACCGCCATCGGCTTCGGAATCTTGGGCGGCCGCTTTCTCGAAGGCGCGGCGCGCCAGCCGGAACTCACCCCGATGCTTCAGGTGAAGATGTTCATCGTCGCGGCCCTGGTCGACGCGGTCGCCATGATCGGCATCGGCTTCGCGCTGTTCTTCACCTTCGCGAACCCGTTCACCGCCGGTCTGACGCACTAGCCTCCGGCTACAGCGCCAGCACCGCGTAAGCCGGCAAGGAGTCGAACGTGAACATCAATCTCACGCTGATCGTGCAGATGGTCGTGTTCATCGCGCTCATCTGGGTCACGATGAAATTCGTGTGGCCCAAGATCATCGACGCGATGGAGGAGCGCTCGCGCAAGATCGCCGCAGGACTCGCCGCCGCCGAGAAGGGCAAGGCCGAGTTGGTGCAGGCTGACCAGCGCGCCGAGGCCGTCGTCAAGGAGGCGCGCGTCAAGGCGGCGCAGATTCTCGATCAAGCCGGCAAGCGCTCGAACGAGATGGTCGAGGAGGCCAAGGGTACCGCGAGCGCAGAGGCCGAGCGCCTGGTGGCGCAGGCCCACGAGGACGCCGCGCTCGAGAGCAGTCGCGCGCGCGAGAGTTTGCGCCGCGAAGTCGGCCGGCTGGCGGTCGAGGGCGCCTCGCGCCTGCTCGAGCGCGAGATCGACCCCAAGACGCACGCGGAGCTGCTCGACAAACTGGCCGCCGAGGTCGCGCGTGGCTGAGCGCGCCACCATCGCCCGGCCCTATGCCAAAGCGGCGTTCGAATACGCCCGCGACACGCAGGCGTTCGCCGACTGGTCGCAGGGCCTCGCGATCGCGGCCCAAGTGGTCGCCGATCCGCGCATCGAGGAGCTGGTCAAGAATCCCGAGTTGACCGCGGCGGATCACGCCTCGCTGGTCAACGACGTGGCGGACGAGCGGCTCAACCCGGGCATCAAGAATTTCGTGCGGGTGCTCGCGGAGAACCACCGCATGCTGCTCCTGCCCGAGATCGCCGCGCACTTCGAATTCCTGCGCTCGCAGGCCGAGAACACCGTCGACGTCGAGGTCGTCTCGGCGGTGCCGCTCGACGCCGCACAAACCGAGAAGCTCACGCAGGCGCTCGACAAGCGCCTGAAGGCGCGGGTGCGCATGAAGAACTCCGTGGATGCGGGTCTGCTCGGGGGCGCGGTGATACGCGCGGGCGATCTGGTGATCGACGGCTCGCTCAAGGGACGCCTCGAGCGTCTCAGAACGGAATTGACTGAATAGCACTGAAGTTTAGGCGCGGCGTTCGATAAGCCCGCATCAAGAGGATCGGATATGTCCATCAAGGCATCGGAAATCAGCGACCTGATCAAGGCGCGCATCGAAAAATTCCAGTCCGCCACCGAAGCGCGCAACGTCGGAACGGTGACCAGCGTCACCGACGGCATCGTCCGCATTCACGGCCTCGCCGATGCGCGCTACGGCGAAATGCTCGAGTTCGTCGGCAACACCTTCGGACTTGCGCTGAACCTCGAGCAGGACTCGGTCGGCTCGGTGGTGCTCGGCGACTACAAGCACATCTCGGAAGGCCAGCAGGTGAAGACCACCGGCCGCATTCTCGAAGTGCCGGTGGGCCCCGAGCTGCTCGGCCGGGTCGTGGATGCGCTCGGCACGCCCATCGACGGCAAGGGGCCGGTGAACGCCAAGCAGCAATCGCCCCTGGAGCGCGTCGCCCCGGGCGTGATCTTCCGCAAGAGCGTTTCGCAGCCGGTGCAGACCGGCCTCAAGGCCATCGATTCCATGGTGCCGATCGGCCGGGGCCAGCGCGAGCTCATCATCGGCGACCGCCAGACCGGCAAGACCGCGGTTGCAATCGACACCATCATCAATCAGAAGGGCACCGGCGTTAAGTGCGTGTACGTCGCCATCGGCCAGAAGCAAAGCTCCATCGCCAACGTGGTGAGGAAGCTCGAGGAGCACGGCGCGATGGCCCACACCATCATCGTCGCGGCATCGGCCTCGACGCCCGCCGCCATGCAGTATCTCGCGCCCTACGGCGGCTGCGCCATGGGCGAATACTTCATGGACAACGGCGAGGACGCGCTCATCGTGTATGACGACTTGTCGAAGCAGGCGGTCGCCTACCGCCAGATCTCGCTGCTGCTGCGCCGTCCGCCGGGCCGCGAAGCCTATCCGGGCGACGTGTTCTATCTGCATTCGCGCTTGCTCGAGCGCTCCGCGCGCGTCAACGAGGAATACGTGGAGAAGATCAGCAACGGCCGCGTGAAGGGCAAGACGGGCTCACTCACGGGAATTCCCATCATCGAGACCCAGGCGGGCGACGTGACGGCGTTCGTGCCGACCAACGTGATCTCGATCACCGACGGACAGATCTTCCTGGAAACCGACCTCTTCAACGCCGGCATGCGCCCGGCCATCAACGCCGGTATCTCCGTGTCGCGCGTCGGCGGCGCCGCGCAAACCAACATCATCAAGAAGCTCGGCGGCGGCGTGCGCCTGGCGCTCGCGCAATATCGCGAGCTCGCGGCGTTTTCGCAGTTCGCCTCCGATCTCGACGAGGCCACCCGCAAGCAGCTCGAGCGCGGCGCGCGCGTGACCGAGCTCATGAAGCAGAAGCAATACGCGCCCATGTCCGTGGCGGAGATGGCGCTGTCGCTGTATGCGGCTAACAACGGCTACTTCGACAAGGTGGACCGCCGCAAGGTGGTGGAGGCCGAGGCGGGGCTGCAGGCCTTCGCGCGCGGCAGCTATGCGGATCTTTTGAAGGGGATCAATGCGAAGCCCGACTTTACAAAGGAAGTCGAGGCATCGCTCAAGAAATGCTGCGAAGAGTTCTTCTCGACGCTGTAGGAGCAGGGAATGGCAGGTGCTAAGGAAATTCGCGGCAAGATCGCGAGTATCAAGAACACGCAGAAGATCACCAAGGCTATGGAGATGGTCGCGGCGAGCAAAATGCGCAAGGCGCAGGAGCGCATGCGCGCGGCGCGCCCCTATGCCGAGAAGATCCGCAAGATCGTCGGGCACCTGCGCCAGGTGAACCTCGATTTCAAGCACCCGTTCACGTTGGAAAGACCGGTACGCGCCGTCGGCATCATCGTGGTGAGCACGGACCGGGGACTCGCCGGAGCGCTCAACCTGAACCTGTTCAAGGCCGCGCTCGCCCCCATCCGCGAGGCGCAGGGCAAGAACGCGAAAGTCTACGTCTGCGCGGTCGGCCTGAAGGCCCTGCAGTTCTTCCGCCGGCTGTCCGGCGTGGAGCTCTCCGCCTCCGCCACGCACCTGGGCGATCGTCCGCATGCCAAGGATCTGATCGGTCCGATCAAGGTCATGCTGGATCTGTACCGCGAGGAGAAGATCGATCAGCTGCTTCTGGTACACAACGTATTCGTCAACACCATGACGCAGAAGGGCACCGTCAAGCAGCTGCTGCCCTTGCAGACCCTCGACAAGCACGAGCTGCAGGAGCGCTGGGACTACATCTACGAGCCGGACGCCTCGGAGATCCTCGAGGGCCTGCTGATGCGCTATATCGAGTCCCAGGTGTTTCAGGGCGCGGTGGAGAACGTGGCATCCGAGATGGCTGCGCGCATGGTGGCCATGAAGAGCGCCTCCGACAACGCGGGCACGCTCATCGACGAGTTGCAACTCATTTACAACAAGGCCCGCCAGGCCGCGATCACGAAAGAGCTTTCGGAGATCGTCGGCGGCGCTGCAGCGGTTTAGGAAAGAGGTTTAACTATGTCCAAGGGCAAAATCGTCCAAATCATCGGTGCGGTCATCGACGTGGAATTTCCGCGTGATCAAATCCCGGAGATCTATGACGCCCTCAAGCTCGATGATGTCGACCTGACGCTCGAAGTGCAGCAGCAGCTCGGCGACGGTGTGGTCCGCGCGATCGCCATGGGCCCCTCGGAAGGATTGCGCCGCGGCCTCGCCGTCACCGGGACGGGCAAGGGCATCAGCGTCCCGGTGGGAGCCGGCACTCTGGGGCGCATCATGGACGTGCTCGGCAAGCCGCAGGACGAGAAGGGTCCGATACAGAGCACCGAGACGCTGCCCATCCACCGTCCGGCCCCAGCCTACGACGAGCAAGCGGGCGGTCAGGATCTGCTGGTCACGGGCATCAAGGTCATCGATTTGCTGGTGCCCTTCGCCAAGGGCGGCAAGGTCGGCCTGTTCGGTGGCGCCGGCGTCGGCAAGACCGTCAACATGCTCGAGCTCATCAACAACATCGCCAAGCAGTACAGCGGTCTGTCGGTGTTCGCCGGCGTCGGCGAGCGTACCCGCGAGGGCAACGACTTCTATCACGAGATGATCGAGTCCGGCGTCATCGACAAGGACAACCTGCCCAACTCCAAGGTGGCCATGGTGTACGGCCAGATGAACGAGCCGCCCGGCAACCGTCTACGCGTGGCGCTGACCGGGTTGACCATGGCGGAGTACTTCCGCGACGAGAAGCAGGCCTCGGGCAAGGGGCGCGACGTGCTGTTCTTCGTCGACAACATCTATCGCTACACGCTGGCCGGCACCGAAGTGTCGGCGCTTCTCGGGCGCATGCCCTCCGCGGTGGGCTATCAGCCGACGCTTGCCGAGGAAATGGGCGTGCTGCAAGAGCGCATCACCTCCACCAAGACCGGCTCGATCACCTCGATCCAGGCCGTGTACGTTCCCGCGGACGACTTGACCGATCCGTC
>Ga0187887_10000373_pt1 | contig 44716 bp, 37 predicted proteins | sample June2016WEW_7_10_FD_132977 | JGI IMG/M metagenome (GOLD analysis project Ga0187887, IMG submission 132977) | Peatland microbial communities from SPRUCE experiment site at the Marcell Experimental Forest, Minnesota, USA - June2016WEW_7_10 | ecosystem: Environmental > Terrestrial > Soil >... | reverse complement strand
TCCTGGCCCGCACCGATGCGGAGGCGGCCAACTTGATCACCTCCGACGTCGACGAGCGTGACCGGGCGTTCATCACCTCCGACAAGCGCACCCCCGAGGGCTTTTTCTACGTGCGCAACGGCTTGGACCAGGCGATTGCACGCGGGCTCGCGTACGCACCGTACGTCGATCTGCTCTGGTGCGAAACCGGCAAACCGGACCTCGAAGAGGCACGCACCTTCGCCGACGCCATCCACAAGCAGTTTCCCGGCAAGCTCCTCGCGTACAATTGCTCGCCCTCCTTCAATTGGAAACGCAAGCTCGACGACGACACGATCGCCCGCTTCCAGCGCGAGCTGGGCGCCATGGGCTACAAGTTCCAATTCATCACACTGGCCGGGTTCCAAGCACTGAACTACTCGATGTTCGATCTCGCGAGCGGCTATCGCGAGTCGCAGATGTCGGCCTACGTGGCCTTGCAGGAAGCGGAGTTCAAGGCGGAGAAGCGCGGCTATTCGGCGACGCGCCATCAGCGCGAAGTGGGCGCGGGATACTTCGACGATGTCACCCAGACCATCGTCGCGGGGACCTCCTCGATCACCGCCCTGTCCGGAAGCACGGAAGAAGAGCAGTTCCACGAGGCGGCCCACTAGGGCCGCCGTCCGCGCCCGGTCGCCCGCGATGAGCGGAAAGTACGAACTGAAGGACCTCGCCACCGGGAGGACGGCGTTACTGGAGGCCGTTTCCGGAACCATCGGGCCGGACGTGCTCGACATCGCCCGGTTGACCAGGGATCTCGGCGTATTCACCTTCGATCCGGGCTTCGTCGCGACCGCGAGCACCGAGAGCAAGATCACCTACATCGACGGCGATGCGGGTGTATTGCTGTATCGGGGCTATCCCGTGGAACAGCTCGCCGAGCGATCCAGCTTCCTCGAGGTCGCCAATCTGCTCATTTACGGCAAATTGCCGACCAGGCTGGAACTCGATGAGTTCCGCGACTCGATCCTGCAACACAGCGCGGTGAACAATCAGCTCATGCAGGTTTTTCGCGGTTTCCAGCGCGACGCGCATCCCATGGCGATGGTGTCCGCGGTGGTCGCGTCGATGGCGGCGTTCTATCATGGCCGCACAGATATCAATGACCCGGAACATCGGGAGCTGTTCACCCGGCGGATCATCGCGAAACTCCCCACCATCGCCGCCGCCGCGCATCGGCATACGCTCGGCACGCCGTTCATTCAGCCGCAACGAGGCCTGGATTACTGCGAGAATCTGCTTCATCTGTTGTTCGCGGCTCCGCCGCAGGCTTATTCGATCGATCCCGTGGCGGCCGAAGCGCTCGATCTGCTGTTCATCCTGCATGCGGACCATGAACAGAACGCCAGCACGTCCACGGTCCGCTTGGCGGGGAGCACCGGCGCGAATCCCTACGCCGCGATTTCCGCGGGCATCTCCGCGCTCTGGGGACCCGCGCATGGTGGCGCCAACGAAGCCGTGCTCGACATGCTGGAAGGGATCGGCTCCGTCGCACACATCGATAAGTTTCTGGCCCGGGTCAAGGATAAATCCGACAACGTGCGCCTGATGGGCTTCGGTCATCGTGTCTACAAAAATTTCGATCCCAGGGCACGGATCATTCGCGACATGTGTCATCGGGTGTTGGCGAAGCTCGGAAGCACCCATGATCCGCTGTTCGAGCTATCCCTGAAATTGGAGGAGGTCGCGCTAAAAGACGAGTACTTCGTCGCGCGAAAGCTCTATCCCAACGTCGACTTCTACTCCGGGATCATTTACAGCGCGCTCGGCATTCCCCGCTCCATGTTCACCGTCATGTTCGCGATCGCCCGCGCCGCCGGCTGGGTCGCGCACTGGCAGGAAATGGTATCCGACCCGCAGATGAAGATCGGCCGACCCCGGCAGCTTTACACAGGGCCCGCGCGGCAGGACTACCGCACCCTGCTGTAAGGCGCCGGCTTTTCGCACCGGGACTTTGGCCACCGGCGCTATTGATGTATCTTAGGCCAATTGACTGATCCTCTTCCCGTTGCGCTGCTCATCGAGGACGAACCGCAGATTCGGCGTTTCGTGCGCGCGGCGCTGGAAGCGCAATCCTGGCTCGTGCACGAGGCTGAAATCCTGAAGCAGGGGCTGACGGATGCCAGCACTCGTAGACCGGATCTCATCGTTCTGGACTTGGGATTACCCGATGGCGATGGTATCGATCTGCTGCGCGACCTGCGGCACTGGTCCAAGGTACCGGTCATCGTGTTGTCGGGGCGCGTCAGCGAGCACGACAAGATCGAGGCGCTGGATGCGGGAGCCGACGACTACCTGACCAAGCCGTTCGGCGTCGGGGAACTGTTGGCGCGCGTACGCGCCGCGACCCGCCGCCGGCAAGACCTCGGAACCAACCCATCCGCGCCGTTCGAGTTCGGCGATGTCAGCGTAGACTTGGGCGCCCGCAGGGTTCGAAAGGGCGGCGTCCCGGTGCATCTGACTCCGATCGAGGACCGGTTGCTGTGCCTGTTGATCGCCAACGAAGGCCGCGTGCTGACACATCGTCAGATCTTGAGCGACGTGTGGGGCCCCTCGCACGTCAACGACGGACATTACCTGCGGGTTTACATGGGACACCTGCGTCAAAAGATGGAAGATGATCCGGCCCGCCCGCAGCACATCATCACCGAAACCGCCGTGGGTTACCGGCTGGTGCAAAAAAGCAAAAGCTGGTTGCGCGGCGGCAGGCGAACAGGACGGGTGACGGCCGTTTTTTATGCTTTCTTTACACGCCGTCAAATAATCGCCACATCAATTTTACACGCCAATCCCTAGGATGCAGGGTCAATGACGCCTGATGCGTTCGAAAGGAGTAGCGTCGATGAACTTGACCTCGCAACCGATCAGCCGATGGGTCGGAATCACGTTGCTGTTTCTCGCGGCAACCCTCGCCCGGGCGGGCGATGCCGCGCCGCCGCCCGCTTCAGCCGCCGGATCGAGCGGCCCCATCGAGGGCTGCGCGGACGGGTCGGCGAACACGGGCTTCTGGAAGCGGCTCAGCGATAGCTACAAAAAGCATCTGTTTCCCGAGGATCAGCCGGCGGCGCCGGCGGCGGACCCCAACGCGCCCTTCGACGAGCAGGCGGCCGGCTACCGAAAGAATCTGGCGGCGCCGCCGGTATCGAACCCACCGTGGCCGTACGCGGTATGGAATGAAGGCGGGACGGAGCTGATCGGTTACGAAAACATGTACTCGAGCGCGCTGATGGATGCCATCTACTGCGGCGAGCACGGCAAAGCGTGGAAGGCCAGCCGCTTCACCATCTATGGGTGGATCGAGCCGGGCGCGAACATCAGCACCTCCAACTTGGGGTTCAACAAGCTTTCCGGCACCGGAGGCAACTATCCGTCCGCCTACTCCTACGAGCCCAACACCATCCAATTGGATCAGGCGGCGCTGTATTTCGAGCGCACGGCGGACGCGATCCAGCGCGATCACTTCGACTGGGGCTTTCGCGTGGCGACGCTCTACGGTACCGACTACAAGTACACGTTCGCGAACGGCATCCTGAGCTACCAATACACCCGCCAGGAGCGGCTCTACGGTATCGATCCCGTGATGTATTATCTCGATTTTTATTTCCCGCATTTCTTCGACGGGGAGAACGTCCGCGTCGGCCGCTACATCTCGATCCCCGACATCGAAGCGCAGCTCGCGCCGAACAACATCACCTACAGCCATTCACTTTTGTACACCTACGATCCCTATACCCAAAACGGCATCGTCTCGACCACGATGCTCAACAAGAATTGGAATGTTCAGCTGGAAGTTTCCGGCGGCAATGACATCTCGCCGACCGACAAGCACTTCAGGCAGGTCACCCCCGCCGCGTGCATCATCTACACGACGGATTCAGCCCGCGATGCGTTCTATCCCTGCATGAACGGCTTGAATAACCAGAACTTTGGCTGGAACAACATCCAGCATGCCGTTGCCACGTGGTATCACAAATTCAACGAGCAATGGCACATGGATACCGAGGCCTGGTACATGTGGCAAAATCACACGCCCGATGTGTCGAACCCGCAAGGAGCGGCCATCCTCGCCGCCATGTTTCCGGCGCCGGAGTACAACATCGGGGCCCCGGCCGGCGCTCAATGCAACAATACCGCGCTCGTGTACTGCGCATCTCATGAATGGGCGATCGTGAATTACCTGAACTACACCTATGATGCGCACGACATCTGGACCTGGCGGAGTGACTATCTCAACGACAGCACGGGTCAACGCACGGGCTTCAAGGGCGCTTTTGTGGAGTTCGATCTCGGCTACACCCACTGGGTCGGCGACGCCCTCGAACTGCGCCCCGAAGCGCGTTACGAACGCCAGGTATCGGCGCCGAATGCGGCCGCCACCGGATATGCGTACGACAATCCCTGCTACGCCCCGGCGGTGTCGGGGGTGTCGACCTGTACGTTCTCGAGCGGCGGGCGTACCTTGAGCTTCGAACAGAACGGCGGGAAGCGCTCTCAGGCCATGCTGGCCATGGACGCTATCTTTCATTTTTGAGTCTTCTGACCGGCCGAAAACCCGATCCCGGATGAGTTGAGGTTGAATGAGTGAATCGCAGAATGAGCCGGCTCCGACCGAGCCGGACCCGCTGAACCAGGCATCGATCGATCGGCGTGCATGGTCGGCGGCGCGCCAATGGCGCGTCACGGCCATTGGCGTCGTCGCGGCGGCGGCCATCGTGCTCGCGATATGGCTCGGCGACCGAGCATTCGGTTCCCATGAGGCACCGCAGGGGCCACCACCCTCGCCTCCCGGGACGTTTCGCCCCACCGCTCAGCAGTTGAAGACATTGACCATCGCCCCGGTAGGCCAGCATGCCTTCGTCAGCGAGGAGATGACCGAGGGCAAGATCGCCGTCGATGCCGACCACTCCACGCCGGTCTTCTCCCCCTACTCCGGCCGGGTGACGCGGGTTATTGCCGGCTTGGGAGACGCGGTGAAGGCCGGCGCGGCGCTCGCCACCATCGACGCGTCGGAATTTGTTCAGGCACAAAATGATCTGAGCACCGCGGCCGCCCAAGTGAAGCTCGCCCGCATCAATGAGACCCGCAAGCATGCGCTCTACGATGCGAAGGGCGGGAGCCTGCAGGATTGGCAGCAAGCGCAAACCGATCTGACCACCGCCGAGGTCGCGCTCAGCGCGGTGCGCAACCGGCTTCGAATTCTCGGCATCCCGCCCGCCGACATCGACGCCTTGGAGCACACCAAAGGCATCGAGCCGGTGGCGACGCTGCGTGCGCCGGTCGCAGGCGTCGTGGTGGACCGGCAAGTGGGTCCGGGACAGTACCTTCAATCCGGCGGCGGCACACCGCAATTCACCATCGCCGATACCTCGACGGTGTGGCTCCTCGCCAATGTGCGCGAGACGGACGCGAGCCTGGTGAAGCTCGGGCAGCCGGTCGAGGTTCGGGTTCTCGCTTACCCGAAGCGTACCTTTGCAGCGCGTCTCACCTACGTAAGTCCGGTGATGGACCCGGCGACGCACCGCCTGACGGTTCGTGCGGAGATCGCGAATCGCGACGGCGCGCTCAAGCCGGAAATGTTTGCGAATTTTCGGATCGTCACGAGCGAAGCCTCCGAATCGCCCGCGGTGCCCGAAGAGGCGGTGGTCTATGAAGGCGACGGCGCGCATGTGTGGGTGGCGCAGCCGGACGGCACGCTGGCGTACCGCGCCGTGCACACCGGACGTCGCGACGACGGACTGATCGAGGTGACCGAGGGACTCACCTCCGGCGACCACGTGGTGATCAAGGGAGGCCTCTTCATCGATCAGGCGGCCGCTTCCGGGGCCTCATGAACGCAATCGTCGGGTTTGCGCTGCGCCAGCGCGTACTGATCGTGGTGCTGCTGGTGCTGGTGCTGGGCGCCGGAATCGCGAGCTTCCTCACGCTCAATATCGAGGCCTATCCCGATCCGGTGCCGCCGCTGGTCGACATCGTCACGCAGAGCACCGGCCAATCGGCGGAGGAAATCGAGCGCTACATCACCATCCCGCTCGAAATCCAGATGGCGGGCATTCCGAATGTACAGGCCATCCGCACCATTTCGTTGTTCGGCCTGTCGGACGTGAAAGTCCAATTCACCTACGATTTCACTTACTACCAGGCCGAGCAATGGGTGACCAACCGTTTGTCGCAGCTCGGCAATCTGCCGAACGGTGCCCAGCCGCAGATCTCACCCACGAGCCCGATCGGCGAGATCTACCGCTATCGCGTCGTGGGCCCGCCCAACTATTCGGTCACGGACTTGAAGACCCTGGAGGACTGGGTGCTGGAGCGCCGCTTCAAGGCCGTGCCCGGCGTGATCGACGTGACCGGCTGGGGCGGCAAGACCAAAACTTATGAGGTGGCCATCGACCAGCACAAGCTCGTCGGCTACGGGCTGTCGGTGCCGCAGGTGCTCCAGGCTTTGTCGAACGCGAACATCAACGTCGGCGGCCAGACCATCGATTTCGGGGCGCAATCCGCCGTGGTGCGCGGCGTGGGACTGATCCATTCCATCGACGACATCCGCCGTACGATGGTCGCCAGCAATCAAGGAGTGCCGGTGGTCGTCGGCGACGTGGCCACCGTCACAATCGGGAATCTGCCACGGCTCGGCATCGCCGGGTACAACGATGTGGACGACATCGTCCAGGGCATCGTGCTCATGCGCCGGGGTGCGCAAAGCATTCCCACCATCAAGCGGGTGGAGGCGGAAGTCGACAACATCAACCGCAGCGGCATTCTGCCGCCCGGCGTGAGCATCCAGCGAATTTACGACCGGAGCGACCTCATCCGCGTCACGACGCATACCGTGCTCCACAACATGGTCGCGGGCATCGTGCTCATTTTTCTGCTGCAGTGGGCGTTTCTCGGCAACATCCGCAGCGCCGTCATCGTCAGCATGACCATTCCGTTCGCACTATCCTTTGCGATCGGCCTGATGGTATTGCGTGGCGAATCGGCCAACCTTCTGTCGGTCGGCGCGATTGATTTCGGCCTGGTGGTGGACGCCACCGTGATCATGGTGGAGAACATCTTCCGCCACCTGGCTGAGAGCGCCGCCCATCTGGGTCAGGGGCCGAGTGTATTGCATCGCATACGCGTGAGCTCCGGCTTCAGCGGCAAGCGCGGCACGATTTCCGTGGCCGCCGCCGAAGTGAGTCAATCGATCTTCTTCGCCGCCGCCATCATCATCGCGGGCTTCGTACCGCTGTTCACCCTCTCCGGAATCGAAGGACATATATTCGGGCCGATGGCGAAGACCTACGCGTACGCCATCGCCGGCGGACTCATCGCCACCTTCACGGTCGCCCCCGCGCTCAGCCTGATCCTGTTCCCCTCGAAGGTTCAGGAGCGCGAAACGCCAGTGGTCCGCTTTCTGCGCCGCCTGTACCAGCCGGCGCTCGAATTCGTGCTGGCAAATCGCATAGTGACCTTTTCGGGGCTGGTGGTCCTCGCTCTCTTGGCGGTCGTCGCCGTGCGTTCGCTGGGTCTGGAATTTTTACCCAAGCTCGAGGAGGGGAACCTCTGGGTGCGGGCAACCTTTCCGCAGTCGATCTCTCTGGAGGAAAGCAATACCTACGTCGATCGGATGCGCGAGCTCATGGCCAAATATCCGGAAGTCGAGACGGTGGTGTCGCAGCATGGGCGACCGGATGACGGCACCGATGCCACCGGCTTCTTCAATGCGGAGTTCTTCGTGCCGCTCAAGCCTTTCGAGGCATGGCCGCGGGGCGTCGACAAGGACAAGCTGACCAAGGACATGACGGATGCGCTCAGCGAGCAGTTTCCCGGCGTGGAATTCAATTTCTCCCAATACATTCAGGATAACGTCGAGGAGGCGGCATCGGGGGTCAAGGGCGAGAATTCCGTCAAGGTGTACGGCAATGACCTGGAGACGCTGGAGAAGACCGCGGACAGCATTGCCGGGGTGCTCGCCAAGGTTCCCGGTATCACGGACCTCGCGGTGCTGCGCTCCCTCGGACAGCCGACCATTCGAATCGACGTGGACCGGGTGCGCGCGGCGCGCTACGGCCTCGCGCCCGGTGACGTCAACGCCGTCGTTCAGACCGCGATCGGCGGTCAAAGCGCGGGCGATCTGTATGAGGGCACCAGCGACCGGCATTTTCCAATGATGGTGCGTCTCGCGGAACCCTACCGCAAGAGCCTCCAGGCGATACGCCAGATCCCGATCGCCACCGCGCTCCCCGCCGCCACGGGCAGCGGCAACGTCCAGGTGTTCCTCGAGGATGTGGCTCAAGTCCACCTGGTCTCGGGCGCCGCGTTCATCTATCGTGAGCAACAACAGCGTTACGTGCCGATCAAGTTCAGCGTGCGCGGTCGCGATCTGGGCGGCGCAGTACTCGAGGCCCAGCACGCGGTCGATGCCGCCGTCCTGTTGCCGGGCGGCTATCATCTGGAATGGGTGGGAGAATTCGGCAATCTGCAGGAGGCGGTGGCACGCTTGGGCGTGGCCGTACCTCTGTCGATCGCGCTGATCGTGCTGCTTCTGTATTTGAATTTCAGCAACCTACGGGATGCGCTGCTCGCGGCAAGCGTAATCCCGATGGCACTGCTCGGCGGCATATTCGCCTTGTGGGTGACCCGTACCCCATTCAGCGTATCGGCTGCCATCGGCTTCGTCGCCCTGTTCGGGATTGCGGCCATGGATGGGATCCTGGTGCTGTCCTATTATCACCTGAGCCTCGATTCGGGCCTCGATCGGCTGGCTGCGATGTTGCAGACCTGCCGGACTCAGCTTCGGCCGGTGATGATGACGTGCATCGTAGCCTGCGTGGGCCTGTTGCCCGCGGCCTTTTCCACCGGCATCGGCTCCCAGGTGCAGCGTCCGCTCGCGCTCGTCGTTGTGGGCGGAATGCTGCTCGCGCCGGTGCTCATCTTGCTGGTGCTCCCGGTGCTCGTGCTGAAATTTTCGCGCGCGCAGGAATTGCCCGCGGAGACGCCGCGGGAGGCTGGCGCATGAATCGGCGTGGGTTGGCCTGGGGCGTTCTGATGCTGCCGCTCGGTGCCTGCGTCGGTCCCAATTTTCACCGACCGAAGGCGCCCGACGTGGAGCGCTACACGGTGGAACCCATCGAGCCGCAGACGGCATCCGCCGACGGGCCCGGTGGCGCGGCGCAGAGATTCCTCACTCAGCAGGATGTGCCTCGAACCTGGTGGACGCTGTTTGGCTCGCGCGAGCTCGATAGCCTGGTCGATGAGGCGCTGAAGAGGAATCCGCAGGTACAGGCCGCACAGGGCGCGCTGCGCCAGGCGCTGGAGAATACCGCGGCTCAGCGTGGCTCGTATTTCCCGCTGGTGCAGGGAAATTTCGATGCGCAGCGCTCGCGCGACGCGACCGGCGTTCTGGCGCCGACTTTGAGTTCGGGCACGCCGCTCTACAATCTATTCACCCCCCAGGTCACCGTGTCCTATGTTCCGGACATCTTCGGGCTGAATCGCCGCATGGTGGAATCACTGTCGGCGCAGGCGGAGGCCACCCGGTTTCAGCTCGATGCGACCTATCTCACGCTGACGGCGAACGTCGTGACGGCGGCGATCCAGGAAGCGCAGCTGCGCGATCAGATCGCGGGAACCGAGCGTGTGATCGGGCTCGAGCGCGAGTCTCTGGACGTGCTGCGCCGTCAGCTCAGTCTGGGTGCCGTGGCCGAAGCCGACGTTTATGCACAGGACGCGGCGCTGGCCCAGCTCGAAGCCGCGCTACCGCCGCTGCACAAGCAATTGCATCAGGCCCGCGATCAGCTCGCGGTACTGACCGGCCACTATCCTGCCGATTTCAAGCCACCCCACCTGACGCTCGCGGAGCTCACGCTGCCGCTAGATCTGCCGCTCGGCGTGCCGTCCCGGCTCATCGAGCGTCGTCCCGACGTACGTGCCGCCGAAGCAGAGCTGCACGCCGCCACCGCTCAGGTCGGCGTCGCCATCGCGAATATGCTGCCGCAAATCACCATCACGGGCGATATCGGCAGTACCGCGCCGGTATTTGCCGAACTGTTCAAGCCCGGGACCGGCTTCTGGACCATCGGCGCGAGCGCTAGTCAGACGCTGTTCGAAGGCGGTACGCTGATCCACCGCAAGCGCGCCGCCGACGCCGCGCTAACCCAAGCCAGTGCGCAATATCGGCTGGCGGTACTCACCGCCTTTCAGAATGTTGCCGACGCCCTGCATGCACTTGATGCCGATGCGGACGCGCTACAAGCGGCGAGCCGCGCGGAGCAATCGGCACAGAAGAGCTTGGGAGTGGCGCACCATCAGCTGGAACTCGGATCCGTGACATACCTGGCGTTGTTGAACGCCGAGCAGACCTATCAACAGGCCGAGATCTCTCTGGTGCAAGCTCGCGCCAATCGATACGCCGATACCGCCGCGCTCTTCCAGGCGCTGGGCGGCTCCTTGGATCCGATCGTCGCGGTGCGGTAGACGCACTTGGCACGACATCTGGATGCGTGACGGGAGCACAAAGATGAAGGGCCATGCTCCGCGCGGCAACGTCCGCTTCCAGCAATGCCGCGTTCTGGCGCTGACGATGGCCTTCGCGGTGCCATCCTTCGGTGACGACCCGGTGCCAAACAAGGACGACTACACCCTGTTGGACCCGACACCGGACGCTGATTTGCGCAGCTTCAACACCGACCGGCCGCCGAAGGCCAACAGCCCCTTCACCGTCGATGCCGGCCACTTTCAGTACGAGACAGACATCGCCGTATATAGCTACGGCGACAGCGGCGCAGTGAAGACCCGCGCGTGGACGTTGGTTGATCCAACCCTCAAATTGGGCCTCACCAACACGATGGATGCCGAGTTGCAGGTCACGCCCTATGAGTCCCTGGTGACGCGGAGCGCGGCCAGCACCACGAGCATCTCGGGAGTCGGCGACAGCTTCGCACGGCTGAAGGTCAACGTGCTAGGCGACGACCACGGCGACGTCGCGGTCGCGCTGCTCCCCTACGTCAAACTGCCGACGGCGCAGAGCGGGCTTGGCAATGGCAAGGTCGAAGGTGGCCTGATTCTACCCGTCAGCGTGAACGCACCCGGCGGCTTCACCGTGATCGTGATGCCGGAATTCGACTATCTGAAGGATGCCACCGACAGTGGCTACCACGGCGCGCTCGACTTTCTGGTCAACGTGAGCCATCCGCTCGACGCGCGCTGGACGCTTTATACGGAGGTCTTCACCACCCAATCATGGCGGGCGCGGGAACAGCCCATCTATACCCTGGATGCGGCATTGACCTATGCGCTGAAGCCGAATATGCAACTCGATTTCGGCGGGAATATCGGCCTGAACGGCGCCGCCCCGCGGGTCCAACTGTATGGTGGTCTGTCTCAGCGATTTTAAGTGTACAGTCACGCGTTTGAGATAAACCGAGGCTGCCCCGTGACGAGCCGATTGTTTCCCCTACTCCGTACGGCCATGTATTCTCTGCGCGGTGGATTTCTGGTGCGGCCGCTCCTGATCTCCATTGCGCTCGGTATTCTCGGGGCCACGCTCTCATCGCTCGAAGAGACCATCCCGCTGCTGAGCGCCTGGGTTCCGAGCGTGCTGTTTCCTTCCCGTGCGGATCCGCAGGTTGCCCAGATCGTGCTCGCGACGATCGCCGCGTCCATCATGACGGTGGTGTCGATCGTGTTCGCCATCCTGCTGATGACGCTCACACTCGCCTCGATGCAGTTCTCCCCACGAATCCTCTTAAGCTTCGTGGGGGATCGCGTGACTCAGTGGACGCTCGGCATCTTCCTCGGCACCTTCGCCTACTGCATGGCCGCATTGCCCGCGGCACGTTCCGTCCCCCACCCCTTCGCGCCGGTGGCCACCGTGACCTGTGCGATGCTGCTCGCCGTGACCTGCGTCGCCTGGTTGATCTTCTTCATCAATCACATCTCCCAGTCGATCAGTGTCAATCATATTGTCGATCGGATCGCGCGCGAAACCGAGGATGTGATCGATGGCACCATGCCCGACCCTCATCGATACGCCTACGATCAGGAAGGTGTCCCCTACAATGACAAAAAAAGCGAACGTCTGGTCTTTAGCGCAGTGTCCGGCTACATTCGCTTTGTTGACACCGGACGCTTGCTCTCGCTGGCGAAGACGTTCAAATTACGGGTGCGCATCCTTCGCCGAGTCGGGCATTTTGTGCCCGCGGGTGTCGCGCTGTTCGGTTGCTCGCCGGATGACCGTCTCGATTCGGAGCGCGAACGCGTACTACGCGCGGCATTCGACATCGGCCCGTCGCGCACGCTGCAGCAGGATGTGGAGTTCGGTGTCATCCAGATCGTCGACATTGCGCTCAAGGCAATTTCCACTGCGGTCAATGATCCGAGCACCGCGATTACCTGCGTCGACCAACTCGGGCGCATCCTCATCCGATTCGTCGGGCGCCACCCTCCGCACACGCTGCTGTGCGATCCGCCGCACGTGGTCCGGGTCATCGTTCCATGGATCGAAACCGAGAGCCTTCTCGATACGGCCTTTGAGCAGATTCGCCATTATTCGGACTCGGATGTCGCCGTCAGCCTGCGGCTCTTGCGCGCCCTGGACGACATTGCCTCGACGTGCGTCGACGCGCGGATAGTCGAGTCGCTCGTGGTGCGTGGCCGTCGCATCGTATCCGGTTGTGCCGACCGACTGGGGCCGGAACAGATCGAGTTGCTTCGACAACGCCTCAGCCCCTTGGAGGACCGCGTGATGCCCGCCGGGGCCGCCAAACTGCGGGGGCCCGGTATCGATCCGCAAGATGCATAACGCGCGCGCTCAGATCTCAAATTCGATGCCGATTTCCATCACCTGGTCGATCGGAATCTTTAGATAAGCGGCGGGTCTCTGCGCATTGTGGTGCATCAGCACAAAAATCCTCTCGCGCCAGCGCGCCATCCCGGGGTACCGGCCCATCGGGATGATGGTCTCATGACCGGTATAGTAGGTGATATCCTTCAGCTCGCATTCGGCAATCTGCCCGTGCGCCACGGCGACTGCGAGTCCCTGGGGTACGTCCACGCTTTCCATGAACCCGACCCTCAGTTCGACGCGAGCAATGCGGTCGGAAATCACCGTGACTCTCACCCGCTCCTCATCGGATTCGCGGGGCGCCTCTGTCAGCACCACCGCGACGAGCAGCACCCGTTCGTGCAGCACGTGGTTGAACTTGACGTTGCGGGTGAGAGAGAGCGGCACGCCCCGGAGCTTGCGGCCGAGCACGACTGCGGTACCCGGAATTTGAAAGGGCGGATCGGCCGTGATACGTTCGACGAATTCGCTCGATTCCTCGCGCAGCTGCAAGCGCGCCTGATCCATGATCTCCTGGCCCTTGCGCCAGGTGAGCATGAGGAACGCGACGATGAATGAGATCGCCAAGGGGAACCAGCCGCCGTCCAGCAGCTTGGTCGAGGTCGATGCGACGAACAAGAGATCCAGAGCAAGAAGACTGCCGTTCACGGCATAGACGATCAGCGGATTGGTCTTCCAGCTCAATGCGACGAACGTCGCCATCAGCGTGGTGATTGCCATCAGCAAAGACACCGCGATCCCAAAGGCGCCGGCGAGCGCGGCCGACGAACCGAACCCAATCACGGCCATCAAGGTTCCAAACGCGAGCAGCCAGTTCACCGCCGGAACATAGATCTGCCCGATCGCTTGGCGAGCCGTGTGGATCACCTGCATGCGCGGCAGGAAGCCGAGTTGAATGGCCTGGCTCGTCAGCGAATAGGCGCCGGAGATGATCGACTGAGAGGCGATGACGGTCGCTACCGTCGCCAGCGTGACCAAACCATAATGTGACCATTCCGGGGCCAGCAGGTAGAAGGAATTCTCGATGGCACCAGGCTGGGTCAAGAGCAGCCCGCCTTGACCGAAATAGTTGAGCGTCAATGTCGGCAGCGCCACCGCAAACCAGGCGACGCGAATCGGAAATGGTCCGAAATGGCCCATGTCGGCATAGAATGCCTCCCCGCCCGTGACCGCCAGGAAGGCGCCTCCGATGACCACCAGCGCCAATGGCCCTGCGTGCCATAGATAAGTGATCGCGGGCAGAGGACTGAGCGCGGCGAGAATCGCGGGCCCCTTGGCGATTCCCACGATGCCGAGGATGCCAATCACCACGAACCATATGAGCATGACCGGTCCGAATATCCTGCCGATCCAGGATGTGCCCTTGCTCTGGACGGCAAAGAGCACGATGAGGATCACGACTGTCAAAGGAACCACGAATTTTGCTGTCTGAGGGGCGTAGAGCGTAATGCCCTCGATCGCACTTAAGACCGAAATGGCCGGAGTGATGGTGCCGTCCCCGTAAAGCAAAGTCGCCCCGATGAGACCCACGACGACCATGGCGCCGCGTCGCCAGCTCTCCTTGGCGCGATGCGGGCCTACCAGGGCGAGAAGGGCCAGAATACCCCCTTCGCCGTGGTTGCTCGCGCGCATGATCAGGATTGCATACTTCACGGAAATGACGATGATCAATGACCAGAAGATCAGCGACACGATACCGACCACCGCCTCCGGAGAGATCGCTCCGCTCGGGGTCGCGGCCTTCATCGCGACTTGCAGTGTATAGAGGGGGCTCGTTCCGATGTCACCGAAAACGACGCCCATACACGCAAGCGATGCGGCTGCCCAAGCGCCACGGCGTTCGATCGGAGCGGCCTCCCTTGCCATTGTTGTCATCGATGCGCGCTCACTCGTCTATGGATTTCACTACGCACCTTGCGGCTTCATCCAAAGATGTTCAGCTTATAGTACCAAGTACCGGTAGCGGCGGCGGCGGAACTCATCGATGTCGTGCAAGAACAGGCTCCGCGCGGCAGCCCGATTCTCGTAGTCGACTCCGTCAGATCGGTGACCGTCTCGAACAGGTTGCTCAACTCGGCGGGGGACCGGGCATTCGACTTCAGACGCTGCATGGCGGACGGATATGCCTGTTGGTAGGTGCTCGACAACCACATGAAAAATGGGACGTCGATTTCCTGTCGCGACACCGCCGGAAATCCGTGTCCGAAGTCATCATCGCTCAAGCCGTTGTCGAACAGCCGCTCCCCGTGGTCGGAGAAAAGGACCACCATCCGCAGCCTGTGAGGTTCCACTGCTTAAGGGTCGACGCCAAGGGGTGATGCAGCGAGAGGGCGGCCACCGAGGCGACCACGCTGGGGGTCATCAGCGTCGCGACAGCAAAAGCCGGTCCAAAAAGACGACTCCTGGGCGCCCTCCCGGAGTCAGTCGTATGGCTGGACGGCGCCGCCCCGCCGGCTCCGGCGACCTCGCAATCAGGGTGTACTGAAGAATTCCGACATGGCCGGTGCCGTCGCCGCCGCACCCGGGAGGGTGTTGATCCCGAGGCCCTGCAACATGAGTCTCAGCGTGCTTTGATGCTGATACAGCGTCGTCGACTGGTAACCCTTCTTGGACAACGCCGGACTGATGAACACGGCCGCCACGCGCCCTCCTCCGTGGGTGTTGTCGCTCGCCGATTCATCGAACGTGATGATGAGCAAACCGTCGTCCTTGAACGGCGAACTGGTCAGCAGTGGCGCGATATTGGACTTCAGCCACGCGTCCGCGGTGGCGAGACTGCAATTATGGGCATCGTTGCAGAGATTCGGCGTGACAAACGAGAAATTCGGCAGCTTGCCGGAGGCGAGGTCGGGGGCGAATTGCGTGAAGGGCGCCAAACCCTGCCGACCGGTCGCACTGTCTTGTACATCCGTCAAATAGGCCAGCGGCACATGGCGCACGGCATAATTTCCAGTGTCCCCGCCGATGTATCCGACGGAGGGCAGATCTTCGGCGTAGGCCCTCCAGGTTTTATCGTTCGCCGACAGTTCGCGCACGATGTTGTCCACGGAAATCGGAAATGATGCGGGTGTTTCGCTGTCATCGTTGGTCAACACCTGGCCGGTCACCAGCATTTCGTAGTTACCGATGGACGGGTGCGTGTTGGCGTAATACTGGGTCGCCAATCCGTAGCTCGCGATCAAGGAACTCAGGTAGGGCATGCCCGAGCTGCTGCCGACCACGCTCGAGTAGTTGGCATTCTCTTCCATCACGATCACCACATGCCCGAAGGCCAGGCCGGCGAGCGCTTGCACCGTAAGCACCGCCTTGTTGCTCGTGACCGAGCCGGCTGCGTTGCTGATCTTGACGCTGAAAACCGCACCGTTGTCGCTGGTCGTGGTTGGGGTCGTGGTATAGCTGGGGGCGGTGGCTCCAGAAATGTCGCTGCTGTTCTTGGCCCACTGATACTCGAGCGGCGCGGTGCCGGAGGCGACGACTTTGAAGGTGGCAGACTGCCCGTCCGTGGCGGTGGCATTCGCCGGCTGAGTCTCGATGACGGGAGCGGTCGCCGCCGGCGGCGCAGGGCCCGAACCACCTGAACCAGGGGGAGTTGAACTAGTGGGAGTCGTGCTACCGCCGCCGCCAGAACAGGCGGCGAGGAGATTCGCGATTGCGATCACGACACTCAACCTAAAAAATGCACAGCCGCGCATGGAGCTCGGACCTCGTCAATTGTCTGTCCGCGCGAAGCGAACGCTACACCCCCATGCGTCTCCCCAATCGTCTTGGCCACTGTGTCGGAGCTTGCGATCAAGGTCAATGCGTCGGTGGTTGGCAACCTTGAGCTACCGCGAGGCCGGGAATTGCAGGTAGACTGAGACGAGCCCCATGAACCAGCAAGTGAAGCACATCTTCATCGCGGTCGGCGCCGGCTGTGCCTTCTCCATTTGCGCGGGCCGGGCACACCCGCAGGAACGATCCTCTCTCAACCCGATTGTAGTCACAGGAACGAGAACCTCCGAAAGGGTGGATTCGGAAGTAAACAGCACATCGAGGCCGCCATGCAATCGGACAACTTTTTCTTTGGTGGCCATGTCACGGTCACGGTGAAGCAAAACGAGCTGGAAATCGAGCAAGGCGGCGACTGAGAGTGAACATCCGCGAGATTACTGCACTGACGCCCGTCATTCCGGTATTGACACTGACTGAGATCGAACAGGCCGTGCCGTTGGCCCGCGCTCTGGTGTCGGGGGGCTTGCGCGTGCTGGAAATCGCCCTGCGCGGACCGGTGGCGTTTGCCGCCGTCGAGGCAATCCGCAAGGCGGTTCCCGAGAGCATCGTCGGTATCGGCAGCCTCACTCGCGCCGTCGAATTCGCCGCGGCCGCCCGGGTGGGGGCTCAATTCGGCGTGACCCCCGGATTGACGCCGGAACTGGCGTCGGCCGCCCGGGGAGCGCGCTTCCCGCTCATGCCCGGCATCATGACGCCGACGGAACTGATCGCAGCGCGCAATGCGGGCTTCGACGTGCTCAAACTATTTCCTGCTCAACAGGCGGGTGGCATCGGCATGTTGCAAACGCTCGGCGCGTGGTTTCCCGACGTCCATTTCTGCGCGACCGGCGGCATCAGCCGGGCTAACGCACCGGACTATCTGGGGCTGCCCAACGTAGCATGCGTCGGCGGCACGTGGATGGCCCCGTCCGAGCTCATGACGCTCCGCGACTGGGCTGGGATCGAGTCGCTCGCACGGGAAGCGGCGGCGCTGCGAAAGAGCTGACACGCGGGCGCGCGCCGCGGCGGCGGCGGCGTGGTGCCAGTCACGTTCCTCAGCGATTGGCACCCGCCACACGGGTCCCCGATTTAGCTGAAACCGTTACATTCCCTTCACATGGGTCCTCCAGTCGCCGGCTTGGACGTTCCTATCCCCGGGAGCAATCCGCATTGGATGATCATTAACGCAAGGGAGACATTCATGTCGCATTCTGTCAGATTGAACATTGCACTTCTGGCCGTGGCCGGCTCGGCCGCGCTCGCCGGCTGCGCCGTGGCGCAACCGCCGCCTGCACCGCCGCCCGCACGCATCGTGGTCGCACAGGCACCGCAGCGCCACCCCGCCTACCTGCACGGGCTCTCCGACTTGCGCGCCGCACGCTGGTTGATCGAGCATCGGCCCGGCGACTGGGCGCAGACGGCCGACGAAGGAGAATCAGTGCGTCAAATCGATGCGGCCATCAATGACATCAAGAAGGCGGCATTCGACGACGGTAAGAACACCAATGATCACCCGCCCGTGGATGACCACCCCGATAATCGCGGCCGCATTCACGAAGCGCTGCAATTCTTGAGGAAAGCACGCGCGGACATCGCCCGGGAAGAAGACAACACCTTTGCCGACGGATTGCGTGATCGCGCGATCGGCCATATCGACGCCGCGATCGGTGCCGCGCGACGGGTGTTCCACGAGTAGAGCGACTGGAAGGCGCATCGCAGTCGTCGAACGGCCGCGATGCGCCCTCAGCGATGAGGCCGCGGGGATCCTAGAAAGCGTAGGGACCGCCACGTTCCAGCGCGCGTTGGTAGGCGTCTCGGGCGTGAATGCGCTCGAGAAACGCCATCGATTTGGGCCGGCTCGCGTCCAATCCGGCGCGCGCCGCGGCCGCCTCCAGGGGAAAACTCATCTGCACATCGGCAGCGGTGAATTCCTCGCCCGCAAACCAGGTATGCGCGATGAGCTCCGACTCCATGTAGTCCAGATGACGCTTCAAGTTTGGGGTGATGAAGGAGTCTTGCACCGTTCCCGCGATTCGGCGAGCAATCGCACTAATCGGCCACGGCGCGGGATTGGTGGCTATGCGATCGAATATGAGCTTCAGCAGCAGCGGCGGCATGGCCGAACCTTCCGAATAGTGCAGCCAATAGAGGTAGCGCAGGCGAGCCTCGCCGCCCTCGCGGGGTATCAGGCGCCCGTTACCGTATTTACCCACGAGGTATTCGATGATCGCGCCCGATTCCGCCAGGGTGACTCCTGAGTCCACGATCACCGGCGATTTGCCGAGCGGATGCACCGAGAGCAGTTCCGGCGGAGCCAGCATCGTTTTCGGGTCGCGTTCGTAGCGCTTGACCTCATACGGTACACCGAGCTCCTCGAGCAGCCAAAGCACCCGCTGGGAGCGGGAGTTGTTGAGATGATGAACAACTAGCATGGATGCATTGTAAAAGAGTTGTACAGATGTCATGAGGGTTGGCTAAAATCCCGTCACCACCCAAACATTATTGATCTGTCCTCCCTTAAGCAACCGTATGAATGATTCTGATCCTTCGTCGCCCTCCTCCCCGCGGCGCACACTCAAGCTGAAGGTCCCGGCGCGAAAACCCCCGGAACCGAACAAGGCACCGCCCAGCCCCGCCGCGGGTAAAAAGGCCGATCAAAAGCCCGGCGCTCACTGGTCGGATGAGTACAAGCGCCGCATGCAGGCTGATATGGACGAACTCAATTCGGGACGGGACTGACCCCTAGGGAGGCTCCGCTGCGCAGGCCCCCCACGAGTGCGCGCGCCAGTATCAACCCAAGTTTGATATTCATGATGTAACTCCATGTTTCATCTCGCCCGACGCTGCCATTATCCTAAGCAAGCTTCAATGCCTGCGCGGCGATCTCGAAGGACCGCAAGCGCGCCCCGTGGTCGAAAATCTGCGAGGTGATCATCAGCTCGTCCGCCCCGGTGCGCGTCAAGAAATCCCGCAGATCCGACTGCACCATCTCGGGCGTCCCGATCGACGCGCACGACAATACCTGTTCCAACAGCGCCCGTTCCGGGGGCCCGATTCGTTTCAGATATCCCTCGGCCGGCGGCGGCAGCTGCGAGGGCCGGCCGCTGCGAAGATTGACGAACGCCTGCTGCATCGATGTCGCCACGAGCCGCGCTTCTTCGAGGGTGTCGGCGCCGAACACATTGAACCCGAGCATGATGTACGGCCGCTCGAGTTGCGGGGAGGGGCGAAACTGCGCGCGGTAGGTGGCAATCGCCGCCATCATCTGAGCGGGTGCGAAATGCGAGGCGAACGCATAGGGAAGCCCCAACGCGGCCGCGACCTGCGCCCCAAACAGGCTGGAGCCCAGAATCCACAGCGGCACGTTGAGCCCCGTACCCGGCACGGCACGGACCGCCTGGCGTGGTTCGGCCGAGAAGTAGTCAGCAAGCTCCAGCACGTCACGCGGAAACTCGTCCGCATCGGAGGCCAGATTGCGCCGCAGCGCCTGCGCGGTCCGCTGGTCAGAACCGGGTGCTCGTCCGAGACCGAGATCAATGCGTCCCGGGTACAGCGACTCCAGGGTGCCGAACTGCTCGGCGATCACCAAGGGGGAATGATTCGGCAGCATGATGCCCCCCGCACCCACCCGAATCGTCGACGTGCCGCCCGCCACGTGGCCAATCAGCACGGCAGTCGCTGCGCTGGCAATTCCGGGCATGCCGTGATGCTCGGCGAGCCAGAAGCGTCGGTATCCCCACCGTTCGGCATGCCGCGCCAGATCGAGGGTATTGCGAAACGATTGAGCGGCGTCGCTGCCGAGTGAGATGGGAGAAAGATCGAGAACGGAATATGGAGTCATGCGCGGCATTATGGGGGCGAGATGGGTCATCTCAATCCGGGCGCCAGCGCGGCGCGACGTTTCAGAGCCGAGGCGCTAAACTAGCGAGGCCCGCCGCCCGCGACTCGAGGGTTCCATGACCCGCTATTACTTCTACACCGCCGATCTGTATTACTACGATCCTGCCGGCGGTTCGCCGCCGGCACGCCTGGGCGACTATCAGGGCGTGTACGAGGTCGAGGAAGATTCCCTCTCCCCCAGCCAGATATTCACCAACCTGCTCGATGAGCTGAGAAGGACGATCCCTGCCGACTTGGGCGCCAACGCCTATTACCACGTGACCCAGTTCAACAACGTCAGCTGACAATCGACTGACGATATCGGTGAGCGGCTTCGCCTGGGCGTGTAGTGATCGGCCGACTCCGGATGGTCCCAATCACCGGACAGACCCGAGCTCGAGCGTCACGCATTGTTCCCCACATGAAATATCTTCGCGTAGACGGCGAGACGTCGCTGTACGTCAAAACCTGGGGTACAGGCAGAGAGGGTGCACCCCACGGTCTGTTCGCGACGGAAAAGACCCGTCTCACGCAGGATTTTCTCGATTTCCTCAAGAAGTAAACCGCTCCGGGGCGCGCTGGTTGCTGGGCTCGCGGCTGCGGGGGCGGCGCTCCTGCTGGGGCCACTCGCGGGATGTAGCAGCCTCGATTTCTGGGTGGCGAACGCGCCCGTATCGTACAGCTCCTTGTTGCGGGTTCCCGATCTTCACTATGGCGAAGACTCGCGGCAGCGCTTGGATGTCTTCTCCCCTAAAAACGCGCAAGGCAGTCCCGTGGTGGTGTTTTTCTATGGCGGCTCGTGGACCATGGGTCGCAAATCGCAGTACGCGTTCGTCGGGGCGGCGCTCGCAGCGCGCGGCTACGTGACCGTCATTCCGGATTATCGCCTCTATCCCGAGGTCAAATTCCCGGCATTCGTGCAGGATGGCGCGAAAGCCGTGGCGTGGGTCGAGCGGCACGCTCGAGAGTTTGGAGGCGATCCGGATCGAATCGTGCTGATGGGTCATTCGGCGGGGGCGCATACGGCGGCGTTGCTCGCGTTGGACGGCGCCTACCTTGAGCGGGAAGGCGTGAGCCGGCACTCGATCGTGGGACTGATCGGCTTGTCAGGCCCCTATGCCCTCGTTCCCGACTCTCCAACGCTTCACGCGATCTTCACAGCACCGTATACGGCTCACGACTGGCAGCCCATACATTTCGCAAGCTCCGACTCCCCGCCCACGCTGTTGTTGCACGGCATGGCCGACAAAGTGGTGTACGTCATGCACACGGAAAAGATGCGCGATGCCTTGTTGTCGCACGGCGCGCAAGTCGAAACCCACCTGTACCCCAAGCGGGGCCACGCCGATACGATCGCCTCATTCAGCCCCATCGCCAGCTGGCGCACGCCGGCACTCGATCAGACCGTCGAATTTCTGCAACACATCACCGAGCCGGCGGCGCCCCAATGAGGCGGCTCGCCGCGGCGCTCGCCAATCTGAAGCCGTCAGGACTAAAATCAGCGCGATCGGGTGCCGATCCCGGGAGGACCGATGGCAAAGCAGGGTTGTTCCCACCGTGATGAGATCGTAGCCGTCAAGCCGAGCGCTCGGGGTTGCGAGGAATGCTTGAAGACCGGCACGGAGTGGGTGCACCTGCGGATATGCCGCAGCTGCGGGCATGTCGGATGTTGCGATCAATCTCCCGGCCGGCACGCCACCCAGCACTTCCGCTCCACTCGGCACCCCATCATCGAAGGCTACGACCCGCCCGAGGGATGGGCGTGGTGTTATGTGGACGAGATATTTTTCGATCTTGGAGACAACGTGACGCCCCACGACGGGCCGATTCCGCGCTTCGTCTGAAGCGCCATCAGGCCTTGCGAAGCCGCGCCGTCACCTCGATTTCTATGCGCAACCTCTTGTCGATGAGGCCCGCGCTGATCATGGTGGCCGCCGGCGGGCTGTCCGCGAAATATTTGCGCAGCACCGGCCAGCATTGCTCGAATTCCTCGGGATCCGGCAGTATGTATGTCACCCGGACCACATCCGCCAAGCTCGACCCGGCCTCGCGCAGAGCGGCTTCGATGTTTTGCAACGCCTTCTCCGCCTGACCGACCACATCGTCCACGAGCGACATGGTGGCGTAATCGAAGCCGGTCGTCCCGGACACGAAAATCCAGTCGCCGTCGACGACGGCCCTCGAATAGCCGATCTGCGCCTCGAACGTGGAACCGGAGCTGATGAGTCGACGAACCATGGCGAACCTCCGCTCTTCCTTTCTATATTCTCACACGCCGCCGCTTTCAGGAGTGGGTCATGCAACGGGAACAGATCATCTTCGTCGGAACTCATGGGATCGCGCGTGCCGGTCGCGGGGGCGGCTGGAATGCCAGAATGTCGCTCGTATAGGTCTCCACCACTACGCTGATCGGCGTGCCGTCCGACAAGGTCAGCAGAGCGCGGTGCTCCAAGATGGCGTGCGGGATGACGAGCGCTCCGGTCCCGTTGGCATCGGCCAAGGACATCATCTCCCAGCCATCGGGCAACGGCAGCCAGAGCAGCTTCGATGACAGCGTGCGGCGCTGGAAGTGAAGCTCCTGCACCACCCTCCCGAAGGGAGCGTCGGTGCTGTCCAATTGCCGGTTCATCTCGGCGGTCAAGCGCGCCGGCACATACCAGTTGTCCGCCTCCGACAACACGACCGGACCGCAGCGCAGCCGGACTCGTCGGTAGCGGACGCTCTCCGCGGCGCCAATACGCAGCTCCCCGCGTTGCTCCGGCGGCAGCGGCTTGTCCAGGGGCACTCGCTCGGCAATGATGTGCGCCGGCGAGGCCAGTCGATGAGCGTCGCACCAACGCTCGAGCGTCAGGGTCGCGCTGTCATGAGTCAATAACTCATCGTTGAATGTCTCCAGCAACGCCAGCGCTTCGACGCGCGCGACGAACGTGTCGGGCCATACGGTCATCCCCCCGTTGCTGGACACACCGGCGCTTGCAGCCAATGACAGCATCAACGCGGTGCCGCAGGCCAACAGCGCTCTTAGCCGGCTCCCATCTTGTATTTGCCGCCACATCCGGCGCACCTCAACTCCGCTCAATCCCCATTGCCGACATTCTATCGGGTGGCAACGTCGAGAGCTTGACCTCGTTAACTTTGTCTCGCAAAGTACCTGGGTGGAGAACATAAAAGCAGAGACAGGCAGTGCGCAGCAGACTCGGCCGGACGTATGGTCCGATTGGCTCCTGCATCGACGACACGGGGACGATCCCGAATACGGCCGGGTCGTCAGCTCCTTCGTGATGCAATACGCAGAGCGCGTGCTCGACAGGGCCGGGATTTCCCCCGGCATGACGCTGGTCGACGTGGGTTCGGGTGACGGGCTGGTCGCGTTCCGCGCCATTGAGCGGGCTGGGCCCACACTGCGGGTCATCCTCACCGATATATCAGCGCCACTGCTGCGACTCGCCGAGTCCGTTGCGGTTCAACGCAGCTTCAACGATCAGTGCACGTTTATCGAGTGCTCGGCGGAGCGCCTCGAGGGAATCCCCGAGGGCGTCGCCGATGTCGTGGTCACGCGTGCGTCCCTGGCGTACGTTCCGGACAAAACCGCGGCACTCCGGGAGTTTTACCGGATTCTCAAACCCGACGGCCGCATCTCCCTGGCTGAGCCCATTCTTCAGGATGACGCCTTCTACACCAGAGCTCTGCGCAAGCGCGTCGCCGAACAGTCGCTTCCCGGCGACCGCTTTCTGCCGCTGCTGCATCGCTGGAAGGCGGCGCAGTTTCCCGATACGGCGGAAAAATGCGCCGCCAGTGCGATCGCCAACTTCTCGGAGCGGGACTTGCTCAACTTCGCGGGAAACGCGGGTTTCGTCCAGATCCATCTGCAGCTCCACATCGATGTGATGCCCTCGCTCAGCTCCTCGTGGGATGTCTTCCTGGACACCTCCCCCCATCCTTTGGCGCCTTCGCTCAGGCGCATCATGGCCGACCAGTTCAGTCCGGAGGAATGCAGCGTGTTCGAACAGGCATATAGGCCCACCGTCGAATCTGGAAAGACCATCTCGATCGATCGCGTCGCCTATTTGCAGGCCACCAAGGTGTGAATCGCGCACTGTCGGCTGTCGCCGAACGGTGACAATCTCCACAGCGCGCACCGACGTTGCAAAATCGACACATGGCTCTCCGGATCATCAAGTTGGGTTTCTTCGCATTGGGGCTGGCCTTGGCCTTCGATCCCGCGGCTCTGGCGTCCCTGGGCGGCGACGCCGCGAGCATCGACGCGGACGCCGCGATGATGCGCGGCACGCAGATCACCCGCCTCTCACCGGCCTATACGGTCCGCGAGATCGCCGGCGAATCCTCCATGGATATCCACGAATTTTCGAACGGTCGCGGCGTGGTCTTCGCCGTGAGCTGGAGCGGACCCGTGTTTCCCGATTTGCGCCTCCTGCTCGGCTCGTACTTCGGCCGCTACACCGATGCGCTCGCAACGCTCGACCACGCCGGCGTGCACCGCTCGGTGCGCATTGCCTCGCCGGAGATCGTCGTCGAGTCGAGCGGCCATCTGCGCGCCTATCACGGACTCGCGTACCTGCCCTCCGAACTGCCCACCGGCGTTAAGTCGACGGAGCTGCAATGAGCGCCAGCCCCAGGCGGTCGTCCTCGCCTCTCGGGCTCGGAATCTTCGTGGCGGCGAGCCTCCTCACCGCGTGCCGGGGCGGTACCGGAACGCCGGCCTTCAGCGGCGCGCCGGCACCAGTGCCGAATGTCGTCGTGCTGATCGTCGACGCCGGCCCGACCGCCGCCGCCGGCGCCGTCAACCATGCGTATGTCACGGTCAACGTCTGTGCCAGCGGCAGCCAGACACAGTGCGCGAACATCGACCATGTACTCCTCGACACGGGTTCAAACGGATTGCGGCTGGTGGCCTCGGTGCTCGCGGCCCACAAGATCGCGCTCACACCGCTGAGCGATGCCGCGGGCAACACCCTCGAGGAATGCATGAGCTTCGTCGGCGGTCAGACCTGGGGACCGGTGGCGCTCGCGGACGTGCACCTGGCCGGCGAGACTGCCACGAAGTTGCCCGTTCAGGTGATGAACGATACATCGAGCGGAGCACCCCCTCCCGCCACTTGCGGTGCGAACGGAACGCTGATCAACGGGGTCTCGGGATTCGCCGCCAACGGCGTGCTGGGCATCGGCGTGTTCGAACAGGATTGCGGACAGTCCTGCGTTGCGCCGGCGACGCCGTTGCCGCTCTATTATGGCTGTACGGCCGCCGGAGCCTGCGCAGCCGCCAATGTGCCGCTGACCGATCAGGTCACGAATCCGGTGGCCTTATTCGCGGCAGACAACAATGGCGTGGTCGTGACGCTGCCCAATCTGCAAAGTGCCAATGGCGACCCCTCCGTCCAGGGAACACTGGTGTTCGGGATCGCGACGCAGCCCGACAACTCGCTGCCCTCCTCCGGCATCACCGTGCTCGGCACCGATGCCGCCGGCGATTTCAGGACGGCCTACAACGGCGCGGCGACGGGCATTGCAGCGTTGATCGACTCGGGAACGGATTCGTATGCGTTCAGCGATCCCAGCATCGCGGTGTGCGCGAGCGGAGCGTTCGTTGGCTATTACTGTCCCGCCGTCGCGCCCCTCAGCTTGTCGGCCGTGAACACCGGCGTCGGCGCCAATGCCACGAGCAGCACCGTCGATTTCGCCCTCGCCGATCCGAACAGTTTCGTCGCCGGCGCGACCGCCTTCATCGACCTCGGGGGCGGCGGCGGATCCGCCACCTTCACCTGGGGCATGCCGTTCTTCTACGGCCGCGCCATCTACGTCGGCTTCGACCAGCGGCCCGCCGGTCTGTACACGGGACCCTACTACGCCTATTGAGCGTGCCGTCAGGTTTTGCCCGCGATCTCGTGGGCGATCGATGCGAACCCGCGTCCGCTCGCGACATCTTCCGCCGACACGCCCGCGCCGTTGCGCAGCGCCCGGTTGGCGCCCGCCGCGAGCAGCTGATGGCAGATGTGGGAATGTCCGCCGCGGCTTGCAGCGATGAGCGCGGTGTCGCCGGCGCTGTTCTGAAGATCGAGACCGGCGGAGCGCGCGAGCAGCACCTGGGCGACCTCATCATGCCCACCGGCGGCGGCGATCAGCAGCGGTGTATCGCCCAAGAGGCTGCGCCGATCGATGACCGACCCGGAGGCCAGCAGCGGTTCCAGAACCGCCGCATTGGGTTGTCCGGCCGCGGCATGCAGGGGGGAAAGCCCACGGGCATCGATGGCGTCGGGCCGCGCCCCGGCGCCGAGCAACGCGGTCACGACGTCGCGGGAACCCGCGGATGCCGCGTACCACAGTGCGGTCCGATCCAGATCGTCCTTCGCATCGACCTGCGCGTGATGCGCGAGCAGCGTCCGTACCACCGTTGCCTCGCCGGCCGCCGCGGCGAGCATCAGCGGGGTGTGACCCTTGCCGTCCGAGGCGTCGATGCTCGCCCCGGCATCGAGCAGCTGACGAGCGCCTTCGGGGTTCGCGGCACGCAGCGCGGCGAGCAAGGGGCGCTGCTCACCCACCGCATGCGCATCCGCGGGTACGCCATCCTCGAGCAGCGCCTGAAGCACGATCAGATCGCCGCGCGTCGCCGCAAGCCACAGCACGCTGTGCCCGGAATGATCCTGCGCCGTGGGCTTTGCGCCACGCTTCAACAGCAGCGAGAGACTGCCGAGCGCATGCGCGTCCATTGCGGCTCTGATCAACGGATCGCCCTGCGGCAGCCGCAGGTTCACATCGCCGCCCGCCGCTAGCAGCTGTTCGACCGCGGAAGTATCGTCGCGCGATACGGCAACGGCCAACGGCGCCCATCCTCGATACAGATCTCCGGGATGGGCGGGGTCGAACTTTCCGGCCTGACGCGAAGCCGCGCCGGCGACAACGGTGTGCTGCACGCCCTGAGAGCGCAGTTCTGAGGCTGCGGCATCCGCGCCGACGGTAAGCGCGGCATCGAGCGCCGTATACCCGCGCTCATCGCGAGCGCCGGGGAGTGCGCCCGCACGCAGCAGCAATTGGACTGCAGCGGGACGGTCGGCCCGCGCCGCATAGAAGAGCGCAGTGCGCTTCTCGGCATCGAGCGGCTGACTGTCGGCACCATGCGCCAACAACAGCTCCACGAGCGCGGGCTCGGTTTGCTGCGCCGCTAGCATCAGCGCCGTCGTGCCGAAACGGTCCGTCGTTCGCACATCCGCGCCCAAGTCGATCAGCGCGGCCGCCGCGCCAAACTGTCCGCGCTGGGCCGCGAAGGACAACGGCGAGCGCCCGAATTCATCGGTAACCCCCGCTGCCGCGGCGCCGAGCCGACGGATCTCGGCCCCGTCCCCCCGACTCACGCAACTCATCACCCAAGCGGTGAACAGGGCGGGATCGGATGCCCCGAGCGGCTCGCGCTCGAGCAGCGGTTTGCCGCTCTTCAGCACGTCTACCGCGCGGACATAGCCGAGTTGGGCGGAGCGCTGCAGCCAGGAGTGCGCGGCGGCGGGCGAGGCTCCCGGGTCACGCCCGAGTTCGGCCGCCAGCACGTACGCCGCGGCACCCTGTCCGTGTTCCGCGGCAGACTGGAGCAGAGCTCGCGCCCGCACCGGATCAGGTCCCGTTCCCACGCCATTCAAATACATCAGGGCAAGCAGGTATTGCGCGTCCGGGTTGCCGGCGCGGCCCAATGAACCCAGCAGCTCGATCGCCTTGTCGAACTGCAGCAACCGAAGCGCCGTGCGCGCGCCCTCCAGAGGATCCTTGACGCGCATCTGCCGAGCAGCCGCCGCTGCCGCGGACGGCAGCGCGTTCGCCACTAGTAGCGCGCAACAAATGGCGGTCAGCAGGCGCCGGATGGGAGTGAGACCGCTCATGCGGTGCCGTACTTGGTCTCGACCGCGATGCCGATCGAACGTAGGAAGTCGTTGGGCAGGATGCCGCCCGCGCTCACGATCACCGCATCGTTGTCGACGTGCGTGTCCTTGCCCGAGTGCTGCAGAACCACGCTTGCCGGCGCGATCTGGCGAATCTGGGAATTGAACAGCACCTTGAGGGTGCCTGAGGCGGCCGCCTCGTCGACCCTAAGACGGTTGCGCTGCTTCGCGCGCTGAAAGGCCTCGCCGCGATAGGAAAGAATGACCGATGCGTCGCCGAGCTCGGCGATGCTCGCCGCCGCCTCCAGGGCGCTGTCGCCTCCGCCCACCACGATGACCTGCCGGCCGCGGTATTGCTCCGGATCGATGAGCCGATAGACCACCTTCGGCAATTCCTCTCCGGGCACGCCAAGTTTTCGCGGGGTGCCGCGCCTGCCGATGGCGAGCAGCACCGCGGCGGCCGTGTACCGGTGGCCGTTGGCGGTGACATGGAATACGCCGTCGCGCGCTTCAATGGCCTCGACCCGTTCCCGGTAGCGGATGTTCAGCGAGTGCCGGCCGCTGGCCTCGGTCCAGAACTTGAGCAGCTCCTCCTTGGAGGTGTTTCGGAACTGAACCTTGCCGACGATCGGCAACTCCACGGGCGCGGTCATCACCAGTTTGCCGCGCGGATACTGGAACACCGCACCGCCCAAAGAGTCCTGCTCGAGCGTCTGGTAGTTGAGCCCGCGCTGCTTGGCGGCGAGCGTGGCGGCGAGACCCGCGGGTCCCGCTCCCACGATCAGCACGTCGAGCACCCCGGGTGCCTTGCGGCTTGGTTTCCTGTTGGCGATCGCTTCGAGCGCCTGTTGTCCCTGCAGCAGGGCGTTGCGGATCAATCCCATGCCGCCCAGCTCGCCCGCCACGTAGATCCCCGGCACATTGGACTCAAAGTCCGGCTTGAGCACCGGGATGTCGAGACCCCGACGCTCGGTGCCGAATACCAGCGTGATCGCATCGAACGGACACACCACCTTACAGGCCCCGTGGCCGATGCATTCGCTCGGCCCGACCAGCACGGCCTTGCCGTCGATCAGTCCGAGCACCGTATGATGCGGCTGTTCGGGGCACGCCTTCACACACGCGCCGCAGCCGAGGCAGCGGCTGGGGTCGATGATCGGATGGAGCGACGCGGGCTCGGTCATGCCGGCCGCGACCGATTCCTCGTGCGCGCGGCGATGGCGCGCGTGCGTGCGCCGCTGCCGAGCCATATAAATTGCCGTCATGACGGCCAGCGGCAGGCCGTATAGCGCAATCGACAATATGAAGTCCATGAGGCGCTCACCGAGTCGGGCCGCGAAAGATCGTCAATTTAAAGCGCATCGGTCGGCGAATCTGTGACCGCGATCACCGCAACGCGCGTGATGCGCATCACAACTCAAGAATATGCGTGGGGAAAGTGTCGCTTTTCACACACATCTTTTCCCCTACGCACCTACGATTAAACTTTGTACCGCAAAGACTAAGAAGTGCAAAGGCGGCGACCTGCCCGGCGGCCGGCGCGATGCAGTCTACAAGGAGTTCTCGCTTGCCCGTGTTTTGGTTCCTCGCCGGCGTGCTCACCACGCTCGCCGTACTCACCCTCATGCTCCCCTGGCTGCGATCCGCTTCCGGCCCGCGCTCGCTGCGGTGGCAGGCGGCGGGCGCGGCGGTGCTCGTTCTCGGCGCTGCGCTGGGTCTGTACCGCTGGCTCGGCCGGCCGGAGCTTGCGGTTGCGCCCGCGCCCACCGCTGCCAACGCCGGGACGGATCGCGACGCGCAAGCCGCGAGCACGGCTCGCGCCGGCTCGATGAGCAGTGCCATTGCTCAACTGCAGACGCGCCTCTCCAAAGGGAACGGCTCGGACGGCGACTGGGAGCTGCTCGCGAAATCGTACGAGTTTGTCGGCCTTCCACGCGAGGCAGGCGAAGCGCGCGCGCATCGATTGCCGCCGCAGCCGGAGGCCGAGGCAGCGCTTTCCGAGGCAGCGGTTTCCCCGCCTGCCGAGATTTTGTCGAACGGCGGCACCGAGGGCATCGTCGTGCGCGGCGAGGTGACGCTGGCGGCCGCGCTTCGCGCCAAAGCGGCACCCGGCGCCACGCTCTTCATCGTCGCCAAGGCGCCGGCGCTCCCGGGTCCGCCGGTCGCCGTGATCCGGCGCAGCGTCTCCACGTGGCCGGTCGCCTTCACGCTTGACGACTCGCAGTCGATGATGCCGGGCCGCAACCTGTCGAGCGCCGGCAAGGTGATCGTCGAGGCTCGGATCTCGCAGAGCGGGCAGGCGATGCCGGCACCGGGCGATCTCGTCGGGACGAGTGGGGAGATCGATCCCGCCGCGAATCGACCGCTCACGATCGCGATCGATCACGTGGTCAAATGAACACGCTGGCCGCCAACGTTGCGCACGCGAAGAGCCGTCGCATTCGCTGGCCGCTCGTCTGGACCTTGGTGTTCGGCGGGGTACTCGCGTGGGGCAGTCACGCTCACCTCGAGCGCTACATCACCCCGCAACGCGGGCTCGGCTACTGGCTCGGCATTGTCGGCGGCTCGATGATGGTGCTGCTATTGATCTATTCGGCGCGAAAGCGCGCGGCGTGGCTGCGCTGGCTTGGAGGCATTCCACTCTGGTTCGAGATCCACATGACGCTCGGCCTGGTCGGCCCCACGCTGATCCTGTTTCATGCCGGCTTCAAGCTCGGTGCCACCAACAGCAACGTCGCCCTCATCTGCATGCTGATCGTCGCCGGGAGCGGCGTGATCGGACGTTATTTCTACACCCGGCTGCATGCGCACATGGACGGCAACGAGGACACCTTCGAGCAACTGAAGAAGGTCGGCGATCGTATCCGCACCCAAACCACCTCGATCACCTTCCTGCCGGGTCTGCTCGATGCGATCGAGGAGATCGAATTGCGCTGGATCGAGCCACCGAAGGATCCGATCCGCCGGACCGCGCACCTGTTGTCGGGCGCCCCGCGCCTCGCCCTCGCCCGCTGGCAGGTACGCCGCGCGATCGATCGGGCGGTGCAGGCGGCCGCGCGCAAGAATTCGGCGGTGATCGCCCGGCACGCCGCACGCCTCGCCCAGGCAGCGCAACGCTACGCGGAGCGGCGGCTCGAAGCGGGCCGGCGGCTCGCCGAATACCGGACCTACGCGAGGCTGTTCTCCTTCTGGCACGTGCTGCACATCCCGCTGTTTTTCATGTTGTTGATCGCCGGCATCGTGCATGTGATTGCGGCCAACGTGTACTGACCGAGCCGGCCATGAGCGGACGGGGACTTGGTTCGATTGGAGTCGCTTGGATGATGGCAATGTCCTTTCTCCACCCGCTGCGCGCCTCGGCGGCCTCGGTTGAGACGCTGCTGATGCCCGGCAAGGTGACGCGTGCGCACCAGAAGCAGGAGGAGACCTGCGCGAATTGCCACGACCGATCGAACGCGCGCACGCAGTCCTCGCTCTGCCTCGACTGCCACAAAGAGACCGCCGCGGACCTGCGCGGCGCACATGGCTACCACGGACGCATGGCCAACGCCGGCAGCGGCGAATGCCGCGCGTGCCACACCGAGCACAAGGGGCGTGACGCGGACATCGTGCGGCTGAGCCCCGCTCAATTCGATCACGGTCAGACGGACTTCAAGCTAGAGGGCGCACACTTGGGTCTCGACTGCGCGGCCTGTCACAAGCCGCATGAGCCCTGGCGCAAAGCGCCGGCGACCTGCGTCGGCTGTCACAAGAACGACGATGTGCACGCCGGGCAGCTCAAACAGGCCTGCAGCGAGTGCCATGGCTCGGCCAGCTGGAGCGGCGGGCGCTTCGATCACGACAAGACCGACTTCAAGCTCACCGGCGCCCACGGCCCGCTCGGCTGTGACGCCTGCCACGTCGGCGGCCGCTACGAGCACACGCCGAAGACCTGCATCGCTTGTCACGCCACCGACGACGAGCACCGCGGAGCACGGGGCTCGGATTGCGGCAAGTGCCATACCACCAAGGAGTGGAAATCCGCGAAGTACGATCACCTGAAGGAGACCGGCTACGAGCTCCTCGGTGTTCACGCGAAGGTGGACTGTCTGGCATGTCACCGCAGCGGCAATTACAAGGAAAAAATTCCGAAAGATTGCAATGGCTGTCATCGCGCCGATGAAGCCCACGCCGGCCGGTTCGGGGCGAAATGCGCGGACTGCCACGACAACACCCGCTGGCGGCCCGTCGAGTACGATCACACCGGCCGGGACCATTTCCCGCTCGTGGGCGCGCACGCGAAACTCGACTGTCACGCATGCCACACCGCTCCGACGGCCACTCAGAAGCTCGCCAAGGACTGCGTCGGCTGTCACCGGAGCGACGATGCCCACGGGGGCAAGATCAAGGGCGGCTGCGAGCGTTGTCACGGCCAGATCTCCTGGTCCAAGGACGTGGTCTTCGATCACGACCTCAGCGAGTTCCCGCTGCTCGGATTGCACCGGGTGGTGAGCTGCGCCCAGTGTCATCAGAGCCTCGCCTTCGACGGCGCGCCGCGCGGGTGCATCGGCTGTCACGCGCACGAAGACGTGCACAAGGGAGGTCTCGGCAAGAAGTGCGAGGACTGTCACTCGCCGAACGGCTGGCCGTCATGGATATTCGACCATGCGAAGCAAGCGCACTTCCCGCTGCTTGGCGCGCACGCCAAATTGCAATGCGCCGCCTGCCACCGCCAGGCGCCCGGCACGGTCAAGCTCTCGAAGGAATGCGGCGTGTGCCATCACAAGGACGACCGCCACCTCGGACAGTACGGCGCGCAATGCGACCGCTGTCACTCGAACGATTCCTGGAAGGGCGCGCGGGTGCAATAGGGACCGACGCATGCGCCACTCCTGTTTCAACGTCCTTCGCTGCGCCGTCTTGGGCGTATGGCTGATGCTCCTGCCCGGCATGGACCATGCGGCCGCGGGCGCCGCGCCGATCACGGTGCCGTTCGACCATCTGACCACCGGCTTCGAGCTCGACGGCGTGCATCGCGATCTGCCCTGCGAGGCCTGTCATCTCAATGCGGTCTTCCGCGGCACGCCACGCGATTGCGCCACCTGCCACATCAAGGGCTCGCCATTCGAGGCGACGCCGAAGCCCAAGACGCACATCACCAGCACCAATGATTGCGCCGCCTGCCATAGCACCATCGCCTTCCGCCCGTATGTGCATTTCGATCACACCCAAGTGATGGGGAGCTGCGTGAGCTGCCACAACGGCAGCGTCGCGCAAGGCGTCAGCCGGACGCACCCCGCCACCTCGCAGGACTGCGCAGCCTGTCATACGGTCATCTCCTGGAACCCGCCCAAGACCGTGGACCACACGCAGATTCCGCTGGCGGTGGCAGGCTTCTGCATCATCTGCCACAACGGTACGCAGGCCTCCGGCAAGGCCGCCGGACACGTGGCAACGGTGCTCGAGTGCGGCGACTGCCACACGACTTTGACCTGGCTCGGCGCGAACTTCGATCACACCGGCATCCGCACCGGCTGCGCGAGCTGCCACAACGGTGTGAAGGCGGTGGGCAAGCAGGGCAGCCACATGCCGACCAGCAATCTGTGCGAGAACTGCCACACCACCGGCATCGGCACGAAGACTCCGAGCTGGGTGCCTGCCTTGTTCGATCACACACAGATGAGCGTCTCAACCTGCCAGACCTGTCACAGCGGCGCGGTGAAGATCTCGACCGGCTACGTGCCGGGTCAGCCCGTCAACCACGTGCCGCCGATCCCGTCCGCCATCGATTGCGGCGTGTGTCATGGGAACAATCCGAGCGCCGAAACCTGGACCGTACTCGCCGCCAGCATCGCAAAGCTCCATACCGGGCTGCCGGTGAGCAACTGCCTGCAGTGTCATGCCGGCGAGACCTTCGCGGGTGTGCCGGCGCCGTACATTCCCATGTCGGTCTCGGGAGTCTCGCCGACCAAGAAGACTCCGCTCGCGCCGCCGCACATTCCCATCCTCGCGGGAACCGATTGCAGTGCCTGCCACGGCGCGGCGTATCAGGCCGGGGGATTCGGTCCGGCGACGGCCATGAGCGAGGCGAAGCACGCCTACGTCTCGACCACCTGCGATGCCTGTCACGACACGGGCAGAAGCTTCTACGTGGGCTCGGGCACGCCGCTGCAGCTGCGGCCCGCCGACCACGTCGGCAGCGCCGACCCCAAAATGGTCAGCGGCGACTGCTCGCTGTGTCACGAGACCAAAGACTGGGTGAGCACCGCGCTGCCGGCGGGTCACATGCCGAACCCGGCGAACGTCGGCTGCTCGACCTGCCACGCCTCGGCGCCGAGCGACTACACGCCCGCGACGCTCGCCTCGGTGGCCAGCTTGCACACGGGCATCACCGCTAATTGCGGGCTGTGCCACGGCACCAACACCACGGCGCTCACCTGGTTCAACAACTTCACGCCCAAGGATGCGATCCTCGCGCCCGCGCACGTCCCCTACCTGAGCGGCACGGACTGCAGCTCGTGCCATGCCAAGAACTACGTCACCGGCGGCTTTGGTCCGATGAACATGACGCAGGCGACACACACCTTCGTGCCCACCGCCTGCGCCACCTGTCACGAAGTCGGATTGAGCTTCTACATGGGCGCCGCCAGCCCGCCTCTGCAGGGGCGCCCTGCCGATCACACCCAGGGGCAGCAAATCGCGCCCAACGACTGCAGCTTGTGCCATACGACCGCCAACTGGATCAGCACGGTCATGCCGATCGGACACATGCCGAATCCCGGCAATCAGACCTGCTCGGTCTGTCACACGGCCGCGCCCACGAATTACGCCACACTTGCGAGCATCGCCGTGCTGCACACTGGGATCACCGGCAGCTGCGGCCAGTGTCACGGTGCGAGCACACAGCTCACGTTCTACAACAACAACGACAACCCCAAGGACAACGTGCTGTCGCCCGCGCACATTCCCTATTCGACGGGCACGGACTGCAGCAACTGCCATGCGCCGAACTACGTGGCGGGCGGGTTCGGGCCGACCGACATGAGCGCCGCCAAGCACGCCTTCGTGCCGACGACTTGCGACACCTGCCACGAGGCGGGTCTGACCTTTTATCTAGGTACATCGACCCCGCCGCTGCAGGGGCGCCCGACCGACCATCTGCCTCCGACCGGCACCGCCCAGCAACAGACCGGCGACTGTTCCGGCTGCCACAACACGACCAATTGGAACTCCACGGCGCTGCCCACCGGGCACATGCCGAATCCAGGCGACCAGCAATGCACGACCTGCCATACGGCCGCGCCGGCGAACTATGCGACGCTCGCGTCCAACGCCGTCCTGCACACCGGCATCACCAGCGGTTGCGCGCAGTGTCACGGCGGCGCGACGGCGCTCACCTTTTACAACAACAACGACAACCCGAAGTCGGCGGTGCTCTCGCCTCCGCACATTCCGGCCTTCACCGGCACGGACTGCAGCAGCTGCCACTCCTCGACCACGTATGCAGTAGGCGGCTTCGGACCGATGAACATGACTCAAGCCACCCACTCCGGCGTGGGCAGCACTTGCAACCCCTGCCACGAAGCCGGATTGAGCTTCTACATGGGCGCTGCGAATCCGGGGCTGCAGGCTCGTCCGGCGGATCACACCACGGGCCAGCAGGCCACGCCCAACGATTGCAATCTGTGCCACACGCCGGCGAACTGGAACACCACGGTCTTGCCCACCGGGCACATGCCGAATCCCGGCAACCAGGCCTGCAACGTCTGCCACACCGCCGCACCGTCCAACTATGCGAACCTGGCGAGCGTCGCGGTCCTGCACACCGGCATCACCGCGGGCTGCAACCAGTGCCACGGCAGCACCACGCAGCTCACGTTCTACAACAACAACGACAACCCCAAAGCCGGGGTGCTCACCCCGCCCCACATTCCGTATCTTTCCGGCACGGACTGCAGCTCCTGTCACGCGGCCAATTTCGTGACGGGCGGCTTCGGGCCGATGAACATGACGCAGGCGACTCATGCCTTCGTGGCGACGTCCTGCATTACCTGCCACGAAGCGGGATTGAGCTTCTACATCGGCGCCGCGAGCCCCACGCTGCAGGGACGGCCGGCCGACCATACCACCGGGCAGATGGTCGCGCCGAACGACTGCAGCCTGTGCCATACGACGGCGAACTGGAACAGCACGGCGCTGCCCGCCGGGCATATGCCGAATCCAGGGAACCAGGGTTGCAGCGTCTGCCACACAGCGGCGCCGGCCAACTACACGACGCTCGCGGCGAACGCCGTCCTGCACACCGGCATCACCACGGGCTGCATCACCTGTCACGGCGCACCGAATGCCACGCCGCCGGTGTTTTACTTGAACTACACGCCGAAGGACGCCGTGCTGAGCCCGGTGCACATTCCGACTTCCACCACGGCGTGCGAGAGTTGCCATGCCGTGAGTTTCACCGCCTTCAGCGGCACCACCATGAACGCGGCCAAGCACACCACGATGTTCGCCACCATTGGAAAAACGTGCGACCCCTGCCACGATACGGGCAAGGCGTTCTACGGGGTCACTAATCTCACCACGCGGCCGAACGGCCACCACACGGGCCAGGACTGCAGCAGCTGTCACAACCCGAACGGCTGGGGCGGCGGCGCCGCAGCCAAGACCGCCGCGGTCAAGACCGCCGGCGCGAGCACAGTGAGCGCCGTGGTGGCGGCTCCCGCCGCGACCACGGCCAGCACAGCCCTTTCCGCCGCCCTCAGGCCACTGTCTCACCTGGGTGTTACCAGCAACTGCGTCTCGTGCCACAACGGCACGCTGGCCGAAGGCAAGCCGGCATCGCACATCGCGAGCAGCAGCCGTTGCGAGGACTGCCATGGGACGAGCGCCTGGCTGCCGGCCCGATTCGAGCATCAAGGCGTCACCGCCCCCTGCGCGAGCTGTCACAACGGCGTCGCGGCGTCGGGCAAGCCGGTCAAACACGTGCAGACGGAGAAGGACTGCGGCGCCTGTCACGGCGTGATCACGTGGGGCGTCGCGTCGTTCGACCATCTGGGAATCCACGCCACCTGCGCAAGCTGTCACAACGGGATCACGGCCACCGGTAAGCAGCCGCAACACCCCGTCACGACCCTCGACTGCGGCTCGTGCCACACCACGCTCAACTGGACGGTCACGTCCGCACCGCCCGCCCCGCGCCGTTCGGTCACGCCGGTGCCGCGCGGCTCGAACTTCAACAAGTGATCGGCCGTGCGACTTAAGATCGCCCCCTTCCCGGCGCGTGCCGCACTCGGCTTGATGCTGGCGCTCGGCGGCATGGTGTACGCCACCCGCGCCGCCGCCGCGCCTGCCGGTCCGATGCCGATGGGTCAGCTGGTGCAGCTGATCGACACCGACGAACGGGATGACCATGCCGATATCACGGTGCAATTCTCGTGCTCGGCGCGATACATCGCCAACATGCCGGCGAACCATGGGAGCAGCGTTCGAATCACCTTGCGGCTCGGGCCTGATTGCGGCTCGCTGCTCGGCGCATTCCCGCCAGAGATGCCCTTGGTCGGCGGCGGCGGGCGGCTCGTCACCGACGCTCGCGTCGAGTCGACCGTTCCCGGCGAGGTCGTCCTCGAGTTGAGCTGGGCGAGGGAACTGGATTTCGTCATGGCGCCGACCGCGAACGGCGCCGGGCTTCGGCTGCGGCTGATCGGCACCGGCCGTCCCAGGGCGGCGGCCGTTTACGTCTCCGAGCCCGAGGCCTCTCAGGGCTATGCGGTCAATCTCGAATCTTCACCGCAAAACTTCGATCGCGCAGCGGTTGAAGCCGCGGCCGCCCGCCTCAAAACCCAGGCGTATGTCTCCGAGACCAACATCGAGGATGAGCACTGGTATCGGTTACGGGCCGGCCCCTTCTCCACGCGCGCGGAGGCGCAGCGAGTGCTGCAGATCGCTGAGACCGCGTACCCGCGCGCGTGGCTTGCGGTCAACGACGAGACCACCGATCTCACCGTGGTCGAGCGCGCCGGCGTGCAGACGGCAGCGAGCGAAACGACGGATCCGCCGCTGCCCGACGAGCAACGCGCGGCGCTGCTTCGCGATGCGCGCAGCGCCCTGGAGAAGCATCAATATCCGCAGGCCGTCGACCTGCTCAGCCGCTTGCTGCGTCAACCCGAATACGCGGCACGCGCAGACGCGCAGGAGCTCATGGGCTTGCTGCGCGAGCGCGCCGGCCAGCTTGCCCAGGCGCAAGCCGCCTACGAGGAGTACTTGAGCCGCTATCCGGATGGCGCGGGCGCGGCGCGCGTCCGCAGCCGGCTGCAGTCGCTCGCCGCGGCCTCGATCGCGCCGAAATCCACCGGCGAATTCGGCGCCGCCTCCGGTGATCGCTGGGGCGCCGCCGGCAGCGTCGCCCTCGGCTATCAATACGGCCAGCAGCAGACCAATTCCGGGGGCACCTCCACGAGCGCGGCCGCCGTCAACGGCGCGCTGGTCTATACGGACGTGCTGGTGCGCGAGCGCGGCACGCGCTACGACTTCGCCGCCCGGGCGGATGCGGGCTACACACAGAATCTCGTGGCTTCGACGGGCGGCAGCCAGGACCGCACCACGGCCGCGTTCGTCGAGGCAACCGACCGTCAACTGGGCCTCACCGGCCGTCTCGGACGACAATCACTCGCCAGCCAGGGCATCGTCGGTCTGTTCGACGGACTCTTCGTGGGTTACGAAATCAATCCGACATTGTCCGTGAGCGGCGCGGCCGGGTACCCGGCCTACACCAGCTATTCATCGTTTTCCACGCAGCAGCAATTCGGCACAGTTGCGCTGGAATACAACCCGTTTCGCAGCTGGATCTTCGATACGTATCTATTCGATCAGACCGAATCCGGCTTCACCGACCGCCGCTCGATCGGTTTCCAGACGCGCTACTCGCAGCCCGGCCGCTCCGCGGTGATGCTCGCCGATTATGACGTCGCGTTCAATCAGCTCAACTCGGTCACTTTCATCGGCAACCTCGGGATCGCTCAATCCTGGATCCTCGGCCTCGACGTGGATCACCGCCGCAGCCCCCTCCTGGAGCTCAACAACGCCTTGCTGGGTCAGAGCGCGACGGACCTCAGTGCACTCGCGCATGAGTACACGCTCTCGCAAATCCGGCAGCTGGCGCTCGAACGCACGTCCACCAGCGACACCCTGGTGCTGTCCGCGAGTCGATCGTTCGGCGAGCGCTGGCAGTTCATGGCCGACGCCTCGGCGCTGCGGCTCGGCGGCACGCCCGCCTCCGGCGGAGTGGACGCGACCCCCTCGACGGGCGTCGACAAGAACCTATCCGTGCAGATCGCCGGCTCGAGTCTTCTGCAAGCGAGCGACCTGCAGATCTTCGGCGTTCGCTTCGACGACTCGCCGATCGAGCGCAGCACCACGCTTTCCTGGGACGGCCGTTTCGTGCTGACCGGAGCATGGCGGTTCGGTCCGCGATTCTCCGTCGAGCAGATCAATGAGCCTTCGCTCGGCGGCAAACAGACCATGATCCTTCCCGAGCTGCGCAGCGATTGGACCGGCCGGCTCTCGATCTTCGAGGTCATCGCGGGCTATCAGCTGCAGACCCAGCAGGCGCTGCTGCAGCAGCAGTCCCTCACCGGGCAATCCGTCACCGGGACGCTTGATCAGCGCTTCCTGTACTTCTCGGCGACCTATCGGCGGCGCTTCTAACCATGACGATGCCCTTGCGCAGTTTGCAACTCATGGCGCTGCTCACGCTCAGCGGCTGCGTCGGTTCCCAATCGCCGCTGACCCGGGAAATCATCGACGAGCAGAGCGGCAACACGCTGATCGTCGTGTCCACACCGCTGGAGTTCGCCCGCGCACGGACCGATGTCGCCGCGCACGCCCGCGACTACGCCACGCTCGTGGCGATCGAGATCGACAAGGCCGGCAGGTACAGCGACTTCCTCCTGCTGTATCGCTGGTCGACGGTGGATCGGCGCATGTCGCCGCCGCCCGATCCGGAACAGGGGGAGCTGCACATCCTCGCAGACGGACGCGACATCGATCTCGAGCCGCTCGCGGACATGCCCCTCAGTCTCGCGAAGCGCCAGGAACTGTACGTGCCGCCTCATGGAGACCTGATCGCGCACGCCTACCGCGCCGACGTCGCCACCTTGCGCTTCATCGCTTCGAGCCGCCGGCTGATCGTGCGCCTGCCCCAAGAGCGGCTCGATACGCCCTTCGCCCTCTTTCGGGACGGCCGCAGGGCGCTCGGCGACTTCGCCGGTCAATGATCTCGCGCGCCGCCGATCGTGAACACCGTCACGAAAACGCCTTAGCCGCGTTGGTCATCGACGACGAACGACGCGCGGCGCGAGCCGCACCGCCGAACGGCTCACGGATTCGCGCATCGAGCGGATGAAATAAATCGCAGCCTGCGCGATTCTTTGTCGCGTGACATCCGCTCGTCGCCCCGTATTATGGAATGCGCCAGCCACCAGTAGAGACGCTTTCCGTATGCGCGCACCGCTTCGTCATTATCTCCTCGCGTCGGATTTCGACCAGACGTTGAGTTTCAAGGACTCGGGCATCGTGCTTGCCGAGCTGCTCGGCATCAAGGGTTTCGAAGAGCGCGTCGCAGGCCTCGCCCGCAGCAACCTCGTGCAGCAAGGCGGTGAACTCGCCTACCTGATCCGCCATGATCCGGAATTCCGAAGTGTGCGCCGCGAGCATCTGCAGGAGGCAGGCCGCCGAATCCGGCTGAAGCACGCGATCCCTGCACTGGTCGATTTCATGGCCCATGATACGCCGGGTTGTCGCTTCGATTTCTTCGTGATCTCGGCCGCACCGCGCGAAATCGTCATCTCGGCGCTCGACGGAATCGTCCCGCCGGAGCACATCTATGGAACGGAACTGGAGTTCGACGCCCAGTCGGGCGAGGTGCGTTCGATCAAGCGCGTGCCCGCCGGCTACGGCAAGGTCGCAGTGATCGAGGAACTGGAACATCGGCTGGGGGTCACCCCCGACCGGATGATCTACGTGGGCGATGGAAGCTCCGACGTTCATGTGATGCTGCACGTGAATAACCGCGGCGGCTTCACCATTGCGGTATCGGAGAACAAACAGCTCGCGCGGATCGCACGGAGCACGGTGATCAGCGACAATGCATTCAGCATCCTGGTGCCGATTCTGGATCAGGTATTGGGCTGGGAGACGCGCCGGATCAGAGATCTGTTCGAGTTGTACGGCCTGACCCTGGACGGCTGGGAGCGCGATCGCGCGGATCGCGTGCAGATCAGCGAGCTATTGACTTACCCGGCGGAGGCGCTTGCCGGATGAACCATTCATGGATCAACGTCTTGGGATGGACCGCGACCGCCGTGTTCGTGGGTTCGTATTTCTTCTCCCGCCCCTCGCTCCTGCGTGCCGTACAGATGTGCGGCGCGGTCCTCTGGATCACCTACGGAGTGCTCATCGGAGCCTCCCCGGTCATCGTGGCTAACGCGCTGGTGTTTACCGCGGCCGCTTGGACGGTATTTCGGGGAGCACCGCGCGCGAGCCGCGGCGCGGGTCGACCTCGCGAAGACGGGACTGCCGGAACCTAGCTGATTTCGGATCCGAAGGAGATAGGTTATATCATTGCAATGAATACCGATTGCAGCTAAATTGACGGCTGGCGCTCCGCTCCAACTCATACGTCATGGGAGATCAAGAATGCGCACGAGCCCCGCCGTCATCAACCCCCGCGTCCCGTTGCTCGTAGGCCTCGCACTTCCAGGATTGTTGATTGCCGTCGCGTCGCATGCCCAGCAAAGCCCGCCAGCCGATTCGTCCTCCTCATCGGCCACCCTGCAGGACATTGTGGTCACGGCCGAAAAGCGCAGTGAAAATCTGCAGAAGGTGCCGCTGAGCATCGTGGCCTATAACGCTCAGACGCTGGCGGAAACGGGCGTCGAGGACTTCTCCGCGCTGGCCGCGCGCATTCCCGGCGTGACGCTGAACTCTGCGGGCCCCGGCCAAAGCAGCTATTCGATCCGCGGCATCGCCTCGGTCGGCGGCAACTCGCCCACCACCGGAATGTACATCGACGACACGCCCATTCTGCCCTCCGGCGGCGACGGTGCCACGGCGAGCATCGATCCCGACCTGTTCGACCTCGCCCGGGTCGAAGTACTGCGCGGACCGCAGGGCACGCTATACGGTGCGAGCTCGATGGGCGGCACCGTGCGTTTCATCACCAATCAGCCGAACCTCACCCTGGAGGAAGGCGCCGTGAAGGCGGAGGGCTCGTACACCGAGCACGGCAGCGGCAACGCGCGGCTGGATGCGATGTACAACGTGCCGCTGATCGACGATCGGGTGGCGCTGCGGGTGGTGGGCACGTACAAACATTTCAGCGGCTTCATCGACCGCGACGCGGGTGTCTGGGCTCCGAACCCGGATGTGCCGGCGGGATTTCCCGCGTATCCCGTCTCGCCCGATCATCCGAGCGAGATCGTCCGCGACGTCAATTCCGAGCAGCTCTACAGCGTTCGGACGCTGTTGAAGATCGCGGTCAACGATGCCTTCACCATCACGCCTTCCATCTGGATCCAGGATTTGCAGATGGGCGGTGTGCCGGATTACGACATCCCGGAGGGTGACTCCACCGGTCCTCTGACCCAGGCGCGGCCATTCAATCTGTCGGAGGCGTACTCGGACCATTTCGAGCTCAGCAATGTCACGATGACGTACGACCTCGGCTGGGGCAACCTGCTCTCGACCACCTCGTACATGGGTCGGCGCGAAAACACCCCCGATGACGAAACCGAGGCGCTCGAGGACCTGATTCCGCAGGGAAAATTCATACCCAGCGTCTATTCGCCCATCGTCACCACGCGCGAGTTCACCGAGGAGCTGCGCATCGCCTTCGACCCGGCCGGCTCGCCCTGGAGCGGGGTCACCGGGGCCTATTTCAACAACGCCGACCGCCACTACTACGTCAATTACCTGACGCCGAACTACGCTCAGTTCCAGAATTCCTATACGAGCGGAGCGCTTTTGCAGGGAGTGACATTGAGCGATCTCAATTACTCGCAGCATGGCGACTACGCGCCCAGGCAATCGGCGGTGTTCACCGAGATCAACTACGCCATCGACAGCCAATGGAAAGCGACCGCCGGTGTGCGTTGGTACGACCTCGAATACACGGCGATCCGCTACGAGGACGGTTGGAGCAATGGCGGTCCGACCTTGTCGGCGGGCGCCGCGAAAAATACCGGCTTCGATCCGAAAGCCGAGCTGTCCTATCAGGCAAACGATCAGCAGCTTTATTATGCCAGTGCCTCGAAGGGTGTGCGCCCGGGGGGCGTGAACACCAGCAACCTCGCGCAGAAGGGATGCGGCCAGGACTACGGCCCCTATCAGCCCGACAGCCTTTGGAACTACGAACTCGGCGGCAAGACCCGTTGGCTGGGCGGAACGCTCACCGTGAACGCGGCGCTGTACTACATCAAATGGAGCGAGGTACAGCAGGGAGAGACTCTGCCCTGCTCCTATCAGATCACCGAGAATGCAGGCGGGGCGGTGGTCCACGGCGGTGAGCTCGAGATCAACGGCATCGTGGCGGGTCATTTGCAGCTCGGCGGCGGGGTCGGCTACACCAAGGCGGTGCTCGATGCAAACGCGCCGAACTTGGGCGGCCTCAAGGGTCAGCAGCTCGAGAACGTGCCGCTCTGGAACGCCAACGCGAGCGCCAAGTACTTGTTCACTCCGATGTCCGGTTATGACGCCTTCGTGCGTGCGGACGGCCAATATGTGGGCGAATCCTATCCGGACTTCGAGCGCACCGATCCCGCGACCTTCCAGCGGGCCTACGCGCTCATGGATCTGCGCAGCGGCCTGATCCACGACGCGTGGGAGGCCGATCTGTTCATGACCAACGTGTTCGACAAACAGGCGGCGCTTTCCGAATTCTTATCGGACAATTACTCGGCAACCACCCGGGTGCGGATGTTCACCAATCAGCCGCGAACCACGGGGCTCTCCCTGCGCTGGAAATTCTAAAGTCTTTCGCTCGAATGGTCGGCGCACGATAATGGCTGCGCACGCTCCGCCTGATGCGGCTGCGGCTCAACACCTTCAGGGGATGACCATGAACAGCGAACTCACTCAACTGGACCAGATCAAAGGCACCTTGATCGACCTGGCGATCCGATTCGGTCCCAAATTATTGGCCGCGATCCTCATCATGACGGCGGGTGGATTCGCCGCCCGCTGGGCGGCACGGGGCACCATCCGCGCACTGCATCGGTTGGAGCTCGAACCGCCCGTCCGGATGCTGTTCTCGCGCGTCGTGCGGATCGTCGTGCTCGGGCTGTTCCTCATCATGGCGCTCCAGAATCTAGGCGTCGAATTATTGCCG
>Ga0187887_10000372_pt1 | contig 44837 bp, 46 predicted proteins | sample June2016WEW_7_10_FD_132977 | JGI IMG/M metagenome (GOLD analysis project Ga0187887, IMG submission 132977) | Peatland microbial communities from SPRUCE experiment site at the Marcell Experimental Forest, Minnesota, USA - June2016WEW_7_10 | ecosystem: Environmental > Terrestrial > Soil >... | reverse complement strand
TGCTGCTGGAATACGAGCTGCCGTTGAACGAGATCGTGCTGGATTTTTACGACCGGCTGAAATCCTGCTCGCGCGGCTATGCATCGCTCGACTATCACCTGGCCGGCTACCGCGCCTCGCCCATGGTGAAGTTGGACGTGCTGATAGCCGGCGATCCGGTGGACGCGCTGTCGATGATCATTCACCGGGATTTCGCCTACGAGCGCGGCAAGATCCTGATCGAGCGCATGCGCAAGCTGATCCCGCGGCAGATGTTCGAAGTGGCGCTGCAGGCGGCCATCGGCAATAAGATCATCTCGCGCGAGACGATCCCCGCGATGCGCAAGAACGTGCTGGCCAAGTGCTACGGCGGGGATATCAGCCGCAAGCGGAAGCTGCTGGAGAAGCAGAAGGAAGGCAAGAAGCGCATGAAGCGCGTAGGACGGGTGGAGATCCCGCAGGAGGCGTTCTTGGCGGTGTTGAAGGTGGGGAGCGAGGAGGGGGAGTAGGTCGCCCGAGCCCCGAACAACTACTCCGGGAATTCCAATCGAAGAACCTCCCCGACTTACTCCAGAAGCGGCGGAACGTCGTCGCTTACTCTCTGCAAAACGAGTGGCCAGTGGACTCCAAAATATTCGTGCACCAAAATGTTCCAGAGGCCGACGATGTCCGCCCATGGAATCGAGGGATGCCTTTGTATTAGTTCTGAACTGAGCCGCGCGGCTGCCTCGCCCACAATGGTCAGTTGCTAGGCGATGGCGTAACGGAGCATCTCGTCGCTGGTAAACTGATCCTCCGTTCGTCCCGCAACAGCAATCGTCACCCAAGACAGAGCTTCGATGATATCGTGTAGCCTTAGGCAATTACGCCGCATAGAGCGGCTGAGCCTCGGCGAGCACCTCCGGCCGAATGAGCGGCTTCAAGGCAGGCTTGACGGCCAGATCGACGCGCCGGCCCACCAGATCCGATAGCTCGCGGGCCATCGCCGAAAGACCCAGTAACCCGGGCCGTGCGTCCGGAAGGAAGTCGACAAGAAGATCGATGTCACTGCCCGGGCGCAGTTCGCCTCGCACAGCGGATCCGAATACGGACAGCTCCTTAACGCCATAACGGCGGCAGATCTCGCTGATTTCGACGAGGGGTGAGCGCATTCGCGCAGCGATGGCCGCGGCAGCCAGCGCGAACTCTTCCTCAAGCGCTTCGTACTCCGCCCGGTACGCCGGTTCTTCCATCCATTTCTCGTGCATGTCGAGTATGCGAGCCATTGCTATAACTCTATCATTGAAACCGGCCTCGTGCGCGCCGCTCAGCGCGTGTCATAATGGTCGATCCATGGGTCACGCCGTATGAACATCGAATGGCTCCGCCGCTACTGCATGTCGCTGCCTCACGCTACCGAAATCGTGCAGTGGAACGCGCTCGTTTTCAAGATCGGCGGCAAGATATTCGCCATCCTGGCGCTGGAGCCTGCCAAAACCTGGTTATCTTTCAAATGCGATCCCGAGCAGTTTGCCGACTTAGTCGAACGCCCCGGCATCATCCAAGCGCCGTACTTCGCCCGCAATCAGTGGGTCGCTCTGGAAACGGAAGATGCGCTAACGGCGCCCGAGCTTAAGCGCCTGGTTCGGGCGTCCTACGACCTTGTGCTGGAGAAACTCCCCAAAAAGACCCGCGCCGCCTTGCTATGATGGTTGAAACCCGCCGAGGTTTCCTCCAGCATGGCCAGCCCTGCGCCCAACCTGACTTTTCGCGACGTATTGAAGATCCGCTCCGTGCGGCGGCTGTGGCTCGCGCAGCTTGTCAGTATCTTCAGCGACTTCCTGGCGATCTTCGCCGTGCTCAGTCTTGTAACATTTCAACTGCACGGCACCCCCACGCAGGTCAGCATGATCCTGGTCGCTTACATGCTCCCGCTGGCCGTGGTCAGCCCGCTAGCCGGTGTCTTTGTCGATAAGTGGAACGTGAAATGGACCATGATCGCGAGCGACCTTATACGCGGGTGCCTCGTTCTGGTGCTGGTTTTCGTGCGCGATCTCGAAGCCATCTACGTCATCTTCCTCGCGCTCAGCACGGTGTCCAGCTTCTTCGTGCCCGCGCAATCGGTGGCTGTACGCGCGCTGGCGCCCGCCGCCGGCTTGCTGGCCGTCAACGGGCTGATGTCGCAAGCCGTGCAAGGATCGCAGATTATCAGTCCGGCCATTGCGGGCCTGCTGGTGCAGTGGTTCGGCGCCAATGCCTGCTTCCTTTTCGACAGCTTCAGCTTCTTCTTCTCGGCCTCCATGGTGATGGCGCTCACGATTCACCGCGTACCGTCGCCGGGCGCGGCCGCCAGCTCCGTTCTGTCTTCCATGAAACAGGGATTCAGCTTCATCTTTACGCACGCCGCCATCTCGTTCGTGATTCTGGCTATGACCGCAGGCATGTTCGCGGTGCGCTGCTTCGGCGCGCTGCTCTCCGTTTACGTGCGCGACGTATTGCTGTCGAACGCGGCGCTGTTCGGGACCCTGAACTCACTAATCGGCGTCGGCATGATTACCGGCACGCAGTTCCTGCATCGGGTGGCTTCCCGCGTCCCGCAGCAATTCCTGGTGATCTATGGCCTCGGCGGGATGGGCGTCGCGGTTCTCATCACGGCGCTGTTTGGCAGGGTCGCCACCACCGCCATCGGGATGCTGGGGCTCGGCTTCTGCGCCGCGTTCATCATGGTGCCGTCGCAGACGTTGCTGCAACACGAGACGCCGCACGCCCTGCTGGGCCGGGTGATGAGCAGCCTGATGTCGCTGCTGGCCATGTCGCAGGTGCTGGCCATGTTTGTGGCCGGGCCGGTGGCGCAGCAGTTGGGCATCCGCAAGCTTTACTTTGGGAGCGCCGCGATGTTGGGGGTGATCGGCGCAGTGGGTTATGCTTGGCTCCGTAAGCCCAAGGAGATTCCATGCCCCGAGACGTCGCAACCTTCCTGATCCCGCTGCTGTTGCTGCCGGCCGCGGCGCGCTGCCAGTTGGTGGAGGAGTACAATCCGCCCAAGGCGAATTGCTGCCTGGCGAATTTCGCAAAGAATCTCGCCGATCAGCTTCAGGACTGGAATCAGCTTGGCCGCTATCATCAGGACAACGAGCGCGTGAAAGCGCTGCCCGCGGAATCGCGCCGCGTCGTCTTTCTCGGCGATTCCATCACCGATGGCTGGAAGCTCGCGCAGTCCTTTCCGGACAAGCCGTATGTGAATCGAGGTATCAGCGGTCAAACCACTCCGCAAATGCTGGTGCGCATGTATCCGGACGCGATCGACCTGAAGCCCGCCGCGCTCATTATCCTGGCCGGCACCAACGATATCTCGCATAACACAGGACCCGAGACCCTCACCATGGTTGAGGAAAACTTTCAAGCCATGACCGAGTTGGCCCAGGCGCATGGTATCAAGGTGATTCTGTGCTCCGTGATGCCGGTAAGCGATTACACAAAGAACAAGCAAACCGTCTCACGCCCGCCGGCGGATATCCTGAAGCTGAACGCGTGGCTACACGAATACGCAGGCAAGACGCACGCCGTGTTCGCGGATTACTACGCAGCGATGGCCGACGATAAGGGCATGTTACGCGAGGGCTACTCGGACGACGGGTTGCATCCTAATGCGAAAGGCTACGAGTTAGTGGCGCCCGTGGCGGCGTCAGCTATCGAAAAGGCGTTGCAGTAACATGCGCGGCGGCGCGGGCGTCTCGCCCGCCAGGATGCGCCGCAGGCAGGCTTGGCCTTCCCGGTACAGAGTGGCGGTGTCGACGCCTTCGTACATCGGAAGGTAGCGCTCGATTTTGCGCAGGGCTTTGCGCAACTGCCGCTCGGCCCCCAGCGGATTGCGCCGCTGCTGATGATAGAACGCGACGGCGAAATGGATCAGGGCTTGCAGAAACAGCCTATGCGGGCCGCGCATGGGTGTCCACAGTTCTTCCAACACTTCGTGACACGTGAAGAACTCGCCCGCGCGGTATAGCTCGATGCCGCGGAGATACAGCGGCTCGCGCGTCAGGGTTACCGGGTCTGTTGCGCCTTGTGCCATGCCAGTGTGAGCCGCAATCCCTCTTCAAAAGAGAAGCGCGGCGCGTAACCGAGATCGGCGATGGCGGAAGCGGTATCGGCCTGGGAATCGTGTACGTCGCCGGGGCGCGGCGGACCGTAGGTCGCCGGGATCGTCGTGCCTTCGATCCGTTGTACCAGGCGCCATGCCTCATTCAGCGTGATGCGCCCGCCATTGCCGCCATTGTACAGCCTGCCCGACACGCCCGGAGCGCGAGCGGCCTTCAGATTGAGATCCACCACGTCGTCCACGTAAGTAAAATCGCGGGACTGTTCGCCGTCTCCGAATATGGTTGGGGAGCGGCGCTCCACGGCGAACTTGATGAAGAGCGACAGCACGCCGGAATACTGACTGGAGGGATCCTGGCGCGGGCCGAAAACATTGAAGTAGCGCAGGGACACGGTTTCGATGCCGAAAGTGGACGCGAAGATCTGGGCGTAGTATTCGCCGACCAGCTTTTGCAGCGCATAGGGCGACTTAGGCCGCGGGATCATGGTTTCGACTTTCGGCAGCACTGCGGTGTCGCCATAAGCCGAGGAAGACGCTGCGTAAACTACCCGCCGGACGCCGCCCGCCGCCGCCGCGCGCAGCACGTTGAACGTGCCGTCGATATTGATTTCGTGAGATGGGACGGGATCGGCGATCGATCGGGGCACCGATGGGATGGCGGCTTCGTGAAAGACTACATCGGCGTCCTTCAGAATGGGGGCGATTTCGTCGTAGTTGCGGATGTCGGCGCGTTGTACTTCGATCGCGGAGCGGACTTCCTCCAGGTTTTCTTCGCGGCCTGTGAGGAAGTTATCGAGCACCACAATTTCGCGCGCGCCTTCGCGCAGCAGTCCCCGCACAATGGCGGATCCGATGAAGCCCGCGCCTCCTGTTACGACATATTTGCTCATTGGGTTTCCAAGTAACGAAGTGACTCGCGGGCGATAGCTTCCGCGCCGAACGTGAAGTCAAAAGCTTCGAGTGAGATCCAGCCGCTGTACTGGCGGCGGCGCAGCAAATCGAAAAGCGGCCTGAAATCGTAAGATCCGGTTCCGGGATGGCGGCCATCCAGCTCGTTCACGTGTATGTGCCGGATCAGGTCGTAGTAACGGTCGACCAGTACGGCGTGCGGCTCGGTCTCGTCGATGGCATTGTGACAGTCGAACATGGTGCGGATGGCGGGACGATCGATCTGGCGCACGAGCGCCGCGGCTTCGTCAAGCGAAGTGACCACATCGCACTGGCCCAATGGCAGCGCTTCCATCAGAATCGTGACGCCGCGCTGGCCGGCGTGGGGGGCGACGGCGGCCAGTCCTTCGACGAAGTGCCGGGTGGCTTCCACGCGGCTGAGTCCGCCCGTGGCGCCGCGCTGTTTAGGCGAACCGAAGACCAGGATGCCATCCGGGCCGAGATCGGCGCAGAGGTCGATGAGATGGCGGATGTGCTGCCAGCTTCGGCAGCGAAGATCGGCATCCGGCGTGGTGACATGCAGCCCCTTCGGGCTGACCATCAGCCAGTGCAGGCCGACGAATTGCAAGCCTTCCGACGCGACGATGTCGCGGCATTCGCGACGGCGCGCGGGTGGGAACGCGGCCGGATCTTCCGCCAGCGTAAATGGAGCGATCTCGATGCCGCTGTATCCGGCTTGGCGAATGGCGCGGCACGCCTCGACGAAGGTCCGGTTTTCAAAGACCTCGTTGCAGATGGCGTGGCGGAGGCGGTGCGGCATGCAGGTTCTATTGTAATGGGTGGCCGCTTCCGGCCGGAAGCGTGCCGAAGAGTTTCCGGGATCTACGGCAACCACGATAATGATTGGATTGTTGCACGGCAGGCAGGTCTTCCATGAACGGATACGCCGTTGTGAGCGCCCACGCGCACCGGCTACAGCGCGCACGTGCCCGGCCTTACCGGCTGCATCGCCACCGGCGGATCATCGAGGAAACCCGCCGTGAAGCTGGCGACGAAATTCCCGCGCCATCGATCGTGGAACCGCCGGACATTGCGTGACGCGGACACGCGCCGCGCAGGCGCCCCCGCATTGACATCGACTTTACGATAAACTGAGTGAAGGCTGCCCGCCTCGAGAACCTTTGGTTTTCCGGCGGCGCGGCCGCGAGCCGCAAAATCGACATCCAACCGCCGCGCCAGTTGCGCGGCGGCTGACGCGATTGCCACCCGGCAACTCCGGAGTCGAGCGCCTCAGAAGGAAGTTAAATGGAAGACAAACTCAAACTGGCCGTGTTTATCGACTTCGATAACATCGAAATCGGCGTGAAATCCACCCTGCATAGGGAATTTGACGTGGCCGCCGTGCTGGACGCGCTGAAGGAACGCGGTGAAATCGTCACCTGCGTGGCCTATGCCAACTGGGGACGGCAGGAAAGCGCCACGCGCGCCATGACGGAACATGCCGTGCAAATGGTGCAGCGCGACCCGTCGCCGCGCGGCGACAAGAACGGCGCCGACATCAATCTCGCGCTCGACGCCCTGGAGATGGCCTTTACCCACGATCACATCAATGCCTTCGCCATCGTCAGCGGCGACAGCGATTTCATGGCCCTGCTCAACAAATTGAAACAGTACGATAAACGCGTGTTCGTGCTGGGCGGCAAGGCCTTCACCAGCACGATTCTGCAAAAGAACTGTCACGAATTCATCAGCTACGAATCGCTGCTGGACGAGTTGAAACAATCCCCGCCGCCCCAGCCGCGGGCCGCCCATCAACCGTCCGGGCAGCCGCCCCAACAACAACAGCAGCAGCAGCGTGGGCCGGCGCACAGGCGTCCGGCGCCGCTCGATCTGGCGCAGGCCATGCCGTTGGTGGAGCGCGCCCTGCAAGCGCTGGAGCGCCGCAGCGTGCGCCCCCAGCTTGGACTGCTGAAATCCACCATGCTGCAGCTCGATTCCGCCTTCAGCGAGAAGGCTTACGGGTCGGGATCGTTTACCGATTTCGTCGAGAAGCTGCAAAAGGCCAACTTCGTCCACGTCACCGGCGGCGAAGGGCGTTACATGATCAAGCGCATTGGCGCGGCCGGCCCGGAGAAAGCCACCGTGCGGCCCGAGGCGGCCCTGCCCGTGCTGCGCGATGTGTTGGAGACGCACCGCATGGAAGTCGACGAAGGCGTCACGTCCGACGCGCTCGCCGAATGGGTGAAGCAGGAACACCCCGACTACGACTGGAAGCAATACGGCTTTCAGGAGTTCAGCGAGTTGCTGAACTACGCGCAGGACAAACTGGTGGTGCGCATCAATCCGGATGAAGAAAAGGGCCTCATGGTGTACCTGGGTCCGGAGTTCCATCCGCCCGCGCCGCCCGAGCCTCCGCCGGAGCCGATTATCGAAGAGGAGATCGAGGAGCCGCAGCCCATCGTGGCCGGACAACCCACGGCGGCCGGGATCATCCCGGACATTCCCGAGCCCCCGTCACGCGGCCGCACCACTCGCAAGAGCGCCGGACCCAGATCCGCGGGACCGCCCAAAAAACGCGTCCCCCGGCGCAAGAAGACCGCCGAGCCAATGCCCGAGTAGCGTGGACTGGAGGGCGGGCTTTAGCCGGCGCGGGGCTTCAGCCCCGCTGGGCGAGCTTCGCTCGCCTCCACAGGCTAAAGCCTATGCCACCAAGTGCAAAAAAGCCAGCCAGAGCTTCGAGGCAGGCGGCCTACGAGGCCGCCGCAGGCTGCGAGCCTGCCCCACTCTGCGCCTTGCCTCGCTCATGGCACGGGATCCGGCGTGCCCAACGGGACCGAGGACCTACACGATAACAGCCTCTTCGTAGTCAACACCAAGCCGTGACGGATGCCCCATTTCCGCACGGCTTGAATCGAATACTCCGAGCAGGTTGGCTGATAGCGGCAATGGATATATGGCTGCAACAGGGGCCGCCCATAATGCTGATACCCGTGCACCGCCGCCTGGTAAACGCGCGCGGTAATCTGCTTGCTTGGTTGGCGGAACGAGTCCGCCGCGGCCAGAGCGTAAACCAGCAATACCGGCGCGAGGTAGGTCTCCGGCCTCTTTAGGCGTTTCCGCAATGCGGACATTTCGCGCTGGCCTGCAGCCGCTGGTTGCCGCAGCTTGGGCAACGGATCAGATTGCCCTGGGGCCGCGAAAAGATGTAGAGAATCAGCCCGAGCACGCTCGTAAACATTACCAGGATCATCCAGATCACGGCGCTGTCCATCCCCCGGGCTTTTGCGTCGCGCGCCACCCACACCAGCATCGCGATATCCAGGACGACGATGGCGATGGGGATGAACATCAACGACCCGCATAGGGCGCATCCCGCGACCGGATTCGAGTCTCTCTGAGCCCACGCAACCGGGCTCAGCAACAGGAGGCTTGTCAGCATCCACGCGAACCTTTCACCTTTGTGCATCCGGCTTTTTCTCCTTTTAATCGGGCGCCCGCAATCCGTAACCTAGAAACTGTACCGTACCTTACAGAGGTTGGCAAGGGTAGAGTGAAAGCATATGGGGCCAAGCCGCTCCGCTGGGTTCGCACTAGAAACTCATCCGTCTGAATACCGTCACTGGCGCCTCGCCATCGAGCCGCCGCTGAAGACTCTCCCGCGTTGGTAGCGGCGCTACGGTCGAAGCGGGGCGCCTCTTACCAGTTAATTGGCTCTGTGGCCCTGGCGCTTGAATACGAGGACGTCCTGAAACGTAAGGGCCTCCTCCCCATTAGCGAAGAGGAAGCCGACGAATTCTTGGACTACGGGTTTAAGGTTTCAAATCCGGTTCCGTCCGTCCTGCGCCGCCGCCCGAGCTTGCGGGACCCGGACGACGAGCGTATTCTGCAAGTTGCGGTCGAGTGCCGCGCGGTAATTGTTACCTTTAATAAAAGACATTTTGCCGGGGCAGATCGCTTCGGAATACCGATACAAACGCCCGGCGAATTCATGCGGGCGTTAGAGAAAGCCAATGAGCGTGAGCGTTAGCGTGCCTGAGGAGTTGTACCAAAAGGCGGTCGAGATCGCCAAGACGCAGAATTTGTCGGTTGACGAGGTCTTCGCCTCCGCCTTCGTAGAGCACGTTGCGGCATGGGAACGTCTGCAGCAGCGAGCAGCGCGTGGCAGCCGCGAGAAGTTTTTGGCCGTTCTCGATAAGGCGCCCGACGTCGAGCCAGAGGACTGTGACCGGCCCTGACTGGCGCTTTGTGGCCGCCACAATCCGGATCAGCACCCACCACGGCCACCGCCGTACAATGAAAGCATATGGGGCCAAGCCGCTCCGCTGGGTTCGCACTCGAAACACATCCGTCCGAATACCGTCACTGGCGCCTCTCTATCGAGCCGCCGCTGGCCACGCTGACGCTCGCCGTCGCTGAGGATTCGCCCGTCGTCCCCGGCTACAAGCTCAAGCTCAATTCCTACGATCTCGGCGTGGATATCGAACTGGCCGACGCCATCATGCGCCTGCGTTTCGAGCATCCCGAAGTGCGCGCCGTCATCGTCACCGGCGGCCTCGACCGCGTCTTTTGCGCGGGCGCCAACATCCACATGCTGGCTACTTCCACGCACGGCTTCAAGGTCAACTTCTGCAAATACACGAACGAAACCCGCCTGGCCATCGAGGACGCCTGCGCCCACAGCCGCCAGCACTACATCGCCGCGTGCAACGGCACCACGGCGGGCGGCGGCTACGAACTGGCGCTGGCCTGCGAAGAAATTTACCTGGTCGACGACGGCAACTCCGCCGTGAGCCTGCCGGAAGTGCCTCTGCTGGGCGTGCTGCCCGGCACCGGCGGACTGACGCGTGTGGTGGATAAGCGCAAGGTCCGCCGCGACCTGGCGGATGTCTTCTCCACCCTCGCCGAAGGCATCAAAGGCAAGCGCGCCGTCGAATGGCGCTTGGTGGACGGCCTTTTCCCGCGTAGCCGTTTTCAGGAGGCCGTGCGCGATCGCGCCCTCGCGCTAGCCGCCGAACAAGCGCGGCCGCTCGGCCCCGGCATCGTGCTCGACGCGCTTTCGCCGGAAGTCACGCCGGATGCCGTGCGCTACCGCCATGTCCATCTCCAACTGAATCGCGAAGCGCGCACCGCCGAACTCACCATCCGTGGTCCCGAGGGCGAACAGCCCGATACCCCCGAATCCATCCACGCCGCCGGAGCCGATTTCTGGCCGCTACGCGCGTTCCGCGAAATCGACGATGCGCTGCTGCGCCTCCGCTTCCACAACGACGAAATCGGCGTCGTGCTGCTGAAGACGCGCGGAGACCTGGCCGCGGTGCGCGCCATCGATACCACGCTCTACCATCTCCGCGAAGACTGGCTCGCCAACGAAATCCTCCTGCTGATGGCCCGCACCCTGCGCCGCCTCGACCTCACCGCCCGCAGCCTCTTCGCCGTGGTCGATGAAGGCTCCTGCTTCGCCGGCGGCCTGCTCGAAATCGCTCTCGCCTCGGATCGCATCTATATGCTGCGCGACACCGCAGGCGCGGTAAGCCTGGCCTCGTCGCCCTTGAATGGCGGCCTGTTGCCCATGACCCATGGCCTGTCCCGCCTCCAGGTGCGTTTCCTGGCCGACCCCGCTCGCGCGGAAGAAATCGTCGCCGAATCCCAACCCTTTGATACCGACGCTGCGGATGAAGCCGGCCTGGTCACCGCCGCCGCGGACGAAATCGACTGGGAAGACGAACTGCGCGTGGCCGTCGAAGAGCGCGTCAGCCTCTCGCCCGACGCCCTCACCGGCATGGAAGCCAACCTGCGTTTCGCGGGCGCGGAAAATGCCGACAGCAAAGTCTTCGGCCGCCTTTCAGCATGGCAAAACTGGATATTCTCGCGCCCCAATTCGACCGGCGAGCGCGGCGCCCTCACGCTCTACGGCAAGCCGGAGCGTCCCCAATTCAACTGGCGGAGGACCTGAATGTCCCTCTACGAACGCATTCCCAATAACGTCGGCCTTTCGAGCGACAAGCGCCTATTGCGCGCGCTCGAACACTGGCTCCCCAACTACATGCAGTGGTGGAGCGACATGGGTCCGGAAGGTTTTCAGGCCGACGACGTGTACCTCCGCACGGCCACATCCGTGGAGGCCGGCGGCTGGGCGCATTTCGACTACGTCAAGATGCCCAACTACCGCTGGGGCATCTTTCTGGCGCCCCCGGAACACGATCGCCGCGTAGGCTTCGGCGATCATTTCGGCCTGCCCGTTTGGCAGGAAGTCCCCGGCGAATATCGCAATATGTTGCGCCGCCTCATCGTCACGCAGGGCGATACCGAACCGGCCAGCGTCGAACAGCAGCGCTTGCTGGGGCAGTCCGCGCCCAGCCTCTACGACCTGCGCAATCTCTTCCAGGTGAATGTGGAGGAAGGCCGCCACTTGTGGGCCATGGTCTACCTGCTGCATTCCTATTTCGGGCGCGACGGCCGCGAGGAGAGCGAAGAACTGCTGGAGCGCCGCAGCGGATCGGGCGACAAGCCGCGCATCCTGGAAGCCTTCAACGAGCCCATCGAAGACTGGCTATCGTTCTACATGTTCACGACATTTACCGATAGGGATGGCAAATATCAGTTGCTGGCGCTGGCGGAAAGCGGCTTCGATCCGCTCTCGCGCACCACGCGTTTCATGCTCACCGAAGAAGCGCATCATATGTTCGTGGGCGAATCCGGAGTGCGCCGCGTCGTCCGCCGCGCCTGCGAACTGATGCGCGAAACGGGCGACGACGACGTCCGCCGCCAGGGCGCCATCGATCTGCCCACCATCCAGAAGTACATCAACCTGTGGTTCAGCCTCAGCCTCGATCTGTTCGGCGGCGAAGTATCCAGCAATGCCGCCAGCTTTTTCAGCTCCGGGATGAAGGGCCGCGCGCAAGAGCCCAAATATTCGGACCATGTGGCGCTAGAAGGCTCGTATGCGGTCGCCGGCGAAGACATCCCGCTGCGCAACGCCATGAACGAAGTGCTGCGCGATTCGTACATAGAAGATTGCGAGAAGTGTCTGGAACGCTGGAACCGCGTGATTACGGAGCACGAAATTCCCTACCGGCTGAGTCTGCCCGACCGCCGCTTCCATAGGCACATCGGCGCATACGCGGCGCACCGCTTCGATCCCGCCGGCCATCGCCTGACGCCGGAGCAGTGGAACGAGCGGCGCGACGAATTCCTGCCCGATGGGAACGACTTCGCCTATATTCGCAATCTGTGTACGCCGGTTATGGAGTTGGGCAAGATCGCGCACTGGATTTCCAAACCCACCACCGGCATTCACGGCATGCCGTTCGAGTTTGAGTACGTGCGGCGAGAGCGGTAGGGCGGCGTTACAATGGCTGAGTATGTACGTTGAGTCGCTCAGGATCTCGGGCTTCACGTCGTTCAAGGACGTGACATGGAAGCCGGAGGGTCTGAACGTGTTGATCGGTCCAAACGGTTCCGGGAAGTCGAATTTGCTGCGAGCGTTGGAGTTGATTCGTGCTTCGGCCGCGGGTAACTTGCGCGATTTCGTGCTCAACAAGGGCGGTTTGCCACGATTGTTGTGGGGCGGGTTGGCGCAGCAGATCGATTTTGACATCGACACCAGCATCACTCCCGATCAGCCCCCACAACACACCTACCGCTTCACCTTAGAGTCGGTGACTCAGTCGGCAGGCTATCGAGTGGTGTCGGAGGCCCTCGGGTTCGAGGGGCCATCTACGCCCTTTGGAATCTTGGACCGGGATGAGAACGGGCTAACGGTATTTAAGGGAGACAGCGAGTTTGCGCGAGATCGGGCTAAGCACCTTCCCGAATCGGAAACTGCTCTCTCGATGGTTTCAGCGCTCTGGATACACCCGGCACCCTATCTGTTGCAGCAACTGCTCAGGGCATGGACTATCTACCAAGATCTTCAGGTAGGCGAAGACGCGCCAATTCGCCGGGCCGCTGTCGCCAGAAGAGAGACGCGCATCTCCCATAACGGGCAAAACCTCATCCCGGTCTTGAAAACCCTGTACGGAGGCGACTTCAAGGATGCAATCGACAACGGCATGGCGGCGGCATTTCCCGACGACTACCAGGAGCTGATTTTTCGCGAGACTGAGCCAAACCGCATCCAACTATATGTCCGGCGAAAGCACGGTCATCGTGAAGACAGCGCCGCCGACCTGTCTGACGGCACTCTGCGGTTCTTGCTCCTGCTAACGATCCTAGCCACACCCGATCCACCGCCGCTCATCGCCATCGATGAACCCGAGGCTGGTCTGCATCCTTCCATGCCGCCGATTATCGCCGAATCCGCCGCGGCGGCTGCCACGCGGACACAAGTCATCCTCAGCACACACTCGCCGGAAATGCTGGATGCTTTCGAGGACACACTCCCGGCCGCGACTATATTCGATTGGGTGGGCGACCACACCGAGTTGAGGACTGCCCGTGGCGACGAATTGAAGAAATGGGTCGAGGATTACTCACTCGACCGCTTCATTTTCTCCGGCGAGGCCGCAGCCGTCTTGTGAACTTCGCGCTTTTCGTCGAGGGTTCCACCGAGCGTGCGATCCCCGCGTTCCTCAAGCTCTGGCTGGATCCCAGGCTCTCGCGTCCGGCCGGCGTCAAACCCGTGCGCTTCAAGGGAAGTGGCGACTACCTCAAGAGCTTCGCTCAGCGGGCCAGCAAAGATCTCGATTCGGGTGGGCTGATCGCTGTCATCGGCCTTTTGGATTTGTACGGCGCACCCCTGCCGTTTCCATCAAACGCAACCGCGGACGCCAAGTACAACTGGGCCAAAACTGAATTGGAGATCCGAGTTGGCGACCCGCGCTTCCGGCAGCATTTCGCCGTTCACGAAACGGAAGCTTGGCTTCTGTCTGATCTCGGAATATTCCCAACCGCGATTCGCAACAGCCTTGAACGCTACGCAAACCGTCCAGAGTCGGTCGACTCCCAGCAACCACGTTCGAAGCTACTCCAGCAGCTATACAGAGCGAATGGCCGGGAATACAAGAAGGTGGAGGATGGCTCCGCGTTATTTAGCAGACTCGATCCAGATCGAGCATAAGAACGATGCCCGCACCTGAGAATGCTTCTTGACGATATGCTATCGTTAGCCGAATGAACAACGTGAAGATCACGGTCGGCGGCGCGATGGAAAAAGATGCGACGCGTCGCTTCGTAGATGCATGGCATCGTGCCGAAAGCGGCGAGTACTTCCACGAGCGCCACCTCGCGTTCGAAACTTGGGAGACCCTCGCCCGCGTCCTTACCGGCACACTGACTCAATCCACGCCTCAAATCGATCCGCCATCCTGACAAACGAGAATTCCTCCGCCCGCGCGCGAACCGCGGCGCGGTCCAGCCTGACCGCCTCCCGCAGACCTTCCACCAACCCGCCCACGCCCGCCTCATGCGGCACAAGAATTCCGCTCGTTCCATGCTCCACAATCTCCGCCGGGCCACCGCTGTCATACGCCACCACCGGCGTTCCGCACGCCATCGATTCAATCACCGTGTTCCCAAACGCCTCGATCCAGCGCGGCGTCACCAGCGAAACGCGCGCACTAGCGTATTGCCGCGCCAACTCCGCCGCGCCCAAAAAACCGTGATAAACAACCCCCGCTCCCGCATCTTGCATCACCGCCCGCCAATACCCCTCGTCCTGAATCTTGCCGCAAACATCCAGCGGCATATCGAGCGCCCGCGCCACCGCGATGGCATCCTCCAACCCCTTCTCCGGCGAAATTCGTCCCGCCCAACACAGCCTGTCGCGCGGCTGCGCACCGTACTGGAAAACAGCGGTATCCACGGCTCCATATAGAAGATGTATCCGCGCACCTTCGAGAAACGGATACGTCCGCGCCTGCGCGCTCGTATACATTACCAACCTCAGCCCGCCTTCCCGCCAACGCTTTTCAATGATCCCGTCCACCTCATCCATGGAGGAACAGATAGTGATCCAGTGTGCTACTGGCGCGATGAAAAACGGAGTCAGATAGAACGGGAGCCAGTCATAGCTCACCCCGATCACCACGTCGTAATCGCGCTGCAGCAGCAACGCGCGATCCCACATATTCTCCAGCACCCCGCCGGTCCGCGCCACGAAGATGGCGTCCCGGGCGGCGCGTGTGGCGCTCGGACTCGCTTCACCCGCCACCTGATACAGCCTGACACCCGGTATCACGCTGCCATCCGGCGCGACAATTCCAACCGTGTGCCCGCGCCCCACGAGGATCGGAACGAGACCCAACAAGTGCGTTTCGACGCCGCCAGCCTCGCCTGAACCGATGGGGCCGACAGGAGGCGCGACGATCAAGATGCGGCAAGGGCGCAAGCCCTCCCATTATGCCGAATCCCCAGCCCAGATCAAGCAGCTGACCTTGGGCCACGTCTGAATTGGCGTTCATCGGGTGCGCCATATCGGTTTTCTTGTGGCGGCGTCATCCACGGCAACTTACTAAAATCGGCTTTGTTCGTCCAATTTGATCTACGCAGTGTGCACGGGGAGCGGGTCTGGAGACCCGTTGCAGGCGTGGACGCCCGCCCCACAGCAGTGCTCTACAATAATAAAGTGGGAACCGAAGCGGCCCTCCAAATCGCCGTCCAACGCCTGGCGCGCGTTCGCGCCGAAATCGCCAAAATCATCGTCGGCCAGGACGACGTCGTCGAAGGCGTGCTCATCTGCCTGCTGGCCTCCGGTCACGTGTTGCTCGAAGGCGTGCCCGGCCTGGGAAAAACCACCCTCCTCCGCACCCTGGCGCGCGCCCTGCAATTGAAGTACTCCCGCATACAGTTCACGCCCGATCTGATGCCAGCCGACATCGTGGGCAGCATCATTATCGAAACCAGCGACCACGGCGCCAAGTTCCTCCAATTTCAGCCCGGCCCCATCTTCGCCAACCTGGTGCTGGCCGATGAGATCAACCGCGCCACCCCCAAGACCCAATCCGCGCTGCTCGAAGCCATGCAGGAGCGCACCGTCACCAGCGGCACCACCACTCACGAGCTGGAACGTCCATTCCTGGTGATGGCTACACAGAATCCCATCGAGATGGAGGGCACCTACCCGTTGCCCGAGGCGCAGCTCGACCGCTTCCTCATGAAAATCCTGGTCACTTATCCCACGCGCGAGGAATTGAATCGCATCGTGGAGCGCACCATTCAGCGCGAAGAGGCACACGTCAGTGCCGTTCTCGACCGCGACGCCATCATGGAAGTGCGCGCCGTGTGCCGTGAAGTGATGGTCGCGCCGCACGTGCAGGAATATGCCATCGAACTGGTGATGGCTACCCAGCCCGAGCAGCGCGAAGCGCACGAGTTGGCCCGCAAGTACGTCCGCTACGGAAGCTCTCCCCGCGGCGCGCAAGCCCTGGTGGAGTGCGGCCGCGTGCTGGCGCTCATGCGCGGCGGCTACAATCTTTCGATCGAAGACGTACAGCACGTGGCGCGCGCCGTCCTGCGTCACCGCATCATCCTGAACTTCGATGCCCATGCGGACGGTCAAACCCCGGAAACCATCCTGAACACCATCATCGGGAAAGTCACCGAAGACGCCCTCGCATAAGCCGGCCACCTGCCCATGGACTCCGCGCCCATTCTCGACCGCGAGTTTCTGGAGAAGCTGGAGCGCCTGGCCCTGCGTTGGCAAAAATCGTTCCCCGGCCTGGTCGGCGGGCACAATCCCTCGCGCTTCTCCGGAGCCGGGCAGGAATTCCTGGACCATCGCAGCTTCCACCACGGCGACGATCTGCGCGCGGTGAACTGGCGCGCCTACTTGCGCCTGGAAAAGCTCTTCCTGAAAATGTTCCAGGTAGAGCCGCGCGTGCCCGTGCGGATGCTCCTCGATACCAGCGACTCGATGTCGGCCGGCGGCAAATTCGATTACGCGCGGCGCCTCGCGGGGGCGCTTTGCTATGTGGGCATGGTGCGTCTGGATGGCATCGAGTTGCACCCTTTTTCCAACAAGCTGGGGCACCGGCACTTGTGTACGGGCGGCCGGCACCGCTTCGGTCCGGTGCTCGATTCGCTTGCCGCCATGCAAGCCGGCGGGCAGACGGATTTCATCGCCGTGATGCGCGAATTCATCACGCGTTACGCGCAGCGCGGCTTGGTGATCGTGATTTCGGATTTCCTGGACGACCAGGGCTGCGAACGGGCGCTCCAATTCCTGGCGGATTTCGGCCACGAGTTGATGTTGCTGCAAATCTGGTCGGCCGAGGATCGCACGCCGCCCTGGGATGGCGAACTGGAACTGGAGGATGCTGAAACGGGCGGCCGCTTGAAGGTGCAGTTCGACCCGTCGGCGCGCGTCAGGTATACCGAGGCGTTCGACGAGCATGCCGCCGCCATCCAAAAGCTGGCGCTGCGCAACAGCGGCCGTTACGCCGGCATCTCGACGGCCCAGCCAGTGGAGGAAGTCGTCTTCGGCCCCCTGATGCGCGCAGTTGGGGGGCGGGCTTGAGCCCGCGCGGGGCTTCAGCCCCGCTGCTTGTATGCATCTCTTAAATCTAACGCTCGCCCAATTCCTGGCTGTCTTCGGCTCCGTATCCGCCGTGATGCTGGCGCTGTACCTCCTTGATCGTTCCCGCCGCCGGCAAGTCGTCTCCACCTTGCGCTTCTGGGTATCGGCCGAGCAGCCCACCGTGGTCGCGCGCCGGCGGCGCATTCAACAGCCGTTCTCCCTCCTGCTGCAACTGGCCTCCATCGCGCTGCTGCTGTTGGCCATCGCGCAGTTGCGCCTGGGTGCGCCGGCCTCCGCGCCGCGCGATCATGTCCTGATCCTCGACACTTCCGCCTGGATGGCCGCCCGCGCATCCACGCGCACCTTGATGGACCTGGCTCGCGAGCGTGCCCGCGCCTATGTCCGGGCCGTTCCGGCGCGCGATCGCATCATGCTGGTGCGTGCCGACGCCCTCACCACGCCCGCCACCGCCTTCGAACCCGACCGCAGGAAACTCGCGGAAGCCATCGCCGATTCGCAGCCCGGCGCAACCGCGCTGAACCTGGACCAGGCCCTGGCCTTCGCGCGGCAGATCCAAACCGAGAGCGGACGCCGCGCCGGCGAAGTGGTCTTCGTCGGTACGGGCAAACTCGCCGAACGCGACCCGGGCAAGCTGGGCTTGCGCAATCTGCGCTTCTTGAACGTGCCCGATACCGTCGAAAACTGCGGGCTGCGCCGCATCGGCGTGCGCCGTTCAACCAACGACGCCGACCTCTGGGAGATCTACGTTTCCATGCGCAACTACGGCACCGCGCCCCGCACCGTAACCCTCGCGCTGACCTTCGGACCCTCGCCCGATGGCCCGGGCACGCTGCCTGCCGGCTCCCAGAGAATCACGCTCGCGCCAGGCACGGATCGCGAAACCAGCTTCCAGTTTCGCACCCGTTCCGCCGGCTTTCTGCAGGCACAACTTCTGCCGCACGATGCCTTCCCCGCCGACGATCGCGCTACGTTGCAACTGCCCGCTCAGCCAGCGCTACGCGTGACAGTGTATTCCGCCGAGCCGGACCTGCTGCGCCCCGTACTGGCCGCCAGCCCGCAGGTGGTGGCTACGTTCCGCGCGCCCGCCGAATACACCGCGCAGGATCCCGCGGCGCTCGTGATCCTGGACCGTTTCCACCCGTCCGCGCCTCCGCGGGCCGACTCCATCTGGGTCGATCCGCCGTCGCCCGGTTCGCCCGTGCCCGTGCGCGCGCATGTGTCCGACGCACCGCTCACTCACTGGCTCACCGATCATCCGCTGGGCGCCGGTCTGCGCGCCAAGGATTTGCGCCTGGAATCCGCTTCGGTCTTCGAAGCCGCGCCCGACGACCTCAAGATCGCCGAAGTGGCCGAAGGTCCCGTGATCGTCGCGCGTCCCGGCAAACCCAAGATCGTAGCGCTCGGTTTTCATCCGGCGCTCTCGTCCATGCGCTATGAGCTGTCCACGCCATTGCTTTATGCCAACCTGCTGCGCTGGATGGCGCCCGAAATCTTCCGCCGCTGGGAATTGACGGCCGGCAGCGTGGGCGCCGTAAAAGTCTCCCTCGACTCCGATGTGCGGCCTGCCGGGGTGCGCGTGCTGCGCGAGGACGGCAATCCCGCGCCTTTCACGCTGCGCGGCGACTCGCTGGAATTCTTCAGCGGCACGGCTGGCACCGTACGTGTGTTGGCCGGGGACCGCGAGTATGTCTACGCATTGACGCTGCCGCAACTTTGGGAATCCAAATGGGACGTTCCTCCCGAAACTCGCCGGGGCATGCCGCGCTTCGCCGCACCGTTGCGCGAGGCTACCGACTTGTGGCAATGGCTGGCGCTGGCAGGCGGCGCGGGGCTGCTCGCGGAGTGGATTCTGTACGGCCGTTTCCGCCGCCGTGTGGCCCGTGTATCGAGGCGGCCCGTCGCCATGAGGAAGGCTTCGTGACGGTATGACATTCGCCCACCCATGGCTCGTTCCGCTGGCTCTCGCGCCCCTCGCGTGGGCGGCTTGGGAATGGCGCAATTCCGCGCGGCGCGCCGGCTTGGCCGTGAAAGCCGCGGCCCTCGCGGCCATCCTGCTGGCGCTGGCCGAGCCGCGCATCGCGTTCTACGAATCCAAAGTGGCCGTGGCGATCCTGGTGGATACTTCGGCCAGCGTCTCGCAGCCGGATCTGGATGCAGCCTCCGCGTCGGCCACCACGGTGGAGCGCGGCCGCGGGCGCAACTGGACGCAGGTGCTCCCATTCGCGCGCACACCGCGCAATCCCGCGCCCGCCGAGCGTGCCGGGCAAGCCTGGAAACTGGCATACAGCCCCGGCCAGGCGTCCCACGGCACGAATCTGGAAGCCGCCGTTCGCGAAGGCTTGGCCGCTCTGCCGGCCGGCCTGGTGCCGCGCGTTCTGCTGATCTCCGACGGCAACGAAAACCTGGGCAGCGTCACGCGCGCCATCTGGCAGGCCCAACAGCGGGGCGTACCTATCGACGTCATTCCGCTCGCCGGACGGCCGCGCCCCAGCCTGGTCCTGGAATCGGTGAGTATGCCCGCGCAGGTCTTCAGCGGTGAGCGCTTTCCCCTCGACATCACGCTCGATTCGCCGCGCGCCGCGCAAGCCACCGTGGAGATCGCCGCCGAGGGCAAGCCGCTGGGTACCAGCCAGGTCAACCTCACCGCCGGCACGACCCGATTCCGCGCGCACGCCAGCGTCAGCGCCACCGGCGCCATCGAGTTGGCTGGCCGCGTCGGCGCGGCGAACTTGGGAGAGGCGCATTTCGACGCCGCCCTTACCCTGCGCCGGCCGCGCGTCTTGCTGGTCACCAACGATCCCCCCGACGCTGAAGCGCACCTCTTGCGTACGCTCGAAGCCAATCAGTTCGACGTGCAGCGCGCGCCCTCCGGTTTGCCCGACAAGCTCGGCGACTATCAGTTGGCGATTTTCAATAACTGGGACATGCAAAGCGTTCCCCTGCCGCGCAAGGCCGCGCTCGAAGCGTTCGTCAAGCAGGGCGGCGGCCTCCTCTGGATCGGCGGCGACCGCAACGTCTACGTCGAGAAGAAAGAGGAAGACGCGTTGGAGCGCACTCTGCCCGCCAAACTCGCGCCGCCGCGCACGCCCGAAGGCACCGCCGTGGTGCTCATCATCGACAAGTCTTCCTCCATGGAAGGCAAGAAGATGGATCTGGCGCGTCAGGCGGCCGTCGGCGTAGTCGAGAACTTGCGGCCCGTCGATCAGGTGGGCGTGCTGATTTTCGATAATTCCTTCCAGTGGTCCGTGCCGCTGCGCCGCGCCGACGACCGCGTTTCCATCAAGCGCCTGATCTCCGGCATCACGCCCGATGGCGGCACGCAGATCGCCCCCGCCCTCACCGAAGCCTATCGCAAGATCCTTACTTCGAAAGCGGTCTACAAACACATCGTGCTGTTGACCGACGGCATCTCGGAGGAAGGCGACAGCATGACGCTTTCGAAGGACGCCGTGGCCAACCATGTCACCATCTCCACCGTCGGGCTGGGGCAGGACGTAAACCGCGCCTTCCTCGAAAAAGTGGCGCAGCTTGCGCAGGGCAATTCCTATTTCCTGAACGACCCGTCCGGCCTGGAACAGATCGTGCTGCGCGACGTGAAGGAGCATACGGGATCCACGGCGGTGGAGAAGGAAGTGCATCCCGAGGTGGCGAATCGCGCCGAGATTCTGGAAGGCGTGGGCATCGAGACTGCGCCGCCGTTGCGCGGGTATGTGCGCTTTCAGACGCGGCCGACGGCGGACCTGATTCTGCGCGCCAGCCCCGAAGATCCGCTGCTGGTGCGCTGGCAATATGGCCTGGGCCGCGCGGCCGTGTTCACCTCCGACGCTAAGAATCGCTGGGCCGCAAGCTGGGTCGACTGGCCTGGATTCGACAAGCTGTGGACCAACATTTTCCGCGACCTGTTGCCGCACGCCGAATCGAGCGAGGCCGGTGCGGAATTCGACCGCGCCGCTAATGAACTCGTGGTCGATTATCATCTGGGCCGCGACGTGGCCGAGCCGGCCGCGATTCCCGATATCTACGCGTTCGGACCGAATGGTTTTCAATCGCCGCTGAAGGTGGCCAAGATCGCCGCCGGGCACTATCGCGCGCGCGTGGCGATCGGCGAGCGCCAGGGATTATTCCGTGTGCGCCCGCTGGGCGAATCGCGCGCCTTTCCGGAAGTGGGATTCTACCGGCAGGAAGACGAGATGCTGGAATACGGCGCGAACGACCAGTTGCTGCACCAGGTGGCCGATGCCACCGGCGGACGCTACAATCCGCCGCTAAACGCCATCTTCGATTCGAGCGGCCGGACCATCCCGGCGACCCTCGATCTGTGGCCGTTCCTGCTCGCACTGGCCATTGGGCTGAACCTGGCGGAACTGCTGTTGCGTAAATGGCGCGGATTGTGGGAAGGGCTTGGGGGGCGGGCTTCAGCCCGCGCGGGGCTTTAGCCCCGGCGTGGCGCAGGCACCCTGCCTGCCGCGCTGGCACCCCTGCCAGCGCCGGCGAGCTTCGCTCGCCGAACACAGGCTGAAGCCAGGCTGAAGCCTGTGCGACCAGCGGGGCTTAAGCCCCGCGCCGGCTAAAGCCCGCCGTCCAATTCCAGCTCCAGCAAGTGTAGAAACTCCAGCGGCGAGCTTCGCTCGCCGGAGAGCGGGCCTGCGAGCCTGCCCCACCGCGGTGGGAGGTTTTACAATTGATCCATGCACTCCTTTTTCAAAGCCGCCGGCGGTGCCGCGCTGGCGTGGTCCGCTTGCGTCTCTTCCATAGCCAAAACGGGAGCCCAAACGGGGCCGCCTCCCATCCCACCCATTCAGTCGGTCACGCCGATGGGAACCGTCGTGCAAAGTCCGTTGATTCAGGGAAGGGACGGCACATTCAGCGCCTTGATCGACGGCAGATCCTTCTGGCTGTTCGACGATACGGCGATGACCAAGGCCAATGCCACCGGCAACAACTTCATCGACAACACCCTGTCGTGGTCTACCAACCTGGATGCCTCGCAGGGCATCACGCTCAACGGCAATTATTTGGATTCGACCGGTGTCCCCACGGAGTTCATGCCTTATCTGCCCTGGGAAGCGCAATACAACGCCGCGCACAGCTCCAAGAACTGCACCGCCACCCGGTGCGGCGCCGAATTTGCGATGTGGCCCGGGCCGCTGGTGCCCGATCCGGCACGCAATCGCGCGCTGATCTTCTACAACGAGATCTGGCGCGTGACGGGTCAACCTTCCTGGACGGAGATCGGCGTGGGCATTGCCATCTGGCAGAATGGCAAAATCACGCGGCCGGTGGTTCGCCCGGGGTCGAAATACGACACGTTGATGTGGACCGGCAGCCAGACCGGTTACGCCGGAGGCTGGGTCACCGTAGGGGACACGCTTTATGCCTATGGCTGCGCAGCGGGCTTCCTCGTACAAGACTGCTCGGTGGCACAAGTAGCTCTGGAAATTGCCACGATTCCCGCCGATTGGACCTACTACACCGCCTCCGGCAGTTGGAGCTCGAATCCGGGCGATGCGACTACCATATTCCAGGGCGGCGCCGCAGGCAATTCCGTTTTCTACGACAGCTTTTTAGGGATGTATGTGGCCATCTACAGCGCAGTATTCAGCGACGATGTCTACTATCGCGTGTCATACACTCCCTGGGGGCCGTGGTCGAACCAGACCTTCATTTTCACGGGACTGCCGGGATACCAGGGCAACGCCGATTATGCGGCGCTGGCGCATCCGGAGTTCGCGCAGGGCAATGGGCAGACGCAGTACATCGTTTATGTGCAGGACACCGGTTTTCTGGCGCAGGTTTTGCAGCTTGTGCAGGTAACCTTTGGCGCCCCGGCTCAATGACCGGTGCAGCTAGTCCAGATCGATGTCCCGCCGCGGCGGCGTGAGATCCGGATTCTCCTTGGCCTGTTTCAGCAACTCGTCGAACTTCTTTTCGAGAACTTTGCCGTGCGATTTCTCGGCTTCGAACTGCTTGCGGAAAACTTCGTCGCGCCGTCCGGCCTCGCCCTTCAGCTTGGCCACCGCCGCCGCCAGATCCTCGATGGCGGGTGGCTTCTCCGGCACCGCGTGTGCGATCACCGCTCGCGTTTCAGGATCGATCTTCAGAACCGCTTTGCAGCAGGGGCACTCCACCTCGAACAGACCTTGCGACATAGTGCCCATCGTAGCACCGCATGCGCATCGCCACAGGAGCGCTGGCAATTCTGCCCGCAGCCGGCTTTCAGGCGGCCAGGCGAGCTTCGCTCGCCAGCGACCGCAAGAGTGTGGTCGCGGTAGGCACGAGTGCCTGCGCCACGGCTAGGCGAGCGCAGCTCGCCTTACACAGGCTGAAGCCCGTGCTACCAAGCCCAGCGAGAGCGATTGTTGAGGATTTAGAGGGTTTTGGAGGGTTCTAGTGGGGTGACTGGTTGGAGGGAACCATACGGGGAATCAATCGTTTCTCGCTGGGCTTGCTCTTTTTGTGTCACGCACTTCATTCAGCAATCGCCTCGCCAAACTACAACCCTATTATTTCCACTAGCGTAAATCAAATAACCCGCCGCCCAAGTGCCAAATTGGCACTTGCCCGGCACGATTTGGTCAATTGTGAAACAGTACTGGAACGAAAAATCGTCACACCTACTCGGCCGGCTGATCCGCGGCCGGCAACGGGCTGGCGGGCCGCGACACCACGCCCTGGAACGCCTCGCTCAGCGAAATGCCGTTGCTGTTCAGGGTCTGCCCCGTCACCCGCTCCAGCTCCACCTTCGATTTGGCATACGCGGCTTCCGCCGCCAACTCGCTCTGCCGCGCCGTCGCCAAGTCCCGCTCGGTCAGAATCACGTTGTAAATCACCGATGCCCCCGCCGCGTACTTCTTCTGCTCGGCATCCAGCGTGCGCTCCTGCAGGATGCGCGCCTTGATGGCCGCCCGATATTGCGCGCGCGCATTCCGTACCCCGATGATCGCGTTCTGCACATCCACGCGCACCTGGTTTTCCAGCCTTTGCACGCCGAGCTGCAACTGCCGCAGCGTCAGCTCGTCGTTGATGGCCTGCGCCTGCGCCGCGCGATTGCGCAACGGAATGGTGAGGTTGAATCCCGCCGAATAGTTTGGGTAATCGCGCGCAAACAACTGCTTCAGCACCGTGCCGTAGCCCCCGATGAAAGCCGGGCTGGGCGCTCCGAAATTGAAAGGCAAGGTCGATTGTATGGTGTTCACCTGCCCCGCCAGCGCGTTGTTGGTCATGGAGGCGACCAGATCGAGCGTGGGCAGCAGCCCGTTTTTCGACCCGTGCAGGGTGATCTCCTGATTGGTCACCTGGATGCGGTTCTGGGCCAGCTCCGGCCGCGCCGACAACGCCATCGTCACCAGATCCTGCATCGGCGTTACGGGCTCCACGTCCGGCACGCGGATGCGATCCGTTGGCACGATCCGCGCTTCGGCCACGCTAGGGCTGGCCACGCCGTTACGGCTCAGCGCGTTTTTCAAAATGGTCTCCTGCTGCAGCAGTTGGGTTTCGGCCAGCGTCAGGTTCTGCTGGTCGGTGGCGAGTTGCGCTTCCGCCCGCACCACTTCGATGGGCGCCATCATACCCGCGTCCAGCTGCTTCTGGTTATCTTCGAAGAGCTTGGTGCTGGTGGTCACCGCCTGCCGCTCCACGCGCACGTTTTCGTTGAACGTCACCAGGTCCCAGTAAAGATCCATTACGGCCGCCACTGTGGTGATCACCTGCAGCTTGAATGTGAGATCCGAAAGGTCCCGGTTGTTTTGGGCGATCCGGATCTGCCGCTGGTTCACCGCCAGGCTGAAGCCTTGCAACAAATGTTGCGTCACCGTAATTCCCAGCGACGAGCTGGTCACCGGATTGAACAGCGTAGTGGAGCTGTTGCCGACCGATGTGGAGTTGTTCAGCCCCAGGCTCACCGAAGTTCCGCTCTGGAAGCCCTGCTGGTAGGTAAGGCCCGACGTATCCTGCCGCTGAATCAGCTCATCGGTGCCGGCAATGAACACGCTGCTTTCGGGAATCGTTTGATGCGCCCAACTCGCGCTGCCCACCAGAGCCGGATCGTAAACGGGAATGGGCGGACCGGATTGCGTGATCACGGTGTTGCCCACGGCCGTGGCGCTGGCCGAGCTGGCCTGCGTTGAAGGATTCCCCGCCACACCGCTCTGCGCTACGCCGCCGGGCTGCGCGCTGGTGGGTCCGGCGGTCACCGACGTGGAAACTCCTTGTGCGAATCCGCCCGCCTTGGCGCGCAAAACCTGGGTGTCCGCGATCTGCGGCCCGTAACGTTGGATCTCTATATCGAGGTTGTTCTCGAGCGCCAACGCGATCGAATCCTGCATCGAGAGGTACAGCCTTCCGGCGCGCAACAGCAATTCCAGCCGGCCGGAGTTAGCCACATCGATGGGCGGCACCTGCTGCGTGCGGTATCGGCCCGTGAGCCAGGCGAATGTTCCGTCCGGCTGGCCGATCTGGTGCGCCTGCTGGGCGAAAGCCGGCGCGATCAGCAGCCGGATACAGACGATGGAAATTACGGTTTGAAAGCGATGCATAGGTAACCTTCGATGCGTACGTGGATTCCGCCGTGGATTCTCAATGGTATAGTAGGCGTTTGTGACGCCGCAAGCCGAGTCGATTCCGGATCTGTTCCGCACCACTGGCGCGTATCTTAACGGCCATTTCCGGCTGACCAGCGGACTGCACAGCCCCGAGTATCTGCAATGCGCGCTGGTGCTGCAATATCCCCGGCATGCGGCCGAATTGGGCGGCTTGCTGGCGGACGAGTTGCGCAAGCTGGTGCACGAACCGGTGGGATTGGTGGTGTCGCCGGCGTTGGGCGGCCTGATTATCGGCCACGAAGTGGCGCGCGCGCTGGGCGCACGATTCATTTTCACCGAGCGCGATGAGAACAAGAAGATGATCTTGCGCCGCGGTTTCACCGTATCGCCGGGAGAGGCGGCCCTGGTGGTGGAAGACGTGGTCACCACCGGAGGCAGTACGCGCGATGTAGTGGAGGCGCTGCGAGGGGCCGGAGCCCGTCCGCTGGCGGCCGGCTCCATCGTGGATCGCAGCGGAGGCGCCGCCGATGTGGGGGCGCCGCGCGTGGCGCTGGTTACGCTGCAAGTGGTAGCTTACGATCCGGCCGAGTGTCCGCTGTGTGCCCAGGGCGTACCGGCGGTGAAGCCGGGATCGCGCCCCGGGTGAGAAGTGGGGCAGGACTCTAGTCCTGCGGCAGGCGTCCACGCCGGCCCTCGGCCGGGGGCGGGTCTGGAGACCCGCCGCAGGCGTGGACGCCTGCCCCACCGCTGAGCATCGAATGCGGCGCATCCGAATCCAACTCGCGTATGACGGCACCGATTTCCACGGCTGGCAGGTGCAACCCGGCCTGCCGACCATTCAAGGCATGCTGGAATCCGTAGCCGGTGAAATTGAGGGGAGGCCCGTACAAGTAGCCGGCTCCGGGCGCACCGATGCCGGCGTGCACGCCCTCGCACAAGTGGCGGCCTTCAGTATTGAAAACCCCATCCCACTGCCAAACCTGCGCAAGGCCATGAACCGGTTGCTGCCCGCGTCCATCCGGGTGCTATCCACCGATGAAGCCGCGCCCGATTTTCATCCCCGCTTCCAGGCAGTGGCCAAGACTTACGAATACCGTATTGTACGCGCTGAAGTCTGCCCGCCTTGGGAATGGCGCTATGTGCAACATCATCCTTATCCGCTCTCGGCCGACCGCATGCAGTCTTGCGCGCAGGTGCTGGAGGGCGAGCACGATTTCGCCGCGTTCGCGGCATCCGACGACCGCGACGAGGAAGGCAAGACGAAGGTGCGCACCATCTTCCGTTCGCAGCTCGAATCGCAGCCCGGCCGCCTGATCTACCGCGTGCGCGGCAGCGGCTTTCTGAAGCACATGGTGCGCAATATCGTGGGATCGTTGTTGGAAGCCGGCCGCGGCAACCTGGATGAATCCGGCCTGCGCGCGCTGCTCACTCCCGGCTGCCCGCGCAAAGCCGGACCTACGGCTCCCGCAAAAGGTCTCTTCTTGGCTGCCGTAGAGTATGAGTAGCTAAATGAGGGTGCCTCTAGCGGTGCGCCGTGGAGAACGCGGCTTCGCCGGTTACGGGTGCGCTAACTGGATCGCCGATGTGCATCTCGGACCAGTTGTAACCAAACTCCTTGCCGCAATCCAAACATACGACATAGGTGGAGTGGCGCTGGCCGGCTGCCGGCGAGAAACCAGCTCTCCGCGCGGGAGTGATCGGGAAGGTCGTCCTGCGGTGAGAGCAACCCATCAGAAGATTCATCAAATTATTTAACATAGCCGCGACCCCTTCAATTGCTTAGATACGGAAACATCGCTCCTGGTTTCAAGTACGCAACGACGTGAAGCTTCGGATGTGAGTACCGGCCCCAATCGCGGCCGGCTCACATAGAGTAGTGAGAGTTGCGGCGCAAATGTTTCACGCTTGGAGTTTGGCGGCGACGGATTCCGCGATCTGCTTTCCGTGGAAGCGTCCGTTCTCGATGAAGATTTCGTTGGTGTGCATGCCCGCCACGATGACGCCGGCCAGGTAGATGCCGGGACGTTCGCTTTCCAGTGTTTGCGGATCGCTGCGCGGTCTCTGCGTTTCGGGATCGAGCGAAATCCCTATGGAATTCAAGAAGTTGAGATCCGGGCTATAGCCCGTCAGCGCAAACAGGAAATCGTTTTTCAGGATGACTTCGCCCTCGGGCGTTGCCACTACGATACACTCGGGCCGAATTTCCACAACTTGTGAATTAAAATACGCCTCGATCTCTCCACACTTGATGCGGTTTTCGATATTTGGTTTGATCCAGTACTTCACTTTTTCGGAGATACCAGTACCACGATGGATAAGTGTTACACGGGCGCCGGTCCAAAACAATTCCAGCGCAGCGATTGCAGCGGAATTCTTGGCGCCAATCACCGCCACGTCGTGGTTATAGTACGGGTGTGGCTCTTTGTAATAGTGAAGAACCTTACTAAGCTCCTCGCCAGGGACATTCATTAAGTTAGGTACATCATAGTATCCGGTGGCCAAAACTACTTTGCGCGCGGTGTAGGTATGGTGACAACCCAGCCGGTCCTCGGTAAACACCTCAAACGCGCCATCCTGGCCGGCGATGGTTGCCACGCGTTCGTAATCGTGAATGTTCAGCTTGAAATGGTCCGCCACGCGGCGATAATACTTCAAGGCCTCATGCCGGTTGGGCTTCTCGTTGAGGCTGGTCATGGGGATGTTGCCGATTTCGAGCAGTTCCGGCGTGGTGAAAAAGACCATGTTGGTCGGATAGTTGAAGAGGGAATTCACCACACAGCCCTTTTCGATCAAGACCGTGCGGATGCCGCGCTGCTGGAGTTCGATGCCGCAAGCCAAGCCTGTGGGTCCCGCGCCAACGACCACCGCGTCGAACTCGTTCACAGCTTGCTCTCGATTTCGGAGTAGATCCGCTCGAGCGCGGCGGGCAGAGCGGCGGGATCTTTGCCGCCGCCTTCCGCCATATCGGGACGGCCGCCGCCCTTGCCGCCGACAGCCTGCGCCAGCGCGGCAGCGAGCTTGCCGGCATGCACCTTGGACGTGAGATCCTTGGTCACTGCCGACACAATGGACACGGCCGAATCTTCGACCGATGCCAACACCACTACGGCGCTCTTCCATTTGTTGCGCAAGGCGTCCACCAGCTCACGCATTTGCTGGCGATCCAGCCCGTCCGTCCGGGCCGTAAGCACCTGCGAACCGTTCACGAGGTGTGCCTGGCTCTCCAACCCGCCGGCCGCGGAGTGCGCCAGCTTGCTTTTCAGATCGCGCTGCTCGTGTTCGAGCGATTTCTCGCGGGCGATCAACTTCTCCACGTGATCGACCAGGTCAGGCTCCGCGGCTTTCAGCAATTCGGACAGCCGGTGCAACGTTCCGGTGAGCTCCTGATACTGCCGAACGGCGCCCTCGCCGGTGACTGCCTCGATGCGGCGAACGCCCGCCGAAATGCTGCCTTCGTAAACGATCTTGAAGACGCCGATGTCGCCGGTGCGCCGCACGTGTGTGCCGCCGCACAGCTCCTTGCTGAAATCGGGGACGGAAACCACGCGCACCTGGTCGCCGTATTTTTCGCCAAACAAAGCCATGGCTCCGGTGGCGACGGCTTGTTCGAGCGGCAGCACCTTGGTTTCGACGCCGCTGTTGCGCAAGATCTGCTCGTTCACCAGCCGTTCGACCTCTTCGATTTCAGCCTTATCCATGGCGGCGTAGTGGGTGAAATCGAAACGCAGGCGCGGCGGCTCGACCACGCTGCCCGCCTGCTTCACGTGCGTGCCCAGCACCTGGCGCAGCGCGGCGTGCAGCAAGTGCGTAGCGGTATGGTTGCGCATGGTGGAGAGGCGCAGCGGCTGGGCAACTTCCGCGCGCAGTTCGTCGCCCACGCGGATGGGCGCGGTGGTGACGATGCGATGCACCGTCAGGCCAGGCACCGCTGGGTAAGCCGTTTGCACGTCGGCGACTTTATCGCAGTTCGGGGCGAACAGACTGCCGCGGTCGCCCACCTGGCCGCCGGTTTCGGCGTAGAAAGGCGTGCGGTCGAGCACCAGTTCCGCTTCCACGCCCGGGCCGACCTCGGCGCGCAACTCGCGCTCGACCAACAACCCCACCACGCGTGAGGTGGCGCACAGCTCTTCGTAGCCCAGGAACTGGGTACGGCCGTGCCCCACCAAATCCTGATAGACAGGGGCGACCGCGCCTTTCTCCGCGCCCTTCCAACTGGCGCGGGCGCGCTCGCGCTGGTGCGCCATTTCGTGGTCGAAGCCTGCGCGGTCGATGGACAACCGGCGGTCGCGCGCCATATCTTCCTGCTCGTCGAGCGCCAGGCCGAAGGTGTCGTACAGCTTGAAAGAAGTCGCGCCGGGAATCACATGGCCCGCCAGCGTTTTCACTTCCTCGTTGAACATGCGCTCAGCCACCAGGAACGTAGTCGCGTAGCGGTGTTCTTCATCCTTTACGATGCGCGCGATCCGCTGCACGCTCTCCATCAGCTCGGGATAGGCGGGCTTCATCAACTCGGCCACGGCGCCGGTGAGCTTGTAGAGGAACGGCTCTTCGACGCCGATCAGGCGGACGTGCCGCATGGCGCGGCGCATGATCTTGCGCAGCACGTAGCCGCGGCCGTCGTTGGCCGGCAGCACGCCGTCGTGAATCAGGAAGGTCGTGGCGCGGCAATGGTCGGCCGCGATACGCAGCGCGGTGTCGACGCGCGCATCGGCGCCGTAGGATACGCCGAACATGTCGGCCGCGCGCGCGATGATGGGATGGATCAGATCGGTATCGTAATTCGAGAGCTTGCCTTGCAGCACGGCTGCCACGCGCTCGAGCCCCATGCCGGTGTCGATCGAAGGCCGCGGCAAGGGCGTAAGAACGCCGTTCGTGGCGCGGTCGTACTGCATGAAGACCAGGTTCCAGATTTCGACGAAACGGCCGCCGGCGTCGCTGGGAAAGACTTCGTGCTCATGGCCCGGCTCGGACGCGCCGGGACCCATGTCGTAGTGAATTTCGGAGCACGGGCCGCAGGGGCCGGTGTCGCCCATCTGCCAGAAATTGTCCTTCTCGTCGAGGCGGAAGATGCGTTCCTTCGGCACTCCCGCGACTTGCTGCCAGAGGCGCTCGGCATCGTCGTCCTCGCGGAAAACCGTGACGTAGAGGCGATCCTTGGGCATGCCGTAGTCCTTGGTGACCAGGTCCCAGGCGAACTCGATGGCTTCGGCCTTGAAGTAATCGCCGAACGAGAAATTGCCCAACATTTCGAAGAAAGTGTGGTGGCGGCGGGTGTAGCCGACATTTTCCAGGTCGTTGTGTTTGCCGCCCGCGCGCACGCATTTCTGCGAAGTGGTGGCGCGGGAGTAATCGCGCTTTTCCAGGCCCAGAAAAGTGTCCTTGAACTGGTTCATGCCGGCGTTGGCGAACAGCAGCGTGGGATCGTTGGCGGGGACCAGCGAGGAACTGCGCACCACGCGGTGGCCGCGCGCGGCGAAGAAATCTAGGAAGCGCTGTCGGATGTCGTGACCTGTCACGTATTTATTGTAGCGGTGGCAGGGGCGGGCGTGCCGGACGCGGACGTTCTATAATCGGATTTGCCAAGGGCTGATGAACCGGATGCGCCGCTTGCGTTTATCAAGGAGTGCATTTTCAGCGGACGCGTCCGCTGGACATATCACGTGGCGATGCGCCTTGAGCAACCTGCCTTAACGGCCGGGATCCTTCGCAGGGCGCTTGCAACGCTGGAAATCATCGAAACCTATCCGGAGGACAAGTCCTGCCGAGTTTTCTGGTAAGGGGCGAGTCTGAGGGAGTTGTTTTCCATGCCCAGATTGCAACGGATGTAGAGGGCGACAATCCGGATCGTTACGATGTACGTTCCACGCCCTAGCAAGTGGGATAATGGATTACGCGTCAGGAGGACAAGATGAGATGCCGAGTTTGCGGGGGACTACTGGAGCCGCGAGTCACGGATTTGCCTTTCAAAATCGGCGATTCCGCGATCGTAATCTTCAAGTCGCTCCCAGTGCTCCAGTGCGACCAGTGCGGCGAAGCGGAACTGGAGCAGGCAACCATGTCGCGCGTCGATGAACTGCTTGCCTCAGTGAGTGGTTCCGCGGAGCTGGAAGTTATCCGATATGCGGCCTGAATGGGCACTCCACGTCGAGCGTCTTGGGGCGATCCGGCACCACAACGGATTAAATCGATACATACGCCGAACGGAATGTGCGTTCCATGTTGAGGGGTGGGAGCACGAGCAAAGCAAAGGGTCACACTGCATGCGCATATTAACCGCCTCTCTATGGGCAGTGCTGTTTATCCTTCCGTGCTGGCTGTTCTCTATAGGCACGATCTTTTGGTACCCCCGGTAACTCGGGCGAAGTGAAAGGTCAAAGGCCCAGAATATCGAAGCCCGTCCACCAACTGCCCCTCCACCGGCTTTGACCAGTCCTCAGGCTTCACGCCCTTGACGATTTCTGCTAGAACCGCTATCCTCCCTTCAGAAGAAGTCCGACTCTCCAATTCGGGACTGTTATAATCGAATATGACGACGATCGTAAAAATCCACCGCAAGGGCCAGATGACGCTGCCCAGCCGTTTCCGCGCCGCGATTGGCGTGGCCGAGGGTGATCTGGTGGAAGCCTCCTTGCAACGCGGCAAGATCGTGCTCACGCCCAAGCTGCCGATCGACCGTTGCCGGTTCCCCGCCGCCGATGACGAGTACACACCAGTTCAGCGCCGACGCGTCGATGCCCGCCTGGCAAAGGCCGAGGCCGACATCGCGGCCGGCCGCGTGTCCAAAGCCTTTACCGACCACGACGAATTTATCGCCGACCTGCACAAGGCAGCGGCAAAGCCGACCGGCAGAAAAACTAGACCTCTGGCCAAATGAAGCTTCAGAGGGCCGCCCACTTCGCGCGGGCGTATGGGAAAGCACCCAGACAAATCCAAGCAGCTTTTGACAAGCAATCGCTGCTGCTCTTGCAGAACCTCCGGCATCCTTCCCTGCACGCCAAGAAGTACGATGAAGGCAAGGATCGCTGGCAGGCCCGCGTCACTCTGGATTGGCGCTTTTATTTCAACATCATCGATGACACCTACGTCCTGCTGGATATAACTAGCCACCCAAAGAAATAGCCGTCCTACACCACGACGAAATGACCGCAATTGTGGCTGCTTTTCGAGGCCAGGAAAGTGTCCTTGAACTGGTTCATGCCGGCGATGGCAAACAGCGGCGCGGGATCGTTCGCGGCCAATCGGCGCGAACTTGCGGAGTGCCGGCCTGCCCGACAAGCCAACCGCGCCTTCAACGACGCACGCTAGCGGCCGCCATCGTTCGTAGCGCAATTGCGACGCTGGAGATCATCGAAGCGTACGCGGAGGACAAGTACTTGCCCAGTCTTCCTGGCGAGGGGCGAGTCCGGGGGCGTTGTTCTCCATGCCCAGATTGCAACGGATGTGGAGGGCAAGAACGTTCGAATCGTTACGATGTATCTTCCCGACCCTGGCGAGTGGGACAATGGGTTGCGCGTTAGGAGTACAAGATGAGATGCCGAGTTTGCCGGCGACATGGAGTTGGAGCAGGCAACCATGTCCAGGGTCGATCAGCTCCTTGCTTGCCTCCGTGAACGGATCGGCGGAACTGGAAGTCATCCGGTATGCAGCCTGAGGATGGGGGCGGAGTCTGGTTTGCAACGTTCTCGCGGCTAAGCGAGCCCCTTCAATAGCTACCTCTTCCCAAGGGCGTTTGCGCGGCTCGGAGTGGAAGTTCCCCTGGACGCCGTGCGGCGAACTCGTTTGCAAAAACATAAGATGAGCCGAAGTGAAGGACTCCTGGGCGGAGGGACTTCGACTTGGGACGGCCTCGAAGGGTCATCCGGACTGGCTCGCCGATCGACTCCAGAGCCTTGGCATAAGCTCGCAGCAGAAAATCCGGACCTCGACAGACGAACCAGTCGCCGACGCCCGGCGCGAATATCAGAGGGAAGCGCCTACCGTCCCAAGGACCATCGGTGAACACGTATCGTTCGAAAGGAATCCAATCGTTTACCGTTGCCCTGTGCGCGCTGAAAAGAGTCGCCAGTACCTTCAACTCGTCGCTGCCGCGGGGCCGGCGCAACTCGGCCTGCCGTGCCACATACTGGTAGGCGGCGGGGTGACTGGTCCCGTATACACCCAGCCCACCCCCATCGAGATCCGTGATTTTCGTTTCGTGCACTCCGCGGCAGGCGACAATCCAGTCGTCCACCTTCTTCCCGCGCTTCCCCTTGTGGATTGCGAAGCAGATTTCAAGCCCGCCGGGGATGGTCCGAATCCGCGGCGCCCGCACCCAGCAGCCGGGGATCGTATAGATCGACTTGATCGCCCTTTGGATGAGCATGCCGATTGACTAAGAGTGCCGCGCACGATCCATGTACTTCATGGTTTCCAGGTCGAGGCGGATCAGGTCGCCGGTCTTGATGAATTGCGGGACCATCACTTCGATGCCGTTGGCGAGTTTCGCCGGCTTGAAGCCGCTGTCCGCCTGCTGGTGAGCGGCCGGAGCGGTGTCGGCGATTTTCACTTCCATGGCATCCGGAACCACCAGGTGGACCGGCCGGCCACTGACGAATTCGATCGTCAGCCGCATCCCAGGCTCCAGAAAAGCGGCGCGCGAACCGGCCACCGCGCGGGAGATCTCGGTCTGCTCATAGTTGTCGGGATCCATGAAAAAGCAGTGATCGCCGTCCATGTAAAGAAATTCCAGCGTGTGCTTCTCGACCGGCAGGTCCTGTAGCCGCAGTTCGGCGCGGAAGCTGTGTTCGCGAAATGTTCCCGTATCGATATTCTGCAGCCGCGCGTGCGTGGCGCCGCCCATCTGGCCTTGGCCCGGATGGTAATCCGCGTCAACCACGCGGTAATTCTGATTCTCGAAGGCAATCGCCATTCCCGCGCGCATTTGAGACGCAAGCACCATTGTCAGCTCCTCCATGGACCGGCCGCCGAAAAACCGGATACCGCGATCCGATTCCATTCTACCTCCGGGCTGGAGGGCTCACCGCGTCTGTTCAATCCATGAAACGAGCGCATGCAGGTCGTGCGCCCAGAAGAGCGCCAAGCCGCGCTGTTGGGCGTCCGAGAGATGCCGTAGCTTGTATACTCCGCTGAGGACGGCGGCGGGTACGATGTTACGGGTACCGAAGTCTTTAGTCCAGGTCTCAGCTTTCACGGCGGCATCGTTGTTGAGCCGCTTGATCGAATTCAGGGCGGAGTTGGATACCTTGCATTCGATGGGCATGATGCGGTGATCCCAAAGGCGGACGACGATATCCGCCTTGCGCGAGCCCAATACGCTTTCCCGGCAAAACTCGCCTGCGTTGGGAGCGAGATTCAGCGTCGGTATCGCCCTGGTGTCGACTCTCGTTATACCCGCGCCACTGAGAGTATTAGCGACCAGGAGTTCCTGCGCCTCCTTCCCCTCATGGCGCCGGGCGGTGCCCACGCTGCGAGCCGCCATGATCGCGGCGGATGCCACCACGGCCGCGGCGCGTTCCTCCGCTGTGGGTGCGCGGTTTTGGGAGATCCAGGGGAAACGGCGGCGATCAAGGCCCATGCGCACGATGTCCACAATGCGACGCACCATGGCCGGATCTTCGCGCAGCCGGGCCGGACTGAGGACACCCTCGCTCAGGGTCTTGAGGTCATCCGCAGACAAGGGCGGGCCTGTGAAATAGCGGAAGGCTTCCAGAAGATTTGGATTGGTCAGAACATCGGTTGCGTGGCGGTCGACGTCCGTCAAATCGGCGCTGGCGGCGAGCAATTCGCCGATGAAGCCTTCGTAATGTGCGAAGGCGCCAAGGTACGCTTCCAGCGGCTCGTGCGCTCGCGGCGGAAGATACCGGTGGCGACTTGTATTCCGGCGTCAAGGTGTTCGTCGGTCCACCTCGGCGGAGCGATCATCCTTCAACCTGCGAAAGCAGTTCGGGCCCCGGAACCAAGAGGCGCTCCATCTCTCGGGGTTCGAACTTCGTCAGGCCGCCGGCGTAAGTGCGGCCGTGGCGCACATCGGTAGCCTTCGCCAGATACGCGGCCAACCGGTCCAGAACTTCCGGCGCCAACGGATCGCGCGGCTAAAGTCCATGCGCGATGTTGATATGCCGCGCATCGATCAGGTTGCGGACAAACGCGGGCGCGCGGCGTGCCATATAGGTTGCCAGAATGGGTGCGGGCGCTTTCAGGCCGACCGACCACCAAGCCTTCCGGTTCGCGGCTATGTAGCCGTCGGCTGCACCGGCGCCCTTCGCCAGTTTCAGGAATCGGCCCGATAGCCCTACGCTCTTCCCGATCGAACACCGAGAGATCCACGGGGATGTCGATAACGTCCTTGAGGCTGGATCTATCGCACAGCGCGACGCCGGCTTGGAACAATTCGCGAGCTTTGGTCACGCTTCGGAACAGGACCGAGGAGGGCAATCCGGAGCTATGCCTTCCCGCGATCCATACGCGATTCGCTCCGGTTACCTGACCGCGATGCACGCGGCATAGTTCGCCCAGTTCCACGAAGCCGGGCGGCACGGCTTTGGTACGCCCCGTCAGGTGCGACCAGCGAGTCTGGCTTTCCAGCCGCTCGCGATGCAACAACATTCCGCCTTCAAGCGGCTCGATCTGGCCGGCATGGTCGACACGGCGGATATGAATACTCTTGGGCTTCGATCCGATTTGGAAAGTGCCGATGACAGCGGTTGCCGCGGCGTCGGCGAACGGCCGGGCCGTAGGTTCCACCACGGTAAGGCTTTGGCCGCCCAGTTCGTTCAGGAACATCGCGCGCATGAGGCGGCCGTAATTGACGTCGAGCCATTCGGCTGCCGTGATGAACGAGCCGAAATCGCCGGCTTTGGCTTGCAGAACCGTGGCCAGGAAGAAGTGTACATGCAGCCCCGCTAGTTGGCTGGCATCGTACCCGAGACCGCGCGCCTCCGTGGTCAGCCATCGTTTCCATTTGGCTGTGAGTAGGTGATGCCTTACGTATGGCGGGTTCCCCACGTAGAGAGTGTTGCCTGCCGCGGGGGGCAGCTTTATCTCACGGTAGTCGGCGACCAGCACTCGAGATCTGTCCTCGAATCCGGCCGCCGCCAGGTTGCCGCGAGCGATTAACGTGGCCACGGGGTCGATGTCGATGCCGATCAATTCGGCTCCGGGAAACTTGCGGCCGGCGGCCACAAGGAATCGTCCCGAGCCCACGCCGGGGTCGACGATGCGTTCCGGCGCGGAGCGGACACGAGCCTGAAATGCCGCCGCCCAATTCACCATGGCTTCGACAATTGCGCAGGGAGTATATGTAGCGCCCCGTTCCCGGCGATCGGCGGATGTCCGCAGAACCGCGAAGGCGGCGCCCAAGGGGTCGCCGTTCCGGCCGATGTCGCGCTTCAAGCCCTCGGCCAAGCCATCCCGAAGGCCGCCGGCACAGCGGATCAGGGCCTCTTCGGCCGGTGTGACATCGGGAATCCGGAGGGCGCCGAGCGCAGCCGCGGCAGCCAGAACCTCACTCTCGGTTTCCAGGCCGCAGCGCGTTTTGGCGCGATCGATCAAAGCGTCCTCGAACGAAAAGCCCATCTGCCGGGAGTGCGTGTCCACATCTTGCTTATCGGCAGTGGGCCAAATGTAATTATAAGCCTTGTTTCGGAACCGGCCGCGTCTTCGAACGTATTATTGTCAGGTCCCCCATGTGGAACGACATTCGCTACGCTTTCCGAACCCTGCTCCGCGAGCGGGCATTCGCATCCATGGCCGTATTGAGCCTGGCCGTGGGTATCGGCGCCAATACGGCCATCTTTTCGGTGGTGAACGGCGTGCTGCTGCGCGCGCTGCCCTACCGCGATCCCGGCCGCCTCGTTGCCATCCGTGAGGTGATCCCCAAGCTGACCCACCTATATCCCAGCATGCCGGTCAACTTCAGCCATTATTATGACTGGCGCCAGCGTTGGTCCGCCGCGGAATCGATCGCCATCATGCGGTCCTCCGCCCCGAATCTGACCGGCGTGGGCGAGCCCGAGATGCTCAACGGCGCGCGAGTGTCCGCAAGCATCTTCCGCGTTCTGGGCGTCACTCCGCGATTGGGGCGCGGCTTCCTGGATGAGGAAGATCCCGAAGGGCACGATCAGGTGGCCGTGATTTCCGATTCGCTCTGGAAGCGGCGGTTCCACGCCGACCCCGCGATCGTCGGCCGGAAGATCGCTTTGAACGGACGGCCGCATCTGGTGGTGGGCGTGCTGCCGCCCGGATTCCAGTTCCCCGGGCAAAACGACCTGTGGGTCCGCACGGGCGTCGGGTCCGAAGCGGAGGTGTTCCGGCCGCTGGGCTACTCCAAGGACGATCTGGCGGATATCAGCGGCGATTACAATTGGGCGGCCATCGCGCGCCTGCGGCCGGGCGTGAGTCCGCAAAAGGCTCTCGCCGAGCTGAACGTGATCCAGGCCGACATCTCCAAGCGCATTACCGACGAAAAGATGGACCTGCACGCCTCAATGACTTCGCTGCACGAGAATATCGTCGGGCAGTCGCGCCGCGGATTGCTGGTGCTGCTGGGAGCCGTCGGGGCCGTGCTGCTGATCCTGTGCGTGAACCTAGCCAATCTATCGCTGGCACGCGCGGCCGGGCGTGCGCGCGAGTCGGCTATCCGCACGGCGTTAGGAGCGGGCCGCGCCAGGCTCGTGCGCCAGACGCTGACCGAAAGCCTGGTGCTGGCAATGGCTGGCGGCAGTCTGGGGATCGCGCTGGCCGCGTGGGGCATGCAGCTTCTGCTGCGCGCCGCGCCGCTGGATCTGCCGCGTTTGGGCGAGGTGAGCCTGGACGGGCGCGTGCTTGGCTTTGCTTTGCTCGTTTCGCTCGTCGCCGGCGTGGCGTTCGGCATTCTGCCCGCGCTGCGCGCCGCCGGAGCGCATCCACAGGAAGCGCTGAAATCCGGCAGTTACACCACTACCGAAGGGCGGCGCGGCGTTCGGCTGCGGGGTGTTCTGGTGGCAGTGGAGGCGGCCCTCAGCGCCGTCCTGCTGATTACCGCCGGCCTGCTGATTGGCAGCTTCGTGAGGCTGATGCACGTGGATAAGGGCTTCGACATCGAGCGCGTGCTGGCTGTAAACGTGGCCATGTCTCCGGCCAAATACACGGAGGAAGCGCAGCAGACGGCGTTCTTCGACCGCTTGTTGCAGAAGGCGCAGTCGCTGCCTGGGGTACTCTCCGTCGGCATAGTGTCGGCGCTTCCGCTGCAAGGCGAAACCTGGCTCGACCTCGCCGCGGCCGAAGGCGACCAGAGGCCCTTGTTCGAGCGGCCCATGGTCAACGTGCGATTCGTGAATCCGGATTATTTCAAGACTTTGCGTATCCCGTTCCGCGAAGGGCGGCCCTTTGACGATAGCCAGCGGGGCCGCAAGGTGGTGATCGTTTCCCAAGGCACCGCGCGCCGCTTGTGGCCGGGCCGGAGCCCGTTGGGACGCCGCATGCTGCACAACGAGACGCTGGAGGAAGTGGTCGGGGTGACGGCGGACATTCGCAGCACCAGCCTGGACAAAGACCCGGTTCCGATCATTTACATTCCGTATTGGCAGCGCCCACGGCTGGAGGCTGCGCTGCTGGTGCGCACCGCGATGGACCCGCGGGGCGTTGCGGCCGGCGTGCGCGAGGCAATCCACCAGGTGGACGCGGATGTGCCGATTCCGGAGATGCAGACGCTGCAGGAAGTGATGTCGGACTCGGTAGCGCAGCGCCGTTTCCAGACGATGCTGGTGATGCTATTCGCCGCCGCCGCGCTGGCGTTGGCCGGGTTCGGCATTTATGGCGTGGTTTCGTATTCGGTGGCGCGCCGGCGCACGGAGATGGGTATCCGCATGGCCTTGGGCGCGGGCACCGGCGGTCTGCAGCGGATGGTGTTGTGGCAAGGAATTCGTCCGGTGGTGGCGGGGTTGGCGGTAGGCATCGCCGGTGCGCTGGCGGCCGGGCGGATTTTGAGCAGCCTGCTGTTCCAGGTGAGCGCGCGCGATCCGCTGACCATCGGCGGGGTGGCGCTGGTGCTGTTGGCGGTAGCGGCGATAGCGGCACTGGCGCCGGCGCGGCGGGCGACGCGCGTGGATCCTATGAAGGCGCTGCGGTTCGAGTGAGCCGGGAACGCCTCGGCCATTCAGACGGGCCGCGTCTCGAATGCCTCTCTTACCAGAAGCGCACGGCGAGGCGGCGACAGCCGGCCGCGACCCATTTCAGCATCCATGTCTTCTGTCGCTTGCGGAGTGAACTCGAAAGACGTGTTCATTTGCGCGAGTTTGGACTCTCGGCCCGCCGTCGCCGTAGCTTCTCAAGGGCGGCATCGACTTCGATCAATTCACCTCGCTCGGCTTGCTCGAAACCCGTCTGGATGTGAGTCGCTACCGCATCACGGTCTTCGAGCATCCAGTCCTCGAAATCGAATTGGTCGCGGATGATGGAGAATGCCTGATCCAGGACCTCGCCGGGATCCTGGCAGGCGCCGGATCGGATGGCTAGATCGATTACGCGCTGATGCTCGGGTTTCAGGTCAATCGTCATGTCCCGACCCTACACCGCAGGTAACATCGGCGTCAACCGCTTATCCCAGGGTGTCAGTCGAGTCGCCACCGGATCGGTGCTGCCGTGCGATAGATTACAGGTAGTGAAGACCACCAAACTGTCGCTGGCTTGCCCGGTGTGCCAATCGCCGGAAGTGTTCTACAGTTGCACGCCCAACTGCTGCTTCAACCACGTGTGCGGCGAGTGCGGCGCAACCTTCGAGCCGGTAACGAATTACGCGGGAGGTAAGCTGACAGGCATTGAGCCGCCAGACCCTTTGCCGGACGCCTCCGATCCCACGACGGCGTGCATCAAGTGCGATTCCACGGCGGTGTATGTGCTGCCGGATAGGCGCCTTGTGTGCGCCAAGTGCGGGTCGCTGCTGGAACTCGAAATCACCGAGATCGCGCCCAGCAGCGGCTAAAGTCAACCAGGGGTCGGGAGCGGGTCCTGGAGGACCCGCGCAGACCTGGAGGTCCGCCCCACTATCACTCCGCTTTCTTGTGGTGGATGCGGGCGCACGCCGTCTCCGCACCCGTGGGGTCGACGGCCCCGCTACCTTCCTCGATGTGTTGTATACGGCCTTCCGTATCGATTACGAAGGTGGCGCGATTGGCGAATCCGCGGTCCACGAAAAGCACGCCATAGTCCGCGGCCACTTGCCGCTTGGCGAAGTCGCTCAGCAAGGGAAACGTGAGCTTGAGCTTCTCGGCGAACTCTTTTTGGGATGGAATATTGTCGGTGCTAATGCCAAACACCTGCGTCTCAACACCTTCAAAATTGGCGATACCAGCCTGGTACGCCAGCATTTCCTTCGTTCAACCGCCGGTGAACGCCGCCGGGAAGAAAGCCAGGACCACGGCCGACTTGCCCCGGAAATCGGAGAGCTTCACGGGCTTGCCCAAGGGAGTGGAAGGCAGCGTGAAATCGGGCGCCATGTCACCCACCTTCAGGTTGGTCTTCGGGGGCGCGGCGTTTTGCGCGGCCAGGCTTCCAGCCAGAGCCGCGGAGACAAGCAGTACGGACAGTATCCTCATTCGATCCTCCCAGTCAGTCGTGAGCTTAACACTCAGAAGACGGCGGGAACAAGCCGCTGGTCACCTTTACAATCATTAAATCAGTTGCACTACCACGCACATTTGCGGTAATCTGAAGTTGAACGTGGATTGATTTAGGGTCTCAATGGCAAGGCCCGTCTAATTGCAACCACGCTAAAAAGTGCTAAAGGTGAGTCGGTCTGTTCGAAGTTCTCGACCCTGGGAGCCTTTGGCCCCAGGGTTTTTTCGTTTGGGCCAACCCGCCGGATGCTGGAGGATCTAATGAGCGTCTGGTCAACCGCCGTTACGGCCCCGCTTCCGCTTTTGGGAGCCGAGGGGGCCTTGGTTTCAGTCTCGATTTCCGTGGAGCCGTCGCGCCTGGAAGCGCTTCTGGATGCGCTGGCGCACCTCGACTTCCCCATCAACCCGCAGATTTATCACGATGCGGGACCGTTCAACCATCCCGCCGCCGTGGTCGAGTTTCCGGCGTACGAGAAGCGGCTGGCTGAAATCCGCAGCATGCTGGAGACTTGCGGCTTTCCGGCTAAATCCGTGACGGCTAAAGCGATGCTGGAGTCCATCCGCGGCGGTCGGGCGACGGCGGCCGTGGTGTAGGCATTACTGGATGTTGAACGGCACGTGACGTTCGCGATTGAGTTGTGCGCTCAGATCGCGGTCCACCGAGCGAAGCGGCGCTTGTTTCTGCTGGTGATCCCGATCCAGGTAGTGCAGGATGCCGTCTTCGACCCAGTAGGTCGTGGCTGCGCGAATCGTGTTATCCCGGAAGGCGATTAAATAGAGGATCGGACCGCTGTCCAGCCCTGGCGCATTCGCGAAATCCTCCGGCTGAGTGTACTCGTGGATTACTGGGTGGGCCGTCTCCGTAAATCCGGCAGACCGCGCTTGCGGATAGACCACTGTCGTGTTCGACCCGGCCGGGCCCGCGGCTGGATAATACCCGGAATCGTCGAACGGCTCATAATAGCCGCCGTAGAAGCCCCGATAGCCGTAGCCACCGTTATGGCCGGACCCGTAAGTCCGGATCGATCCATGGACGTGGCCTGCGTTATGACTCGCCGCCACGCTGCCCGCATGGCCGGCGCCCACCGCCCCGCCGCCCGCGCCACCGTGCTGTTCGGCAAAGACGCCCTGTGCCACGAGCCAGAAAAGGCCAAGCTGCAGGAAAGGTTTCATCAGCGCCTCTATTCGGAGCTTAGCGCCAAAAACGGTGCGTGGCAAGGTGGGCAAGTCCTACGGGAGCCACGATGCATACCTTTAGAGGATGCGCTAGAGGATGGGCGGCAGAGTGAGGCCGGCCTTACCCAAATACTTCTGCAACAGGCCCACCGCGTCCGGTTCGCCGATCCCGCGCGCGATGGAAATCTCGGTGACCAGCATGTGGCGGGAGCGGTCCAGCATCTTCTTTTCGCGGAAGGAAAGCGGCTTGGCGTGCTGCAGCTCCAGCAGGCTCTTGAGGACTTCGGCGGCGTGTAGCAAGCTTCCGCTCAGCATTTTTTCGGAATTTGCCTTAAACCGGATCTTCCAGTCGCTATTGGACCCGCAACCTCCGCTGGCCAGATAGGACAGAACCCTGCCAATCTCGGTATTCTTGGTGATGGGCCGCAGCCCGATATTGGCCACCTTGGAAAATGGCACCGTTACGGTGACACTGCCGTAAACCATGCGCAGCAGGTAGCACTTTTCAAACTGGCTGCCAAGCGCCCAAGCCCGGATATTCTCGATGGTCCCAACGCCTTGGTTGGGATAAACCACCTTTTCACCGATCTGAAAGGTCATTACGGGGTCCCCCAGTAAACCGCCGTTCCCCTCTTCTGTGATACAAGTTACAAATGCAACTCTAGAATAGTAAATCCGGAATGTACGGAAGTCAACAGATTTGTGTAGGGCAACGGTAGGGTAGGGCCATGCCCTGCCTTCAAGCCAGCAGGGCGCGGATGAACTTCAAGTTTCGGGTCATGTCGGCTTCCACGGATTTGGACGGGCAATCCGTCTCCAGATTGGCAAATCCGTCAAACCCAATATCCGTTATTGCCTTTATGACGACCGGGAAATCGATAGACCCTTCACCCAAATAATGCGGATTGTCCTTAAGATGCATCTGGCAAATGCGCTGCGCGCCCAGCCAACCGATCTCTTTCACAACCTCGAAACCGTTGTTGGTAGAGTTTCCGACGTCGTAATAGACCTTAACCGCTGGGGAGCCGGCGCGCTCCATGATGCGCACGTTATCCTCCGCTGAGATGGTATCTTCCAGGCCTAAGGTCACCCCGGCCTTCTCGGCGGCAGGCGCGATTTCTTTCAAGATCCCGCCCACGTAGTCCATTTCCGCGTGGTTCGCGAGCGATGCTTTGCCGAAGAACGGGAGCAGTACCACCTCCGCCTTGAGGTTGGCGGTAATCGGGATGCTGTCCGCAACCCACTTTTGGGCACGCTTGTTGTCCTTCAAGTGGTCGACGTGCAGGATATCCAGGCAGGTGCCGGACAGGGCGATGCCTTGCTGTTTGGCGGCGGCCAAGTACTGAGCCTGGATCGCAGGGTCGTCTAAAGGCAGCTTATCCGAGACCGGCTGGCGGCCCAGACTCACCTGCACTCCATCGAAACCAAGCTTGGCGGCCAAGGCTACGGCTTCGATCTTCCCGGTTAGTTGGAGGTTCCAATCGGTGACGCCGATGCGCGGGCCGCGGCTGCGGGACCTCCCGATGGCGGGGAGCACGCCGCTCGCCAGCAGGGCGCGCAAAGCCGATCTTCGGGTCATACCACTCCTTTGGGTTGTGCGCTCAGAAGCCGGCGCTGGCTGCGTGCTTGGCGACGGGGGCAGGTTCGCCTTGCCGTTCCGCCAACAACAGGCGTCGCAGCGTCCGCAGATCGTTCAAGATCCGGCGGCTGGTGGTGATGTGGAGCGTCAGCTTTGCCAGATTATAGCCGACCAGTTGCAGCGCCTCTGCCCGGCGCTCGGCGCCGAGGCCCTCCCCGATGGCTACCGCGATATCGGCATCCACCTCTTTGCGGGCCTCTTCGATGGCTTCCGCCAGGAGCGCGACGTATTCTTGAGAACCCTCGATGCTGTCAAACGGCGTTTCAGGATCGTAGCTCAATTGTGCCTCCAAGTACTAAATTGGCGCGGAATGCCCTTTGTGACGTTCTCCCATTCTCGCACAAAAGCCGGTCGCGCAAAGGCCTCTTTTGGGGCGGTCTGTACTGGGGCGGACTACTTCCGTGCGCCGCGTTGCGGGTTCTTCAGGTTGGTCTGGCGGCGTTTGGCCTTGGTGCGCTTGGGCTTGCTG